>Ga0073928_10007940_pt1 | contig 13514 bp, 11 predicted proteins | sample PaiPotPPA55metaG_FD_76969 | JGI IMG/M metagenome (GOLD analysis project Ga0073928, IMG submission 76969) | Iron sulfur acid spring bacterial and archeal communities from Banff, Canada, to study Microbial Dark Matter (Phase II) - Paint Pots PPA... ...
CCTGGTTTCGCGATCCTCGCGGTCGGCCCGCCGGGTTACCGCTTTGGCCTTTTTGGAACTGCATGCATTGTCCTCCTTTTGCGAAGCAGACGGACGATTGGCCAAACAAGAATGGCCAAACAAAAAGCCCGGCGCGGGAGACCGGGCCGAGCTTCTCTCACAGCTCTGTGAGATTAGCGACTCATAGCAGACTTTCGTTACAACGTCTAGATATCAAAAGTTGTGCTATCAAAAGTTGTGTATCAAGCGAAATTTGTGTCGGTAGCACACGAGTTGTCCGGGTTTCTGCCCCCTTGCAGCGATTTAAAAACAAGCCGAAAGCAATAAGCAAAAAAAAGTCGTTGACATGTTACGGCACTCGTGTATAGTTGGTTATCCTCCAGAATTGCGAAGATGACGAGCGCGAGAACGAATTTTCCCGCGCATAGGCTTATTGCGCAGCTTGGTATGACTCCCGCACTTCGTGCGGGAGTACGAGATGCGATTCCTCAAAACCGCAGAGACGCATTGATCATGAAAAACCTAAAGCCGGAGAGCGCCGAAATCACCATCGCGTACAGGGCGCGCCCCCAGTTTTTGACGTTTCGTGCCCGCGCCGAGCGGTTCGCCCGCATCGTCACGCATCGCCCGCGCGGGCAAGACCGTAGCCTGCATTCAAGACCTGCACCGTGCAGCTCAACACCCTGGCAGTCACGAGGGGACGCAATGCGCAATTATGTGATGCGCATCACATTATGACGCTCGCTGTCCGCCTACGATCAGGCCAAAGAGGAAACTTGGCGTTTGAAGGAGGACGTACGATGTTTGGCCACAATTGGCTTGAGTACGACGTTGTGGCGCTCACTCTGCTGGTGTTCGGACTGGGACTGGTGGTGGCTGAGCTAGTAGTGACCTTGTTCATTTGAACCGGGAAACGCGACGGCAGCGCTTGGAGAGTTATCAAAGTGGAATACCCCAACTATTCCGCGCGTTATTGGGTGCACTGTGCCGGGATGAGCACGATGAGCCTCGATCTCGACCTCATTCTTCCCATTCGCGACACTCCATCTGCAGAACTGATGATGCTGAAGGCTACGTGTCTCTGGAACGCCGGAATTATCGATGATCGGCAGCGGGAGCTTGTTCATCAACGGGCTAAACGGGTTCTGCGACGAGATGCAGCCATTGCCGCACTTTGGCGACGCGCTCACGAGGTCCACGATTGCGCGGTCGAATGGAAGGCAGCCGTCTCCACCCAAGTGTGAGTGTCGCCTCGCCGAGCTTATGACTGTTATTGGATGAGCAGCGGACTCAAGTCAGGCGCGTGCTCCGGGGGCCTAGGGTCAAGATATTGACCCGCAGCTACACGACTCGGAAGCGCTTGGCCGCGCGAATCGATTCCGCTAACTGGGGTGAAGCAGACAGCAATGCTGCGGCGCGGTAATGCAAACTATTGACCCCGAGCCGACATAAGCGGGACACTTCTGCCGCGATGCAAAGCCATGGCCTGGTACTCCCCTCAACCGCACTGTCAGCTGGCGCTCAGCAGCCATCTCGACTTAAAGGCAAAAGCGAGCAAGTGATGGCAATAAAAATCAAATGATTCTTGTTGTCTCGATTACATCTTCTAACAGATCACTGCGCGATGCGCGATATTCTTAACCCCAGACGAGTGGAGTGAGAAAATGGATACCTCTCGGAGAAGGCTACTTGCTGGCGTTGGTGGGCTGTCACTGGGAGCGGCAGTAAGTGCGGTTCAGCCGCGTCAGGCAAACGCTACTGAAACCTCCTCTGTCGCTGGGAGTGAAGGCGGCGAGGAGTTGGTTGCTGTTGCAGTTAACGACGCGCTGGAAGGGGCATACGGCCGACACTTAGGAAAAAGAAGAAATCACACGAAGGGACTCGGAACTACTGGCTATTTTGTCGGGACAAAGGAGGCGGCACAGCTCTCGCGATCAGCCCTGTTCGATGGCGATAGGATCGAGGTTGTTGGCAGGTTCTCGATTGCCGGAGGGGACCCATCGGCATCCGATTCTGAGCGGAGCCCTCGTGGCATGGGTCTAGAATTCCGCCTCAAAAACGGTGCCCTGCAACACATGACTATGATACATACGCCGATGTTCTTCGCGAGAACGCCTTCCACGTTTCTGGACAAATTCCTGGCTCTCACTAAGGACGCGGCTACGGGAAAAGCTGATCCGAGCAAGCTCACCGCCTTTATGAAGCAGCATCCCGACCAGGCTGCGCAGTTTCATTTTCTGGAGACGAACAATCCGCCGGCAAGCTACGCCAATTGCCCCTTCTACGGAATACATACGTTTCGCTTCGTTGATCACGCAGGAAAGACGACGAATGTGCGCTGGCGTTTCGTGCCGGAGGACGGAGAAAAATGGCTTACCGATGCGCAGGTTGCGCAAGCGCCCCGAGAGTTTCTTGAAGCGGCCTTCCGAGACCGCGTGAAACAAGGCCCGGTTCGCTGGGAGATGATTGTGACGATTGGAGAACCAGGCGATTCCGAAAATGATCCGACGGTTCTGTGGCCGGCGGGAAGGCGCGAAGTCAAGGCCGGTACACTTACGCTCACTTCGTTTGCGCCCGATCAAGCATCGGGGGCCTATAAGATCAACTTCGATCCCATGCAGATGGCCGATGGTATCGAGCCGACAGATGACCCGGTTCTGCGCTTCCGCTCGTCCTCCTATGCCATTTCACACTCCAGGCGCCAGACGGAGGTTTGACCGTCGTCTCGACGATCGACAAACACGAGAAGTGCCCTGGGAGGCCTCGGCGTCCGAGGCGGCAGTGTCACCTCGGTGCAGATGGCAGAGCAAGAGGGCAAACGATTGGATCTGCTCAAAGGGCTACTACCAAGTTTTCGCGAGGGCGGGTGCGGTCAGAGCAATCGGAAGCGCAATCCAATTGTGGGATCGATGTTGTTGCGCTCAAGATAGCCGTTAGCCAATCCGCTATTCACTTTCGAGAACATCAGCCCGGCGTAGAGATCCCACTTCGGGGCAAACTGCCAATCGATAACTCCGGAGATCGCGTTAAACGTACCGGCGCATTGCGAGTGCTCGCTGCCGGAGCAGGGCAACGGCCCCGCGGTGGGGGTGCCGTAGTAAGAATTCTGGGTGTAATGGTAATAGGCTGCGATCACATCGAGCTTCTCGGTAAGCGAGAATCTCACCCCGGTCCACATGACCTGAAAAATCTTGTTGCCAAAACCGTCGCGCCCAAAGGCTGTGTTGACGATGTTGGTGTTGTTGATCGCTGTACAGTTTTCGCAGACAAGGTCTCCCGCGATGTCCGTGAAAGCGGTCTGCGGGTCGCTTGGCGCCATGTATGTAATTCGTTCGTAGCCCGCGTAGATCTTGAGCCGTTGAATGGAGTATTTGGCGAGCAGCAACACCGCGTAGTTGTCTGAGAGGGTGGCGGTGAGCGCCTGCGGCAGGAACGGCGGTATCGGGACCCCATTGGCATCGTTGCTTCCAGGCGAAAGCGAGAGCGACACTGCATCTCTGACATAGCTGTAAATTGCGTCGAACGAGAGCGCACCTTTACCCGAGGTCGGGATGTCGGCACCGATTTGGAGCTGATATGCACCATTGGAGGCGTTGTTCTGGGCGTAACCACCGAACTGCCACAGCGCCGCCACCCGCAAGTGGCCGAGGCCGATCCGGTATTTCAGCGACGTCGAGTGTCTGCAGTTTTCGGTATTCCCGCCGCCGCAGGTTTCCCCTTTGATGGGTGAGAAAGCGTAGGAACCACTCAACGGATCGTAGTCGTAGGCAGCGTCCCGGCTGAGCGCATACTGCCGAAAGACGGTCAGGGTACCATAGGTCGAAGAATTGACGCCGACATAACCTTCGCCGTTGTACCACTGGCCCGCTCGGCTCGAATCCCTATCGGCGGTTTGCTGGTTGAGGGGGACGCCGGCATTCGCAGCAAGGGATCCCGGTCCATTGGAGAGCCGCAAGGAATACGGGTCGAAGCCAGCGTCCACGGCAAAGACAGCGGAGAAGGTCCCGCCGATCGGCTCGGTTCCTTTGATTCCAATTGTTGAAGTGCTCAACGCGTTGGGCGCAAGGCTCCACTGCGACGACCTGTTTGCTTTTTCTATCAGGTACGAGGCCCCGGGGGCGCTGCGTGAATCCAACGGGGCGCCGTGGCTCTGCCACCCACCGCCCGCGTCAACCGTGCCATAGATGGTGATCCCCTGCCAGCTCAGCTCACAGCTAGTGGTAATAAAATCCCAAAGCCCAGTGCACACCTTGGGGTTTGAAGCTGCGCTCGCTGACGAAGCTTCGATGGGGAAGATGTCGGCGGCCCACACATCGCCTCCGCCCGCCGCGCTAGCGGCTGCGAGGATCATCGCACCGACAATGCCAAGCTTTGTGATGTGAGCCCCCTGCGCGGCCCGCCCGCACCTTCAGCTCATTTTTTTGGCCGGCAAACCCGACCAGAGCAAGGAATCCAGCAAATTCCGTGTTGATACAGGCCACATTTGTCCGGGTTCGTTGCGCTACGGCAACAAACCTTGATTGAAATGAAGCGACTCCGCAGGGTCGCGAATGATTTACTGGCGCATCGCGCCATTCGCGGCGGCAAATCAAGAACGGCAGCGCGATAGTCCGCAGATGGCACCCAACGGCGCTTGGTTGACCGAGCCAACAGCCGCCATTGGATGTGCCGCGGGCGTGTGGTGAGCTGGCCAACGCGTCCCATCGGCCGAGAATGACTCTGGCTGGGTTTTCACACAACCAAGACCCGAACCGGTCATCAGCGGGCCAAATTTTTTGTGCCGCACAACGCAACTCTCATCCCACCAATGCGGTCGGGCCGTTGATGGTAGGACCCCCCCGGCGCATTCGCCAACAACTACCGGCTGCGTTTCGATGATCGGCGCAATTCAACCCACGTAGCCGCAAGAATGGCCAAGCTTCCTTCAGCTCGACTCCTATCTATGCACTGCAGAAATTGGTCGCATGTTCATGAGGTTCGTAACATGAGGATGATAGGTGGCAAGATTGAGCGCCCGGTTTTGGTATGCCTCGCCGCGCTTGCTCTCGTCTTTTCCGCGCTCGGCGCCGAGCAAGCCGCGGCGCAAGAGGCCCTTCCGCGCACGCCGTTGATCGAGCAGGGACCGGCTGTCGCGCCTTACAACCCACCAGCTTTGGGCAGTCCTAGTGACAGTGTGACCCAATCAGACCAGTCTTTTCAATTCAACCGAGGCGTAGGCAACAATCCCGCCAACCGCGACGAGTATGTGCGCGAGCAGCTCAACAAGTAGCCGCGGGACCCGGTCTAGAGGCGATGCCCACCTCTGCTGCTCTGTTGGACCGATCGGAGGCTTCGGACCTCGAGCTGGCGCCGCGTCGTACCCGAGACGCTGCTGCTCGCCGGGCTGGTCGCGATCGTCGGCTATTTCGATTTCCGTGACGCGCTCCCGGGATTGTTTCTCGTCTTTCCGTTCCTGCTGCTGACCACCTTCCAGGGCCGGTTGCTCGGCGCCACCACCGCCGCAGCCGCGGTCGCCACAGTGGCGATCTGGAGCACGTTTACCGGCCACGGGGCGATCGCAACCTTCGCCGGCACGAGTATCTTCGCCAAAATTCGTTACCTGCAGCTCTATATCGCGGTCGTCCTGCTCTCGGTCCTGCCGCTCGCCGCGCTCCTGGGGCAGCGCGAGAAGCTCACGGCGGAGCGGTATCGCGAAGTGCAGGCGGAGCTAGCACACGCCAACCGCGTCGCAGCAATGGGGCAGTTCACGCCAAGGATGAGATCGAAGGCGTTATCGCCGCACAAGCGCGCAGCTCGGGTGGCGGCCTCATCGTGATGCCGGACGCATTCAACGAGCCAGTTCGTGAACTGATCATTGCGCTGGCGGCCTGCTACAGCGTGCCGGCGATCTATTACAATCGCTTTTTTTCGGAACCAGGCGGCCTGATCTCTTATGGTGAACTTCGCGTCGAGACGTTTCGCCAGGCGGCAGGGTATATCGACCGCATCCTCAAGGGCGAGAAGCCTGCCGATCTCCCCGTGCAAGCGCCGACAAAGTTTGAGCTGATCATCAATTTAAAGACCGCCAAGGCGCTCGGACTCACCATCCCAGACAAATTGCTTGCGACTGCCGACGAGGTGATTGAATAGGACTGCATCTTGCTGCACCTGCTCACGACCGTTACTGGCACTGACCGGCGGTCCATTTCGGGTCGGGTTATGACAACCCACAACCAAGATTGGACAGCCCACGCTCACCACTCTATCCATTCGGCCAACTTATCGAGCGACAAACGTGAGCCCAACATGACTGACACACCTGAATACACGCCGCCGGAAGTCTGGGTCTGGGAGAAGGACCACAGTCCTAAGTGGCGCTATGGCAATATCAATCGCCCTATCGCGGGCGCGACGCATGAGAAGGAGTTGGCGCGCGGAAAGCATCCGCTTCAGCTCTATTCACTAGGGACGCCTAATGGCGTCAAGGTTACAATCATGCTGGAGGAATTGCTGGCCGCCGGTCATAGCGGAGCGGAATATGACGCTTGGCTGATCCGGATCGGTGAGGGCGACCAGTTTGGTAGCGGATTTGTCGGCGTGAACCCGAATTCCAAAATTCCGGCGCTCATGGACTACAGCGAGCAGACGCCGCGACGCGTGTTCGAATCCGGCGCGATCCTGCTCTACCTGGCGGATAAATTCGGCGCCTTCCTACCAAAGGACCGTGGCAAGCGCACCGAGGCGCTGAACTGGCTGTTCTGGCAGATGGGTTCAACGCCCTATGTGGGCGGCGGCTTCGGGCATTTCTATGCCTACGCTCCGGTGAAGATCAAATACGCCATCGACCGTTATACAATGGAGCTGAAACGCCAGCTCGACGTGCTCGACCGGCAGCTTGCGGACAATCATTTCATCGCGGGCGACGAATATACGATTGCCGATATGGCGATCTGGCCGTGGTACGGCAACGGGATGTTGAACGGCGCCTCCTACAACGACCCGCGCAAGTTCCTGCGGACGCACAAATATAAAAACCTGACGCGCTGGACGAAAGAAATCGGCGAGCGCCCGGCCGTCAAACGCGGGCGGATGGTCAACCGAGCCAGCGGCCCGCTTGAAGAACAATTGCACGAACGACATGACGCCACTGATTTCGCGACCGAAACGCAGGACAAGATCACCGCTCGCGCAACCCCATCGTAATCTCTTATGGGCGCCGTCCATACATGGCACTTCGCTGGCGAGCGCGCATGTCCGCTTTCACGGAGAGTATTGGAGGGTAAGCGGACCATCTGCCAAGTGCTCCGGCCACTTCGTGCGCGGCTCGTGCGCGGCGTCCCGCGCCAGCTCGACCTCAATCGGTATGGCGCCGAGCGCCCTCGGCGGGCCGTCGCTAGCGGCCTTCGAACACCTGCTTGGCGACGAGCGCGGCAGTCATCGCCGCTGGCCAGCCGGCGTAGAACGCCAGATGGGTAATGACTTCGCTCAGTTCGCTTTGTTTGAGCCCGTTGTCGAGCGCACGTTGCAGGTGGCCGACCAGTTGCTTCTCGCGGCCGAGCGCTATCAGGGTGGCGCACGTGATCAGGCTGCGGTCGCGCTTGGACAGACCGGGGCGCTCCCATACTTCCCCGAACAGCACCCGTTCGCTGAGATCGACGAGGGCCGGGACGATGTCGCGGACTTGGTCACGCGCTGATGAGGGTTGCTGTGGCGCCATGGCTTATCCCTTTCTCCTGGGTTGGCCTTCATGTGGATATCCGTCCTTCGTAGACTACATCCCAAGCGCCGGTCGATCGGACGCTGTGGCGGTTGGCGGCGTCGCGGATCACCTCCGCCTGCCTTCCGAGCGTGGTACTTAGCCGTCGAAGCTCGCCGCAATGATCATGCACCGGGTTGGGCGCGTCAATTCTTGTCACCGCCCTCTGCCGGGTTATGCTCTTGCCCTAACAATGGGCGTGCGCGCCCCTGGATGTCGTCGAGGGTACGGATGGGCGGGAGGCCCGGGGGGCGAAGCCAGCCGATCTTCCAGTCGGTACCGGACTTGGCCCCGTGGTCAGCAAACGATTCAGTCAGATGATGGGGGGTGACATTACGGTTGAGAGCGAGCCCGGTCGTGGTTCGACGTTTATCATCCGAGTGCCGCGGATTGCCACATGGCCGCCGAGCAGGGATGTCTGCTTTCACGGAGAGTCTTGGAGGGTAACCGGACCATCCCCGGTCATTAGAATTCCGCCGCCGTTGGACTGCTCCCCCGAGCCCGAAGTAATCACAGGCTGCGCGATCAATGCGGGGTACTAGCCTGCGACTTGTCGCTCTCGATTGCGAGGACCTGGAGACGCCTTGAGTGCTGCTGCCGCTGCCGCATAGCCACCGCCAGCGCCGTCGATGAAGTGGACGTGGTTGCCCTCGGTGACCGAAGGCGTGAAGCACGTCATCAGCGCCGCGTCCTGGCGGTGAAGCCCGTAGCGGATCGTTCCGGCGGACTGCGCTATCAGGAGGCGGTTTTCGAGCACATCGGCAAGGTCGGGCGCGCAATCGAGAATCATGCGCAGCCCGTCGTCGAACTTGCGGAAATCGGAATTCTCGACCACCTGCTGCAAATAGATCGCGGGTACGAAGCGACCCACGCGAACTTGGTATCGCAGGATCAGGTAATAGAGGAGCGTCCGCACGGCGACAGCGCGGCGCCGCAGGAACAAAGGAGTTCGCATGCTGCGCGCGGTGCGCGCCTCGAGCTCGACGCCGGTCGGGGGCCACGGCATCGAAAGGCCTGCTTGCGGGACGGGCTTGGACATGCCCGGACTATTTTCGACGAGCGCGACGACTTCTTCGATCGCGACGCGGAAGGCGGCGGGACTCGCACCCTCGGCCGCCACGATCAGCAGCGAAAGGATCACCCCGCGAGCCGACGCAATTGGCGAGAATCGGCACGACAGGCCCGTGAGATCGGGACGGGTACCCGGCGGCGCGGGGGCGACCGCGAGTTCGCCCCGTTTCATGGCGGCATCGGCCCATCCCAAACCACCGCCCGAAAAAATCGCGTAGGAAACGTTTGACGATGGCGCGAAGCGCGTCACGCGCACGTCGAGACCTCGTGCGTGTACCCGCGCGACCGGCACCAGGGCGATCCGCATGGTGAGATCGAGCTCGTCTTTCACCCACGCCGCAACGGCTGCGAGCGCGTCGCGCGCGGGCACGAGGCATCGAGGCGGAACCGCGAAGCTCGCGCCGTCGCCGCCGAACACATAAGGAAAATCGCGCCCGCCAAGCGCATTCTTGACCGCCGCTATCACGGCGGCGCCGGCCATGTTCACGGCCTTGTAGCGGTTCTCGCGGATGGCCTTCGTCGACTCCACCACGTCGGCGATGCCGAGCATCCAGTCGTTCGGCAACGGCGTGTAAAGCGTTGGCTCCATCAGTCTGCGGAAGCTGCGGAAGACCGGAACGCTCGCGTAGAATGAATCGCTGTCGTCGGCGCTCATCGCTTTAAGCACAGATTCTTCAACGGCCAAGGAGCCCCAAAAGATTAGCCAACTTGCCTGCCGCGTGCACGCGCGCTGCCAGCGGCCACGGCACGGATCGCGCCGCCAAGAAGGGCGATGAACTCCGTCGCTTCAAATGATTGAACCGCATGTGCTCCCACCGGTTCGAGGACCGCACCGCATCCTATCCAAAATGGCGTATCGCGGTCAGGGGGGCTGTGGCTTACTTCGCAGTACACGGACAGAGACCTGCGGAGGCTCTCCTGTTGGCGGGTTATGGAGCGAACGGGCGCCAGACCTTTTTGCAGTGCGGCAGTCTCTTATTGGCACGTTCCTGCCGCTCATCAGGATGCACCAAGCAGTTGAAATTGCGTCCGCTTACTGGGCAGTGCTGTCATAGTTCGTCGAACGATCGTGAGCGGGTCCGTCACAGATTGACCCCGAGCGGGCATTAGCCGGTCGAGATTCTCGCATTGCAGCAAGCCCCTGACTTGATCCTCGCCAATCCGCTATGCTGTCACCCTGGCTAGGGGCAGTCGGATGCATTTCGACAGGCTGAAGAGACGAGAGTTCATCTCGCTGCTTGGCGGCGCGGCTGCATGGCCAGTTGCGGCGCGTGCGCAGCAGCCAGACCGGATGCGGCTGATCGGCGTGCTTATGGCCTATGCGGAGAGCGATTCAACCGCGCAGTCTTGGCTCGCGGCGTTCCGGGCTGCGCTCGCGAAGCTGGGGTGGACTGAAGGCAGCAACCTCCGGATCGAACTTCGCTGGAGCGCCGATAATGTGGATAGGATGAAGGCTTTGGCAAAAGAGCTGGTCGATCTGCGGCCCAATGCGATCTTCGGTGTGACCACGCCCGCAACCGGCGCCCTTGCCCGCGAGACGAAGACAATTCCGATCGTGTTCGCGGGCGTATCTGATCCGATCGGCAGTGGCTTCGCTGCGAACCTTGCGCATCCGGGCGGTAACATCACTGGCTTCATGTCCAACGATCCGGCCGGGGGACTGGGCGGAAAATGGGTGGAACTATTGAAGGAGATCGCTCCGCGCACGGTGCGTATCGAGTTGCTGTTCAATCCAGCAACAGCCGTGCCGCTCCAATTACCTCCTGCCGTCCATTCAGGCCGCCGCATTTTCCTTTGCCGTCCAGGTGAATGCCGCTCCGGTTCACGCCAAGGATGAGATCGAAGGCGTTATCGCCGCACAACACGCGATCCAGGTGGCGGCCTCATCGTGATGCCGGACGTGTTCAACGATGTAAATCGTGAACTGATCATTGCGCTGGCGGCCCGCTACAGCGTGCCGGCGATCTATTTCAATCGCTTTTTTTCAGAACCGGGCGGCCTGATCTCTTATGGTGACGTTCGCAGCGAACAGTTTCGCCTGGCGGCAGGGTACATCGACCGCATCCTCAAGGGTGGTAAGCCGTGCGGACATGGACTGGCCCCGGGCCCCGATCGCCTCCGAGGCTTATGACCCACTGCGGAAGTAACGGGGAACAGCGAGCATCACCAAGCGTTGCGCACCGTTCCCATGCCGGCGTAGGTCTGCGAATGGGTGGCGAACTCGCCGTCGAACTTGCCGAGCAATGACACCCCGTTGATCAGGCGAAGCTCCGCGCCGGCTGAGGTCAGCGCGGAATTCTTTGCCGGCGTGGCGCCGTTGACGATGAAGCTGGCTCCGGGCAGCGCCTCGAACACAGGCATCAGGCTCGGGTCGCTGATCCAGTCGTGTGCCCACACGACCTTGCCGCGCAAGGCGAGCACGGCATTCCGGTTGAGGATGATCTGCTTGTCGAAGCGGCTGCCCAGCTCGCTCCTGGTATCCGTCGCATCGCGGGCGTTGTAGGTGAGCCCGAAACCGCTGCCGGTGACATCGGTCTCGCTGTAGTTCGGCGTGTGAAAATTCTGCGCCTGCACCGCTGCATAGGGTGTAACGGCCACAACCGCGTTCGGAATGCGATAGCCCGCTTCGGCACGGCCGCCGACGCTTTCTGCATTGAAGCTGGCCTGGAGACGGTCGCCGAAGGCGGCGAAGCGGTCGGTGGACATCCAGTGCTGCGTATAAGCGAGCGCGCCAGCGACATAGAACGGCCCCGAGCGCGTCGTGCCATAGACGCCGGCCTGGAACGCATCGCTGCCGCCGCTGCCGAGCCCTTGCGCGAGGCTCCAGCCGGTGCCGCCGCCCGCAAGCGCAAAGCCCACGATGGCCCCTGGCGCCACACGATAGTCCATCCCCGCTGCACCGCCGGCCGTGTGCGCGGAAAGATCGTGGCTGCCGATCACGACAGGGTCGCCGCTGGTCTTGTTGTAGCCGCCGTAGCCCGCGCCCCATAGGCTCCAGCGCTGCTCGAACGGGATCGCCTTGTAGACCGGCGTGCGCAGCACCTTTGCATAGGCGAGCGCGATGTCCTCGGGCAGCGGCTCGCGATCTGGTGCGAACGGGATTGCGCCACCATGGATGCCACCAGCAACACCGGCGCGGCCATCCACGAACGGATCGAGCATGATGCCGAGGAACTGGTTCATCAGCTGAAACGCCGGCTGCTGCGCGCCGGTCGCCGGTTCGCCCGAGAGGAGCGTCAACGCATTGGCGAGATTGCCACCAGTGAGATAGAACAATGCGAGGAAGTTCGGCGGTAGCGCGCCGCCGTTGTTAAAGAACGCGTTGATCGCGTTGGCGACGTTGCACTGGTTGACGCTGAAACCGCAGGCGAGCGCGCTGGGTCCTTCGGGAGTCACTCCCCCGGCCAAGTTCGCGGTGAGGTTCAGGATCGCGTCGGTCGCCGTGTAGCTCAGCGTCTCGCTGAAGCCGGCCGGGACGTTGCCGCTCACGCCGCTGAACGTTCCGACGAGGCCGCCGCTGTGAAGGATCGTGTACTGCCTGGTGAGATAGCTGCCGGAAGCGAACACCGTCTGCACGCTGGCGCTGGTCAGCGTCGCGGTGCCCGAGATATTGGCACTCGATGCGGTCGATGGATCAATCTGCACCAGATAGAGCGCGCCGGACTGGAAGGCGAGATTTCCCGCGACCGTCATCGTGCTGCCGGCCACGCCGGAACCGGGCGCGAAGGTGCCGCCGCTGTTGATCGTCGTCGCGCCCACCGTGCCGGTGCCGGCGAGCGTGCCGCCGTTGTTCACCGACGTGAGGCTCGATGATGCGATGGAGCCGTTCACAATCAGCGCGCCGGCGTTGATCATGGTGGCGCCCGTATAGGTGCTGGCGCCCGACAGTGTGAATGTGCCGGCGCCCACCTTTGTCAGGTTGGTCGCTCCTGCCGCGCCATTCTGGATCACGCCTGAGAACGCCGTCGACGTATTGTCGCCGCCGGTTGTGAGGGTCCTGCTGACGCCCCCCCCGTTGGTGACCGTGCCGGCGCCGGCGAGCGAGCCGATGGTCTCATTGAAGTTGTTGAGGCGAAGCGTGGCGCCGGAGGCGACCGTGAAGGCGCTGCTCGACGAGAAGGTGTTCGTCGCTCCGGCCTGCAACGTTCCGGCATTGACAATGGTCGCGCCCGTGTAAGTGTTGGCGCCGCTCAGCGTCTGGGTGCCGCCGGTCACCGTCAACCCGCCCGTACCCTGGATGACGCCCGCATAGGTCGTCGATCCGTTCGAGATCGTCAGCGTCTGGCCGCCCAGCGTCACATGACTGTTGGCGACTCCGTTCAGCGTCGTGATCGTCGCGCCCGAGCTGGTGCCCGAAATGTCGAACGTGCCGGCCGCGTTCGCCACGTCCACCTGGCTCGACGATGCAACGCTTCCGCTTCCGCTCAGCGCCAGTGTGCCGGCATTGATCGTTGTGGTGCCCGTGTAGGTGTTGTCCCCCGTCAGCGTCAGCGTGCCGGTGCCGCTCTTGGTGAGCGTGCCGGTGCCGCTGATCACGCCCGCGTAGGTCAACGCGTTGCTGCGGTTGAACGTGAGCGCGGCGTTGCCGACGATGTTGCCGGCGACACTGCCGGTGGTGCCGCCATTACCAAGCTGCAGCGTGCCGGCGTTGATCGTGGTGCCGCCGCTGTAGGTGCTGTCCCCCGTCAGCGTCAGCGTGCCGGTGCCA
>Ga0073928_10007941_pt1 | contig 13513 bp, 14 predicted proteins | sample PaiPotPPA55metaG_FD_76969 | JGI IMG/M metagenome (GOLD analysis project Ga0073928, IMG submission 76969) | Iron sulfur acid spring bacterial and archeal communities from Banff, Canada, to study Microbial Dark Matter (Phase II) - Paint Pots PPA... ...
GTAGAGATAACCCTTCGCCACCATCGTCTGCAAAAGCGCATGACAACTCGACAAAGGGATTTCGGTTCGACGCGCAATCTCGCTGTAGATCATCGGTTGCCGGACTTCGGCAAAGAGGTTGATCACGTCAAAGACGCGCACTGCAGTTTTCACATCCATGACAACATTATCGATATATCGATAACTTGAACGCAATAGATCTGGGGTATACACCTAGAAATGAGCCATGTTCGACGCTTTCGGGTCCGAATCAACTCCGGGCGCGGCCGGCCTGAGGAAATCCGCCGCTGACTGTCACGAGAGCCGGATTGTCCCTTTCATTGGGTAGGTAGCCCTCGAATAGATAGCTATCCTTATAAATTTCAACGTTGACGACGCATCATCGATTGCCCCAAGCGAGATCGAGTGACGGCGACCGGTGAGAACCTGCGGGATACCGGCGGTGAGCCTATTCGGGAGCGTGCCCAGCAATCACGGTGAGCTTTCCCGGGAGCCTGAAGTGAGCTTATCCGGGAGCAATAAAGAACGGCGAAGCCTTCGCGCAAGGCGTCGCCGCTTGGTTGTTCCGCCGGAACCGGACGCGGTGTTTCAGCATGGCACTCGGGCGTGGCCTTCAAACGCCCTAGAGCTGCCGCGCGATCACCATGCGCTGCACTTCGCTCGTGCCTTCGTAGATCTGCGTGATGCGGGCATCGCGATAATGACGCTCGACCGGATAGTCTTCCAGATACCCATAACCGCCGTGAATCTGAATGGCCTGCGAGCAAACCCGCTCCGCCATCTCCGACGCAAACAGCTTCGCCTGCGACGCTTCGCTCAGGCAAGGCAAACCTTCGGTGCGCATCCGCGCTGCGTGCAACACAAGCAAGCGCGCCGCGTTCAGGCTGGTCTGCATATCGGCGAGAAGGTTGGCTACCGACTGATGCTCCTTGATCGGCTTGCCGAACTGCACGCGTTCATGCGAATAAACACGCGCTGCATCGAATGCCGCGCGCGCAATGCCCACCGCCTGCGCCGCAATACCAATACGCCCGCCCTCCAGATTGGCCAACGCGATCTTCAATCCTTCGCCGCGCGCGCCCAGCAGGTTGCCTGCAGGAATCGCGCAGTCCTCGAGTGAAATCGGGCAGGTATCGGAAGCACGAATGCCCATCTTGTGCTCGGGCCGTCCAACGTTGAAACCCGGTGTATTCGTGGGCACGATGAACGCGGAGAGGCCCTTCTTCCCCAACTCGGGATCGGTGACGGCGAACACGATCGCCATGCCCGCGCGCGCGCCGTTGGTCGTGAACTGCTTCGCACCCGACAATACCCACTGGCCGTCCCGTTCAATGGCGCGGGTCTTGAGATTATTGGCTTCCGATCCGGCTTGCGGCTCGGTCAGGCAGAACGCGCCGATCATCTCTCCCGTCACCAGTTTCGGCAGATATTCGGCCTTTTGCACTTCAGTGCCGAACGCGAGAATCGGTCCGCAGCCAACGGAATTGTGTACGGCCATGAGCGTCGAGCACGAGGCGCAGCCGGCCGCAATTTCTTCGATCGCCAATGCATACGCCACGTAGTCGCTGAACGTGCCGCCCCATTCCGCAGGCACGATCATGCCAAGCAAGCCGAGCTCGCCGAGTTGCCGCACGACCTCGTCCGGCAGGGCGGCGTCGCGGTCCCATTGGCCCGCGTGCGGCGCGAGCACTTCGGTGGCGAAGTCGCGCGCGGCGTCGCGGATCATGCGTTGGTCGTCGGTCAGGAAGCTGTCGATCATGATGGTATGGCTCGTGTGAAATACGGGAAAACGCGCTGGGCTTACACTGCTGCGCTTAAGCGGTGAAGCCGACGGCAAATAGCATCACGCCAGATTCTAGGCGCGGCGCACTCGTCTGCCGATGCCTGAAACGATCAAGCTTCCTGAGCGAATGCGCCACCTAGTGACTACCCCAACGACTACCCCAACACCGAAACGCCCGCGGGACCAGCGGCCCCTGCGGGCCGTGACTGCGGCTCCGCCCGCTCCACGGACACCGCGCGGCCAGGGCAATGAACGCGGGACCATAGCGGGGGATCTCGTCGAAGAAGCGCTGCGGTGCGCGGAGCGTCGCGGTGTGGAGCGCACCGGGTTGCTGGCGCTGGCGGGCATCCAGCCTGCCGCGCTCGCGGCGCCGCTCGCCCGCGTCTCGGCTGCACAATACGGCCGCTTGTGGAGCGCCGTCGCCGATGCGCTCGACGATGAATTCTTCGGCCAGGACAGCCATCCAATGCGCCGCGGCAGCTTCGCGCTGCTTTGTCATGCCGCGCTCGGTTCGCGCGACGGCGCTCAGGCACTGAACCGCATTGCCGGTTTCCTGCGGCTCGTGCTGGACGACCTGCAATGCAAAATCGACATCGACCCCACGCGCGTAAGAATTCGTCTCGCCGACACCGGGACCGAAACGCGCTCATCCCGCCCGATGTTCGTCTACGCCACGGCGTTCATCATGATCTACGGGTTGTTGTGCTGGCTGGTCGGCCGTCGCATCCCGGTGCTGGCCACCCATCTGCGCTGCCCGGAACCGGTGACGTCCGACGAATACCGGCTGATGTTCTGCGACGCAATGTTCTTCGATCAACCGGCGTCGTATGTCGATCTCGCGCCGGATTGCGTCACGTTGCCGGTCGTTCAGACGGCCGCCACGCTGAAGGTTTTCCTGCGCGAGGCGCCGGCCAATTTCATCGTGAAATATCGCAATCCCGATTCGCTCGCCGCGCGAATTCGCCGCAAGTTGCGGCAATCACCGCCCGTCGACTGGCCGGATAGCGAAGCTATCGCGACGGCGCTGAACATGGCCGAGGCCACGCTAAGACGCCGCCTGAAACAAGAAGGCGCAACCTACCAATCCATCCGCGATGCGCTGCGGCGTGACCTGGCCATCGCGCGGCTCGCTGACACGACGCAGACCATCGCGGAGATCGCACATGCGCTCGGTTTCGCGGAACCCAGCGCATTTCATCGCGCCTTCAGGAAGTGGACAGGCGTGCGGCCGGCGGCGTATCGCGGCATGCGTACCGGTATCGACCCCGATGCATGACAGCACGCACACCGTCGCGCTGCTATAGTGAAAATCTGCTGGTTCATTGAAGGAGCGTTGCCATGCCGCAACCGAAAAAGCCACAGCACAGCAAGCCGAAAGCACCGGCGGAGGTGAGCCATCGCGAGGCCGCCCTCGACGAAGCACTGGACGAGAGTTTTCCCGCAAGCGACCCCGTCGCGATCTCAGTCGATCCCGACCCTGCCCCTGAACCGAAGCGTCACGACAGTCACGGCAAACAAACGCGTTAGCCGCTTTCAGTTGTCGATTTAGTCGTCGATTCAGTCGTCCAGACCCGTCAGCAGCAGGGCCAGCTTCTCGACGTGCTGCATCAGCATGGCGCGGTGTTTGTCGATCTGCTCGATTCTTCCGGCAAGATCGGCCTTCACCGGATCGTCCAGTTTGCCCGACGCACGCAAATCCTCCGCCTTCGCATTGATGCCATCGAGCTGGACCATCGAAAGCTGCCGTTCCACGCGGCGCAGGTCGGTCAACAACAGATCGCGGTTGCGCCGGAACATCTGGTCGCGCCGATGCGTCTCCACTTGTTGCAGCGCCTGGTCGGCAATACGACGGGTCGCTTCGGTTTGCGAGAGCAGCGGTTCCGGGCCGCGCAAGACGGGCCGCTTGGGCGCCGGGTGCGCATTGCCGCGAAATACCGCCGCGGGTGTTTCCTCGTCCATCGCGCGCTGGGTTTCGGGCGGAATGTCGCGCCGGTCGCGGCGCTCGTCCAGCCAGCGCGGTGGCAAACCGGTGACGGTTTCCACCCCGCGCACAAACTCCTCACTGAAATCGCGCCTTCCGGCCAGAATCAGCTTCATGTACGACGGGGAAAAACTCATCATGCGGGCAATTCTCGCGCCGCCAGCCGGCGATCCCGCGAGCACATTCAGGTTGGCTCGCCACACGAGGTACAGCGTTTCATCGAAATCTTCCATGGGCTAGTCTCCAAGCAGACGGACTCGCAAACGCTGCGCAGCGGTTCACATGCGCTTGACGCTCAGGTCCTGGCGAGCCCGTCATGACGGCGACGAGCCGGATCGTGATCGGGGGCGTCGCCGAAGTGGGCATCTGACCGCAATCTTACCGTCATCTCAATAATGCGCGTTTTGTCTGGGCAGGCGGTGAAAACCCGCAAAAATCAACAGAAATCACGTGGTTTAAGGGCAACCCGCGCCAAAAGGGCGTGGGGATGAGGGCACGCCGCGGGAAGGTTGACCCGCTCGATTCGCTCAACCTCCCGGCGTCGTTTGTAGCCGTAGTGTCTCGCTCAAGAAAATCTGCCACACGAATAAATGGCAATTATTCGTGTGGCAGATAATTGCCAAATATCTCTCACACGAATAATTGACAGATATCTGCCACAGACATAAACTGCATTTATTCGTGTGAGAGATAATTATCATGCAGCAGGCCATTGCAACGCCCTATCAAATGGGTCAGATCCTTGCCGCCGGCCGCCGGCGCGCAGGCCTCACCCAAGCTGAAGCGGCCTCGCGGCTGGGTGTCAGCCAAAGTCGCATATCAACGCTCGAGGCGGACTCCAGCGCGCTGACACTCAATCAGCTGCTGACGCTTTTTGGCGCGTACGAGCTGCAACTCCAGGTCCTGGACAAGGGTTCGTCCGCTCCAACACCCACCGCTTCTGCGCCGGAGTGGTAATGGCGGGACGCAAACCACATTCCCGGGCGCTGTCGGTATGGGTCAACGGCGTACGGATGGGTATCTGGCACATTCCCACTCGCGGCCCGATGGAACTCACCTATGACCCCGAGTGGGCGGCCTCCGACGTCAGCCGGCCCCTGTCGCTGTCGTTGCCCATCCCGCTTGATAACGCCCCGCTCAAAGGCGACCGGGTACTCAACTACTTCGACAACCTGCTGCCGGACAGCGAGGCCATTCGAAAACGAATCGGCCAGCGATTCCGGACGGACACGCTGGATGCGTTTGATCTTTTGCAGGCCATTGGCAGGGACTGCGTGGGCGCGGTTCAGCTCCTGGGTGCCGACGAAGAGCCTGCCGGTGTCGAACAGATCGACGGCACGCCGCTCAGTGACGGGGATATCGAGACTCTCCTGAACCAGACTGCGGGCAGCGGCACTTTTGGCCCCCAGGACGACGAAGACGACTTCCGGATTTCCCTGGCCGGCGCACAGGAAAAGACTGCACTCCTCTGGCACGAAGGCCAGTGGATGAAACCGCACGGCGCCACGCCCACAACGCATATCCTGAAGCTTCCGCTCGGCCTGGTGGGTAACCGGCGCGCCGACCTCACCACGTCGGTCGAAAACGAGTGGCTGTGCATGCATCTCCTGCAGGCCTACGGCGTACCGGTCGCCGAAACGGAGATCAAGACCTTCGGCAAGCAACGCGCGCTGAGCGTAAAACGCTTTGACCGCCAGATGCACTCAAGCGGCAGGTGGATCCTGAGGCTGCCGCAAGAGGACTTTTGCCAGGTGATGGGGCTGCCCTCGCACAAGAAGTATGAGAACGAAGGGGGTCCGGGGGTGATCGATCTGGCGCAGGTGCTCCAGCAGTCCGAGACGGCCAGGGAAGACATAGAAACGCTGCTGACCACGCAGATACTCTTCTGGCTGCTGGCCGCCCCGGACGGGCACGCGAAGAACTTCAGCATCCGGCTGCTGGCGGGCGGGCAGTATCGGCTGACACCGCTTTATGACGTCATGTCCATCTGGCCGGTCGAGGGCAAGGGAGCGAACCAGTGGTCGTGGTTCAGGGCCAGGCTTGCCATGGCTGTGTCGGGTAAGAACCGTCACTACGCTTTTCGCGATATCCAGCGCCGCCACTTCAACGCAATGGCGCCGCGATGCTCATATGGGCGGGATGCGGAGCCGATCATCCAGCGGCTGATTTCCCGGACGCCCGGTGTTATCGAGCGCGTGTCGGGAGAGTTGCCGGAGGGGTTTCCGGCCAGGGTCGCTGATCGTATCTTCGAGGGACTACGCCGGACCGTGGCCGCGCTCGAGGCAATGCCTGCCAGGGCGGTTGCCTGAGCGCTTCAATGAATTGCGCGGCACGCCGGTTGCGATGCAATCCAACATGCGCCGGGTTTGCATCACATCGTCAAGGCACGTCGCGCAAATACCCTTCCTTCGACGAATCGCGCATCCGCAACGAGACTATTCCCGAAATCGCGCACAACGCCGTCACGTACCAGTAGAAGGTCGACTCGCTGCCGACTGACTTCAGGAACAGCGCCACATATTCCGCCGAGCCGCCGAACACCGCGTTTGCCACCGCATACGACAAACCCACGCCCAGCGCGCGCACTTCCGCGGGGAACATCTCGGCCTTGATCAGCCCGCTGATTGACGTATAGAGACTCACGATAGCCAACGCGATCACCACCAGCACGAACGCCAGGATCGGGCTCGTGACGTCCTTCAACGCATACAGGATCGGCACTGTGCAGAGGGTGGAGAGGCCGCCGAACCAGATCATCGACTTGCGCCGGCCGATCCGGTCCGACAATGCGCCGAATGCGGGCTGCATGATCATGTAGACGAAGAGCGCCGCGGTCATCACGTTGCTGGCCGTCTTGGCATGCATGCCGGCGGTGTTCACCAGGTACTTCTGCATGTACGTGGTGAACGTGTAGAAGATCAGCGATCCGCCCGCCGTGAAGCCGACCACGGTGAGGAACGCGCCTTTATGCTGCATGAGGCCGCGCAGCGTACCGGCTTCCTTCAGCTTGCGGCTTTCGGCCGTGGTGGTTTCATCGAGCGATTTGCGCAAATACAGCGACACGACCGCCGCGAGCGCGCCAATCCCGAACGGGATGCGCCAGCCCCATGCCCGCAGCTCTTCCGTGGTCAACACTTGCTGCAACACGACCAGCACCAGCAACGCGGCAAGCTGTCCGCCGATCAGCGTCACATACTGGAACGACGCGAAGAAACCACGGCGCCCCTGCAGCGCGACTTCACTCATGTAGGTCGCGCTCGTGCCGTACTCACCGCCCACCGACAAGCCCTGGAACAGCCGCGCGATCAGCAGGAAAAAGGGCGCCCAGGCACCAATGCTCGCGTAGGTCGGCAGGAAGCAGATCACGAGCGAACCGGCGCACATCATCAGCACGGAAATCATCATCGAGGTGCGGCGGCCGTGCTTGTCGGCGATACGGCCAAACATCCAGCCGCCGATCGGCCGCATCAGGAAACCCGCGGCAAACACGCCGGCGGTGTTGAGCAGCTGCGTGGTCGGATTCCCGCTTGGGAAGAACGCCGGAGCGAAATACAGCGCGAGAAACGAGTAGATATAGAAGTCGAACCACTCGACGAGATTCCCCGATGAAGCGCCGACGATCGCGAGAACGCGCCGCCGGGTGTCAGCTGAAGTTGAGAGGGCGATGTCGGCCATGCTGGGTGAAACTCCTGTCGCGTGTTGAAAACCGCGGCTTGTGGCCGCTCTTGAGCCGGTCTGATGCCGGCGACGGTCCGCGCTGGGCGGCGGCGCGCAAGTTTATACGACGAGAAACGGGTTGTTGCAACATGACGCTCAACCAAAATTCAGCTTACACAGCATTTTCATTTGAAAGATTTTTGTCAAAACAAATCAAGCCGGATCTCGTGAAAGCTTTTTTTGGCATTGAACTCCCGGTAAATCAACGGTTTGCGGCCGACCGGAGGATTGCAAGAAATGACTCAAACAAAACTTACAATCATAAAAACTGAAAGCACTTGGTAATTACCCTAGAAGGTGAAAAATGAACGCCTTGACGCTCATGGAACGCTCTCTATTCAAGCGTTCCGTGAGCGGAAGTCTTGCCATAATTGCGGACGCCTGGTTTTTCTGGAGAACCGCATGAACCCGCAGTCGTCTGATCACACACATCACACCCATCACACGCTCGACATCGCCCTGGCGTCGAAATTCGCCCGGCTCGCGCTTGGCCACCTGACGCGCGAATACCCGAACAAGCTTGACCACGTAATGGGCAGCGCAGCCGATGCCCAAGGCCCGCGCGCCCTCCATCCGATCTTCTACGGCAGCTTCGACTGGCACTCGTGCGTCCATGGCTACTGGTTGATCGCACGGCTTGTCGACCGCTTCCCTGCCTTGCCGGAAGCGCCGGCAATTCACGCGTTGATCGACTCGCATTTCACCCATGCCAACGTCGCCGCCGAAGTCGCGTATTTGCAGCGCCCCGAGGCGCGTGGTTTCGAGCGTCCGTACGGCTGGGCGTGGCTGCTCTCGCTTGCCGGCCAGCTTCATTCGATGCAGTCAGGCGAAGGCCAGCGCTGGTCCATGGCGCTGGCACCGCTTACGCACGCGTTTGTCGAGCGTTTCATGGAGTACCTGCCAAAATTGACGTATCCGCTGCGAGTGGGCACGCATTTCAATACGGCATTCGCGCTGACGCTGGCTATCGGTTATGCGCGGCAAGTGGGTGACATGGCGTTTGAAACGCTGATCGTCAATACCGCGCGCCGCTGGTATCTGGACGATGCCGGTTGCCAGGCCTGGGAACCGGGAGGCGATGAATTCCTGTCGTCGTCGCTGATGGAAGCCGAGTTGATGCGGCGAGTGTTGCCCCCAGCCGAATTCACTGGCTGGTTCGACAGCTTCCTGCCCCGGTTGGGCGCACGCGAACCCGTCACGCTGTTCACTCCGGCCACCGTGACGGATCGCAGCGACGGCAAGCTGGCCCATCTCGACGGCCTGAATCTCAGTCGCGCGTGGTGCCAGCGTTCGCTCGCGCGTGCGTTGCCGGCGGGCGACGTGCGTATCGGCCTGCTCGACGCCACGGCGAACGCTCACCTGACGGCGGGCATCGCGCATGTGGCAGGTGACTACATGGGCGAGCACTGGCTCGCGACGTTTGCGTTGCTGGCGCTGGAGGCCTGAGCAACTCGACGCCTGCGCGTCACAGGCCCCTATCTCCCCCGCGTCACCCGCGCGGCTGAAACGCGATCACGCTCATGCCGGCCAGCGCGATCGCCACGCCGGCGAGATCCCAGGTGGTCGGGCGAATCCGTTCGACCACCCATAGCCACATGATTGCCACCGCGATGTACACGCCGCCGTAAGCGGCATACACGCGGCCGGCGGCGGTGGCATGCAGCGTCAGCAGCCATGCAAAGAGCGCGAGTGACAGTGCACCGGGGATGAGGAGCCAGGGCGAGCCCCCCTCCTTCAGCCATCGATACGGGAAATAGCAGCCCACGATCTCGGCGATGGCCGTCACAACATAGAGAAGGAAAGTCTTCATCGGGGAGCCGGAGTTTGGTTCACAGGAGGCATTGACCAAGCAGGTTTCGCGAGCGGCCGACCCCTCTCAATTGCCCTTCCCTAGCGCTGCCAGCCCGGCGAGCAAGGCTTGATGAAACGCGCGCGGGTCCTGCATCTGCGGCGCATGCCCCAAGTCCGCGAACTCGACCAGCTTCGCACCCGGGATCGCCTCCACTGCATGTTTGGCCAGCTCCGGATAACGCCCGAGCGTCGGCCTGATGTCCGGTGGCGCAAGGTCCTTGCCGATCGCGGTCGTATCTTTATCGCCGATCAGCAATAACGTCGGCGTCGTGATCTGCCCGAACTCATACACGACCGGCTGCGTATAAATCATGTCGTAGAGCAACGCCGAATTCCACGCAACGACGTCCTTGCCGGCCCCGCGATACATTCCCGCCAGCATCTGCACCCACGGCTCGTAACGTGCGTCCCAGTGACCCGCATAGTACGTGGCTTGCTCGTATTTGCGAATGCTGTCGGCAGTGGTCTTCAACTCGCGGACGTACCAGTCATCGATAGAGATGGACGGCACGCCCTTCGCCTTCCAGTCCTCCAGTCCGATCGGATTCACCAGCACAAGCTGCTCGGTCTCCTGCGGATACATGAGCGCATACCGCACGGCAATCATGCCGCCCGTGGAATGCGCGACGAGCGTCGCTTTTTTAACGCCGAGCGCCGCGAGCAACGCGTGCGTATTGCGCGCCAGTTGCTGGAACGTGTACTGGTACCGCACCGGCTTGGTCGATTTGCAAAAGCCGATCTGGTCCGGCGCAATCACGCGATACCCCGCGTCGGTCAGCACGTCGATGCTCTCCTTCCACGTCGCCGCGCAAAAGTTCTTGCCATGCAGTAGAACCACGGTACGTCCGTTGGGATGCTTGGACGCAACGTCCATATAGGCCATGCGAACGATTTGCCGCTGCGATGAAATCGCGAAGCGGCCGACCGGATACGGATAGTCGAAGCCCTGGAGTTCGGGGCCGTACACGGGACCGTCGTTGTCGGACGGCGCCGAAGACGAAGCGGCCGCGGCATCGTCGGTAGAAGCGGCGGAAGCGGCAAAAGCGGGCGATGCAATCGATATGGCTAAAGCTAAAACAGCGCAAAGCATGCGGCTGATCGGAGTCATGGGCACGGAAGCTCGCAAATGGACAAAGGACAAACCAGCAAATCGGACAAGGACCGTCGCGGCCCCACGATGCACGCATGCACCCTGCGACGGCGGGGGAATTTTATCGCGTGTGCGTTTTCGCCGCCGATAGTCTGAATACCGTCGACACCACCAATCTCATCGCCACGTGATGCACGCGAGCGCCTTATACTCGCGCCTCGACGAAACCCGACCTCGCCCGCTGCATGAAAATCCGCCTCACGCATTTCAAGCACTTCAAGCACTCCGCTTCGTTTTTCCCACCGCGGCTCATAGGGTTGCTGGCCACGCTCGGCGCCACGGTGTCCCTCAACGTCCTCGCGGCGAGCGACTGTCCGCAGTTCAGCCCCGGTGGCCGTGCTCCCATTGTCGCGAATGCGTTGATGCGCGCATCAACGCAGCAACTTTGTTATTCCGACTTCGCCGTCCTACATTCCGGCGTGACGCACGGGCCGTTGTGGTCGGCGGAACACCTGACGGCAGAACATCTGGACGATGCCCGCGACAACACCCGCACCAACCGCTTCTTCGTCGATAAAAAACTGCCGCCCGGCGCCAGCGCCACGCTCTCGGACTACAAGAAGAGCGGTTACGATCGGGGCCATATGAGCCCCGCCGGTGACCGCTGGGACCGGAAGGGCATGGCGGAATCGTTTTCGCTCGCGAACGTAGTGCCACAAAATCCGTCGAACAACCGGCGCATCTGGTCACGTATCGAACAGTCTGTGCGCCGGCTGGTGGAACAATCCGGCGATGCCTACGTTGTCACCGGACCACTGTTTTCCGGGCGGCAGTTGCAGACGATCGGGGAGTCGCGTGTGCTCGTGCCCACGCAGTTGTATAAGGTAGTGTATTTGCCCGGACGCGACCTGGCGTTTGCGGTCGTAGTCGACAACACCCCGACGAACGAATACAAGGTCAAGACGGTCCGTGAACTGGAAGCCATGAGCGGGCTGCAATTTCCAGGCATTCCGGACACGCTGAAAGACCAACGCATTGGAGGACTGAAAGGTGTTTAAGCCATTTGCCAACGATACCGACACACTCAACATCAACGGCGACGCGCTCGTGATCGCCAACGACACCGCGCGGATCTCCATTTCCGGTGATCTGGAAATCGCACGCGACAATACCGGCTTGGCCACTGCGCTTGTGCTGCAAAAGGCGGTGAACGCCATCGTCGATGCGTTGCAGAGCGACGCAAGCTTACCCACGAAACTCGCCGATGAACCGCCGAAGCCGACAGGCAAGACGGATAATCCGTTCATCTGAGCGTCAGCAAAAAAATTGGCCGGAGACATATCTTGATCGAATGCCACATTGCACCGAGTCCGCTCGGCCACCTCGCGTATCGAGCGGAAGACGACTGCCTCACGGGCTTGTTTTTTGTCGGGCAGAAACACTTCCCCGCGGGTCTTATCGAAACAGGTCCGCCGAGCTCACGCGCGATCGTGCTGGCGAAGGAGCAGATCGCCGAGTACTTCGCCGGTGAGCGCACCGTGTTTTCCGTGCCGTTGCGGCTCAACGGCACCGCGTTCCAGCAGCGTGTGTGGGCGGCATTGCAAGAGATCCCGTTCGGCGCCTCCTGGACCTACGGCGATCTCGCGCGCCGGATGGGCGTGGCTGCGGGAGCATCGCGCGCAGTGGGTGGAGCAAACGGGCGCAACCCCGTGGGGATCATCGTGCCGTGTCATCGGGTGATAGGCGCCGATGGAGAGCTGACCGGTTACGCAGGCGGCGTGGAGCGCAAGCAACATCTGCTGACGCTTGAAGGCGGACCGGGACGTGCGCAACTCACGTTGTTCTGAACGCTCTGCCCGGTAGTGTGTGGGAGAGCATAAAAAACCCCCGCAATCGCGTAGCGATTGCGGGGGTTTTATGCTTCTGTACGCCCGGAAACAACGTCCGGGACGTCAAGACTCACAGCATGGGTTACTGCTCGGATTACTGCGTGCTGACGCGAATTTCGACGCGGCGATTCTTTGCGCGGCCAGCAACGGTCGAGTTCGACGCGACCGGATTCGACGCGCCATAACCTTGGGCCGTGTAGCTCTGCGAACGCAGGCCGTGGGTCTTCAAATACTGCGCCACTGATTCCGCACGGCGTTGCGACAACTGGCGGTTATGCGAAGCCGAACCCGTTGAATCCGTGTAGCCCGCAACGACGACTTGCCGCAACGTCACGCCCTGGGCGGCGGACACGAACTCGTCGAGCGTGTCGGTCGCTTTCGGCGTCAGCGCAGCGCTGTCGGTAGCGAAGTTGGCGTCGCCGCTCAAGTCGATCTGGCGGGGCATTTCCGGCGCGGCTTGCGGCACGGGAGCCGGTGCGGGCGCCGGAGCGGCTTCCGGCTGAGCGGGCGCGCCGCACTGGAACGTCAGGATACGCGGATCGCCCGACTCTTCAGACATGGCGCGCAGGCGTTCCATGGTTTCAAGCTTGTACGCAGGCTTGTCACCGCAGATTTTCTGGGCTTGCTTCACGCATGCCGCCACGCTTTCAAACAAACCATGACATTCCACGCGATAAACCTGCGCGCCATTGGCGGTCTGGATCTCGTTAGCGTTGAAAGTCGGGCCGGACGCGGTCGAGCAACCGGCGAGTGCGCCAATTGACAACAGACCTGCAGCGATTAGTTTCTTGGACATTTTTTTACCATTCGTAAATTGAGTGTGACTGAGATATCGAGACAAATGCGTACTGGATGGGCCATCAGACAGTTACCCGATTTTCACAGCCACCTTATTCGCCTCAAGCCTTCGATCCGGATCTTGAAAATGATCTGGAATCCGAAATCGCGCGGCATGTTAGCACGTGAAAACTAGCATTCCTAAGTGGATAATTCCTAATTGATGAAACACTTTCGAGTGATTTTCGAAACAGCGGATAAACGTGAACAATCGGAAAACTTTTGGCGCGCTATTACGGCACGGGAAATGAAAAGCGGCCGCGAATGCGGCCGCTTTTGCGAAGCTTGAAATACCCGATGGGGTTCGAAGCGCACACCCCGGACGACGTCCGGGCCGTCAGATACGCGTTACTTCGGCAACGGCA
>Ga0073928_10007945_pt1 | contig 13504 bp, 11 predicted proteins | sample PaiPotPPA55metaG_FD_76969 | JGI IMG/M metagenome (GOLD analysis project Ga0073928, IMG submission 76969) | Iron sulfur acid spring bacterial and archeal communities from Banff, Canada, to study Microbial Dark Matter (Phase II) - Paint Pots PPA... ...
CGATGAGTTTCCAGTCGGCTATTCCTTGGCGGGTTGCCCTCCGGCAGAGCCTGCCTCCGCTCCACCGACTGGGTGACGATTCTCAACAATCCACTTTGCCGTACAATGATTTTTCAGCGAACGCAACTACCCCCTTAACTTCGTGTCTCAGTCCAAGGGTGCACTCCACCATGCCCCCTTCCCCTGCGACCCCATCCCCAAAACCAACCCAACCCAAACGGCGAGGGCACAACTTTGAAACCGGACATTTCACTTGCTACAAAAACCGGACATTTTAACTTGCTACGGACAGGTTCTCGTAATGAGTACACGCAACGGTCTGCTGTATTGACCTTCAGGCTGGCCGCTTCGAGGACGTTCTTGGACCATGCCCGGCGAGCCTAAAGAGTAATGCGCAGCTTTTATCAAATCGCGGAGCGGTTTGTGAAGGGACGTACTGGTCTTGAGACAGGCGTCTGCGGCAGTTGGCATGCGCCACGATCGTCGCCCCGGCCTCGGCGAATATCTGGTTTCCGTCCGTATGGTCGAAGTGCCAGTGGGTGTTGATGAGCCATCTGACGCCCTGCGGAAGCGCGGACGCGATGGCTCCTCTGATTTCTTCCACCCGAGGGCCAAAGCCCGTGTCGATGACGGCAGCTCTATGTGGCGCCGACACAGCCGTCACCGTTCCACCTGCACCACGGAACACAAAGACGCCTCGGCGTATCTCCTCAATTGTCAGAGGAGTTTTCTGGTAGGCGATCCGCGACTCAGCGACAAGTCCGTCACGCGGAAAGCTCTGGTAAGCGAAAGCGCCAACGTTTCGCTGATCTCTCCCTTTGCTAGACAGGCGGGATTCGAAATCAGCTGTATCCTGGATCATTGCTATCTCCTTCCTTTCAATTCATTGATTGCTCTCCTGGGGTGAGACTTCAGGACGGGGCGGACCGTTTTCATTGCGTCGCGCGCTAAGGCGAGACGCGGAAACAGGACCAAGGCATTGCCATGGCTGATCGCCTTGTGTTCGTCGGCTGTCAGGCTTTCATAGGCGTCCAGTTTGGTGGTGAAGTACCCGGTAACATCGGCGGGTGCGAACGGAAAGTCGGTACCGAACAGGATGCGGTCGTTTTGGGCGAAGGCCTTGAGACTTGGCAATGCCGCCGGACTCGATGACAACGCCGTGTCGAAATAGAAGCGCTGGAAACTCCCGAGAATGTCGGCTGGCGTCGCGGCATCGGGATGAAAGACGCTCGCAAGCTCGGCGAAGCTATGCGAGGCATAAGGCACAAAACCGCCGGCATGCGCCAGGATGATGTGGACTCGAGGATACCGATCCATAACACCGTTCAGCACAAGCTGGACGGCCGTTCGGGTGGTATCGAATGGGTAGTCGACGAGCGGACCGGCAACGCCAGCCGCTGGAGGCAGGGCCAGGGCGGGATGCACGAACACGACGGCTTGGCGTCGGTTGAGCTCGGCCCACAAGGGTTCGAACGCCGTATCGCCGAGGTATTTTTCGCCATAGTTGCCGAGAAGAATCAGTCCATCTACCAGCAGCGTGTCGAGCGCATATTCGACTTCGGAGAGAGCGCCATCGACGTCGGGAAGCGGCACCGTTGCAAAGTTACCGAAACGATCTGGCCGCTTGGCGACCAGATCCGCCGTGTATTCGTTGACGTGGCGCGCCATGTCCCGTCGCTCACTCTTTTCCCAACCGAGGATGCCCGGAGCGGTCAGCGAGAGGATGCCGCTTGCGATCTCTTGCGAGTCCATCATGTCGATTGCTGTCTCGGGTGACCATTGAGGCAGAACAGCGCTCTCGGGATCGCCGGATCGTGCGCCCGAGGGATCGCCGCCATGAGCTGGCAGCGCGCTCACCCAGAAGGGCGGCAAGACATGTTGATGAACATCAATACGATGATTAGTGCTCTTCTTTTTCTCGGTATCTGATCTCGCCGATGACATAGCGTTTCACGCCTTCTCGCTATCGAGTTGGCCCATCAGGTACGCGTTGTATCGAGTACCTGCGGCAGTGTCCGCCGGGACACTACGCTCGATCTGCGCCACATCCGACGGGCTGAGCTCGACTTTGATCGCGCTGAGGGACTCGTTGAGGCGGTCACGATTACGGGCGCCGACCAGGGGTACGATGTCTTTTCCCTTCGCCAGCACCCACGCGATCGCCAGCTGTGCGACAGTCACGCCCTTGACGCGTGCCTGTTCGCGCAGTTTTTCGACGAGTCGCAGGTTCTTGTCCAGGTTTTCGCCCTGAAAGCGGGGGTTGATGCTGCGGAAGTCACCGTCGCCCTCGCGTGCCTTGCTCCAGTGGCCGCTGATGAGGCCGCGGGACAGGACGCCATAGGCGGTAACCCCGATTCCTAGTTCGCGCAAGGTCGGCAGGATGTCCTTCTCAATGCCGCGCGAAATCAACGAGTATTCGATCTGCAGGTCCGAGATAGGATGTATGACGTGTGCCTTCCGGATCGTCGGCGCAGATACTTCCGACAGTCCGACGTAGCGGACGTACCCGGCCTTCACCATGTCGGCCATGGCACCGACTGTATCCTCGATCGGCACCTTCGGGTCCAGCCGTGCAGGCCGATAGATGTCGATGTAGTCTGTACCTAACCTCTGTAGGCTTTGTGCAAGAGAATTCTTCACTGCCGCGGCGCTATTGTCGGTTCCACCCCAGCCTCCCGCCGGATCGCGGCGTTCGCCGAACTTGACGCTGAGCACGACACCTTCACGATTGCGACCGGCGAGCGCTTCCCGTATCAGCAGCTCGTTGTGGCCGCTGCCGTAGAAATCGCCAGTGTCGATCAGGCTGAGGCCAGCATCGAGGGCGGCGCGAATGGTGGCGATACTTTCAGTGCGATCAGCCCTGCCGTACAAGTCGGACATGCCCATGGCACCGAGACCGATGCTCGAAACCGTCGGCCCGTGTTCACCGAGAGTGCGTCTTGTGACGGTGGGTTTCAGTGTAATGCTCCTGTGGTCATCCAACTGTGAAGTACTCATTCTGTCCTCCGATTTGAGAAATGTCTGACAGGGAAGTGCGTAGCGGCGCTTCCCGACGGGCATCACTTCGCCGCCGCCACCTCCTCCGATGTCCCCAACTTGGTTTCCTCTCCTGTCTTCTGCGCCGCGTGCGCGTGGTCGTAACTCTCTATCACTGCCAGGAAAGGCGGAAGAATGTCATCGACCATGATCGCGGCGAAATCCATCGCATCGGCCCGATTCCACGTACTCATGAGTTCGCAGAGGACGGCATAGGTGTCAATCGGCACCGCACCGGCCTGGGCGAGGCGGGCGATCGTCAGATCGGTTGCCATCTTGCTCCAGTTGCCGCAGGCGTCGATAATCGCGAAGACCTTGTACCCGGCGTTGAGAGCACCCAGAGCAGCAAACGCCATGCACACGCTCGCGAGTGTGCCGGCCATCAGGAGTGTTTTGCGCTTGGTCGCCTGAATGGCTTCCACCCAAGCCGGGTTATCCCAGGCATTGATCTGGCCGGTTCGCGCGATGTAAACGGAGTCGGGATGGTACTTGTGGATCTCAGGAATGAGCGGTCCGTTTGGCCCGTCGGGCGTCGAGGCCGTGGTGAAGGTTGGAATCCTGGCAAGGTAAGACGCTTTCGCGAGCGCGGTCACGTGCGCGCGAAGAGTCGGTTGGTCGATGTCCCTGACCAGTTGGAATAGCCCACTCTGTTGGTCGATGAACAACATGACGGCGTCATTCGGGTCAATCATCCATTTATTTGCTACTGAGTTCATTTGACTTTTCCCTTGTCATTGGTCGAGGGTTTAGGCTGGCACAACCGGCGGGGAATGCGCAGACCGTCGCCTCCCCGACAGTTCGGATCAAAACGGGTAGGCCGGAATCTGTGCGTGCGTCGTGATCCATTGCCACTCGCTGAACTGATCGGCGTTGCTCACCGTGCCGTGACCGAAACCATTTCCGGAGGCGCCCGCGCCGCCGATTGGACCATAGACACCGTGCACGACCGTCTGGTCGTTGATATGGACGACCCCAGAGTGAAGTCCATCGGCGACGCGCTGGGCGCGTGCGAGGTCGGCCGAAACGACTGCTGCGACGAGTCCGTACTCCGTCGCGTTGGCAATCGCAATCGCCTCCTCGTCGGTCCAGAACGTCGTGATCACTGCGATCGGGCCAAAACGTTCTTCGTCAAACGCCGCCATTCCAGGCGTCACTCCGGTAATTACCGTCGGCTCGAAGAAGAGTCCTCTGCGAGATCCGCCGGTCAGCACTTTTGCGCCCCTGGCGACTGTTTCGGTGACGATCCGCTCGACATTGGCGGCTTGGCGCTCGTTGACGATCGGCCCGACCTGAACCTTCTCGTCGAAGGGATCGCCAACGACGAGAGACTTGGCTCTTCTCACCAGGGCTTTGACATACGGGTCAGCAATGCGTTCGTGCACGATGTGTCGGCCGCCCGTAAGGCAGATCTGTCCCTGATGGAAAAAGGCGGCCCATGCTCCAGCACTTGCCGCGGCCTCGATGTCCGCATCGTCGAGCACAATGTAGGGATTGTTGCCGCCAAGCTCGAGAGATACGCGCTTGAGTCGTTCGCTCGCGATTGAACCAACCTGGCGACCCACGCGCGTCGACCCTGTAAAGCTGATCATGTCGATGAGGCGTTCCTTGACGAGTGCCGTGCCCGTTTCCGGACCGCCCGGGAGAACGTGAAACAACCCACTAGGTAGACCAGCTTGTTCGAGGAGCCGCGCGAATACCACTCCGCCAGCGATCGGCGTCTTCGTGTCAGGCTTCAGGATTACGGCGTTACCCATGGCGAGGGCGGGACCAATCGCGCGTGCGGCAAGGATGATTGGCGAGTTCCACGGCGTAATGATGCCAATGACACCCAGCGGAACTCTCCGAGCGACGCTCTGAAACCCGGCTTCCAGTGTTGCGGTCAGGACACCTTGCGGTTGGCTGCCAAGTGCCGCCGCCTCCAGGAACTCGCGGGCGGTTATCTGTACTTCCCACTGTGCCTTCGGCCGGATCGAACCTGTCTCCCTGATCAGCTGATCGGCAACCTCCTCAGCGTGCGCGAGCAGCAGGCGGGAGAACTCCCTCAGCACGTCGCCTCGCTTCGGGCCGGCGATCTTGGCCCATTTCTTCTGTGCTTCACGTGCCGTCGTCGCCGCGGCTGATATGTCTTCGGCGGATGCGATGCCGATTGTTCCCAACTTCGCACCGGTTGCCTTTTCAATCACATCTTCCGTGCCAAGACCCGGCTTCTTCCAGCCATTGCCGTAGATCTTTCCGGTTCACACCGCTGCTGGCGCGAGCAACTTGTCGGTCTTTACTTTTATCTCTTCTAATGTATGAGTACCCATTTTCACGTCTCCTAATTCTGCCGCCATCAAGCGGCCTTGTTTTTATCGGAAGCCTTGTCTTTGCCGTAAGCCAACTCGATCGCGAACGGACCGGGAATCTCGCTTGCAACCTTCACGAACGCGCCCACTGTTTCCTTACGACCCCAGTCGCGTTGCAACTCGCAAAGGAGCTGTATCAAACTGATCATCCTGCCGCCGGCCTGCTCGATACGCCGCAAGCCAGCCTGATGGGCCTCAACTGACGTGCCGCCGACTGCGTCCGCAACAGCGTAAACTTCGTAGCCCGCCTGCAGCGCATCGAGCGACGGAAACGTCAGGCAGGCCTCTGTCCACAGTGCCGTCATGATGAGCTTTTTGCGGCCTGTAGCCTTGACCGCTTGGACAAAGTCGGCGTCTTCCCACGCGTTGATCGCCGTGCGATCGAACATCGGAAGGTCACTAAGTACCTCGCGAACTTGCGGTATGGGCGGCTTGTTGATGCCGGTCTTGACGTTGACTGTGGAATGTACGATCGGCAGGCCGAAGGCGCGCCCGATTTTGGCGACGCCAACAATGTTGTCAATCAGCTTCTGGTGATCCATGGAGGCGATCGAATTCACCTGCACCGGTTGATAGTCGATGATGATGAGCGCCGCGTTTTTCGGCGTTAGTAGATGATCCTTAACGGGGTCTCGAATGGGTTCACTTGCCATTTGCCTACTCTCCTGTTTCGATTTGTGAAGCGTATGCTGCGGTTTCACCGCGTTGGAATTGCGTGACTTCTGCGGTCAGTTTTGCTGCTATGCGCTCGGCCACCATGATCGTCGTAACGTTTGTCGGGACCGACGGAATATCAGGCAGGATCGATGCGTCTACGACGCGCAAAGCTTCGACGCCCCGCACCTTGCCCCAGGCGTCGACGACAGCGGTCGGATCAGAGTCCGCTCCCATCGGAACCGTCGATGTTGGGTGCAGGTAAGCATCGACAGTGGCGACGATCTTCGCCCGTAGCGCTTCACCATCATCCACCGCCTTTCCCGGCGCCATCTCGTGATCAATAACGTCCGAGAACGGCGGGGTTCGGCCGATCTTCCGCGACAGCCGCACCGCCTCCACCAACCGATCGAGATCGTTCGGGTCATCGAAAAAGTTGTAATAGATGTGGGGCGCTGCGCGTGGATCGCGGCTCCGCAGACGCAGCGAGCCGATCGATTTCGGCAGCGTCACCGCACACGCGAGGACGATGGCGCCGCCGGTTGGACTCGCATTCGGGTTGAAGTAATGCGTGCCTGAAATATGCAGATCGAGATCGCCGGGCTGCGCGCTCTCTGAGCGCGTCCAGACGATGGCGCCGGCGGCCGGCTTCATCGCGTTCACTTCCCGCTTCAGGGCATAGACATTGAAGAAGAAGGGATGATCTTTTAAGCGGTCGCCGACCGGTAGATCAATGAGTGTCGCGATGCCCAAGTCTTGCAGATGTTGCGACGGGCCGATACCGGACCGCATGAGGATGGCAGGGCTGCCAAACGTGCCGGCGGACAGGATGATCTCGCCTGCCGCGATAACCTGGCCATCGACGAGCTTCACTCCGACGGCATGCTTGCCTTCGATAACTACGCTGTCCACTTCAGCGTCACCGCGGATCGTGAGGTTGGGACGATCGCGGATTGCATCCGTGAGATAGGCTATCCCCGTGTTGACTCGTACACCATCGACGACATTGAGTGGATAGGGACCAACGCCATGCTGAGCCGCGCCATTGAAGTCTGATATGTGCGCCAGGCCGACGGTTTCTGAGGCCTCCACGAAGGCGCACATCGACGGCGTATTCTCCTCCGCCGTCCGTTGGCGGATGGGGAGCGGCCCACTGCGGCCGTGCCAGGCACCGTCGCCGGTCGGTGTGTTCTCCAAAGTCCTGTACGCTGCGAGTACTTCCTCCCAGGACCATCCCTTGATTCCGCGCTGAGCCCAGCGCGCGAAATCGGCCGGCCTTGCCCGCAGCGCCACACAGCCATTGACCGCCGAACTCCCGCCCACCACTCGGCCACGCGGAACGGGAATGTCGTGACCGAGTCGGGCTGCATCCTCAGTGTGGTAATTCCAATCGAAGGTCGGCAAACCTGCAACGATGTTTGCGTCCTTCAGAACTTCGGGATAACCCTCGGGCGTAAAATTACGGCCTGCTTCGAGCAGCAAGACGCGGCCTTGCGTATCGGCGCTTAGTCGCGCGGCAAGAACCGCGCCGGCCGAGCCGCCGCCTACAATAATTATGTCGAAGATTGACTTGGCTCGACTGGTCCGTGCTCGGGTTGGAACATCGCGCTTAGACATCTTCATGATCCCCCTTCTCCTGAGTACCTTTCGGAGGCCGCTTGGCGCTGAGCAAACTCGTCGGCATCAACCGAATTGACTTCTTCACTTCCAAATGGGTCCTTAAATCACACCTCGACGACATGGGACAGCATCTACCTGTCTTGGTGACCATGCGGTGATACCCAGCCGCTTCATCCTGTGGATCAACGTCGTCCGTGCGAGGCCCAGCCGGACGGCGGCGCCATTCCGACCACCGATCACGCCCTTCGTTTCTTGGAGAGTCTGAAGAATGTGCGAAATCTGTCTCTCTAAGAGGGTGACGGGCGTGGATGTCTTCGACCAGTTCGAGGTATCCGGTGCTGTCTGGTCGAGTTTGGGTAGCAAACCACTAAGCACCGCGCCAGTCGACAGAATCACTGAGCGTTCAATGAGGTTTTGCAATTCCCGAACGTTGCCCGGCCAGGAATGCCGTACAAGAGCCTCCATGAATTCCTCTGAAACGGCCGAAATTCGCTTATGCATGCGAGCGCCGTAGTGCATTGCAAAATGGTGAACTAACAACCGGATATCTTCCGGGCGATCCCGCAGCGGGGGCAGTGCAATAGGAAACACGCCGAGCCGATAGAAGAGGTCGGCGCGGAATTGACGCTCATTCATCATCTCAACGAGGTTCCGATGGGTGGCACAGATCACGCGCACATCGGTATGAATTGTGGCTGTACTGCCGAGACGTTCAAACTCTCTTTCCTGCATAACGCGAAGAAGCTTGGGCTGCAACTCCAGCGGAAGATCGCCGATCTCGTCCAAAAACAAGGTGCCCCGGTGAGCCCGCTCGAACCGTCCAATACTTCGGGCGACCGCGCCGGTGTATGCGCCGCGCTCGTGACCGAACAGCTCGCTTTCAAGTAAACCTGCAGGAATGGCAGCGCAATTCACCTTCACAAATGGGCTGTTCGATCGGTTGCTACAGCTGTGAATGGCTTCCGCAATCAGTTCCTTGCCAGTTCCGGTCTCCCCGTTGATCAGGATCGTGGCGTCCGTCGGAGCCACGACCCGCACCATGGCAAGCACGCGCCGCAGAGCGGAGCTAGTGCCGATGATCTTGGGGAATCCACTGCCGCAGAGTACGTTGCTGTCGAGCGCCCTATTCGTCGACTTCGCATCCTCGATTTCAAAGGAGGCGCTATCGTCAACCTCAGGCGTTTCACTTGCCCAGCTTGTTTGTGCTGCCATTCTTTACTCCTTTTCGTTCTTCCACTATGCTTTCGACGCCTCGCACCACCAGGGCACTGCTTAAGCACTATCTCGAGCCTCGTTCTCTCGTGATCCACTCGCGGATGTAAGCCGGAGAATTCTCGAGCTTGATGTTTTCCGCTTCACACCTTTCAAGGAACCTGACCGCGTCACGATCTACAAGGGTCAGGTCTTTCAAATCCAGAACTATTTCCTGATTACCAGCTCCGGATCTGAAAAGCGCTTCCATCTCGGCAACCTGCTCTGCGTTTAATCGACCGGCAAGCGTAAAGGTCAACTTCCCCCGCTTCACTGATCTCTGAACCCTCAACATCCGTCCTCTCTTGGAACGGGAATCAAAATTCAGCGTTCAGCACTTCGCCCAGTTTCACTTCAAACTCCAGAGTTAGGGACGGCGCAATGACCGTGCGCTGCGTGAGACTGATCGCTTCTGACTCCGCTCCGGTTCCCTGTTGTCCTTATCTATGAAAGCCGATTTCGCCATTCGATTTTCTGCTCCATAACTCAACTCCTTACACTCTTCACTTTCGTGAAAAATTCTTGCCTCTGCGCAGTGCGGAACCGTCACACACTTCTGTAGTGGCAATCGCAGCGCCAATCGCAAGTTACTTGAAATACACACCTTAGTTCGCAACAAGATTGTCGGATTTTCGGCAATTACCGAAATCCCTACAGCATTTTGCGGGGGCTCTGTGAGTAGGTAGAAAGGTGGCTGGCTGTTTCTCGAAGGTTCATCTAGTTTTGAAGCTATGTTTGTTGATCTTTAATGACGCAATCTTCGACTCTAAGGTCGATCGATGGATCCCCAGTTTGGTGGCCGCTCCTGACGGTCCGGACACACGACCTCCGGTTTCCCGCAGGGCGGCCTCAATGATCGCCTTTTCCTGAGAAGGAGGCTTCTTTAAGAGGCCAAGCTCACTAGTCGGCTCAGTTGCAATAGGTGGTCGAGAAAGCCAACTCTCATCGACGGAGAAATTCTCCGTTTCACATACAATGACGGATCGCTCGATAATGTTTTGCAATTCGCGAATATTACCCGGCCAGGAATACGACTGAAGCAGATCGAGGCTCTTTTTGTTCACTGCCTGAAAGCTCTTTCCGGCTCTCCTGGCGTAACGATCAATGAAGTGCTCGACCAACACGGGGATGTCTTCTCTTCGTTCCCGCAGAGGAGGCATCTCAATTGGAAAAACGTTGAGCCGGTAAAACAGGTCGCTCCGGAACACGCCCGCAACGATGGCAGCCTCCAAATCGCGGTTCGTAGCCGCAATCACTCGAACATTAGTTCGGATAGTTCCTGCTCCACCGACACGCTCGAATTCATGTTCCTGCAGAACACGCAAGAGAGCGATCTGGGTCTCGGCAGGAAGCTCTCCGACTTCATCGAGGAAGATTGTGCCGCCTTCGGCCAGTTCAAAGCGTCCCAAACGCCGGTGCGTTGCCCCCGTAAAAGCGCCCTTCTCGTGGCCGAATAATTCTGACGCGAGCAAATCACGCGGGATTACTGCGCAGTTTACGCTCACAAAGGGGCGTGAGGAGCGTCCGGAACGTCTGTGAATGGCCCGGGCAACCAGTTCCTTCCCTGTGCCGGTCTCGCCGGTGATCAGAACGCTGGAGTCGGTCGGAGCGACCTTGGATATGCGAGAAAGCACCACCTGCAGGGGCGGCGAAGTTCCCACGATCTCCTCGAACATCGATGCCTTATCGATTTCCTCGCGCAACGCAACGTTCTCACCTTGGAGTCTCTCTTCAGCTTGCTTACGCTCGGTAATGTCAATCACGGTGCCCACAAACTCAAACAGATCGCCGGATGGACTGAGCACGGGATGGCCTACCGCGCGGATGTCTCTAATCTTGCCACTGGGGTGCACGATTCGGTAATCCACTTCGAAGTCTGCCTTTTCTCGCACTGCACCATCGAAGTTTTCTCTGGTCTGGGCCTGATCATGCGGATGGACGCGTTGAAAGAACGTTTCGAATCGCGGCGGTCCACCATGCAGGTCAAAACCTAACACGCGGTAGCATTCTTCGGACCAGTACCGGATTTCACCCGTGGCGGGGTTCCATGCCCAACTGCCCGTGTGGCTCAGCCTCTGCGCTTCCGCTAAGTATGACTCGCTCTCCCGCAATTTCTCTTCCGCCTGCTTTCGATCCTCGATATCGGTCGCCGCGGCATACCAACGTGTGAGTTGTCCTTGTTCATCCCGCACCGGATTGAAGCGGAAGAGAAACCAGCGATACCGCCCGTCTTTTCTCCTTAGCCGCGCTTCGATCTCATACGGGAATCCCCTTAGGAAGTTGCTTGCGCCTTCGCTCCTCACACGTTCCACATCTTGTGGATGAAGCAGCTTAAACAGATCGGCGCTCTGCCACTCCTCAAGGGCAAGACCGTGATAATCGAGCGCGACTCGGTTGTTAAAGAGAGGACTTCCATCAGGTCCAAATTCGGTGATGAAAGAAGGCGTAAGGTCAAGGATCTGTCGGAGTCTTCTTTCGCTTTGCCGGATCTTCTCTTCTGCCTGCTTTGCTTCGGTGACATCGATCGAGGTTCCGGCAAATTCTACGAGATCGTCCGACTCGTTCAGGACTGGATGGCCGATAGTGTGGAGATGCTTGATGGTTCCGTCGGGAAGAGCAATGCGGTAGTCTGCTTGATAATCAGTCTTCTGGCTTTCGCTTCTTTCAAAAACTTGCTGAACGCCCTTTCGGTCCTCAGGATGAATCCTGTTAAGCCAAAATTCAGCGTTCGACGAATCCTCATCAGGGCTGCTGCCAAAGATTCGATGGATTTGCGGCGAGACTGTGACTGCCCCCGATGCAACATCATGTCGCCAGCTGCCCGTTTGGCTGAGTCTCTGCGCCTCGAGCAAACATTCTTCACTGCGGCGCAGGTTCTTCTCTGCGTTCTTGCGATCATCAATGTCTGTGAGCAAGTTATACCAACGGACGATGCGACCATTAGAGTCGCGCAGGGCCAGGGCGCGCGAATTGAACCAGCGGTACACGCCATCAGCCCGGCGCAGACGGTGATCAAAGTTGTACGGATCACCGGTTTCGACCGAGCGTCTCCATGCGGTGAGTGCGGGAGGAACATCATCGGGAGGAACGACGCCTTTGGTCGCCCAGATTTTCAGTTCTTCGAGCGTCTTGCCAAAGTACTCTAGACCTTGGCGGTTGACGAATTCGACCTCACCTCCCGCCGTCAGCAGAACTATTAGACCAGGAGTGCTATCGACGATCTGACGAAGACTCTGTTCGCTCGTGAGTACGGCCTCCTCCGCGTGCTTTCGGTCTTCAATATCAGTGACCAAGTTGTACCAACGGACGGTGCGCCCTTCGGTGTCCCGAAGAGGCAGGCCGCGTACGTGGAACCAACGGTAAACCCCATCGGCCCCGAGGATACGGTGCTCAACCTCGTACGGATGCCCCGTTTCTATTGAACACATCCACCGCGTCATCACCAACGCGAGATCATCCGGATGTACAAGTGGGCGCCAGTCTCTCAATTCCTCAAGGGTCTTCCCTGTATAATCTATGATTTGTTGATTGACGAATTCGACCTCGCCTCCCGCAGTCATCGTACATACCAAGCCGGGAATGCTGTCGACGATGAGACGAAAACTTTGTTCGCTCTCCCGCACCTTGTCAGAAGAATACATTTCGTTGAACCGCCGTCAGGTTATTCTAAGCGGCGAAGCGGGGCGATCCAAATCATCCGGCGGAAAGCGGAATGGTCCGAAAGCAACTGAAGGTCATCCTTCAAACACTCTTTGCTGGCGAAAATGAGACTGGGAAAATGCTGGAACTATTTCCGTCAGAATCTCAACGAAGGGACGGGGGTGGCCGAACGGTTCCTGGTTGCTCGCTCGGGCAGGGTACTTGCCTCCCAGTCCATGGGTTACCTCACGGTCCTCGGTCCAGTGATACGCATCCCGATGAGGTGATCGTTGTGACCGAAACGTATGAGCACTGTGAGCGCGGAGATCGGGCTGAGCTGCTTACTACTCGTCGGATATTGGCTTCGCTGGGTCGGCTATGCGAGTGCCGTGCTCCTTTTGCTCTTCGCTTTAGGCATGACATTCGCTTATGGAGTTAAGGCCCCGCTTGACTACTCCGTGTTCTCAGCGTTAGCAGCGGCGTTCTTAGTTGGAGCAACTGCGAGTGGCACATCGAGCGAAACTACTCCGCAAGAACATTCCACCCACGCTTAGTCCCCTACGTTCGCATTGCCGCTGTATGGCTATTACTGCCCAACGCCTCGAAAAGCGTTGATCATGCATAAAATTCCGAATCGTGTCTTCTCCTCTCGCAATGCAGTATCAACATCCCGAACTTGAGCAGGTTCGAGGCGTCTTGAACGGGACAAACAGCAATTTCAATACGGAGCACGGATTGAATGGCACATTCTACGGCACAGTAACTAAACAGTAAACTCGGTAAGTGATTGAAAAATATGGTGGGCAGTGCAGGACTCGAACCTGCGACCTCCTGCGTGTAAGGCAGGCGCTCTAACCAGCTGAGCTAACCGCCCATCCTTTGCGACTCCATTATTTCACAACCACTTACATATTGACCTGAACGTCTGATAGCAGAGATTCTTTGGAACAGTCTCACGA
>Ga0073928_10007947_pt1 | contig 13502 bp, 12 predicted proteins | sample PaiPotPPA55metaG_FD_76969 | JGI IMG/M metagenome (GOLD analysis project Ga0073928, IMG submission 76969) | Iron sulfur acid spring bacterial and archeal communities from Banff, Canada, to study Microbial Dark Matter (Phase II) - Paint Pots PPA... ...
CAGCGCGAACAGCGCTCCGGCGAGCGCGCTGCGCTCCGGCGCGGTCGCCGGGTAGTGCGGCCGCGCGGCCTTGATCGGCGCCATCTCGGTCCAGCCGAGGATCGCGTAGATATGGTGCCATGACGGCTCCAGCACGGCCGAGTCCGGCTTGCGGTCGCCGATCGCGCCGGCGAGGATTTGCAGCGCCCGGCACTCGACATTGCCGCTGCGGTCGAGCGCCGCCGCGTCGAGGCTCAGCAAGTAGCGCAGATTGCCGGCGGCAAGCCGCTCGAAGATGACCCTGTCCGTTTCCAGATCGGGGTGCGGGTATTGCGGCGTCCCCGGGTAATGCGACAGCCCGCCGCTCGCCAGCACGACCGCGCGCCGCCCGATCCGTTCGAGCGCCCGGGCCAGCGCCTGCCCGAACCCGAAGCAGCGCTCCGGCGACGGCTGCGGCGGCACATAGGCATTGACGAACAGCGGCAGGAACGGCCGCTCGCGCGGGTAGCCGCAGAATTCGAGCGGGATCGTGAAGGCGGTGCCGAGCCCGGCGTCGAGCGTGAAGGCCGGGTCGAAGCCCAGCGCCTGCAATTCCTCGACCAGCCCGTAGCCGGCGGCGCCGTCGATCGGCCACCACCCGGCATGCCCGCCGCTGCCGGCGGCCCTGGTGCCGCAATGCACCGCGAAGGCCGGCACGCAGCGGGTGACAAAATCGTCGCAATGCGCGTTCGAGATCACGATCAAGAGGTCCGGATCGAGCGCCCGGAACTTGTCGCCGATTGCGCGCATCGCGGCGTTCACCCGGGCGACCTGGTCATGATCCTCGGTCTTCGGCAGGGTCAGGAATTGCGGCGCGTGCGGCACGATCGCGGCACCGACGATGCCGGGGCGGGATGTGGCATACGCGGCGTTCGACATGGTTGAGATCCTGCTCGCTGTACAGTAGCCCCAGCATAGCGGATGTTGGCCGACGCCGTGCAGAGCCGCTATGGTGCGGCCCACAGCATCAACCGCAGAGCACCGGAGCTGCCATGCCGATCATCCCCGAGGTGCTCGACAATCACGACGAGCTGACCGCGATCCGCCGCGACATCCATGCCCATCCGGAGATCGGCTTCGAGGAGCAGCGGACCTCCGACATCGTTGCCGCGAAATTGGCGGAGTACGGCTGCGAGGTGCATCGTGGCCTTGCGACCACCGGCGTCGTCGGCACGATCCGCCGCGGCAACTCGCTGCGCGCGATCGGGCTCCGCGCCGACATGGACTGCCTGCCGATGCAGGAGCTGAACCAGTTCGCGCACCGCTCGCAGCACGACGGCAAGATGCACGCCTGCGGCCATGACGGGCACACGACGATGCTGCTCGGTGCGGCGCGCTACCTGGCCAAGACGCGCAATTTCGACGGCACCGTGCATTTCATCTTCCAGCCCGGCGAGGAGGGCTTCGGCGGCGGCCGGGTCATGGTGCAGGAGGGGCTGTTCGAGAAATTCCCCTGCGACGCCGTTTTCGCGATGCATAACAAGCCCGGCATCCCGGTCGGTCACATGGCGACCAAGCCGGGGCCGCTGCTCGCCGCCTCCGACCGCTTCGACATCAAGGTCAAGGCGCGCGGCACCCACGCCGCACATCCGCACACCGGCATCGATCCGTTCGTGATCGGGGCGCAGATCGTGCTCGCCTTGCAAACGATTCCGTCGCGCAACGTCGACCCGAACGACCCGGTGGTGATCAGCATCGGCTTCATGCGCGGCGGCTCGGCCTACAATGTGATCCCGGACGAATTGCACATCGGCGGCACGGTGCGGACGTTCCGACCCGAGGTGCAGGATTTGGTCGAGCGCCGGATGGGCGAGGTCGCGCGCGGCACCGCCGAATTGCACGGCGCCACCGCCGAATTCTCGTTCCGGCGCGGCTATCCGCCGACAATCAACCATGCCGCCGAGGCCGAATTCGCCGCCGAGGTCGCAGCCGAGGTGTGCGGCGCCGACAACGTGCAGCGCAACATCCAGCCCTCGCTCGGCGGCGAGGATTTCTCCTACATGTTGCAGACGGTGCCGGGGGCGATGGCATGGCTCGGCAACGGTTCGGGCGAGGGTGGCTGCTTCCTGCACAACGCCCGCTACGATTTCAACGACCAGGCCCTGCCGGTCGGGGTCAGCTTCTTCGTGCGGCTGGCCGAGCGGTTTCTCGAAAAACAATCCTGATAGGCGAGGGGACGCAGCCGAATGCGTATTCATGTCGTCAATGTGATGCGGGCTCATCCCGGCCAGCCGGCCGAGACCGGACGCACGCTCGACCGCTTCGCCGGCTTCGCCCGCGAGGTCGAGCGCAAGGGCTTTGCCGGGCTGTGGATGACCGACTCGTTTGGCCGCGGCCGCGCCACCCTCGACCCGATCGTGCTGATGAGCGTCACCGCCGCCGTCACCGACCGCATCGAGATCGGCACCTGCGTGTTGCAGGTCCCGGTTCGGCACCCGGTCGAGCTGGCGCACCGCATCCAATCGCTGCACGCGCTGACCGGAGACCGGCTGCAGCTCGGCCTCGGCAGCGGTTCGACCAAGGCCGATTTCGATCTCGTCGGCCTCGATTACGAGACCAGGTTCAAGACGCTGATGTCGTCGCTCGACATTATGCGCCGGGCCTGGCGTGGCGAGCAGCTGAGCCTCGATACCGGCGAGACCGGCGCGCTGACCCCATGGCCGGGCACCGAGGGCGGTCCGGCGCTGCTGCTCGGCGCCTGGCGCAACAAGCGCTGGATCGTCTATTCGGCCGAACGCTGCGCCGGCTGGATCGCGTCGGGGCTGTACCCGAAGCCGGAAGAGCTCGAAGCCGGCATCAAATTCTACAGGGATGCCGGCGGGAAACGCGCGGTGCTGTCCAATGTGATTATCGATCTGAAGGGCAACGCTGAGGACATGCCGCTCGGCGGCAACGCATCGGTGATGCTGACCGGCGGCGAAGCCGCGGCGCGCGAGAAATTGCGCTGGATCCGCGATACCGGCTTCGACGACGTGCTGTGCATGACCCGTATCGACGACCTCGACGACCTCGCCCGGCTCCGCGACGCGCTCTGACATTGACGGCCACAATCCCGCCGCTTACCTAGCGGTTATGGCCGTCCGCGAGATCATCACCGCCCCCGACCCGCGCCTCAAAATCAGGGCGAAGGCGGTCGCATCCGTCGACGCCGAGGTGCGGCGGCTGATGGACGACATGCTGGAGACGATGTACCACGCGATCGGCGTCGGCCTCGCCGCGCCGCAGGTCGGCGCCGGCCAGCGGGTCATCGTCGTCGATGTTGCCCGTGAGGGCGAGAAGCCGCAGCCGCTGCGCATCGCCAACCCGGAAATCCTGTGGCGCTCGGAGGAGACGACGCTCGCCAATGAGGGCTGCCTGTCGCTGCCCGAGCATTACGCCGATGTCGAGCGCCCGGCGGCGATCCGGTTGCGCTATCTCGACCACGAGAACGAGATCCGCGAGATCGAGGCGAAGGGCCTCCTCGCCACCTGCCTGCAGCACGAGATTGACCATCTCGACGGCGTTTTGTTCGTCGATCACATCTCCACGCTGAAGCGCGGCATGATCCTGCGCAAGCTGGCCAAGGCCAAGCGCGGCCGCGTCTTGACCCCGGCCTGACTGCACTCGTGAAACCCTCGCCCGCCCTCGGGCTCACGCCCTCGGGCCCCCTCTCCCACAGTGCGGGAGAGGGGCTAGGACGGCGCCGCTGTTTAACCCTCTCCCGCACCGCGGGAGAGGGGGGACCGATCGCGTCAGTGATCGGTGGGTGAGGGTCGATGACGACGCGCCCGCTCGACCTCGTGTTCATGGGCACGCCCGACTTCGCGGTGACGATCCTCGACGGCCTGATCGCTGCCGGGCACCGGTTGCGCGCGGTCTACACCCAGCCGCCGCGGCCGGCCGGACGCGGCCACAAGGAGCAGACCTCGCCGGTGCATGTGCTGGCTGAACGCCACGGCATCCCGGTCCGCCATCCGGCGACGTTGCGCGATCCGGCGGCCCAGGCGGAATTCGCCGCGCTCGATGCCGATGCCGTCGTGGTCGCCGCTTACGGCCTGATCCTGCCGCGCGCAATCCTGAACGCGGCGCGGCTCGGCTGCCTCAACGTTCATGCCTCCCTGTTGCCGCGCTGGCGCGGGGCCGCGCCGGTCGAGCGTGCGATCCTCGCCGGCGACCGTGAGACGGGCGTTTCGATCATGCAGATGGACGAAGGTCTCGACACCGGCCCGGTCCTGTTGCGCGAGGCGATCCCGATCGCCGCGACCGAGACCGGCGGTTCGCTGACCGGGCGGCTCGCCGAGCTCGGCGCCCGGCTGATCGTCGCGGCGCTCGACGGTATCGGCGGCGGCAGTCTCGAACCGCAACCGCAGCCGGAAGAGGGCGTGACCTATGCCCGCAAGCTCGACCGCGCCGAGGCGCAGCTCGACTGGCGCGGCTCGGCGAGCGGGCTCGAACGGCAGGTCCGGGCCTTCGACCCGCGGCCGGGCGCGTTCTTCACCCTGGCCGGCGAGCGCATCCGCGTCTTCGCCGCCGATGTTTTGCCCGCAGCACCAAACCAGCTGCCCGGCATGGTGCTCGACGAGGCGCTGGCGGTGGCCTGCGGCGAGGGCGCGCTGCGGCCGTTGCGCCTGCAGCGCCCAGGCCGGACGCCGCAGGAGGTCGCGGCCTTCCTGCGCGGCTATCCGATCCCGCCCGGCACGGTCCTCCCATGCCCCGCTACCGGCTGACCGTCGAATACGATGGCGGCGGTTTTGTCGGCTGGCAGCGCCAAGTCAACGGGCTGTCGATCCAGGAGGCGTTGGAAACGGCGGTCGAGCGCTTCTGCGGCGAGCGCCTGACCGTGTTCGGTGCCGGCCGCACCGATGCCGGCGTGCATGCGCTGGCCCAGGTCGCGCATGTCGGTCTGCCGCGCCCGGCGCCTGATGACGTGATCCGCGGTGCGCTGAACCACCATCTGCGGCCGCACCGCATCACCGTGCTCTCGGCCGCACCGGTCTCGGACGATTTCGACGCGCGCCTGTCGGCGATTGGCCGCGTGTACCGCTATCGCATCCTGAACCGGCGTGCGCCGCCGGCGCTCGACCGCGGCCGGGCCTGGCAGGTCGCGCCGCCGCTCGATGTCGCGGCGATGCAGGCGGGCGCAGAGCACCTGATCGGTCACCACGATTTCTCGACCTTCCGCGACTCGCTGTGCCAGGCAAAATCGCCGGTCAAAACCCTCGACGCGCTTGAGGTGACCCGTGCCGGCGAGGAAATCCACATCGAGGCGCGGGCGCGCTCGTTTCTGCACCATCAGGTGCGCAACATGGTCGGAACGCTGAAGCTGGTCGGCCTCCGACAGTGGCATCCGGACGATGTCGCCCGCGCGCTTGCCGCCCGCGACCGCCGCGCCGGCGGGCCGACCGCCCCGGCCGAAGGCCTCTATCTGGTTGCGGTGCGCTACGACGAAATCGTCAACGACGGGTCGCCCTAATAGAGGCTCTCGGTCACCCGCGTCAGCACACTGCCGAGCAGCACGTCGAGCAAGACGATCAACGCTGCCGGCGCACCCGGCACCAGCAGGGCGGCGCGGGCGATGAACCATTCGTAGACGAGCACGGCGATCGCGCCGCCGATCTGGCCGAGCTGCGCCGCCTCCTGCGGCAGCACCGCGCCGAGGATCGCCAGCAAGACGAACAGCATCGTCTGCGGCACCTGCGACCAGTTGTAGGCGACCATGAACAACAGGAACCGGTTCTCGCGGTCGAGCAGCCGGACCAAAGGCAGGATCAGCAGCGGAAACGCGACCCAGGCGATCGCGTAGCCGATCGTCTCGACCGCGACGATGCGGCCGAGCGAGGAGGCCTGCAGCTGCGCCACCGTCAGCCGGAAGCTCAGCAATACGAGATAGAGCGGATAGCAGATCAGCGCCGCCCGGAACGAGCGCCAGAAGCCCTCGATCGAGGCGTCGAACCAGGTCAGCCCGCCGGCGTCGCCGCGCGCCAATTGCATCGCGCCGGCAAGCGCCAGGCGGATTTCGTACAGGGCGGCGCTCAAAGGGAACGGGCCGTGTGAGCCCCTCTCCCGCAATGCGGGAGAGGGTGGACGCGGGCGTCAGCCCGCGGACGGGTGAGGGCCGCGGCTGCAATCACCCTCACCCGTCTCGCGCTCCGCGCTCGGCACCCTCTCCCGCGCTGCGGGAGAGGGGCTTGTATGCTGGATCACAACGTATGATCGGTCTCAATTCCGGCCGAAGAAGCGGTCGAGGAAGGCGACGTAGATCTCGGCCAATTGCTCGATCTCGGCGGCCGGCACGCGCTCGTCGATCTTGTGCATGGTCTGGCCGACCAGGCCGAATTCGGCGACCGGGCAATAGGCATGGATGAAGCGCGCGTCGGAGGTGCCGCCGGTCGTGCTCAGCTCCGGCGTGCGGCCGGTCACGGTGCCGATCGCCGCGCTCAGGCAGTCGCTGACCACTCCCGGCGGCACCAGGAACGACTCGCCGCTGACCTCCCACTTCAATTCGTACTCGCCGCCGGCATCGGCCAGCCGCTCCGCGACCCAGCCCTTCAGCTTGGCGCTGGTCCACAGGTCGTTGAAGCGGATGTTGAAGGTGGCGCGCGCGGCGCCCGGGATCACGTTGGTCGCCGGGTTGCCGATGTCGATCGTCGTCACCTGCAGCCCCGAGGCCTGGAAGTGTTCGGTACCGTCGTCGAGCCGCTCCGCGGTCAGCGCATGCAGCAATGTCACCAGCCGGTGCGCGGCGTTGTCGGCGAGGTGAGGGTAGGCGACATGGCCCTGCACGCCGGTGACGGTCAGCCGGCCGGTCATGCTGCCGCGCCGTCCGATCTTGATCATGTCGCCAAGCTCGGTGGCGGAAGTCGGCTCGCCGACGACGCAGGCGTCGATCTGTTCGCCGCGCGCCGCCACCCATTCCAGCACCTTCCTGGTGCCGTTGATCGCGACACCTTCCTCATCGCCGGTGATCAAATAGCTGATCGAGCCAGTGAAGTGCGGCGGGCGGGTAGCGATGAACCGCTCGGCGGCCGCGGTGAAGGCAGCAATCGCACCCTTCATGTCGACCGCGCCGCGGCCGCACAGCACCCCGTTCTTCAGCGCCGCGCCAAACGGGTCGAACGACCAGGTGTCGGCGGCGCCGGTCGGCACCACGTCGGTATGCCCGGCAAAGCAGATATTCGGATGGCCGGCGCCCCAGCGGGCGTACAGGTTTTCGACCGGATCGGTGCCGGGCGCCTCGAAGCGCAGCCGGTGACAGGTAAAACCCAGCGCCTCCAGCCGCGCCGCCAATATGTCGAGCGCACCTTCGTCCTTCGGCGTGACGCTCGGCCGCCGGATCAGTTCGGCGGCAAACCCGACGGGGTCGAGGGTGGTCTTCGGAGCGACGTCGCTCATCACCGTGGCCGTGCCAGAGAAAGCCCCTCTCCCGCACCGCGGGAGAGGGTGCCTGAGGGCGCAGCCCGAAGGCGGGTGAGGGTGCCCGTACTCTCACCGGCTTTCGCCCCCTCACCCCAACCCTCTCCCGCGCCGGGGGAGAGGGGGTTTGTTTTACGCTGGCGCATGCCGGGAAGACTCAGCCTTCAATCCCGCAGTAATTCGTTGATCGAGGTCTTGGCGCGGGTCTGCGCGTCGACCTGTTTGACGATCACCGCGCAATAGAGGTTCGGGCCTGGGTTGCCGTTCGGCAGCTTCTTGCCCGGGAGCGAACCGGGGACCACGACGGAATAGGCCGGCACCCGGCCGGTGATGGTTTCGCCGGTGTCGCGGTTGACGATCTTGGTCGTCGAGCTGATGAAGGTGCCCATCGCCAGGACCGCGCCCTTCTCGACGATGACGCCCTCGACGACCTCGCTGCGGGCGCCGATGAAGCAATCGTCCTCGATGATCACAGGCTCGGCCTGCAGCGGTTCGAGCACGCCGCCGATGCCCACGCCGCCCGACAGGTGACAGTTCTTGCCGATCTGGGCGCAGGAGCCGACCGTCGCCCAGGTGTCGACCATCGTGCCGCTGTCGACATACGCCCCGACATTGACGAAGCTCGGCATTAAGACGACGTTCGGCGCGATATAGGCCGAACGGCGCACGATCGCGCCGGGCACGGCGCGGAAGCCGGCGTCGCGAAACCGGTTCGACGACCAGCCGGCGAATTTGGAGGGCACCTTGTCCCACCATTTGGCGGCGCCGCGGTCGGGATCGACCGGTCCGCCCGGGATCTCGACCATGTCGTTGAGCCGGAACGACAACAGTACCGCTTTCTTCAGCCATTGGTGGACGCGCCAGCCACCGCTCTCCTTTTCAGCGACGCGGAGCTTGCCGTTGTCCATGCCTTCGAGCGCGGCCTCGACCGCATCGCGGTAGGCGCCCTTGGTCGCCGGCGACAGGCCCTCGCGCGCCTCCCAGGCGGCGTCGACGGTGGCGGCGAGATCGGTGTCGGTCATGGCGGAAATCCGGCTTCTATGAAGGCGGCGCAGATTGGCCGCGCTGCGGCGCCAAAGTCAATCTGAGCCGGGTCAATCGAAGGTGGCGCTATCCGAAGACGAGAAGCGCGGCCGCGACGCCGCCGACCAGCCAGCAATAGATCGCGAACGGCAATAGCGCGTCCTCGAAATTGTGCCGCCGGAAGTAGCGCATCAGGAACGCGGTGCTGAGCCACGCGGTAATCCCGGCGACGACCCCGGCCGCGATGGCGAGGCTGCCGATCGCCTGGTGCTCGTGCATCAGCTTCGGGATTTCGAGCACCGCCGCGCCGGCGATGATCGGGGTCGCGATCAGGAACGAGAAATGCGCCGCCGCGGCGTGGTGCAATCCGGTCAGCAGGCCGCCGACCATCGCCGCGCCGGAACGCGAGATGCCGGGCAGGAACGCGGCGCATTGCCAGAACCCGACCGCCAGCGCGCCGCGCCAGCCGAGCTCGTCGATCTGCCGCTCGTCATCGTCGCCAGTTCTGGCGCGGTTGCGCAGCCGGTCGCCGAACAGCAGCAGCAGGCCGTTTAGGATCAGGAACAGTGCCGCGATCAGCGGCGAGGCGAAGAGGCCGCGCACCAGCTTCTCGAACACCAAGCCGATCACGACCGCCGGCAAGGTCGCCACGATGATCAGCCCGAGCAGCCGGCGGGCGCGCGCGATGTCGTCACGGTTGTCTGTGCCCATGCCGGTCAGCCCCTGCAACACGAACAGCCAGTCGCGCCAGAAATAGAGCAGCAAGGCCAACGCCGTCCCGACATGCAATACGACGACAAACGGCAGAAAGGCCGGCGATTTCTGGTCGATCGGCCAGCCGAGCAGCGGCGGCAGGATCACGGTGTGGCCGAGGCTGCTGATCGGAAACAGCTCGGTGACGCCCTGCAGGATCGCGAGCGCATAGGCGTAGAAGGCGTCCATGGTCCCCCAGGGAATGATGCGCGGCAACGCCGGCGGTGGCGGTCAGCGCCCGAGGCTTTTCAACGCCGCTTCGGCTGCGGCGATCCCGGTCTCATAGGCGCCATGCGCGGTTGAAAAGAAATTCGGCGAGCAGGCCTCGCCGGCAAAGAAGATACGCTGCTCGACCGGTGCGGCGAGCCGGGCGCGGTCGTCGGCATGGCCCGGCAGCGCGTAGGAATAGGAGCCGCGGGCGAACGCGTCGCGCCGCCAGAACGACGCGGCGAGCGGTCGGAGCTGGTTGCGCACGGCGCTGCCGAGGATGCCGGCCAGTTCGTCGATCGCGAAGGCGGCCATCGCCTCGATGCCGTCGCCTTCGAGCCCGGCGGCAAACCGGCCGCCGAAGAAGCAATTGATCCGCGGCCTGCCGAACGGGCGGACCTGATAGCTCATCGTCTCGCGCCGCCGGGTCGAGCCGATCAGGTAGCGCTCCGGCAAATTGCCGTCGTAGGCGAGGACCAGTTTGTCGGCGAGGCCGAGCGGCAGTCCCGCAGCGGCGGCCAGCTTGCCGGGCAGCGGCGGGTCGAAGCGCAGCCGCTCCTCGGCGAGGATCGCGGTCGGCACGGCGACGACGACCCGCCGGGCCAAGACCGTACCGCGGCTCGTCGCGATCGTCAGCGTCCGGCCGCCGTGCGCGATCGTCGAAACCGGCGTGCCGTAGGCGATCGGCAGCCCCTCGGCCAGCGCCTCGAACAGCTTGCCGTAGCCGCGGTGGAGGCGCCAATTGATGCCGCTGTCTTCGTAGCGGTCGCTATCCTTGACCGAGATCTCTTCGAGTTCGACCGCATTGGCCCAGGTGCTGGTCGCGTCGAGCAAGGCGTTCCACCGCCCGCCCGGGGTCAGTAACGCGGCGGCCGGACGGTCCTCCGGTTCCTGCGCGGCGCGGTGCGCCGCCCAGTAGAACGCCTCGCGTTCGGCCAGCCAGTCGGCTTCCGCCTCGGCGTTCTCGCCGCTGTGGCGCAGCCGCGTCGTCCAGTCCGGCCGCTGCGTGTTGATCGCGAAGCCAAGTTGCTTGGCGAGCGGCGTCAGCGCGTTGCGGTCGGCCGAATGCAGCCATTCGGCGCCCATATCGGCGGGCAGCCCTTCGGCGTCGATCGTCCACACCCGGCCGCCGGCGCGGTCGCGCGCCTCCAGCACCAGCACCGAGACGCCGCCCGCCTCGGCAAGCCGCCGGGCCGCCGCGATGCCGGCCGACCCCGCGCCGATCACCGCCACATCGACTTCCGATTGAAAGGTGCTCATAGGCAAAATCAGCTTGCTTCCAACGAATTGCCCCTCACCGTCCTCCGCCCCTCTCGGCGCGAGCGAGGCTCGCGCCTGTCGGGCATCGTTCGATGCGCCGGGGTCGGACTCCCTCTCCCCGCCTGCGGGGAGAGGGTTGGGTGAGGGGCCGGCGACGGCTCAGCCCCCGACCGCCGGCTGGCCGTATTCCTCGTCGCTGACGTGCTTGCCCCAGGACGTGCCCTGGCCTTTCTCGCCCTGTTCCGACAAGGCCAGATGCGCGAACAGCCGGTCGGGCGAGGCGCCGTGCCAATGCAGCGTGTCGGGCGGGATGTTGACGACGTCGCCCGGATGCAAGACCTGCGGCGCCTCGCCCTGGAAGCAGATGCGGCCGATCCCCGACAGGCAGTAGAGCGTCTGGCCGACCGGGTGGGCGTGCCACGCGGTGCGCGCACCCGGGGTGAAGGTAACCACCGACCCGCCCATTCGCGACGGCTCGGTCGCGACGACGACCGGGTCCTGGAATACGACCCCGGTGAAGGTCTCGGCGGCACCCCGCTTGGTCTGGCGTTCTCCGGCACGTATCACTCCGGCTTTGACCGGCATGGGCTTTCTCCTTTGCGCTTTGGTGCGCCGATCTTATAACCCGAGCCCCGATGAGCAACAGCGGCGCCATTCGCATCGGCATCGGCGGCTGGGTATTCCCGCCCTGGCGCGGCACGTTCTATCCGCCTGGCCTGCCGCAATCCAAGGAGCTGACCCACGCCAGCCGGCAGCTGACCGCGATCGAGATCAACGGCACTTTCTACAATTCGGGCCGGGCCGACAGCTTCCGCAAATGGCGCGACGAGACGCCCGATGATTTCGTCTTTTCGCTGAAGGGGCCGCGCTTCGTCACCCACCGCAACGAGTTGGCCGGCGCCAAGGACGCGCTCGACCTGTTCTTCTCGCGCGGCGTGCTCGAATTGGGGCCCAAGCTCGGCCCGGTGCTGTGGCAGTTCGCCCCGTTCAAGCAGTTCGACGCGGCCGATTTCGCCGCCTTTCTCGACCTGCTGCCGCGCGAAGCGGGGGCCCGCCGGCTCCGTCACCTCGTCGAGGTCCGGCATGCCAGCTTCCGCACCCCGGCCTTCACCGACCTGCTGCGGTCGAGCGGCGTCGCCGTCGCGATGGTGCATGACGAGAAATATCCCGGCTTCGAGGACGTGACCGCCGATTTCGTCTATCTGCGTCTGCGCCGCTGCACCGAGGACGAGCCGACCGGCTATCCCGAAGCCGAGCTCGACCGCTGGGCCGAGTACCTGCGCGGCCATGCCGCCGAAGGCCGCGACGTGTTCCTCTATTTCATCAACGGTGCCAAAATCCGCGCCCCGGCCGCGGCCCAGGCGCTGATCGCGCGGATTCAAAGCTGACCCCTGTCGTTCCGGGGCCGCCGCAGCGCGGAGGCCGGAACCTATGAACACGAGCCTCTGGAATAGGGATTCCACGTTCGCCGCGGCGCCGCGCCCCGAAATGAGATTGGGATGGAGCGGCGGAGCCCCCGCGCCGGCCGCTTTGCTGGCTTTCAACTCAAGGATGCGGGTTTCGGGGGTCGGCGAGGGACGCCAACAGCGGCCCGCTCATCCGCGCCGATCACCCGCAGAAGTCACCGTGCCGATGCCCGGAGGTCACACCCGGCCATCGGTTTGGGTCGCCGCACGGTTTAGCCTCCCGGTTGCTGGTCAGGGCTCGCTGCGGGCGGTAAGGTTGAGCCGATCCGGCCGGCGACGCATTCTTTTTTAAGAAGGGGGAGCCATGCGGTCGAGCCTTCGTCCTGCCCTCGCCTACATCCGGCATGCGGTATTATCGGCGGTGCTCGTGCTGGCCGTCGCACCCGCGGCGCGAGCGCAGGATTCGGCGGCGAGCGAGATCGCCGCCCTGCGCCAGGAGTTGAAGGCGCTCGCGGTCCGCAACCAGCAGCAGATCGATGCGCTGCAGCGGCAGGTGCACGACCTGAACGCCGAGCTGGCGCGGCGGCGCCCGGCGCCTCCGGCCGGCCCTGCCGTCGCCGCCGCAGCACCGCCCAGGACCGCCGTCGCGCCCGGTGCGGCCGCATCGCTGCCGGAGGAGCCGAGGCCGATGGAGTTTGCGCCGGTCACCGCGGCGCCGATGCTGCCGCCGCAGATGCAGAACCTGCCGGGCCGCTCGGTCACGCCGCCTTACACCGCGACCGGGCCCGGCGCTCCCGGGCAGAGCATCGTCACCCCGGCTGCGGCAGTGTCGTCGGGCGGCAACCGGGTCGCGCTGAGCCTCTCCGGCCAGATCGATCGTGCGCTCCTATATGGCGACGACGGGGTCAATTCGAAACTGCGGAACGTCGACAACAACAACTCCTCGACCCGCTTCCGTATCGTCGGCGAAGCGCGGCCGCTCGAGGAGACGGTCGCCGGGATCAACCTCGAAATGGAGGTCCGCCCGAACTCGTCGGCCACGACCACGCTGACCCAGAACCTGCCGCAGCCGGCTTCCGCGGTGACGCCGACGATCCGCCAGGCCGAAATCTATGGCGGCAACCCGCATTACGGCGAGGTGCGCTTCGGCTTCGGCAGCACGGCCTCCTACCTGACCTCCGAGGTCGACCTGTCGGGCACCGCCGTGGCAAGCTACGTCCACGTGCCCGATTACGACGGCGGTTTCGCGTTCCGGCAGAAGAACGCGGCGCTGGTGCCGGGCGGCGCCGGCGGTGCGCTGATTCTGTCGCCGGCAAACGCCTATGGACCCGCGGTCGCCAGCGTCTACAATTTCTTCGACGGGCTGGTCCGTGACAACCGCATCCGCTACGACACCCCGGTTTGGGACGGCGTCCAATTCGCCACCTCGCTGCTCGACGGCGG
>Ga0073928_10007949_pt1 | contig 13501 bp, 10 predicted proteins | sample PaiPotPPA55metaG_FD_76969 | JGI IMG/M metagenome (GOLD analysis project Ga0073928, IMG submission 76969) | Iron sulfur acid spring bacterial and archeal communities from Banff, Canada, to study Microbial Dark Matter (Phase II) - Paint Pots PPA... ...
GCTTTGGCGCCGCGGGATCGGGGTCACGGCGGCGGCCACGGCGGTGCGGGCGGACGGGACCGGGGGCACGGGCGGGGCGATCGGGATCGTGGCGGGCGGGGGCGGCCACGGGATCGCGGGCCTCGTAGATAGGTGCTGGGTGCTGGGTCCTGGGTGCTGGTCTAACCCGCGCGACGCATCAAAAATATGCGGAGCAAAGCCAATTTGCCGGGTTCTTACCGGCGGCCCACGTTCGCCAGCCGGCGGCGCTCTTCACCGGAAAAATCGTAAAAAGTGTCGGATTATGTCGGATTTTTGGCGAAGAATTGGCGAAGGCGAGCATTCTCTAGTGCTGGTCTTGCCCCGGCGACGCATCAAAAATATGCGGAGCAAAGCCAATTTGCCGGCTTCTTACCTGCGGCCCACGTTGGCCGGCCAGCGCCGCCCTTCACCGGGAAAATCGTAAAAAGTGTCGGAAAGTGTCGGATTGTGTCGGATTTCCGGCGAAGGGTTGGCGAAGGCCGGCATTCAGGGCGAGGCTACGCGCACCAGAAATAACGCGGAACGAAGCCAATTTATCAGGGAGCAAGTTGTCAAAGAGCATTGCAGGACGAATGGCGACGCGGGTCTACGCGTGCACCCTCCGACTCTGAGGTGAGCCTAGCACGATGGAGGGCATAGTTCGACCCGAGAACTGCGGGCGGGCGTTTGTTTTGTTGGAAGTGAGGCCCGACACGCAGACGTGACCCAAAAACCGGCCTTATGTCGAGCGCCGGATTATGCCGACCAGGTATTGCCACTTTGGAGATCATTCGGATTGCACTAGCTCTAGCCAGCATCGACTGTAAACCCAACCGCCCCCGGTGGGCCGACTTTTTCGTCCTTCCATCCCCGTGCGACGCGGCGGCCCATGCCAGTAGCACCTGAAACCGGCGCCAGGCGGCGACAGGAGTGTCGCCGCAGCCGGCAGGAGTGCCTTGCGCCACGGCCTCCTTTAGAATTGGAAGCGGCCGGCGAATTGGAAGGCGCGGGGGCCTCCGGTGCCGAAGGTAGAGGCGGCGCGCTGGGTGGGGAGGCCCAAGGTGGTCGGGCTGGCGAGGTTGAAGTTCGGCAGCACCTGGTTGCCGAAATTGAAAATGTTGAACGCCTCGGCGATTACGCGGAATTCGTAGCGCTCGCGGATGTGGATGATTTTGGTCAGGCGGATATCCTGGGAGGTGAAATCGTTGCCGAGGTTGTAGTGCGCGGGCAGAGTGATGGCCGGGAAAACCTGGCCCTGCGAGATGCCGGCCGTGCCTGCCGGGGTGGGCTTGCCTGCGTATTGCGTGTTGTACTGATTCACCAGATTCTGGAGCTGGCTATGACTTATAAAACCGTTGTATTGTTCACCCGGCAGCGGAGTGTAGGCAGTGGATTGAGTGTTGGTTCCGGTAATATCGACGCCATCGATGACGGGCTCGACCGGGGGGGGGCTAATAAACGTCGATAGCAGAGAGAATTGAAAACCCTTGGGGAGATCGACGATGCCGGAGATCGTCAAGACATGCTTGGGCAGGTCGGGGCCGTAGGTGGAGAAGAAGTTATTCAAGTTTTGGGTAATGTCATTGATGCTGTAGCTATGCTGGTAAGCGTAGGAAGCGGTGAACTGGTAGCGGCGAGCGAAGCGCTTTTCGGCTTTGATGAGCAAAGCGCGGTAGCTGGCGGTGGCGCCGGGCCACCAGAAATCGATGGGACCGTTGGAGCACTGGGCGGTGGGACTGTTGATCTGGGAGGCGGTGCAGGCGGGAATGACAGGGCCGGCGACCGAGTAGAAGCGGTTGAAGTCGACACTGGCGCCGAAGAAGCCGCCGGGAGTAGCGTGAATGGTGTGGCGGTCGACAAAGTCGGCCTGGACAACTAAGTCATTGCCTATCTGACGCTGGACACCGATGTTAAAGTGCTGAGCCTGAGTTGTAGGGAAGTCGTGCGGGTAAATGGCGCCGAGCGCGTTGGCCTGCTTGGAGACATCGATCTGGGGCAGGTTGCCGGTGCCGGGGAAGATAGCATTTTCCTGGGCGATCAAGGTGGGGAGTAGCTGGAGGAACTGGCCGTAGGGAACCACGAAAGTGCCGAAGGGCGTGCCTTGCGGGACACCGAAGATACCGGGAAATGGATTGATGACATCGGCGTTGGCGATGAACTGGCGGCCGGAGTCGCCAAGGACGGCGCGCTCGCCGAGGCGCCACCAGCCTTCCTGGGTGTCATAGTAGATGCCGGCGCCGGCGCGGATGACGGTTTTGGCGCTCTTGCCGGGCGACCAGGCGAAGCCCAAGGCCGGCTCGAAGTTGTGATACTGATGCAGCGGCGGATTGAGATCGCCGCCGAGCAGCGGAGAGAGCAAGGCCGGGCGCGAGAGATCGTAGTTGAGCACGTTCGATTCGTATTCCCAACCGAGGCCGTAGTTGAGGGTGAAGCGCGGCGTGATTTTCCAGGTATCCTGCGCGTAGAAATGGAGGCGATCGTTGCCGCGGGCGTTGGCAAGATGGTAGGAGGGCTGGTCGCGGTCGCCAATACCGAGGACAAACGCGGCGACGGGGAGCTTCATGACGTCGGCTTGGGTCAGCGGGCCGCTATTGGGTAAGCCGAACAGAAATGGGGCAAGACCGACAGCATAGAGAGTTTCGGGCGGCAGAAGGTAGACGCGCGCGGGATCGAAGAACCCCCAATATCCAACGCCGCGAATGTATTCGAACTCGCCGCCGAATTTGATGCGATGGTTGCCGGCGACCCAGTTGACGTTGTCGGTAAGCGGGTAACGGCGCAGGTCGCGGCCCTGCGGCGAATTGAAATTATTGCCGAGCACGTAGTTATTTGACCCGACGAAGTATATTTCGGGCCCGCCTTCGCCGGGACAGCCGTTGCAGGGCGCTGGATTATTGCGATTCTGCCAATACCAATATGAGAAGCGCAGATCGTTGACCACGGCGGGAGTCAGAATGGTGGTGAGTCCCAGCAGGCTTTGGTCCGACCAGTTTTTGTTCTGGACATAGTTGGAGGGGGGCACGGGGACGCCGAAGGGTCCGGCGTTGTTATTACCGTCGTGGGAGTAACGCACGAACAGAGTGTTCTTGAGGTTGACGTGATAGTCGAACTTGGCGCTGAGGGTCTTGCCGTCATAAGGCGCGGAGGCAGCGGCGCCCAGGTTGCGAAGTGACGGCAGGTCCGGCTCGACGACATAGACTCCGTTTTGGTTGGTGTTTTCGAAATTGAAGAAGAAAAAGAGACGGTCCTTCTTGATGGGGCCACCGAGCCAGAAGCCTGCCTGGCGGCGGGCGAAGAACGGATTCTCGTCGAGCGGATCGCGGACGAGGCTGGGATAGGCAGCGGTGTTGTGGTCGCGGAAATAGAAGTAGCCAGCGCCGTGGAAATCGTTGCCGCCGGAGCGAGTGACTACGTTGATCGCGCCGAAGGCGGTGATGCCGGTGGAGAGATCGAAGTTAGTACTGGAGAGTTGGAACTCCTGGACTACTTCCTGTGAGAAGTTAGTTCCAGAGCCGCCTTCGATGGGGTTGCGGACGTTGCCGCCATCGACTGTGATAGCGGTGTGGGATGCGGGGCCTCCGAGGACGGAGACGCTGAATTGCGCGTTGAACTGGGCGGGATTGGCGGGCGTAACGAGGATGCCGGGCTCGAGCTGGGCGAGGTTGAGATAGCTGCGGCCGTTGAGAGGTAGATCGTTAATCTGCTGGCGGGTGACGAGGCCTTCGATGGTGTTGCTGTCGTAGTTGATGTTGGCGGGGGTAGTTTCGACGGTGATGACGTCGCGGGTGGCGCCGACTTGCATGGTGAGATTGACGGTGGTGGTGGCGCCGGTTTCGACGGTAGCGGTTTCAAGCAACTGGCGAAATCCGGCGGCTTCGGCGCGGATTTCGTAGGCGCCGGCGGGCAGGGCAGCAGCGCTATAGGAGCCGTTGCCAGCGGACAGCAGCTCGCGGGTGACACCGGTGTCTTTGTTAGCGATTGTTAAGCGAGCGTTGGGGATGACGGCACCGGATTCGTCGGTGATGGTGCCTGTGACGGCGCCGGTGGGCGCTTGGGCGAAGGCGGTGGTGGCGGCGAGCGCGAAAAATACAGTGAGCCAAAGTCGTGACATACAAGGCCTCCCTGAAAGCAGTGTGCTTCAACACATATATATCCGGTCAGCGGCGTTGTCAAGGGCACTCGCGTTGCTCGCGCCGGGGCTGGGGGTCGGGGGCTGGGGGCTGGGGGTTAGTCTTTAGACTGGCTGACCGGTCGCCAACGCTCGCGGTTCGGTGGTCTACTTGGCTCGCGGTTCATCGTGTGTTCATGTCTTGTGTGTCAGAATTGCTGCAATGGTTACGGAACCTAATCTGGGGGGGGCTTGTGCTGTCAGAGTACAGGATGTACGAGGTGCGAAGGTACTGCTGGCCGACGGCAATTCACAATTTCGGCGCGTGATGTGGAAGGCTTTGACATCGGAGCAGTACCAAGTAGCGCTCGCGCGTAACGGGGAAGAGGCGCTGGAGGCATTGCGGCGCGACCGGCACGATCTGGTGCTGCTCGATCTGGAGATTCCAGGGATGAGCGGTATGGAGGCCTGTCGCGCCATCCGCGCCTTGTCCGGGGTGGGTTTGATTGCGCTATCGGCGCGGGGCCTGGAGCGGGACAAGGTCGGCGCACTGGATGCCGGGGCGGACGATTATGTGACCAAGCCGTTCAGCTTGCAGGAGCTGCTGGCGCGCGTGCGAGCGACTTTGCGGCGCGCACCGGTCGACGCGCGGACGGAAATTGTGCGTTGCGGACCGATCGTGATCGATGCGGCCACGCACCGGGTCACGGTCCACGGCAACCTAGTGCGGCTGACGCGCAAAGAGTTCAACGTGCTGAACTATCTGGCGGCGCACGCCAACACGACCATCCCGCATCGGACGCTATTGCAAGCTGTGTGGGGACCGGAGTACGGGAGCGAGATTTTCAACCTGCGAGTCATCATCAACCAGGTGCGCTACAAAATCGAGCCGGAGCCGCACCGGCCGCGGTACTTGCTCACTGCGGCGGGCGTTGGGTACCTGTTCCGGAATCCGGCGAACGGACCGTGCTAGAATGAACCGGCCAAGAGGTTGAGGAGGAGGGGAACGTGCCGGTTCGCAGGCTATTGACCGCGCTGCTATTTTGCTGCGGTTACGGCGCGGCGCAAAGTCCGCCGCCCAGTTTGACAACGCTTTACAACTTCACCGGCGGTAGTGATGGAGCGAGGCCCTGGGGACGGCTCGTGATAGGCAGCGGCGGAGTGCTGTATGGAACGACTGGCTCCGGGGGCGCATATATACACGGAACGGTATTCTCTTTGACGCCGCCGCCGGCGCCGGGTGGCGCGTGGACGGAGTCCGTGCTCTACAGTTTCCAGGGCCCGCCGGCTGATGGCTCTGCTCCTAAGGGCCGCTTGGCGATCGGCAGCGGAGGGGTGCTGTACGGTACCACTGCCACCGGGGGCGCCGGTTATGCCGGGATCGTTTTTGCTTTAGCTCCGCCCACCTCGCCCGGAGGAGAGTGGACCGAAACCGTCCTTTCCAACTTCCAAACCAAACTGAACCTTTACGGCGGCCTGCCGAGTCCGGATCTAGCGATTGGCCCGGCCGGCACGCTCTATGGCACGACGGAATATGGCGGAAGCGGCTGCGGAACCGTGTTCGCGCTGGCGCCTCCCACGACTCCGGGCGGGCCTTGGGGGCAGAGTGTGCCAACGATTCTGGCGGGCGGCGGATGCGGCCCCTATTCCGGTGTCGCGATTGGCAACGGCGGAATCTTGTACGGCGCAACGTACTTCAGCCGACCTAACAGTGCAGGTGGGGCATCGGGAAGCGGAACCGTTTTCTCACTGTCGCCGCCCACATCCCCTGGTGGGGCATGGACCGAGACGGTGCTGTATGACTTTAGCACCAGCGAATCAAGTGGCGGTCCGGCTGGTGCAAACGGCCCTGTGGTGATCGCCAGCGGCGGCGTGTTATACGGTACCACCGAAATCGGTGGTAGTGCCAACGCTGGCACGGTGTATTCGCTGACCCCGCCTGCATCTCCCGGAGGCGCCTGGACCGAGGCGGTAGTCCACGATTTCCCGATGGTAGACAACCGTTACTCGTATCCGGGACCGTTGACGCTGGGAGAAGGTAACAAGCTCTACGGCGCGACGTCAGGCGAGACGGACGGGACTATTCTCGTCCTGAAGCCGCCCACTGCGCCGGGCGGGGCATGGACGGAAATCCGGCTGTACAGTTTCTCGGGTAGCGACGGACACGGGCCGAACGGTGTCACGATTGGCGGGGACGGGGTTCTTTACGGCACCACCAGTTCGGGCGGGACCTACGACAACGGCACTGTCTTTGCACTCACGGAGTAACGGCGGCTCGACAAATCTCACCCACGCCGCTCGTGTGCCGTGCTAGTTCCCGCGCAACCTTTCCATTTAAATTACAATACTTCTGGTGGTGGTGCCGCAGGAAAGACGCACGCGAAGCTAAGCGCTCCAGGCGGAGCCTTCGGAAGGCCCCGCCTGGGCCGCGTCGAACAGATTTGACCCTATATTTTTAACTTCTTGGTCCCCTTCGCGTCGGGGCAATTGCTAATATAGCATAACAGCTTGGACTTTCAAACCTTCGACGCGGGATATATCCGGCGGCTGACCGATGGGGATGGCGCCACAGAGGATCACTTTGCCTCGTACTTCGGCTCGCTACTGTATTTGAAGCTGCGGGCACGGCTGCGATCGCGGCAGTTGATCGAAGATGTGCGGCAGGAAACGCTGCTGCGGGTGCTAGAGATTTTGCGGCAGAAGAACGGCGTAAACTATCCGGAGCGATTCGGATCCTTCGTGAACTCGGTGTGCAATAACGTGATGCGGGAATTCTGCAGGGAACCGCAGCCGGAGGGCGAGAGCGAGAATCGGCAGGATCCCCCGGATACCAGCATCGATCTGGATGCGCCGCTGCTGGAGTCGGATCTGAAGCGGCAGGTGCGTCAAATGCTGGCGGAAGTGCCGGACAAAGACCGGCGGCTGCTGGAGGCGGTGTATCTGGAGGAACTGGACAAGTCGGAGGTGTGCCGGCGATTCAAGGTGGATCCGGAGTATTTGCGGGTGCGATTACACCGGGCGAAATTGCGGTGCCGGCGGGCGGCGGCGGCGGGCGGTAGGCGGACGAGAACCGCTCCCTTACGGTCGCGGCTCGGAAAGGGGTCGGGGGTCGGAAATGGGTCACTTGCCGGAAAGTAGTGTGACGATCGCTTGGGCCTCCGCGGAATGGCCCTCACCGACGGCGCCGACGCCTTCGGCAGTTTTGAACTTCACGGAGACGCACTCGATGGGGATTTCGAGCGCGGCGGCGAGCTGGGCACGGATCTCCTGGCGGTAGCCACTGGGCTTGGGTCGCTCCATGATGACGGGGGAATCGACGTTGGCGAGCTGATAGCCGCGGGCGCGCGCGAGGTCGCGGGCATGGGCGAGGAAGGGGCGGCTGCCCGCGCCTTTCCAGCGCGGATCGGACTCGGGGAAGTGCATGCCTACATCGCCGAGGGCCGCGGCGCCGAGCATGGCGTCGGTGATGGCGTGCGTGAGCACATCGGCATCGGAATGGCCTTCGAGGCCGAACTCGGAGGGGATGGCGACGCCGCCGAGGATCAGGGGGCGGCCGCGGGTGAGGCGATGGGAGTCCCAGCCTTGGCCGGTGCGGATGGTCATTGGGGGGGCTCCTGGGAGACGCGGAGACGCGGAGACGGGGGGACGCGGAGACGCGCTTGTGGCTGAGGGGGCGAAGCGGGTTGCTGGCGCCAAAACCGGACGCCAGGCGGCGACAAGAGTGTCGCCGCAGCAGGCAAGAGTGCCTGCGCCACGTCGCCGGATCGACAAGAATGCCGGTTCATGGGCAAGATTGAGACGTGGCGACGCGGAGACGCGGGGACACGGAGACGCGGTTGTGGCTGAGGGGGCGAAGCGGGTTGCTGGCGCCAAAACCGGGCGCCAGGCGGCGACAAGAGTGTCGCCGCAGCAGGCAAGAGTGCCTGCGCCACCATTCGTGCCGTCATAGGTTGAGGAAGAGGCGGGCGAGGTCCATGTCGCCGGGTTTGGTGATTTTGATGTTGCGGTCGGTGCCGAGCACGACGCTGACTTCGACCTGATCGAGGCGCTCGACGAGGCCGGCTTCATCGGTGGCGGTGAAGGCATCGTCCGCGGCGGCGGCGAAGGCACGGCGCAGCAAGTCGTAGCGGAAGACCTGAGGCGTTTGCGCCAAGACCAATTTCTCGCGCGGGAGGGTACTGCGGATCTTGACGCGGCCGGTTTGGGCGTGGTGGACCTGCTTAACGGTATCGACGGGGACGATGCCGACAATGGCGGCACCGCTCTCGGCAGCCTCTTCGATGACCTTGTCGATGGTTTCGAGATCGATGAAGGGGCGCACGGCATCGTGCACGGCGACGAGGTCGGTGTCGGCGGCCAGCACGTCCAGCGCGTTGGCGACGGACTGCTGGCGGGAGTTGCCGCCTTCGACGACGCGGACGCTCTTGCCGCGGATCTGGCTATGGAGCAGATCGGCCACCCAATCGAGGTCTTCGGGGCGCACGGCGACTACGATTTCGGTTACGCGGGGCGAGGCGGCGAATTTGCGCACCGTATGGAGCAAGATGGGCGAGCCGTCCAGCAGCATGAATTGTTTGCGGCTGGTTCCGGAATTTTCGGGGGATGTGCGCCCCATGCGGGTGCCGAGTCCCGCGGCGGGCAGTATGACGGCGACTTTCATACGGCGAATCTACGATTCTATCGTGGTTCGCTCGGCGGCGATGGGATCGGGCTTGCGGCGCTCGTGGCGCTCGGCGCCGGCGGCGGCGGCGTGCATGCGCTCGTCGTATTTGCCGAAGATCATTTTGCCGGCGGTAGTCTGGAGCACGCTGGTGACGGCGATATCGATGGTTTTGGAGATCATCTTTTTGGCGTTGTCGACGACCACCATGGTGCCGTCGTCGAGGTAGGCGACTCCCTGGTTGTACTCCTTGCCTTCTTTGAGGATGAAGACGCGCATGGTTTCGCCAGGCAGGACGATGGGCTTGAGGGCATTGGCGAGCTCGTTGATGTTGAACACCTGGACGCCGTGGAGCTGCGCGACCTTGTTCAGGTTGAAATCGTTGGTCACGATTTTGGAATCGTAGACCTTGGCGAGCTCGATGAGCTTCATGTCGACTTCGCGCACGTGGGGGAAGTCGTCCTCGACGATTTGCACGTTGAGGTGAGCCATCTTCTGGATGCGCTGGAGGATGTCGAGGCCGCGGCGGCCGCGGTTGCGCTTCATGGAATCGGCGGAGTCGGCCACGAGCTGGAGCTCGCGCAGGACGAATTGGGGGATGACGAGCACGCCGTCGAGGAAGCCGGTTTCGGCGATGTCGGCGATGCGGCCGTCGATGATGACGCTGGTGTCGAGGATTTTGAAGGATTTCTTGGAGGTTTTTTCACCGCCAAAGATACCGCCCAGCGCGGAGAGGTTGAGCATGTCGCCCTTCTTGGCGCCCACGATCAGGCCGACGTAGGTCATCCAGAGGAGCAGGCACACCTGCAGAAAGGAGATGGTATGGGAGACGTCCCCTTCGGGCCGCGCCCAGCGCAGCACGAGAGACATGAGGAACGCACCGAGAATGCCGAGTACCGATCCGAAAGCTGCGCCGATCAGGCGTTTCAGGCTGACCTGTTCGAGGCGCACCTCGAAGAAGATGATGCAGCCACCCAGTACCAATCCGCCGAGGGCGGCAATGGCAGGGGGGACGCCAAACGGATCCAGAAAGTACGCGGACAGAGCGAGAACCAGCACGAATATGACGCGAACAATGGCCAAGTCGAACACAATTCGTCCTCCGACCCCACAGTGCGTGGCGCAAGGGGTCGCGCAAAGAGTATAACACTGAAATTGAGGGAAAGATCAATAGAATTTCCGATAGGGTGGATGGGGGCGTTTGGGGGGTACGGGGCGCTGCTTACTTCCAGGCGTCCAGGACGATGTGCGCGCGATTGCACAGGCCCAGGGGGCGCAGGCAGCGGTCGGCAAAACGCATGTAGCGATAGGCGGCCGAATCGCCGAGGAGGCGGGTGACGTGGCGCAAGCCGCGGGTCCAGGGCAGGTGTTCGATGCGCACTTCGGAGAAGGATGCCACGGCGGCTAATTGGCAAAGGGAAGTAGCGGTAAAGGGGCGGATGTGGGTGTAATCTGCATAGAATGCCTGCATATCGGCCGGGGTGGGCACGATGATGGAGCAGAGGCCGCCGGGCTTCAGGACGCGGCAACACTCCAGGATGGCCTGTTCCGGATCGGGGAGATGCTCGAAGAGCCAGCAGCAGAAGAGGCCTTCGAAATACGAATAGGGAAAGGGAATGTGCTCGGCGCTGCCCAGCGTGATGCGGAGGCTGGCGGCGTCATGCTCGACCACGTCGGGGGCGTTGTCGATGGCCACGATATCGCGGGGGTTCTGGCGGGTGAACCAGCAGCGGCCTGGCGGCCTGGGCCGCGGCCTCCGACCGCCGGGGCCGGGGGTCAGGGGCTGGGGGCCGGGGTTTTGTCCTGGTGCGTGTTACGGGCAAACCGGTCGCTGCCGCTCTCGGTTCGGTGTCAGCGTCCGGCGATCAGGCGGGTGCGCAGGCCGGCGATGGGATGGGGGAGCAGCTTTTCGGCGGCGGCGATGAAGTGCAGGGTATGGGGCATGCGGGCGTGCAAGTCTAATGCGGCTTCGTCGACCCATGTGGAATGGATCGCGAAGGTGACGGGTTCGCGGAGGGACTCGAAGGCGCGGATGCCCAGGCAGCCGGGCTCGGCTCGGGAGGGTTCGATGACTTTGAGAAGTGCTTCCCGGAAGGCGGCGGCGTTTTCGGGGTTGGCTTCGAAGCGGATGAAGAAGTGAATGGACATGGGGGTCTCAGAACCAGTATAGAGGCCATGCGCGGGCAAGAGTGCCCGCGAGCAGGCAGGAGTGCCTGCGCCACGGCGGCAAGAGTGCCTGCGCCACGACGGCTTGTTATCATGAAAAGCACATGTCGCAGGGATTGCCGGTGGTGGTAATTGTGGGTCGGCCCAACGTCGGGAAGTCGACGCTATTCAATCGGATTACGGGGCAGCGGCGCGCCATCGTGGGCGACGAGCCGGGCATCACGCGCGACCGCCTCCACGGTGTCACGGAGTATCAGGGGCGGCCGTTCGAGCTGATCGATACCGGCGGAATCGTGGTAGATGATGCCGAATATATTCCGGCGCAGATCTTGAAGCAGGCACGGCGGGCGCTGGAGGGCGCGGCGCACATCATCTTTTTGGTGGATGGGCGGAGCGAGATCACGGGGCCGGATCGCGATCTGGCGGCGCTGCTGCGGCGGTTGGGGAAGCCGGTATCGCTGGCGGTGAACAAGGCGGATACGCACGGGCGCGAGGATCTGGCGCACGATTTTTATTCGCTTGGAGTGGCCGACATTTTTCCGGTGTCGGCGGAACACGGCATCGGTGTGGACGCGCTGATGGAGCACGTGACTGCCGGGTTTGCGGAGGAGGCGGCGGGCGAGGCGCAGGCGGAGTCGATCAAGGTGGCGATTATCGGGCGGCCGAACACGGGCAAATCGACGCTGTTGAATGCGCTGGCAGGCGAGGAGCGGTCGATTGTTTCGCCGGTGGCCGGGACGACGCGCGACTCCGTGGATGAGACAGTGGAGCACCAGGGGGCGCGCTACACGTTTGTCGATACGGCGGGGATACGGCGCAAGGGCAAGACCAAGCTGATGGCTGAAAAACTGAGCGTCGTGATGGCGCGGCGAAGCATCCGGATGGCGGATGTAGTGCTGGTGATGCTGGATGCCAGCGAAGGCGTGCTGGCGCTGGATGCCACGATCGCGGGTTACGCGCATGAAGGCGGGCGCGGCGTGATCGTTTGCGTGAACAAGTGGGACCTGGCGACGGACAAGAAACGCAGCGCGTTCGAGCGGGACTTGCGGGATCAACTGAAGTTTTTGGAATACGCGCCGGTGGTGTTTCTTTCGGCGAAGACGGGCGCGGGAGTGGACCGGATTTTCAAGCAGATTCGGGACGTGTATGAATCGGCGACGAAACGCGTCACGACGGGCGAGTTGAACCGGTTCGTAGAGAAGCTGCACTTTGAAGAACGCAAGATTTATTACTTGACGCAGGCTTCGGTGCGGCCTCCAACGTTTGTGCTGTTTACGAATCGCACGGGGCCGCTGAACTTTTCGCACGAGCGGTATCTGGTGAACCAGATTCGCAAGAAGTTCGGATTCCGGGGGACGCCGGTGGTGTTGAAGGTGAAGGCTAAGGACCGCTGATGGACGTCAAGAAGCAGGAGCGGCGGAAGCGGGAGTTAAAGCAGCGGGAAGCGGCGGAGCGAGTCGAGGAGAACCGGCGGCAGGCGGACTGGCTGCATGACGAGGGGCTGGAGGCGTTCCAGAAAAAGAAACTCGAAGCGGCGGCACGGCTGCTGAAGCGGGCCATCGTGCTGTATCCGGAGCATGTGCCGGCTCTGGCCCTGCTGGGCAGTATCTATGTCAACGCGGGGCAGTTCGCGGTTGCGCTGCCACACTTAAAGCTGCTGCGCAAGCTGCGTCCGAACGAACCGGGCGCATTTTACAACAGCGGAGTGGCGCACATGAAGTTGGGTCGCGTGGAAGATGCGCGCGCCGATTTCGAGAGGTTCCTGGAGCTGACGAAGGCCGCGCGGCGTGGCAAGTGGGACGACTTGCGGCGAGCTGCCGAGCAGTTCTGCGCACAACCGCAGGTCTTCGTGCAATCAAGGCCGCGACCGAAGCCGGCGCCGTCACCGGCGCCCCCCCCCGCGGCGAAGCCCGAGCCGGTGGCCAAGCCCGAACCGCCACGGGCACGCGTGGCTTTCTTGCCGCCGCCTCCGCTCGACTCGCACGGGTTCACAGCGGGCACTTTGTCCGATTACTTTTTGCGGCGCGGGTTGCAGGAACTGCGGCTGGCGCAGAGCTTCGAGGATCTGGTTTGCCTGCCGTCCTTGACCGGAGTCGATAGCTACGTATACCAGCACGAGACCGTGCGCAAAGTGCTCCGCCAATTCAAAGGGCGGGCGCTGCTGGCCGATGAAGTGGGACTGGGCAAGACGATCGAGGCGGCGCTGGTGCTGAAGGAGTATTGGGTGCGGGGCATGGTGCGCAAGGCGCTGGTGCTGGCGCCGCCATCGCTGGTCACGCAGTGGAAAGGCGAGCTGACCGAGAAATTCGGTTTCGCGCCGGCGTCGCCGGATGGCGCCGAATTCCGGCGCGATCCCGAGCGGTTTTGGAAGGGCGAGCCGCTGATTGTCGCCTCCATCGCGATGGCGCGCCTGGAGCCGCACGCGGCCGCACTGGCTGGTACGGCTTGGGACATGGTGATCGTGGATGAAGCGCATTGCTTGAAGAACCGCACCAGCGCCAATTGGAAGCTGGTGGATGCGCTGGAGAAGAAATTCATCCTGATGCTGACGGCTACGCCTGTCGAAA
>Ga0073928_10007950_pt1 | contig 13501 bp, 12 predicted proteins | sample PaiPotPPA55metaG_FD_76969 | JGI IMG/M metagenome (GOLD analysis project Ga0073928, IMG submission 76969) | Iron sulfur acid spring bacterial and archeal communities from Banff, Canada, to study Microbial Dark Matter (Phase II) - Paint Pots PPA... ...
ACCCAAGAGAGCGGAAATCATCGGTGAAGAGGCCCCCGCGGCAGTGCGCGCCGTTGTGCCTTCCAAAATGATGGCCGCCGTGCTGTACGGGAGCGAGGACTTGCGTCTCGAAAAAATCGATGTCCCGCCGCTCGCCGCGGATGAAGTTCTGCTCCGCGTGCGCCTTGCCCTCACGGATGGCACTGACCTCAAAGTTTGGCAACGCGGCTATCACGCCAAAATGATCCAGCCGCCCGCGATTTTCGGGCATGAAGTCGTCGGCGAAATCGCCGCGGTAGGGAAGCGCGTCGACCCCAGGTGGCGCATCGGCCTCCGCGTAGTCGCGGCGAATTCCGCTCCCTGCCTGCGCTGCTTTCATTGCCGCCGCGGGCAAGAAAATCTGTGCGAAGATCTTCTGTTCAATAACGGCGCTTACGCTGAGTACATGCGCATTCCCGGGCGCATCGTCATGGAGAACATGTTGGAAGTGCCGCACTCCGTGGATGACGGCAGCGCTGCTTTGGTCGAGCCTCTGGCGTGCGTCTTGCGCGGCATTCACGAAATGGAAGTGCGCACCGGCGACACGGCTGTAGTGATCGGCTGCGGTCCTATCGGATTGAAGTATGTCCGCATGCTCTCGCGCCGCGGTGTGCGTGTGATTGCTCTGGCGCGTCGCGTTGCGCCGCTCGAAGTCGCCCGCCGCATGGGTGCAATTGCGGCGATTAACGTTACCCAAGTCCGCGACGTCGTGGCCGCCGTGCGGAATTTAACCGAGGACGAGCACGGCGCGGATTCCGTCGTCGAAGCCGCAGGCAATCCTGCCACCTGGAAGCAAGCGCTAGCCATGGTGCGGCGCGGTGGCGTGGTGAATTTCTTCAGCGGCCTGCCCTCCGGGACGCGCGTGGAAATCGAACCCGCCGCAATTCATTACTCGGAAATCAAGCTCATATCGCCGTTCCATCACACGCCCCGCTTCATTCGCGAGGCCCTTGAGGCCATTCGCCGCGGCGATATCCTCGCCCATGACTTCGTAACGGAAGAGATTCGCCTTGAGGATCTCCCCCAGGCCTTTCAAAAAATGAAATCGCGCAGCGGCGAAATTAAGCTCGCCGTGCGCCCGTGAGATACTTTAGCTAGGCTCGGCTTCGCGCGGATCCGGCGTTAAGGTCGCAATCTAAAAATCGGTCGAAGCTCGCAGGAAAGGCCTCAGTCTTTCCACGTTCGAGGGCAAATGCTGCGTCCCAACGAACTCGAAATCGCTGCAAACGCGCCTTCTCCGGGTTGCACGCCGGAATCCGCGCAAACCTACACTCGCTGGCTCGCCACGCACCACTACGAAAATTTCAACGTAGTTTCCTGGCTGCTGCCGAAAGAATTGCATCAGCACTTCTACAACGTCTACGCATATTGCCGCTGGGCCGACGATCTCGGCGACGAAATACCCGAGTCGCAGCGCGCCCTCGAGCTGCTCGATTGGTGGGAAGAAGAGCTAAATGCTTGCTTCCAGGGAAATCCGTCGCATCCCGTCTTTATCGCCCTTCGTGAAACCATCGTCGCAAAAGAAATCCCCAAGCAGCCGTTTGCGGACTTGCTGAAAGCCTTCCGCCAAGACCAAACGGTGAAGCGCTACACAACCTGGGATTCCGTTCTGAACTATTGCGTCTATTCCGCCAATCCCGTTGGCCACCTCGTCCTCTATCTCTGCGGCTATCGTGACGAACGGCGCCAGTGCCTCTCCGATGCTACCTGCACCGCACTTCAGCTCGCCAATTTCTGGCAAGACGTCGCGCGCGATCTCGAAAAGGGCCGCCTTTACATCCCGCTCGACATCGCCGCCGGCCACCAGCTCACTGAAGCCGACCTCGTCGACCGCCGCTTCGATGGCCGCTACGTGAACCTGATGAAAGATTTGATCGCCCGCACGCGCAAGCTATTCGCCGAAGGCATGCCGCTCGTGAAAATTGTGGACGCCCGCCTGAGCGTCGATCTCGAAATGTTCAGCCGCGGCGGACTCGCCGTCCTCGACGCCATCGAATCCGCCGGTTACGACACACTTCACCATCGCCCGTCGGTCGGCAGAGGCAAGCAAGCGCGCCTGCTCGGCCGCGCGCTCGTTACGCATCTCGTAGCAAAAGATCCGAAGCCCGCTACAACGCAGCCAGAATCCGCCGATGCCGTTGCGCAATCGTACGAAGAATGCCATCGCGTAGCCCGCGCATCCCACAGTAATTTCTATTACGCGTTTGTCCTTTTGCCAAAAAAGCGCCGCGACGGCCTGGCCGCGCTCTACGCGTTCATGCGCCTGGTTGACGATGTCGCGGATGAGGGCAACGATCTCGCCGTAAAGCAACGCGGCCTAGCCAAATGGCGCGCCGCACTCGACGAAGCCGTCAACGCGAATGCCTTCGTCGGCGCCTCTGCGCCGCCAGGCGCCGCCGACGTATTACCTGCGCTGGTCGACACGATGCACCGCTACAATATGCCCGCACGCTACCTCCACGACCTGATCTCCGGCGCCGAGATGGATCTCACGGTAAACTCCTACGCGACGTTCGACCGCCTCCGCGAATACTGCTACCGCGTGGCCGGCACCGTAGGGCTGACCTGCACGCATGCGTTCGGCTTCCGAGACTCTCGAGCGCTAGACCTCGCGGAAAAACTCGGCCTCGCCTTCCAGCTCACCAACATCATTCGCGATGTTCACGACGATTACGCCATGGGCCGTGTCTATCTGCCAGACGAAGATCTCGCGCAGTACAACGTGAAACCCGAAGATTTCGCTCGCACTGAAGCCACTCTCGGCGTTCGCGAGCTCCTGCGCTTTGAAGCCGCTCGCGCCTGGCAATGCTACGAAGAAGGCGCCGCGCTGCTGAAGCTCATCGAACCGGAAAGCCGCCCGGCCCTGTGGCTTCTCGTGCATACCTACAGCGCCTTGCTCGCGCGTATTGAAGAATTGGACTACGCCGTATTCGGTGAGCGCGTGCGCCTATCGAAAGCGGAAAAACTCGTATTCATCGCAAAAGCGCGTTTCACGCACTTGACGGAAGAGAACATTCTTGAAAAACGTGATCGTGATCGGCGGCGGGCTGGCGGGGCTGGCGGCCGGCGTCGCGCTGGCTGAGTCCGGCTGGCGTGTACGCCTGTTCGAGCAGCGCCCCTTCCTCGGCGGCCGCGCAACCTCCTACGTCTTGCCCGACGGCGAGCACGTTGATAATTGCCAGCACGTCACGCTCGGCTGCTGCACCAATCTCGACGACTTTTACCGTCGCGTAGGTGCGTCCGACAAAATCAAATTCTTCGATCGCTTGCTCTTTCTCGACCCGCAAGGCCGCCGCGGCGAAATGCAAGCCGGCTTGCTCCCCGCGCCTTTTCACATGACCGGCGCTTTCGCAAAATTCGCGCCACTCACGTTGAAAGACAAGCTTTCCATCGCCTGGGCCATGCTCAACATTCTGCAAACCAACGGCCGCACCTGGGACGTCGATCAATTCGGCGGCATCTCCATGCTCGAATGGCTGCGCCGCCGCCACCAGACCAAAGGCGCCATCGAGCGTTTCTGGCGCGTCGTGCTCGTCAGCGCGCTGGATGAAGAACTCGAGAATACCGATGCCCGCTATGGTATCGACGTCTTCTGGAAAGCGTTTCTGTCCAATCGCACTGGCTATCGCATGGGCGTCCCCTCCGTTCCGCTCGCAGAACTCTACGATGGTTGTAAGTCCGCAATCGAACAAAAAGGCGGCGAAGTGAATCTCCGCGCCACCGCCCGCCGGCTCCAAATCGAAAATGGCGGCGTGACCACCGTCCACTTCGACGCCGCCCGCGAAGAACGCGCCGACGCCGTCATCCTCGCTGTACCTCACACTGCCGTATCCGACCTGCTTCCCGACGAATGGAAGCACAAGGATTCCGCCTTCCGCAACCTCGCCATGCTCAAAAATGCGCCCATTACCGGGGTCCATCTCTGGTTCGATCGCGAAGTCATGACCGAACCGTTCGTCACCCTGCTGGATACCACCACGCAATGGATCTTCAATAAGACGGCCCTGTATACGCCGCCAAATGGCGCCGGCAAAAATTCTGCCAAGGGGCAGTACCTACAACTGGTAGTCAGCGCATCTTACAATTTGCTTCAGAAGCCCAGGCAGGAGATCATTGACTTGTGCCTGAAAGAAGTTCGCCAGGCATTGCCTGCCGCGCGTGACGCCAACCTAACCAAGGCCACAGTCATCAAAGAAGCAGCAGCGACCTTTTCCCCGGAACCCGGAGTTGACCGCTGGCGCCCCAAGCAGGAAACAAGTGTGCAAAATTTGTTCTTAGCCGGCGACTGGACCGACACCGGTTGGCCCGCCACCATGGAAGGCGCGGTACGCAGCGGCTATCTTGCGGCTGAAGCTGTGTTACGCAAAGAAGGCCGCCCGCATCAATTTGTCAGGCCCGATCTCGGTCCCGACGGGCTCGTCGCTTTGTGGGCTCGAACTTGAATCGTCGTTCAGCGAACGACGCAGCGTGAGTATCGTGTTTACTATGAACTTTGTACGTTCGGCGCGGCTAGTTCCGATTGCGCATGCTGATTTCGGGGCGCCTACAACATTTCCAGCGAACCGATGTGTCGTTCGCTCAGAGTCAGATCTTCGGTTGCAGCGTCTAATAGTTGGTATTCGCTTCCCCGAAGAGCAAGAAATTCCTCGTAGGATTTTCGGGAGTGCCAGCAGTCGGCAGTGAGATACACATCGCTCCGCGCCTTGTCTTGGAACAGTCGGGTTCCTGCATGATTCGGATCGCTGCGAAAAAGGGAATCCCAGTCACCGCCAGGCCCGTAGACTTCTTGAAAACGTTGTTCGCGGCCCGGCTTGACTTCGAACTCCCATAGGACTAAAAACATAGATGTCCCATCTCCTGCTCGGCGTCGGCAATCCTGATTCGTAAACCTGGGAAGATTGCGTCAAGGGTCGAGTGTAGCAATCCGATTGGATACAAGTCAGTAGCGTTGTAAGGGCGGGCCTTTAGCCTGCTTGCCGCAGGCAGCCTGCCGCGGCAGACGGGGTCCGTCCGAGCACCGGACGGCGCGCGATTTCTTTTTCGATTTCTCGCGCTCGCTTTGGTGTACGGAGGTTTTTGTGGATCGAAAGTATAATCACCGCGGTTATCGCGACGCGGAAAAGCAAGATAAGAAAGACCGCTCGCATGACCGCAAGCCGCCGCAAGGCGGTCCGCGTGCCGATCAGTTCGGCCCGCGCACTCCGCGCATGGTTGGCACCGTCACGCGCGCGCGTTGCTCCAATTGCGGTGCTGTCCTCACGGGTGGCTTTGATCCGAACGGTCAGTGTCCTAAATGCGCATTTGAACTGCACAGTTGCAAGCAGTGCCGGTTCTTCGACAGCGGCGCTCAGTTTGAGTGCACGCAGCCGGTTCCAGACCGCATCACGCCCAAGGACGCCAAGAACAACTGCGCGTTCTACGAATTTCGCACTACCGTCGAAAAAGACACCGCACCCACGTCCTACGCACAGAAGGGAACTACGGCCGTCGCACCGCCCCCGCCGCGCCACAACGACGCCCGCCAAGCCTTCGAGGACCTCTTCAAGAAATAAAATGTGGCACACCCATCTTAGGGTGTGTGTTTTGGTGCTGTCATGTCCTCCGTCGCTCCGCGCGGTTCTGAAGCGCAGACTAATCCCGCCGCGCAAATCACCATCCGCCGCACCTCGCCTGACGATGTCCAGCTCCGCCAAATCGTGGTGAAGCTCGACGGCAAGCGCGTGGTCGATGAACTCATGTATGGCCAAACCGTCACCATTGCTGTCACTGCTGGCCGACATCGCCTGCGCGTCGACAATACCTGGAACTGGAAAACGCTCGATCTCGACGTCACCCCCGGCTACCGCCTCAAGTTCCTAACCATCAATCGCGCCGGCCGCTTCACCTGGTTCCTAGTCGGCACGCTCGGCGCCGGCCCCATGTACGTCTCCATCCAGCCGGACCCCTGATCCTTGTTTCACTCCTGAGTGGCCTTCCTCCATCCAGCTAGCGCCAGCCAAACTCTTCATTTTCATCGGGAAGCGTGCCGCTATCCGTTCGAACGGATAGCAAGATGATAAAATTCTTGACAAATTACCATTATCGCGCTACTCTGAGTTGTGAAATTCGCATTCCAGCCCGGCTCGGCATCCAAGCTAAGTCGTTTAGTTTCCGCTGATCCGAGATTTCCGGATTTTCCGCGGAAATGCGGTGCTGCAAGTCCTTTAGAATCCGCTCTTACGAACACATCCTTAGCTAAGTTCTGTAGAATCCGCTCTTACAAAAAACAGGGGGGTGTAGGACTTTGTCTGGCAATCCCAGTGTTTTCAAGGGCCTGCCTCCTCTTGTTTACTCTTGCCTCGATTTTTCGCACTCCCGTCCTTTGTTTTCAAGAAGTTGCAGCCTCTTTGCCCGAAAACAGGGGGGTAGGTGTACCCGTTCGTTATTCGCCGGTACCCAAGGGAAACAGCGTGGGAGTTTGCGGCGGATTGGCGGCGATTCTTTCAAGTTCGGGGTAGCGGAGGCGCAAGGGATCGGGCACTTGCACCTTGGTAGCTTTTAGCATGCTGATGAGTTCCAGCGCATTGACCACGGCTTTGCCGAGGTAGTGGTTGTTGGTGATTACAAATGTTTGGCGCGTCTGCTCGCCAACCGCGCGAATGCGGTCCGCCCAGGGCGAAAGCTCCTCCGCAGAGTAAAGATAGTTGTAGCGTTCATGTTGCGGAACCTCGGGATCGTCACTGAACCAAGTGTCGTAGCGGCGCCCGTGCATGCGGATGTAACCGATCGGCGAAGTGGTCTCTGATGACGGCTCGAGCGAGCGGCCGATCACCGGCTGATCGATGTTGCAGAACGCAGTATTATGCTCGCGCAAAATGGCGAAGATTTCGGGATCGTTCCAAGTCGCGTGGCGCACTTCCACCGCGAGCGGGTAATCGCGAAAGCGTTCGAGAAGTGTCTCTAGGTACGCAGTCGTGTCCGCATCGCGGTGAAACGCGAAAGGGAATTGCAGCAACACCGCGCCGAGCTTCCCGGCTTTGTGCAGAACGTCGAAGCCGGCGCGAACGGCGCGTTCGTCCTCGGCAGTGGCGCTGGGGTCGTGCGTGAATTTCTGCCACAGCTTGGCCGTAAACACGAAACGCGGATTCGCGGAAACGCGATCGAGCCACTGTTTGGCGTGCTCCGGATTCAACGGCTGATAGAAAGAAGTGTTGATCTCGATGGTGTCAAAAAATTGCGCCAGGTACGTAGCTTCATGAAAGCCCTTCGGCCGCGGCGTCGGATACACGTATCCCGCCCAGTCCGAATACGACCAACCAGCAGGCCCAATGCGAATATCAGTCATGACGTGTAGCGCAGGGCGGAGTCCGCGTAGCCTGCGGCTTTTCGCCTCACGAATTGGCTCGACCATCGCCTGTGCGAATCGAATCGACCACCTGATTGCAGAGTAGGAGCCGAACCGTAATGTGTCAAACTACAGCCTCCTCAACGCCAATCCGGATTGCCGCCGGCAGCGCAAGTTGTTATGCTTTGCCTAGAATGCGGTGCGGAAACACCATTCGCGTCGCCCTTGTTCCTCCCTGCAAACATTCCTACAGGTGCATACATGAAACTTTCCATCAGCTACAAACATGTGGACGCGCGCGAAACTGTCGAGAAACAAAGCGAACGTCACATGGCCAAGCTGTCGCGTCTGCTGAAAAGTTATGAGCCGGATTTGGTGCAGCTCCACGGAGTCTTTTCAAAAAATCCGCATAACCAGGGGCATTCGTTTTCGCTAAATCTTTCCTTGCCCACCGGCACGATGCACGCGACAGGCGTGGGGGACACTCTGCGCGCAAGCTGCAAGCAAGCTTTCACCGAACTCGAGGTACAAGTGAAAAAGCATCAATCCCGTTTGCGCAAGGATTATGAGTGGAAACGCAAGCGTCTGCGGCCACGTCCCATTGAAGTGTCTTGAAGGTCTATCCGTAGGCGTTTATCCAGCATTTATCTCTGGACGACAAGAATAGCGCAGGGGGTGGATTCGTGAATCGCGCGGCTTTGTTGCGTTCCGCTGTCGTGGCGCTGCTCAGGAACAAAATGCGCAGCGTACTGACCGTGCTGGGCATCACCATTGGAATCGCCGCCGTAATCTGCGTGGTGGCGATTGGCAAGGCCGGGCAGGCGCGCGTCGAACAGCAGCTTAATAATCTGGGCGACAATTTTGTGTGGGTTGAGGCTGGCGGCCGCGCCGTCAACGGCGTGCGCACGGGCACTCACGATACGAAGACGCTGGTCATGGCCGATGCGATCGCACTTAAGAGTCAGATTTCGCTGATCAAAAGCGTTTCGCCCAACGTGGATGATCCTGTGCAAGTCGTGTATGGTAATCAAAACTGGCACACGTCGTACCGCGGAGTTACCCCCGAGTACTTCGACATAAAGCGCTGGTATGTGGATCTGGGAGCTATTTTCTCGCAAGACGATGTGGACCGCGCGGCCGAAGTTTGCGCCATTGGACGCACGGTGCGCGAACAGCTTTTTGGCGTGGAAGATCCCATCGGGAAAGTAATCCGCATCAATAATCTGCCGTGCAAAGTAGTCGCGACGCTTCATCCCAAAGGATTGTCGCTGGACGGGAAGGACCAAGACGACACCATAATTGTGCCGTACACGATGGCGCAGAAGAAGCTGAAGGGGACTACCTGGCTGGACGATATCTTGTGCTCCGCCGTTTCGCAGGACGCTGTGAAGATGGCCGGGCAAGAGGCGACCGCGGTGCTCCGCGATCGCCATCATCTCCGCCCGGAAGAGGAAGACGATTTCAATATTCGCAATCCTGAGGACATCATTCAGGCGCAGCTCGAAGCCAGCAAGACTTTGACTATTCTTCTGATTGCGATTGCCTCCGTTTCTCTAATTGTTGGGGGAATCGGGATCATGAACGTGATGTTGGTGTCCGTGACGGAGCGCACGCGCGAAATCGGAGTTCGCGTGGCGGTCGGCGCCACGGAAGAGGCCATCCAGCTGCAATTTCTCGGGGAAGCCATCATGCTGAGCCTGGTGGGCGGCGCAGCCGGTGTGCTCTTTGGAATTCTCGGATCGTATCTGGTGGGGCAGACGCTGCATTGGCAGACGGAAATGTCTCTCGAATCGGTAGCGGTCGCGGCGTTCTTCGCGATCGCCGTGGGCGTGTTCTTCGGTTACTACCCGGCACGCAAAGCATCGCGACTCGATCCCATCGAGGCGCTGCGATACGAATGAGCTTACGAGTAAGCAAGCGCCCATGCACCTGACGAAAATGGAATGAAAACAAAAACCAAATGGCTGGTTCTAGTAGGTTTGATCGTTGTGATCGGAATCGTTGCCGCGTTCGGTCTCAATCGCGGCAGCCAAGTGCAGCACTTCACGGCGAAAGTCGAGCAAGGTGAAATAGACGACGTCGTTGAGGCCACCGGAACGATTAATGCGGTCATTACCGTGCAAGTTGGCTCGCAGGTATCGGGAACAATCGCGAAACTTAATGTGGATTTCAACTCGCGTGTTCACAAAGGCGACATCGTCGCGCTGATTGATCCAGCGTTGTTCCAAGGCGCGCTGCTGCAAGCAACGGCGGATTTGGAAAACAGCAAGGCCAATCTAGCCTCGGCGAAAGCCAATCTGGAAAAAGCGAAAGCTGGCGCAGTGCAAGCCAAATCGGACTATGCCCGCACCGTTGCGCTCTCCAAAGAAGGGGTAATGAGCGAGCAGCAGCTCGATCTGGCAAAAGCAAATTTTGACTCCGCTAACGCCGCGGTAAACGGAGCTGTTGCGAACGTCACGCAGGCGGAAGCGCAAGTGACGCAGAAAGCGGCGGCGGTGACCGTAGCGCAGACGAATCTTAACTACACCGTGATTCGCTCGCCGATTGATGGCACCGTTGTTGCGCGCAACGTAGATGTGGGGCAGACCGTTGCCGCATCTTTGCAAGCTCCGACCATTTTTACGATTGCGCAGGACCTGAAGAAGATGTGGGTGTACGCGAAAACGGACGAGTCCGACGTGGGTAATATTAAAGTGGGGAAGCCGGTCTCGTTCAAAGTGGATGCTTTCCCAAAGGACACATTTCATGGAGTCGTCGCTCAGGTGCGCATGAACGCCACGATGGTACTAAGCGTGGTTACCTACGACACCATCATCGAATTCGCGAATCCGGATCTGAAACTCTTTCCAGGCATGACCGCGTACGTCACGATTCCGGTGGCCAGCGCGCAAAACGTCGTAAAAGTGCCGAACACAGCTTTGCGCTATAAGCCGCCGATGCTGCCCGAACAGATTATCGCGACGTATAAGCAATATGGGATCGAGGGAGGCGAGCGAAAAGTCGCGGCAGGTGACGGAGGTGCGGGCGCAACGCAAGCCACTCCGGTAAGTGCGGCCGCTGCCCGGGCGCCAAAAGCAGATTCGGCGGTAGTGTGGAAACTCCATACGGACAACACCCTGGAGCCGGTCAAGGTATCCATTGGAATCACCGATCACGCCTACACGGAAGTCGGCGCTGTTCTCAAAGGCGAATTGAAGCCTGGAGATGAAGTGGTGATCCGCTCCGTCGCGCCAAAAACGCAAGGTCCCAGCACGATACGGCGTTAACGACGTCGCGTAAGCACAATTCGCACATGGACACGACTCCCGCTGTGAAGCCAATAGAAGCCAAGCTAATCGAGGCAAAACCGATCGAAGCCACGCCAACTGCACTTTCGGCTGCAAAGTGCGTCATCCGAATCGAAGACGTTCACAAATATTACGAATTGGGTGAAACGCGCGTGCACGCGCTGCGCGGTGTGAGCTTGGAAATTGCGCGCGGCGAATTCGTTGCCATCATGGGCGCGAGCGGCAGCGGAAAATCCACGTTCATGAATATTCTTGGATGTTTGGACAAGCCCAGCTCCGGCCACTACTTGCTCGAAGGCACGGACGTTTCGCAGCACGATAAAAAGGCGCTGGCGCTGATTCGCAATCAGAAAATCGGCTTTGTGTTTCAAGGGTTTAATTTGCTGGCGCGCACGACCGCGCTCGAAAACACAGAACTGCCGACACTGTACACAAAAATCGATAACAGCGAACGTAGACGCCGCGCATCGGACGCGCTAGCGATGGTCGGTTTGGCGGATCGCGCCCATCATTTTCCGTCGCAAATGTCCGGAGGACAGCAGCAACGCGTAGCGGTGGCACGTGCCCTGGTGAATCGCCCCTCGATTTTGCTGGCCGATGAGCCGACAGGGAATCTCGACAGCCGCACATCCGTCGAGATTATGGAGATATTGCAGAATCTGAACGAAAAGGGATTGACTATTGTGCTGGTGACGCACGAACTCGACATCGCGCAATTCGCCAGACGCGTCCTAATCTTCCGCGACGGCAAAATCCGTAAAGACGATCCCGTGGTAAGCCGCCCGATCGCGTCCGAAGTGCTAAAGACGCTGCCAACCCTGGAAGATTAAATAGAGGTGGTAGGGCGGCGGCGATCGAAAAAAAACCTAAAGCCACAAGGTCCTGTAAACAACGGCATTGCGGCCGCACCTATGTAGATAACATGACAGAAACTACGAATGGCTAAATCGAGCTTGCCGCCTGGAATGACGATGGCGTTCGCGCGCGACATGAAACTGTTGTGGATCATGGAAAGCAGATAGCAGAAATCGAAGCCACGCGGATTTCTAAACCGGATCACGACCATCGATTCTTCCGGTGTCGGTATCAATCGAGCTATAAACGGATTCGAGGTGTCGACGGTTGGTATGCGTTGGAAATTGATATCGGTCTGGCTGAACTGCGGGCAAATGTATTTCACATAGTCCGGCATGCGCCGCAAAATGGTATCGGTAACCGCTTCGCTGGAATACCCACGCGATGAACCGTCGCGGTGGATCTTCTGAATCCATTCCAGATTAATCACTGGGACAACACCGATTTTCAAATCGGCGTGCTGTGCGACATTGACGTCGCCGGTCATGACGGCTCCGTGAAGCCCCTCGTAAAAGAGCAGATCGGTCCCTTCAGGGAAGGGCTCCCAATCCGTAAACGTTCCGGCCGGCGCACCAAAACACTGAGATTCCGTGGAATCATGAATGTAATGCCGGGTGCGACCCTGGCCGCACTCTCCGTAGCTTCGGAACACGGCTTCCAGGTCCTCAAAGAGGTTGGCCTCGGGCCCGAAGTGGCTGAAATGATGGTTGCCCTTCGCAGCTTCCTCGGCCATCACCCGGCGCATTCCCTGACGGTCATAGCGATGGAAGGCGTCGCCTTCGATATACACGGCCATGACCTTCTCGCGTCGGAAGATCTGTTCGAATGTGTTCCTAACGGAAGTTGTGCCAGGCACCCGACGACCCGGTGGCGGAGATAATCGGATGCTTGGTGGACATGGTCACACATCGCGTTTAGCGCCGGATCAGACCACGATAAAAGAAGAGTGGGGCGTGCTCGGCCGAGAATTGCGGATCAGTGTGGTAGCGACTGATGCGCTGCACCGCTGCGCATGATCCGAACACAATGGGTGTGCGCGCGTGGAGTTCCTTCGGCTTGATGTCGAGGATGCGCTGTACTGCGTTCGTCGCGCTGCCGTCAGCTTGCTCGACCAGGAACGAGATCGGGTTCGCCTCATACATCAGCCGAAGTCTGCCGTTGCGGTAACCTGACCGCTGATCGCCCGGATAGAGGAAGACGCCTCCGCGCACGAGAATCCGATATGCATCGGCGACAAGAGATGCGATCCAGCGCATGCTGTGATCCTGGAACAAGGGTCCATCCGCACCTCTGATGCAATCGTCGATGAAGGCGCGAACGGACTCATCCCAATGGCGATAGTTGGAGGCCGTTGACTGCGTACTCGGTACAGTCTGCGGGGACCGCCAGTCTCGGAATCGCAAGCCGGAACTCGCCGGCTCGACGATCGAGAGTGAAAACATGCACGCCGTCGCCCAGCGTGAAGACGAGTGAGGTTTGGGAGCCATAGATGATGAAACCTGCGCCGACCTGCTCGTGACCCGGGCGCAGAAAATGATCCGCGGGTCGTAGCGCATCCTTGACAGCAGGAAAAACCGCGAAGATCGTGCCGATGGATACATTGGCATCGATGTTCGAAGAGCCGTCGAGAGGATCAATCGCAACTACCTGTAGAGCGTCCGGGTCAAGAAGGAGTGGATCGGACAACTCTTCGGACAGCAGCGCGGCTACCGGAGCGCGCCGAAGAGCGTTGATGAAGGTCTAGGGTTTGCCGATCGTGCGGCAATGGTTTGTGGTTCGGCGCTCGGACCGTGACCTTCCGCCCGCGGGCGGTGCTTTGTGGACGTTTATCGCAAGAAAGGGAAGGACATTTTTACCGCAGCTTGGTTCCGGGTAGGTAATATCGCCCCACCGCACAGATGTCGATATCATCGGCCCGTTTTGAAAAGAGGCTGGCGAGCCACATAAGCCGGACTTCCGCGGCAGGGAGAGATACGGCGCAGTGCTGTCGTACTTTGGACAAGAAACGGCAGAAGAC
>Ga0073928_10007953_pt1 | contig 13497 bp, 10 predicted proteins | sample PaiPotPPA55metaG_FD_76969 | JGI IMG/M metagenome (GOLD analysis project Ga0073928, IMG submission 76969) | Iron sulfur acid spring bacterial and archeal communities from Banff, Canada, to study Microbial Dark Matter (Phase II) - Paint Pots PPA... ...
TAAGTGTAGTCCACGGTTAAGCTCCTTGGTTCCGGGCGCGCTAAATGTACGAGAACGCACCAAAGCCCGTCTGTTCAATACCGCTCACGCTGTGATATGTGGGCTATCCGACAAAGAGACTCAGAGCGCGAGAGGTGAGAATCCAAACTGGCCCGCTGCTAGGCCGCCGCACCTCTTGCGGCAACGCATTGTCTTAGGCATAGTGTCGCGCGGACGCGCCCGGGAAATGAAAATTTCAATGTCCTCGCGGCTTCGGCATAAATCATGACCGGCCTCTTCTCATCGGAACACGGAATTCTGATCGAATGCTTGATCCTCTGCTCCATCGCCGCGTGTTTTTTCCCCACCGTCGGGAACGGATGGTTTCGTCGCGCCGAACTGCTTGGTTCGCGCCTCGCAGCCCGGAAGCGTCTCGCCATTTTCTCGATTGTCGCGTTGGCCATTCTGGCCCGCGTCAGCTTCCTGGGCATTGACCCCGTCCCCGTCCCGCAAGTTCACGATGAGTTCAGTTATTTGCTTGCCGGCGACACCTTCGCGCACGGGCGTTTGACCAATCCCCCGCACCCCATGTCGGTGTTCTTCGATACATTCCACGTCAATCAGCACCCGACCTACATGTCGAAATATCCTCCCGCACAGGGTGCCGTGCTCGCGCTCGGCGAATGGCTGGGAAATCCATGGATCGGAGTCCTGCTCAGCGTGGGCGCAATGTGCGGAGCAATTCTCTGGATGCTTCAGGGCTGGCTGCCCGCGCGTTGGGCGCTGCTCGGCGCGCTGCTCGCTCTATTTCGATTCGGCCTATTCAACTACTGGGTCGATAGCTACTGGGGCGGCGCGGTAGCGGCAACCGGCGGAGCGCTCGTCATGGGCGCGATTCCCCGCATCCTAAGGCGTCAACGTCCCCGCGACGCCCTGCTGTTGGGATTGGGCGCCGCAATTCTGGCGAATAGCCGCCCGTTCGAAGGTTTCGTCCTTTGCTTGACTGTCGCGTGCTTCGTCGGCTTATGGCTCATCGGACGAGCCAGCCCACCTTGGAGAATCACTCTGCCGCGGGTCATCGTTCCTCTCTTCGCGTTGCTGACGCTAACGGCGGCCTTTATCGCGTATTACAACTGGCGCGTGTCCGCAAGTCCGTTCGTTTTCCCCTACACCGTCAACGATCGGACATATGTGAGCACGCCTCTCTTCATCTGGCAAAAAGCGCGAGTCCCTTTGCAGTATGCCAATCAGCAATTTTCCGATTTTTATAACGACGACAACCGCGGCTACTGGATGTTCTGGTTCCGGAGCGGAATGCATCGCCTTCTCGAGCACACGGTCGAGGAGATCCGCACCTTTCTGTACGCATATTTCGAGCCGCAGTTTGTTTTGCTTCTGATCGCACTGCCCTGGGTCCTTCGCAGCCGCGAAATGCGTTTTCCCTTCGCTCAGTTTGTATTCTGCCTGTTGGCGTCGTTAACGAGCATCTGGTTCTGGCCGCACTATCTCGCCCCGCTTACGGCCACTATCTTTCTCCTGCTCGTGCAGGCGCTTCGTTATTTGCGCCGTTGGGAATTTCGGGGACGTCCGGTCGGAGTCGGTCTTTCACGCGTTATTGTTTTGTTCACCGTGGCCATGATTCCGCTTCACGCCATCGAGGCCATCCGCGATCCACAATCCTTGTCTCAATTCGAAACCCGCATGCCCGAGCGCGCAACCATCGCCGCACAACTCGAAGCCATGCCGGGACAGCAGCTGGTCATCGTGCGCTATTCGGACGACCACGATCCGAACGAAGAATGGGTTTACAACCGGGCCGATATCGACCGCGCAAAAGTGGTGTGGGCGCGCGAAATCCTCGGTTTGAGCGTTCAGCCTCTGCTTGAATACTTCCGCGCGCGAACGGTCTGGTTGGTCGAACCGGACGCATCACCGCCGCGCCTCTATTCCTATTCCGCGAACGCGGAATAGGGTTCGAACGACCTGGGGAAAATCGTCTTAGTCCACTTTCTGGCAGAGGATTTGATACTGCGCGCCCAAGGGCAGCTTCGCGACGAACTTCTCGGCCGGTCTCGCCAGCTTTAGGAACCGTGGAAATATGAAAAGGAAGTCCGTTCGCAGAATCGTGAACCCTTCCGAATGTATCAATCGCTTGGCCTCGGGCGGGTTCAGCGTCACGGCGTCTTTGTCGAAAGCGCAATGCGCCATCACGTGGCGCGTTCCGGGATTCCACGGATTGTTCTCCCAAAACGAAAACAATCCGCCTTTTCGAAGCGAGCGGCGGACGAATCGCAGAGCCTCGCCGCGTTCCGCACGAGGAATGTGGTGAAACACTCCATTGCAATAAGCGAGATCGACGCTCTCGGAAGAAGTGTATTTCTCAATCGGTGAGAACTGGATTCGCTCCGACCCGTGGCTTTTTCGCGCAACATCCAGCGAGCGTTGCGACAAGTCGACGCCTACCGCCGTCTCGGCTCCTAGGGTTTCCAGCAGCAGCCCCGTTGTGGACCCCGTCCCGCAGCCGTAGTCCATCACGCTTCGCGGCTTCGTTCCCATTCGCTGAAGAATTTCCGCCAGCCACTTCACGCGGCCCTGCGCGAAGTATGTGCGGTCTTCTCCCGATGCGGCCAGAGCCTCGGCGAGATCGCGGTCGTAGGAATCGGCGAAAGAATCGAACTCCGCGATTCCCGTCACCGCCTGGCCATTCCCAGCACGCTGAGAAAGAAACTCGACAGCACGATCTGGATTCCCAGAATGAGCGATACAAACCCGGGAATCACGATGCGCAGCGCCGCGTCCGGATCGAGCGGACCAAAGTGGTGGCTGCGCCAGTAGCTCAAACCGAAAATCCACAAGCCGGCGCCGCCGAGCACCAGCAATACGCCCGCGATTAATCCCGTTTCCAGCGTGACGTACCTGTATAGGCGATTCATCCGCGGGTCTTCCGGCAGCAATCCTTCGGAGATCGCGAAGATCTTGCTGAACGCCGCGAAATTCACGGATTGAAATCCAATCAAAATCGCCATCGCCCCGAACAGCAGTGTGTTGTAGTCAAATGTAATTCCACCAATTGTGCGCGGCTGGGGAAGCAGCCAGGCGCACACCGCGATCCCCGCGAGAAAAAGTCCCGCTCCGGGATACAGGAACAGCCAGCGCGGGCTATACAGCAAAAGAAACCGCAGATAGCGCCAGCCGTCGCGCCACGTTCGCAAATGCGGCGCGCGGTCGCGCCCATCCGGTGAAAGCGTCGTAGGAATTTCCGCGATCCTCAAGTTGAACAGCGTCGCCTTCACCACCATCTCAGTGGAGAACTCCATCCCCAGCGTCCGCAGCTGCAACCTGTCGATCGCTTCCTTGCGAAACCCCCGCAGCCCGCATTGAAAATCGCCCACCGGACACTTGAAGAACAGCCTGCCGAGCCAGCTCAGCCCCGGATTTCCCAGGTAGCGGTGCAATAGCGGCATCGCTCCGGGACGGATGCCACCCTGAAATCGATTCCCCATCACCAGGTCGAATCCGTCGTTCAACTTGTCGACGAAGTCTCCAATCTGAGTGAAATCGTAACTGTCGTCGGAATCGCCCATGATCACGAGGCTGCCGCGCGCCGCTGCGATTCCCGCGCGCAGCGCGCTGCCATATCCCTTCGTCGGCACCGGCACCACTCGCGCTCCGAGCCCGATGGCGATTGCCTGCGAACCATCCGTGCTCCCGTTATCCGCTACGATCACTTCACCGTGGATGCCGTGGCTCTTGAGCGTTGCGAATGCCTTCTGGACGCACGTGCCGAGCGTGAGGCTTTCGTTCAAGCAAGGCATCACCACGGAAACTTCCGGAGGGACCGGCTCAATCTCCAGCGATGCAGCCCGTGCGAGCGCCATCTCTTCGGGGGACGGCGCGGTTTTTGCGATCTCAGCCGAAGCGTCGAGAGGCCGGATCTGAAAGTTCTGCTTCATTCATTTCCCCAAGCTTGCCTGCGTAATCGCGCGCCCGCGGGCGCTAGTGCGAATTCGAAGTTCCAATAAACGCTTCGCCATTTTACCACTGCCATTTAATCAGCGGCACGCTCACTGCGACCGCCGCCCAGTCGCTGCTCTGCCGCTCGAAATTGTGGCGCCCTCTCAAAGATTTACGCAAACAATCGTTGAACAATTCCTCCAAAATGTGGTATAAGGGAGTGTAGAGTTTGAGTATATGCTTCTGTAGCCAGCCGCAGCAAAGCAGCAACACCCGCGAGTGAATCGCAGCCCGAAGTAAAAACAAAAGAAATAGAAGCAAGAAGGGAAAAAAGAAGGGGCGAAATTAAAATGCTCGACGAAACAGTCGGCCGCAGGCGTTATGGAGTGCCCGCCAGGAGGTTCTCCCGCCGAAGCCTGCCCCTAGGCGAAGGACGGAGCCTGCGGGATCGCTCCACTCTCAATTCTAATCGGCGGAAATCGGCCATTTATTCATTTCTGCGAAACGGCTTTCCAATCCCAAGCGCCGCCGCGATTCTAATCGACAGAGCATGCCGATTAGAAATGCGTCTAACACCTTTTAGAATCAATGAAATTCCCAAGTCTAATCGTCGCTGGATTGCGATGTTCAACCCGGCCAAATTGCGCGTTTTTTGCGCTCGCCCCAGGCGCGGATTTCGACAATTTCCGTCCATTGCGCGAAGCGAGCTGCCGAAGCTCTCGATTGACAGTAGCGGCGATACTAGGCCATAGTGTTTCGGGGTCATTTTCTGATGTCGGTAAAGCTTCGCGAGACCTTCTCCTCGCTGCTGGTAAAGCTTTTTTGTCTCTCCTCTGCGCTCATCCTACTGGGCGCTCTGCCGGCGTATTGTCAGCAAAAGGAACAGACTCCGCAGCAGACCAACCAGAAAATCCAGCAGCTTGCCGCTGCCGCTCACGCGCGCCCCTCCGACTCTCCCATCGGAAGCGGCGATCTTCTCCATATCGATGTCTTCGACATACCGGAACTCACCCGTGAGATGCGCGTCAGCGAATCCGGTGACATCGGCTACCCTTTGATCCCTGGAAAAATCGTGGCCGCCGGCGTCACTCCTTTTCAGCTCGAAGAAAAGATCGAGCAATTACTGATCGAGAACGGGCTCGTGACGCATCCCCAGGTTTCTGTCTTCGTGAAAGAACAAGTCAGCCACCCTGTTTCAGTTGTCGGCGCCGTGGCGCATCCCATGGTGTACCAGATTATCCGCCCGACGACTCTGCTTGAGCTTCTCGCACAGGCCGGGGGCATTACCGACGATGCGGGCGGAGCCGTTTTGATTACGCGCTCGCGGCCCGGCGCCGAGGTCATCCCAGCCAAAGACAGCACCACGCCATCCGCAAACGATTCTGGCGCTGCTACGACCGATCGGGCAGCCGATCCGCCGCCGGAGGCCGAGACGATCACGATTCAACTCCGCGATCTTTTGGATTCGGGCAACTCCGCCTTCAACGTTTCCGTGTATGGCGGTGACATGGTCAGCATTCCCCGGGCGGGAATCGTCTACGTTACCGGCTTCGGGGTTTCGCAGCCAGGCGGCTACGTCGTGCAAAGCCGCGGAGAGCAAATCACGGTGCTGAAAGCCGTCGCTCTCGCGCATGGGCTCACCGGCTTCGCAAAAGCGGACGATGCCGTCATTCTGCGAAGAAATCCTCTCACCGGAAAGAAAGATGCCATTCCCGTTCATATCAAAAAGATTGAGAACCACAAGACGGAAGACGTCCCCATGTTGTCGAACGACATCTTGTACATTCCGGACAGCGCCGGCAAGAAGGCGCTCGCGCGCGGCGCCGAGGCCGCCGTGGGAATTGGAACTGGATTGATCATTTATCGCGGCGGGAGTTTGTAACGATGCCGGCGGAGATTTCGGCCGCGGGTAGAATCGCTTAGAGGGACGACGCTTGATGGAAGAAGCATCCAGACTGATTGCCCGGGATCGCAAGGCCGCCGATTCATTGGCCGTCCTCCCGGCTCCTTCTTTGCTCCCGTGGGAGCAGATGCCCCGTGAGACGCACCTCCTTGATTACGTAATTATCCTGCGCAAGCATCAGTGGCTGATTCTTACGTTCCTGCTCACCGTGGTAACCGTCGTGACCATCGCCACCTTCAAGATGATGCCCGTCTACGAGGCGGCGGCGCGCGTGGAAGTCGATAAAGAATCGCAATCGATGCTGCCGTTCCAGCAGGTAGGGTCCTACGATGAATTCATGGACATGGAGAACTACATAGAGACGCAGGCGAAGATTCTCCAAAGTGAAACTCTCGCGCTGCAAACGATTAAGTCTCTAGATCTGGGGCGTTACCCCGAGTTTGGGGGCGCCGCCAATGCATCGGCTTGGGCCCATGGCGGTGCGGCTCCCAAGCGTCCGGCGATTCTGGGCGCTTTTCTCGGGGGGCTCAGCGTCAAACGTGTGCCCAACAGCCGGTTGATCGAAGTGAAATTCGAGGCGGAAGATCCGCAATTGGCCGCTCAGGTGGTCAACACGCATTTGCAGAACTACATCGAGCAAAATTTTCGAAGCAAGTACGACGCAACAACGCAAGCTTCCAACTGGCTTTCCTCGGAGCTCGAAGAGCTGCGCATCAAAGTGGAAAAATCCGAAGATGCGCGAGTTGCGTACGAGCGGCAAAACCAGATTTGGCAGATCGACGAGAAGCAGGACATCACCACCCAGAAGCTCTCCGACCTGAGCAAGGCCGTTACCGAGTCGCAAACGGTTCTCGCGGAAAAAGAAGCTCTCTACCGCATGGCCGTGGCTGGAAACGTCGATTCCATGAACACGGCCCACGTAAACGGAGTACTCCCTGATCTACTGAAGAAAAAGTCCGAGCTCGACGAGCAGTATGCCGATGCAGTGAACCTATACGGACCTAACTACCCCAAGGTCCAGCGGCTCGCGGCGCAGCAGAAGGAGCTGGGCGAAGATTTGGCGAGAGCCCGGAAAACAGCCACCGAAGGCGTCCAGCAAGACTACAACACGGCCCAAAGCCGGGTCGAGTTGCTGCAGGAAGCTCTCGATAAGCAAAAGTCCCAGGCGAACGACCTGGCCGAAAAACTGGTGCAGTACCACATCCTTCAGCACGACGCCGAATCCAACAAGCAGCTTTACGACGGCCTCCTTCAGAAACTGAAAGAAGCGGGGATTACGGCGGGTTTGCGCTCGAGCAATATTCGGGTGGTCGATCCCGCGCTGGCGCCATCGTATCCTTCGAGGCCTCAGAAGGCGCGCAACATCCTTCTGGGACTTTTGGTTGGGCTCGTTGGCGGAGTCGGCCTGGCGCTTTTCCGCGAGTATCTCGACAATACCGTGAAGTCACCGGACGACATTGAAGCGTTGACGGGGCTTCCGTCTCTCGCGGTGGTGCCCTCGCTTCCGGGCCTCACCGGCCACCAGAGCCGGCTTTCGAAACTGGCGCGCGAGGCCGCTCCGCAAGGAACATCGGGATCGCGTGTCGAGTTGCTCTCCTACATGCAGCCGAAGTCGCAAATTTCGGAGGCGTTCCGCGCGCTGCGCACATCCCTGCTCCTTTCGCAGGCGGACCATCCGCCGCAAGTGATTCTTGTCACCAGCGCTCTTCCTCGCGAGGGGAAAACCACCGCCGCGGTGAACCTCGCCGTCACGCTGGCGCAACTCGGCGATCGCACGCTGCTCATGGATTCTGATCTGCGCAAACCCGGCGTTCGCCGGGCGTTGAATTTGACGATGGGCAAGGATGTCGGATTGAGTTCTTACCTCGCCGGCGTCTCTACTCTCGACGAAGTTATGATGCCGCATCCGACGATCAGTAATCTGGTGGCGCTTACAACCGGGCCCGTGCCCCCTAGTCCGGCGGACCTGCTGTCATCGCACCGGATGCGCGAGGGCATCGCTGAACTCCGGCGGCGCTTCAAGTTCGTTGTGATCGACTCACCGCCGATTATGGCGGCGACGGACGCCGTGATTTTATCCGCTCTTACGGATGGCGTGCTGCTCGTCGTGCGCAGCGGAGCGACGCCAAAAGAAGCGTTCACGCGCACGCGCGACCTTCTCGCGGCGGTAAAGTGCCGGTTACTGGGCGTGGTGCTAAACGCAGTAGATTCCAGCGCACCGGATTATTACTACTCCTATCGCTACTATCCGTATGCGTATGGATACGGTTACGGCGAAGACGCGGAAAAGGCGACCCGCTTTCCGTCCGGGTCTGACGAATCGGGCGAAGCCTCGAGATGAGGAGGACATGTTGCGCTACTTAATCACGGGCGGAGCGGGCTTTATCGGATCGCACTTGTCCGACGCGCTGCTCGCGCGGGGCGACGAAGTTTTTATACTTGACGATCTCTCAACAGGCAGCGTCCAAAATATCCGTCACCTGAAAACGAACCCACGCTTTCATTATTTTTTCGATTCGATCACCAACAAACAGCTGCTGGCCGAGCTCGTGGATGAATCGGACGTTGTGTTTCATCTCGCGGCGGCCGTCGGAGTGCGCCTGATCGTAGAAAGCCCCGTGCGCACGCTCGAAACGAACGTCTACGGCACGCAGCTGGTGCTGGACGCCGCTTCGAAAAAGAAGAAACTTGTCTTCACCGCGTCCACATCCGAGGTATACGGAAAAAGCGACAAGGTCCCTTTCCACGAGGGGGCGGATCTCGTGCTCGGGCCCACGACCATCGGGCGATGGAGTTATGCGGCATCGAAGGCGCTGGATGAATTCCTTGCGCTTTCGTACTGGAAAGAAAAGAAACAGCCCGTCGTAATTGTGCGGCTGTTCAACACGGTTGGGCCCAGGCAAACCGGGCGCTACGGAATGGTATTGCCGAATTTCGTCCGGCAGGCGCTGGACGGATCGCCAATTACCGTTTTCGGATCCGGCCAGCAGTCGCGCTGCTTTTGCGACGTGCGCGATGCGGTGGAGTCCATTCTCCGGCTGATTGCGACCGATAAAGCGGTGGGCGAAGTCGTGAACGTGGGGAGCGATCAGGAAATCTCGGTGGAAGGCCTTGCCCAGGTGGTGAAGCAGCGCACCAATAGCGAATCGCCAATCACTTTTACTCCCTACGAGCAAGCGTACGAACCGGGATTCGAAGATATGCAACGCCGCGTACCCGCGCTCGAAAAGCTGCAACGCTTGACGGGATTCCGTCCAGGCATTCCTCTGCATGAAATCGTGGACCGCGTCGTGGATTACCATCAAAGAAGAAAAGAAGAAGATTTCACCGGAGCGGGCCAACGCGCGGGAAATGCGGCTGCCGGAGCGCAAGCAGCCGGCTCGATTGCACCTTGAGCGGCGCCGGCTTGCAAAAAACTGGCTGCCTCCCGTCCGCACGGCACAAGTTCATGAACAAGTCGAAGCTGCTTCGCAGAGCCCATGCACCCGCTGAAAGACTGGCGTAACCTTTCCCGCTACGAGAAGTGCCTGCTCTGCCTGTTTCTTCTTACCTTGCCGTTGATGAACCCATGGGTGCGCGGCGACGGCGTTGGATATTACGCGTACGGCAGGGCTCTTCTGATCGAACACCGGCTCGATTTCACGCAGGATTGGATCCGCGCGAATTCCACGTTTCGCATGGGAAGAGTCGATGCCGAGGATCACATTTTGCCGGACCAATACACGCGGGCCGGGCGTCTCGACAATCACTTTACGGTGGGACCTGCGATTCTCTGGTCTCCGTTCCTTCTCGCAGCCCATCTGGCCGTTGAGGCAGGCGATGCGCTGGGCGCTCACATTGCGACCGACGGTTTTTCCCGGCCTTACATTGTTGCGATGGCTTGCGGAACCGCCGCGTATGGTTTCCTGGGACTCTGGCTCTCGTTTCGAATCGCGAAGAAATTTTTCCCGGAGCGCTGGGCGTTTCTCGCAACGCTGGGAATCTGGCTGGGAAGCTCGCTGCCGGTGTATTTGTACTTCAATCCGTCGTGGTCGCACGCTCACTCCGCTTTCATGGTCGCGCTCTTCACCTGGTATTGGCTGCGCACGCAGGACGACCGAACTTCTATCCAATGGATTTTTCTGGGCCTGATCGGCGGCTTGATGATGGATGTGTATTACCCGAACGCCATTCTGCTTCTGCTGCCGGCGTTGGAATCGCTGCGCGCGTATTGGGCGCATTTTCAGGAATCATCCGCGACGCGAACCAGTTTAGGCCTCATGCTCGCTCGAGACGCGCTGTTCGTGATTGCATTGTTTCTCGCTGTTCTGCCGACGTTTCTCACTCGATGGATCGTCTACGGCAATTTGTTTGAGTCCGGGTACATCCCCGTGCGCGATTGGCATTGGACCTCGCCGGCGCTTGGCAGCGTGCTGTTCTCGGCCGATCACGGACTCTTTTCCTGGACGCCGATACTAGGCCTGGCCTGCCTCGGATTGATTTTGTTTTGGCTCCGGGAGCCGTGGTTTGGAGGGAGCCTACTCCTGGTCTTCGCGATGTTTTATTATTTCATCGCGAGCTATCCCGACTGGGACGGTATATCGTCGTTCGGCAATCGCTTCTTTGTTTCCTTGACAGCGCTCTTCGTCGTGGGGCTCGCGGCGTTCTTTGATTGGCTGGGACGCGTTTGGAAGACGCGCCAGGTTGCCGTCTTCGCCTATACGGCGACAGCTTTGTTGGTCGTGTGGAATCTGGGCCTCGTTTTTCAATGGGGCACGCACTTGATTCCTGCGCGCGGGCGGATTTCATGGCGCGACGCGGCCTATAACGAAGTCGTAGTGGTACCCTCGATGGCCACTCGCACTTTGAAGAATTATCTGACGGGCAGAAGCCAGCTCATGCACCATATCGAGCAGGAAGATCTCGATAAACTGAAGTCCCGGCAAGCGGCGGACACCGAATGAGCATCGCAGCCACGACTCCTCAACCCACTACACCGGAGAAGCCTCCCGTCCTGCGGATCGCGCCAGTCGCGCATTGGTGGGCGCTTCCCTTCGGCGAGCTTTGGGATTTTCGCGAGTTGCTTTATTTTTTCATTTGGCGCGATATTAAAGTCCGTTACAAGCAAACGGCCATCGGCGCCGCGTGGGCGGTGCTCCAGCCGTTTTTGACGATGTTGATTTTCAGCCTTTTTTTCGGCAAACTCGCCCGCATTCCGTCACAGGGACTTCCCTACCCGATTTTTTACTACAGCGCGCTGCTCCCCTGGATGTATTTCGCCGCAGCGCTGCAAAACGCCACTAACACAATCGTCGAAAACCAGCGCCTTATCACGAAAGTTTATTTCCCCCGGCTCGATTTGCCGCTGTCGTCGGTGCTCTCGGGACTCGTCGACTTCGGAATCTCGTTCCTGATGTTCGTGGCGATGATGGTGTACTACGGCATCCGGCCTACACCCGCGCTTCTGTGGCTTCCCGCCTTTCTGTTATTTGCCGTGCTGACGGCGCTGGGAGTGGGCCTGTGGCTCGCAGCGCTGAATGCGATGTATCGCGACGTGCGATACGTCCTGCCATTCCTGGTGCAGTTTTGGATGTTTGCTTCTCCCGTCGCGTATCCTGCCTCCCTCGTTCCGGCGAAATGGCGCTGGCTTTATGGGCTCAATCCAATGGCAGGCGTCATCGAAGGGTTCCGCTGGTCGCTGACGGGCAACGGAGAAGCGCCAGGACGTTTAGTTTTTATTTCAGCGGTTGCGGTGTTGGCCGTCTTGCTGGGGGGAATCGCATATTTCCAGAAAATGGAAACCGTCATCGCGGATGTGGTGTAGGCGAAAAGCGTTCTGAACCGTCCTGAAAATGAGCAACAGTGTCATACACGTCGAAGGGCTCGGCAAGCGCTATCGCATCAGCGGGCGCGAACGCTACTTCGCGCTGCGGGACGTGCTGGCGCGGGCGCTGACGGCTCCTTTTCGCCGCAGGCAGCGCGGTGCAGCGGAGTACCTCTGGGCGCTGCGCGATGTTTCGCTCGACGTGCAGCAAGGCGAAGTGGTCGGGCTGATCGGCCGCAACGGAGCGGGAAAGACCACGCTTCTGAAGCTTCTTTCGCGGATCACGCGGCCGACCGCCGGTTTCGCGGAAATCCACGGCCGCGTAGGCAGTTTGCTGGAGGTTGGCACGGGTTTTCACTCGGAGCTGACGGGCCGCGAGAACATTTATCTGAGCGGCGCGATTCTGGGAATGAGCAAGCGCGAGATCGATCAAAAACACGACGCCATCGTGGCCTTCGCGGAAGTGGAACGCTTTCTCGATACGCCGCTGAAACATTTCAGCACGGGAATGCAGATGCGCCTGGCGTTCGCCGTCGCGGCGCATCTCGAGCCGGAAATTCTGCTGGTCGACGAAGTGCTTGCGGTGGGCGACCTCGCGTTTCAAAAAAAGTGCCTGGGGATAATGCAGGAAGTTTCAGAAAGCGGCCGCACGATTGTTTTCGTCAGCCACCAGATGAATCAGATTCGCCGGCTCTGCCAGCGCGTCTTCTGGTTCGAAGGCGGACAGATCCATAAGACTGGACCGACCGGCGTGATTTTAGGCGAGTATGAAGCGGCCATGGGCTCCGGCCAATGGAAGCAAGATGCGCGCTCGAATGGCGTGCGAACGAAGGCGCGATTCGTCCGCTGGCAGCTTGAGGAGGATGCGTCCGAGCTGCCGAATCTCCTGACTACTCTGGGTGCGGTGACGGTACATTTTGTTGTCGAGGTTCTGGCTCCCATCGAGGTTGGCCAACACGGGATTGCGCTCTTCAACAGCGAACGGCAATTGATGTGGGCTTGGGCCTTGGACCAGGTGAACCTCGGCAAAGGCACGCATGAATTTCGATACACTTTTCCAACTTTGCCGCTGCGGCCGGGTTCCTATTCGTGGCAGGTAAGTCTGTGGGAAAATGGAGAGGTGGTCGATCTCTGGGATTGCATGCCGGACATGATAATCGCTACCGAGGTTCATCAACATCCGCGCGATGAATGGAACGGCGTGCTCAACGTTCCGTGCGATCTCGTGATAGGCAAGACCGCGTGATGGAGCAGTTTTTCATTTTCGATCGGCGGGACAACGGCGATCCCGGCCGTTTTACTCTGGATCGGATTCTCGAGGAAATCGTGCAGTGCGAAGAAGAAAAACAAGCCGGAATCGCGCACAGGAATTGACAGTCCATGCTCACACTATTCGCGACGCCTAAACCATTTCGCGGCCATATCGGCGTCATTCAACGCAACGCAATCAGCAGTTGGAAACAGCTTACGCCCGCGTCCCAAATCATTCTGTTCGGTGATTCTGAGGGGACCAAGGAAATCGCCGGAGAATTCGGACTCGAATATGTGCCGCAAGTGGATTCGAACGAGTTCGGCACGCCGTTCCTGCGGTCGCTCATCGAAAAAGCCGAAGCCTCCGCCCGATACAACCTGCTGTGCTACATCAATGCCGACATTATCCTCACCGCGGGATTCGAGCAGGCTGCCAAGCAAGTTTCCACGAAGATGAACTCGTTCCTTATGGTGAGCCGGCGGATGAACATGCGCGTGGACGAACCCATTCGCTTCGATGTTGGGTGGCGCGAGCGGCTTGACGCGGAAGTCGCAGCGCACGCGCTTGCCGGCGACCACACGGGGATCGATTTCTTCCTTTTTACAA
>Ga0073928_10007954_pt1 | contig 13496 bp, 10 predicted proteins | sample PaiPotPPA55metaG_FD_76969 | JGI IMG/M metagenome (GOLD analysis project Ga0073928, IMG submission 76969) | Iron sulfur acid spring bacterial and archeal communities from Banff, Canada, to study Microbial Dark Matter (Phase II) - Paint Pots PPA... ...
CGGCGGGCACGGCGTATCGGTACGTGCAGCTGAACTTCACGGCCAACAGCGTGCAGAACGGCGCTCAGGTCTCGGAGTGGCAGATCTTCGGGTAAGCCCGGAGGCTACGACCGACTGAGAGAATAGCGCGATAGTAAGAGAAAGACCGGTGCCCGGCCCGCCACACGGCGGACCGGGCACCGACGCGTTCCGGGTGACGAGGGTGAGCTTGAGGATTGAGATCGGGGCGGGCGGGCGCAGCGGGATGCTTGAATGTCTCGAGTATTGAATGAAAATGTCTGGACATAAGTCGCGGCGTGAACCAGACCACGCTGGTAGCTGGCGACATTATCTTGAGTCGCGAAGCGGCCTTATTGGCTGTGAGAAGTGGTGTTTTTGGATGCGGAATTTTGCGCGCACGCAACGAAGCGAAGCGGAGTGAGTACGTGCACAATTCCGCATCCAAAAACACCACGGAGCACAGACACCCGCTTTAAAACCAAGCCCCATCGCGGAATCGGCGCTGCTCGTCGCGGTTTCAGACTGGATGGCCGTGCTCCATGGTGGTGTTTGCTGCAGGATTTCGCACGTACTCGCTTCGCTCCGTGCGCGCGAAATCCTGCAGCAAACACCACCACTCCACACAGCCAATAACGCCGCTTCGCGACAGAACATATGCCGCCAGCGCCCAGCGTTGCCTGGTTCACGCCGCGACTTGCATCCAGACCTTTTCATTCAACACTCAATCGCTACTGCATCTCGCTGCGCCCGCCCGCCCACCCCGACCTCAACCCTCAAGCTCACCCTCGTCGCGAAGCTCCTCGGGATCCAACCCCGTCGACTCTCCTGCCGTGCGCCAGGTCCGGCACAGACGCAATCGGCTGCGACGCCCGCTGTTCAGGGCGTCGCAGCCGATTGCTCTCAGGTGGTTCCTAGAAGCCAGGTGGCTCCTAGAAGCGGAACCCGAACGAACTCAGGAACAAGGCGTTCGGCGAGCCGACGCCGGTGGCCAGGTCGTATCCCCGGGTCGCGGGCAGGCCCTCGTCCGCGTTGTACTGCACCAGCCGGAACTGGTTCGCGTACGGGCTGCTCGACGGGTACTCGAAGATCACCGAGTCGACGGGGGTGTTGCCGATCTGCCGGGGGTTGCCGGTGACGTCGGTGGCCAGCGAGGCCCGAAGGTAGATCGCCGGGTTGGCGAAGCCGATCGGGACGCCGCCGTCCGCCTGCTGGGCGTCGGCCAGGATGCCGGCCCACGAGGGGGCCGAGACCGAGGTGCCGCCGTACCCGGCCTCCGAGTAGACGCCGCCGGTCGTCTGACCGACCAGCGTGCTGCTGAAGTACAGGTCACCGTTGAGCGAGATGTCCGGGATGGTGCGCTTCGGCGTCGTCTTGGTGCCGTCCATCAGGGTGGTGGACAGCTTCTTGGGCACCACCCAGCTCTGGTACCAAGGCTGCGCCTCGGTCTCGCTGACACCGCCGCCGCCGCCGAAGGTGCCGGCCGCCGCCGCCCAGGCGGTCGCGCCGGCCGCGGTGCGGCCGCTGCGGTTGTCGCCCATCGCGGTCTCGAAGGCGTAGTTGCCCTTCTTGTTGATCGCCAGCGCCGTGCCGCCGACCGCGGTGACCCATGCGGACGAGGTCGGCCAGTCGACCGACGCGCGGCTGACGGTCGGGTCGCAGTTCAGGCCCATGGACACCGAGTAGGCGTCGTTGTTCATGCAGTCGCCGGTGGAGACATCGAAGGCGATGCCCTCGGTGGCGCCCATCTCGAAGACCTGGTCGTAGGCCGCCATGACCGCCGGGTCGAGGTCGCCGGCGGTCGAGAAGATCGACTCACCCCACGAGTTCGACACGATGTCGGCAAGGTGGTTGTCCACGATCTCGGCCTCGGCGGCGAGCAGGTCGCTGTCGAAGCACGAGTTGGCCGCGACGGTGACGATCTTGGCACTCGGCGCGAAGCCGTGCGCCATCTCGACGTCCAGCGCCTCCTCGGAGTTGTCGCCGTAGCCGCAGGCAGCCTCATTCGTCCACTGCGACGGCGTGCTCACCTCGGAGTACTGTCCGGGCGCGAACGGCTTGTCCCCGTGGTTGATCGAGTACTGATCCGCGTCGGCCTCCATGGTGGAGGAGCCGTACCAGTTGACGATCGCGATGGTCGCGCCCTTGCCGGTCAGCCCGGTCTGCGTGACGCCGTAGGCCTGACGCAGCTCGGACGGGACGAACGAGCACTGCGCGAGCGTGGACGGGTCGGAGTACCCGGCCGGAACCGCCGGCACGGTGGACGGCGCGGTCTTCTGACCGTAGTAGGCCGAACACGACGGGTCGGAGGCCACCGGGGCCTTGCCGGTCGTCGTCGACATGGTCACGGCGTGCGTCGTCGCCTGCGCGAGGCCGGTCACGCCGGAGACCGCACTCGCGACGGCGGCCGGGATCCGCACGTTCTGCTGCGGCGCGTGCAGCGTGCCGGCCGTGGTCTTGTAGTTGTGCAGCGACGTGGCGAACGCCTTCGGGACGTCGGCCGCCGGACCCTTGACGTCGATCCAGTGGTCGTTCGTCGAGGTGACCGTGAACCCGGCGCCCACCAGCCAGGACGTCACCGCGGCGATCTGCTGCGACGTAGCCCCGAAAGCCGACTTGGCGGCGGCGGCGCTGAGGTAGTGGTGGTACAGGGCGTTGGTCGGATCCGAGACGTCCTTGGCGTACGCGGTGAGACCGGAGGGATCCCGGCCGGCGAGCACCACTCGGATGGACAGTTGCGTGGCAGCCGCGGTCTGTCCCTGGTCGGCGGCGGCGGTCGCGTAGCTCGGGCTGGTGCCGGGCAGGGCGGCAGCACCCTGCGCGGCACTCGCCGGGCCCGCTGCCGCGACCCCCGCGGAGAAGGCGGCCAGAACGACGGAGATGGCCGTCGCCGAGGCAATTCGCCGGTGGCGCCGTTGTACGGCTGAACTCATGGTGCGCAGTTCCCTTCCATGGAGGACGAGATGCACTTGATGTCCGATTAAAGCCTTATACGTGTCCTCATTTGGACAGGCATCGGCTATTTATATAGACGAGCGGGAAGGAAAACAAGAGGGTTGGAACGATCAAACGGCGGACGGGGGGGTCAGATCGCCGGGGGTGCCGCGCCCGGGGCCCGGCGCGGCCGCTGCGGCGTGCATCAGCCGGCCGGAGGCGCCATCCGGGCTCGCAGCGTCGGCCATGGACCTTTTCCAGATTGACATTGTGAGCCTGCGCAGGCTCAACGTTCGGTTCGTGATGGAGATGCGTGCGCGACGCTCTCACATCCTCGGACTCACCGTAAGCGAGTTCTGGCATAGGACGGGATCCGGCGGCGAATCCACCTGTGACCTCGTACTTCCGATGATCATCGCGAATCGCCGGGATGATCGGAGAGCCCGGGCGGCGGCCGAATCGAGGGTCGGCATTAATTTATCCGACCCGTATATGTAAAACGCACAAAGATGCGTGCAAAACAATCTACTGCGACGCGATCCACGGCTGGTACGGTCGGCGAAGTCCGCAGATTCGGGCGGTGGGCGGGGGGTGTCCGTCGTGCCCGCTCCGGCCGAATACCTCCGTGCGGCCGGTGCACGATCGATCCAGATGTCAATGCACGGATAGTGAGTGGGCCGGCGATCCGGATACGCCGGACCCGCCGGTCCGCCAAGGCACTCCAGGAGGCTGCATGCCCGTCCCCGCACCCAGCAGCGCCGAAGAGCTCACCGTCGACGTGTCCCATTCGTTCTACTTCGATCACCCGCTGGACCACGTCCCCGGCATCGCGCTGGTCAACGCCCTGTACGAGCTGGCGAGCGGGGCCGAACGGAACGTGCGCGACGCGCCCCGTGCGGACCGGATGCAGAGCCGGCTGAGGTTCACCCGGTTCTGCGAGACCGACCGCAAGACCTGGCTGTCCTGCACGGCCGACGGCCCGGGCGCGCAGAGCGGCGAACGGCGGTGGAACGTGGTCGCAGAGCAGGAGGACAACGTTGTCTGCGAAGGGGTCGTCTGCTTCACCTCCGCGCCGGCCGACGGGGACCGGGCCGGTCCACCGGTTCGCGAACGCGAACCATCGAGGACGTCGCGGATCAGGCCGCGCGAGCAGTCCGCCGCGCCGGCTCGGCTCGTGCACCGGCGGTGGCCGGAGAACATCCTGGTCGGCGTGCCGATGCGGAGCGGCGACATCGTGGAGGCGGCCGTCCTGACGCCGCCTCAGGGTCATGTGCTGCGTGCCGCCGGGTCGCGGCTGCGCACGCCGGCCGAGGTCATCGAGGCGGGGCGGCAGTTGTGCACCATGATGGAGCACCTCGAGTTGGGCCAGGACATGGACACCCAGCTGATCTGGGCCTCGCTCTCCATGGACCTGCCGGTCCGCATGCTGCACGACCTCGATCTGACTCTGCACTCGGCCGTCCCAACCCTCCGGAACGGCATGTCGCACTTCCGGATGACAGTGCTGGAGACCGGCAGCGGGCTGCCGATCGGCTCGCTCACCTTCGCCATACTCGCGGCCTCGCCCGAGCGGTACGCGCAGTTGAGGTTCCGATGACTCCAGAAGTACAACCTGCCGATGTCCGCAGTATCCGCCCAACGCATGCCTCGCGCGCCCTACTGCTGACGCCCCGTGTGCTATTCGTGGTGATGACGGCCGTACTGCTGGCCGGCATGGTGCTGCGCGCTCGACACGGCGGGACCGGCGTGCGGGTGGAGAGCGTCGCGCTGCTGGCCGCGTATCTGCTCTGGCTGTGCTCAGAGGTGCCGATCACCTTCCGGCAACCGCCGCAGAACACGGCCGATTCCCGCACGCTCCTGCCGTACGCCACCTCACGGCTCTGCCTGCTGTGCGCGGCGGCGTTCGGGCCGTCGACGTGGAGCCGATGGTCGATCTGGCTGGTTGCGCCCGCCGCGGTGTTCGTATTCGGAGTGGTTCTCAGGCGGGTCGCGATCCGAACGCTCGGCTCACGCTATTCGCACCACGTCGTGCGGCAGAGCGACCGGAACGTGGTGACCTGGGGGCCGTATCGGATCATCAGGCACCCGGCCTACGCCGGCATGCTGACCGCGAACCTCGGCTTCGCCGTCTACTTTCTCAACGTTTTGACCGTTCCGGCCCTGGTGCTGCTGATCATGGCGGTCACGTGGCGGATCCGCGTGGAGGAACGCGCCTTGGGCGACGTTCCGGCTTACGTCGAGTACGCCGCAGGCAAGCCGCGACTATTGCCCGGGATGTGGTGAGCATGCGCGAAACGGCAGATGAAACGGCAGAAGTAGTCATCGGTGGCGCCGCACTGCTCGACCCCGCCGCGGTGGGCTACAAGTTCGCCCGGTTGGAGCAGATGCGCCGCGCGGAGTTTCCGGTGCCGGGCTTCTTCTGCCTGGGCGCCGATCAGTTCGACCTCACCATGGACCGGCTGTCGCCGGATCTCGCCCCGCGGCCGTCTTCGGCTGACATCGCCGCTGTCGAGGCGTGGTGCGCAGCAGCCGCCCGGGCGCTCGCGGCTGCCCCGGTCAGCGAGGAGTCGGCCGCGCTCTTGTTCGAGGCCTTCGACGCGTTGATCGGCCCGGAGGAACTCGCTGCGGTGCGTGCGTGTGCCGTGAAGAGCGGACCGCGATCGGCCGCCGACGACGGGGACGAGGCCGTCGAGGACGGAGCGGCGGATCCCTTTGCCGGCATGAGCGAGAGCTTCCTCTACGTGCCGCGCGAACGAGTACTCGAAGCCGTGTCAGGGTGCTGGGCTTCGGCCTTCGCCCCGCAGGCTGTGCGGTATCGGCTGCACAAGGGGCTTGATCCGTCGGCCGTGCGGATCGCGGTGGGCGTGCAGCGCATGGTGCGCGGGACTCGGTCGTTCGTGGCGTTCACCAGAGACCCGCGGGACGCCACAGCCCGGCGCATAGTCGTCGCCGCCGCGCATGGGATCGGCGAAGGCGTGGTCCAGGAAAAGGCCGACGTCGACCACTTATTCGTCGAGGGTGCGGGGGCCAACCGCCGTGTACGCGCGCAGACGGTCGTCAAGCGGTGGATGGTGACTGAGCCGGAGCGCCGTGGCGGCCGTCCCGCGCTCGTACCGGTGCCGGCCGAACTGGCCGACGTTCCAGTCCTCGACGACGCCCTGACGCTGCGGATCGCCGCGTTGGCCGAAGCCGTCGAGGAGCTCTTCGGCTGTCCGCAGGACATCGAGGGCGCGGTCACCGCGGACGGCGAGGTGCATCTGGTGCAGGCGCGGCCGATGGTCGTCGCCGCACCCGCGCGAACCGGACCCGTGACCCACTGGGGAAACCACAACATCACCGAGAGCTTCCCCGGCGTCTCCAGTGCCCTGACTTACTCGCAGGCCCGGATCTTCTATCAACTGATCTTCACCGACCTCTACCGCAGGATGGGCGTGCGGCCCGCGCAGCTGCGGGAGAACGCGCACCGGCTCACCCGGATGATCGGCCATCTCCACGGCCGCATCTATTACCGGCTCGACGACTGGCAGGTGCTGCACGGGCAGATGCCCGCGTTCGATCTGATACGCCCGCAATGGGAACAGGGCATGGGCATCACCGGCGAGGTGAGCAGCGGACCGCGGTGGTCGCACGCGAGGACCGCAGCCGCGCTTCCGGCGGTTGCCTGGCGTGCCTGCCGCCACCGCCGGGAGTCCAAGCAGCTGTTGCGCTGGTGGGACGCGCTCATGCTCGAGGTGTACGGGACCGAGAAGCGCAACGCCGAAGAACTCATCGCGCTCTACCGGCGCATCTGGGACGAGGTCTCGCGGCGCTGGGGTGTCACACTCGCCAACAGCATCTACGGCATGTTCACGCTGCGGTTCGGCGTCTCGCTGCTACGCCGTTGGGCGGACGCGGGTCCCGAGGCGTTGCCCGGACTGCTGGCCGGAGGACCGGAGAACCGTACGCTCGCCGCGGCCCGGTCCGCGATGGCCCTGGCCGAGGAGGTCTCGGCGTTGCCTGACCTGCGCGAGGCGATGCTGCGCGCTCACAGCGAGGATCAGTTGCGCGCTCTGTGGACCGATCTCAAGAACGGCCTGTACGGGATCGACATCGCCCGTGGCGTGGAGGCGTACCTGCGACGCTACGGCGATCGCGCGCTGCACGACCTGAAGCTGGAAGAGCCGACGCCCCGTCAGAGTCCGTGGATACTCCTCGGCATGCTGCGCCCCATGGTTCGGGTGGGCCAGACCGCGGAGAAGAGCCGTTCGACCGAGGCCGAGGCCGCTGCGCAGGCGCGAAGCAAGCTGCGGGAGACCTGCCGCAACCCACTGCGACGCGCCGTTTTGAACACGGTGCTCAGCCTCATGCGATGGTGCGTGCGGGCCCGCGAGGACACCAGATTCTGCCGCACCCAACTGTTCGGCATCTCCCGCGAGGTCATGTGGCGCTTGGGCGCCGAACTGGCGGACAACGGCCTGCTGGACGACGCCGGGCAGGTGGTGGACCTGACCGTCGAGGAGGTGCTCGGCGCGTTCGACGGCACGCTGCCGGGAACCGGTCTTCGTGCCCTGGCACGGCTACGCGCAGCCGAACGCGAGTATCACCGCACCTTGCCGGACCTGCCCGCGCTGATGGCCGTGCCCGAGGGCCGGCCGATCGCGATCGGGCTGCCACTCGCCGCTCCGGCCGGCGGGACCACGGACACCGTGCAGCACGCCCCGGGCGCCCTGGGCGTGCTGCGCGGGTTGGGCTCGAGCGGTGGGATCGTGCGAGGCAGGGCAAAGATCGTGCTCGATCCAGCCGTCTCACCGGACGACTGCCGCGGCAAGATCCTGATCGCGCGGGAGACGGATCCCGGCTGGCTATACCTGATGCTCGCCGCGTCCGGACTCGTGGTCGAGCGCGGGACCCTCTTGTCGCACACCGCGATCACCGGCCGGCTGCTCGGCGTGCCGACCGCCGTCGCTGTGCCTGGAGCCACTAGTGCCATCCCGGACGGCGCGTGGATCGAGCTCGACGGAGATAGCGGGACGGTCACGATCCTCGACGAGGAGCCGAAGTCTTGAAACCCACAGTGATCTCCGACGACGTCGTGACCGGGATCGAGAACGAGATACGAACCCTGACCGCCCAACTGCGCTCCGGCGACGCCGCGGTCGACCACGCGATGGCCGACTTCGTGGACGGATTCCTGGACCGGATCGAGGCGCGCGGATCGCGGGCGAGCATCCAAGGCATGGTCGCGCTGCCGCTGCTGGTACACGGCGCGGAGACCGGAGACCCCGCTCCGGCCGCCCCGGCCGCGCTGATCCACCTGCTGTGGTGGGCGTTCGCGCGGTACGTCGATGACGTCGCCGACGACGGTGCGGGCCGGGACCCGGCCGAGACCAACCGCGGCATCCTCTCCGCCATCGCAGTGTGCTACCACCTGACCGAACGTGTCATGGCCGCCCGGGCAGAGCCGCGGACCGCCGACCGGCTACGCGCCGAGCTGAACCGCAGCTGCCTGGCGGCGGTCAACGGCCAACTGCTCGACCTGAGCGCCGATCCGCTGACCACCGACCTGCTCTCGGTGCTGCGGAGCTATCGCGGAAAAACAGGGTCGCCCTACGCGATGGCAGCGGCGATGGCAGCGATCCTCGCGGGCTGCGACGAGAACCGCACCGAGCGCTGGCGCGCGTTCGGCATCGAGTTCGGACTGCTGCGGCAGCTGGTCAACGACCAACGCGACCTGGCCTCGGACCGGAACGAGGATCTGCGCAACGGCACCGCCACCTATCTGCTCGTGCTCTACCTGGATCTCCTGCCGGTCACCGAACGGGACAAAGCCCTGCGTCTGCTCGAAGACGCGCGGGCCGACTCCGCGCGGTCCGCGGCCGCGGTGAAAGAGCTGGCCGCCAGGCTGCTCGACCACGAGACGCTCACCAGCTACCGCGCGTCGCTCGCACCGCTGGTCCAACGCACCCGAGACCTGCTCGACGGGATGGGTGGGCGCGCCGAGTACATCGCGGGACTGCATGGTGTGATCGACGACACGCTCAACCTCGTGCCGCTGTTCGAGCTGAGCCGGATATGAACGACGTGACCGGGACGCGCGATGCCCTGGACTTCGCCGAGCCGCTTCTCGACTTCCCCTTCCCGGCCGGACGCGGCGCCAGCCTCTGCCCGGAGTACGCACGACCGCTACGCGAGCAGCCGCTCCTGCCGGTGGTTCTGGCCGGTGGTCACCGGGCGCTCCTGGTGACCCGACACGCCGACGTGCGCAAGGTCCTGTCGGACGACCGATTCAGCCGCGAGGCGTGGAGCAACGGAACGCTCTTCGCCCGAGATAGCAGCACTCTGGCACTAGCCACCTCCGATCCGCCCGGGCACACACGTCGGCGACGCGCGGTGCAGAGCTGGTTCACCGCGCACCGCGCCCAGCAGGACCGCCCGAGGATCGAGGCGGCCGCCGAGAGTTTGCTGGACGCCCTGGTGGCACAGGGACCACCGGCCGACCTGATCGCCGGATTCACTACTCCGCTGCCCTACCGATTCGTGTGCGAGCAGCTGGGCCTGCCGCTCGTCGACCTGGAGTGGCTGCTGCCGCATGCCAGTGTGATGATGTCGGCGGGCCGTTACGGCACCGAGGAGATCGCCGCCGCGCAGCAGAGCATGCGAGGCTACTTCACCGAGCACCTGGCCGAGCGCAAAGCCGCGCTGCAGCGTGGCACGCCGGGCTCCGATCTGGTGTCGAGCCTACTGATCGCGCGCGGGACGGCTTCCGCAGAGAACAGGATCAGCGACGACGAGATCATCGTCCTCGCACTCGGGCTGTTCATCGCCGGCGGAGAGACCACGGCGAATCACCTGGCGATCTGCGTACACGAAATCCTGGCCAGGCCGGGTCTCGCGGGCAAGCTGCGGGACAACCCCGCGCTCATCCCGTCCGCCGTGGAGGAGCTGCTGCGCTGGATCTGGTTCATCGGCACCGGCGGCCACATCCACGTCGTCGTGGAAGAGCTCGAACTCGCGGGCCGGACACTGCCGCGTGGCCAGATAGTCATCCCACTGGGCGACACGGCCAACCGTGATCCGGAGGTCTTCGACGACCCGGACGTGCTGCGCATCGACCGCGACCCCAATCCGCATCTCGGCTTCGGCCATGGCCGCCACATGTGCCTCGGCGCCCCACACGCCAGAGCGGAACTCCAGGTGGGCGTCGAGGCGGTCCTGCGCCGCCTCGACGGACTCGCCTTGGCCGTGCCCGAGCAGGAGCTCGAGTGGCGGGACGGGATGTTCATCCGCGGAATGTGGTCGCTGCCAGTGACATGGACCGAGAAGTGACCACCGAGGCGACGACGCGAGCGCCCTCCGCGACAGCCGTCGTGCTCAGTCGGCTCCGTCGGCTGCGGCTCTACGTCGGCGTCAGCTACCCACCCGCCATGTCCGTCCTCTTCTCCGCTGCGTGGGCGTACGGCCTCACCAGCCTGTTCGCCGCGACCGACCCGCGTATCTCCACATGGCGCCCCGGGATCAACACGGCGCTCTGCGCTCTCACCCTGCTGGTCGACATGCTCCTGATGCGCGCCGTCGACGACATAAGAGACCTGACGTATGACCGCCGGTTCAACCCGCGCAGGCCGCTTGCATCGGGCGCGGTGCGGAGCAGCGACCTGGCCTGGCTCTTCCTCGTCGGCACGGTGGTACTCGTGCTGATCAACCTCGGCGACCCCTGGCCGTTGGCGATCCTGTTGATCCAACTCATATACGCGGCGCTGCTCCTGGCAACGCAGAAGAGGCTCGGTCTCCCGCACCCGGACAACCTGACCGCAGGTCTGCTCAGCAGCATCCCCGTCCCGGTCCTACTGCACCTGTACCTCTACGCGTGCTACCTCCGCGTGGCCCACCTGACGGCCGACCGGCACGGAGTCATCCCGATCGTGATCGTGGTCTTGGCTGCGGGACACCCCGAAGTCGCGAAGAAGATCGTGCGTCATCCGTACCCCGCCGAACGCGCCTACTCGGCTTCCTGGGGCCTGCGCACGAGCATCACCGTCGCGCTCCTCGCACCAATCATCGCCGTCGTCCTCGCCGTCATCAGCCAGGTACACGCCAACGCCGCGTGGGACATCGTGCTCGTCGCCCCCCTGCTCCTTCCAGCACTCGGCCTGCGCCGCTTCGCCGCCGGGGTCGTCTCCCGCTGGCCGCCCGCCCCCGCAGTGTTCTTCCTGTTGTCGGCCTACCTCAGCTATCTCGTCACCGGCCTGATCTCTGTGCACTGAGAAGAGAGAACTGAATGATGACCCGGTTCACAGCCGAGCTCGGCGAGCGCGACGGACTCGACCGAGCACTGACCACCACCCGTTCGATCCGGCGGCGCCTCGCCTACGGCGAACCGGTGGACCGCGAATTGATCAGCGATTGCCTCCAGCTGGCCGTACACGCGCCGAACGGCGGCAACCGGCAGGAGTGGCGGTTCGTCGTCGCGGACGACCCGGCCGTCATCGAACAGATCGCCGGCTACTACCGGACGGCCTCGGAGGCGTACCTGGCTGCCAAGCCGCCCCGAGACCCGAGCATGGCGGCCGCGGCCCGACTGCTGGCCAGTCGACTGCACGAGGTGCCGGTCCTGGTGGTGGGCTGCCTCAAGGGCCGACTTGCGCCGGAGGCGTCCGCCAGGGAGCTGTCCAGCTTCTACGGTTCGATCTATCCGGCGCTGTGGAGCTTCATGCTGGCGGCCGGCCGACGTCGGCTGGGGACGACTCTGACCACCGTGCAACTGGCCTACGAGCGTGAGTTGGCCGACGTGCTCGGTATTCCCTACGAGACCACGACGCAGGTCGCCATGGTGGCTGTCGGTCACCTCCTCGGCGACGGCGTCAGTCCGGCACCGCGCAGGCCCGTGGACGAAGTGCTGTCGTGGAACTGCTGGCAGGAGCCTGCCACTGCTCCGCGCCCTGCTCCTTCGTGATCCTGGCACCGGATCCGCCGACCACTCTTGCGCTGCGTGCGCGCAGCACTACAGTGAGAGCCGTCTCCGGCGGACCTCGGGGTCCGCGATCACCAGAAGGGAACGTGGTCGCAATGCTCCGTCCCGCACCGTCCATCGACGACTCGGTCTTGCCGAGCACTGCTCGGATCTACGACTACCTCCTCGGCGGCCACGAGAACTACCGCGTGGACCGCGAGGCCGCGAAGCGCATGGTGGCCGCAGTCCCCGACAGCCCCACCGCGGTCCGCTCCAACCGTGCCTTCCTGTACCGGGCAGTGCGGTTCCTGGCCGGCGAGGCCGGTATCTCGCAGTTCCTCGACATCGGATCCGGCTTGCCGACCCAGCTGAACGTCCACGAGGTCGCTCTCGGCGTCAATCCGAACGCGCACGTCGTCTACGTCGACTACGACCCGCTCGTCCGGGCATTCGGCAACGCGCTCCTCGCATCCGAGGACTCGGTTCAATTCACCCAGCGGGATCTGCGTTCACCCGACGAGATCTTCACCGACCCCGCCGTGCGCGACACGATCGATTTCGACCGCCCGGTGGCGGTGCTCTTGATCGCCATGCTGCAGTTCATCGATAAGGGCGAGAACCCCGACGGCATCGTGGCCCAACTACGCGACGCCCTGCCTTCAGGCAGCTATATCGCGATCTCCCATGTCGTCGACAACCCGCGCACGCGCGCGATCACCGAAATCCAGCGCCGCTCCAACACACACGCCTGGACTCCCCGCGCGCAAGCCCACATCCTGCGCCTGTTCGACGGGCTCGAGATTGTAGAGCCAGGACTGTCCATAGCCTGCCGCTGGCGTCCCGACCCGGACGCGCCAATGCTGCCGCTGCCTGACGACCTGCCCATCCTGCACAATCCCGACGGCACCGAGCAGGACGTCGACTGGCTGCTCGCCGGCATCGGACGCAAGCCCTGACGCGCGACCGGCTCACCTCCGCCATTTCACAGCCTCCTTCGATACTCTGGGCCGCAAGCCGGGTTTCTGACGTACCATCAGCCGGGGAGTCCGGGCGTCAGGCGAGTCGAGGTGGAACGATTGGTCCGGATATCGAAAGTGCGGCTTGGGCGGCCCGTCCGGCCGAGTGTTCTGCTGGTGCTCCCGTTCGTCGTGATGCTTCTGGTGGCCGGTGTGAACCTGGGCACCGGGCCACGGATGGGACTGCTCGCGCTTTACTCACTCGGTCCCGCGTTCGCATCCGTGGCCGGTTCGGCGCGCCGCGCGCTCGCGGTCGGCATTACTGCTCTCGCGCTGTGCATGCTCTCCGGGGCCTACAACGGCACGGAGGGCACCTCGCGGCAGATCGCTGCGATGTTCGCCATCGCCGGAACTACGGGGGCGGCGGTCCTGGCCGGCGCGGTGCGGCGGCGGATCGAGCACGAACTGTCCGACGTGCGTTCGATCGCGCAGACCGCACAGCGCGTGCTGCTGCGCCCGGTGCCGACGCTGTCCGGCCCGATGCGGATCGCGGTGTCCTACACTTCCGCGGCCGCGGCGGCGCGGATCGGCGGCGATCTGTACGAGGTGGTCCCCTCCCCACACGCCACCAGGGTGATCATCGGCGACGTCCAGGGCAAGGGGCTGGAGGCGGTGGAGAC
>Ga0073928_10007956_pt1 | contig 13496 bp, 10 predicted proteins | sample PaiPotPPA55metaG_FD_76969 | JGI IMG/M metagenome (GOLD analysis project Ga0073928, IMG submission 76969) | Iron sulfur acid spring bacterial and archeal communities from Banff, Canada, to study Microbial Dark Matter (Phase II) - Paint Pots PPA... ...
GATATCGATGCAGGCAAGGCGTTGTCCAAAGCACCGCTGCCTTCATGGGTCTTCGACGGCCCTGTGGCCGAGAAGGGCGGCGTGCATACGGCTGAAGGATCGTGGTCGCCTGCTGCCGCCAAATTCATCCCGCGTTCATCGCTCGATGTCTACAAGAAGCAGGTGTTCCGCGCACCACTGATCGGCGAAGCGGGCGCCGATCCGAAAACCTACGGCAAGACGCTGTTCGAAACCGACGCCGTGCGCGCCTGGGTCGATGATCGCGCGGGCGAAGACGATGTCGTCATCGTGTCGTTCAAAAGCAAGATGAACACGATTGGACCGTCGGTGATCGAAGGCCTGACGAAGGCTATCGAACTCGCCGAAGCCGATTACAAGGGCGTCGTGATCTGGCAAACGTCGGCGCTGAAGCTCGGCAATCCCGGCGGTGCGTTCTCGGCCGGCGCGAACCTTGAAGAAGCCATGCCCGCGTTCATGATGGGCGGCGCGAAGGGTATCGCCCCGTTCGTGAAGAACTTCCAGCAAGGCATGTTGCGCGTGAAGTACGCGAGCGTGCCGGTGGTGGCTGCCGTGTCGGGCATCGCGCTCGGCGGCGGTTGCGAACTCGCGCTGCATTCGGCCAAGCGTGTTGCGCACATCGAAAGTTATATGGGGCTGGTGGAAGTGGGCGTGGGTCTCGTGCCCGCAGGCGGCGGATTGAAGGAAGCAGCGTTGCGTGCGGCGACGGCTGCCGGCGCCGTGAACGCCACCAGCGATCTGCTGAAATTCGTGCAGAAATCGTTTGAAAACGCCGCGATGGCGAAGGTCTCCGCTTCCGCGTTGGAAGCACGTTCGATGGGGTATTTGAAGGCATCGGACACGATCGTTTTCAACGTGCATGAATTGCTCGATATCGCGAAGAAGGAAGCGCGGGCGCTTTCCGCGGCGGGTTATCGCGCGCCGTTGCGTGCAAGCCAAATTCCCGTGGCGGGACGCTCGGCGATCTCGACCATCAAGGCGTCGCTCGTGAATATGCGCGATGGCCGTTTCATCAGCGACCACGACTTCCTGATTGCGAGCCGTATTGCGGAAGCGGTCTGCGGCGGCGATGTGGAAGCTGGCAGTCTCGTCGATGAAGAATGGCTGCTGACGCTCGAACGTCGTGCGTTTATAGACCTGCTCGGCACCGCCAAGACGCAGGAACGGATCATGGGCATGTTGCAGACCGGCAAACCGGTTCGTAACTAACGGGCGCGACCGCAAAAGTGCATGGGGCCAGAGTAAGCGCTAAAGCGCCAACTCTGGTCGACAACGGAGCCAAAAAATGAGCAAACAAGTGCAGGACGCATATATTGTCGCCGCGAGCCGGACGCCTATCGGCAAGGCGCCGCGTGGCATCTTCAAGAACACGCGGCCGGACGAGCTGCTGGTCCACGCGATCCGCTCAGCGGTCGCGCAGGTACCGGGTCTGGATACGAAGCTGATTGAAGACGCGATCATCGGTTGCGCGATTCCCGAAGGCGAGCAAGGCCTGAACGTGGCGCGCATTGGCGCGTTGCTGGCCGGCCTGCCGAACTCGGTGGGCGGCGTGACAGTGAACCGGTTTTGCGCCTCGGGCGTGACGGCGCTGGCGATGGCCGCCGACCGGATTCGCGTCGGTGAATCGGACGTGATGATTGCCGGCGGCTGCGAGTCGATGAGCATGGTGCCCATGATGGGCAACAAGCCGTCGCTGTCGCCGCATATCTTCGATCGCGACGAGAACGTCGGCATTGCTTACGGCATGGGCCTGACCGCCGAACGCGTGGCCGAGCGCTGGAAGATCAGCCGCGAAGCGCAGGATGCGTTCTCGGTGGAGTCGCATCGACGCGCATTGGAAGCGCAGCGTACCGGCGAGTTCAACGATGAAATCGCCGCGTTCACGCTGAACGAACGTTTTCCGGATCTGGCGACAGGCGAGATCCGCGTCAACGCACGCGAGATCAGGGATGACGAAGGCCCGCGCCAGGATACGACGCTGGAAGGGCTTGCCAAGCTACGTCCCGTCTTCGCCGCAAAGGGTTCGGTCACGGCGGGCAACAGCTCGCAGACCTCCGACGGCGCGGGCGCGTTGATCGTGGTCAGCGAGAAGATCCTGAAGCAATTCAACCTGACGCCGCTGGCGCGGTTCGTGAGCTTCGCGGTGCGCGGCGTGCCGCCGGAAATCATGGGTATCGGGCCGAAGGAAGCCATTCCCGCGGCATTGAAGGCTGCAGGTCTGACGCAGGATGACATCGACTGGATCGAACTCAACGAAGCGTTTGCAGCGCAATCGCTGGCTGTAATCCAGGACCTGGGGCTCGACCCGTCGAAGATCAACCCGCTTGGCGGTGCGATTGCGTTGGGTCATCCGCTGGGCGCAACCGGCGCCATTCGTGCCGCGACGGTCGTGCACGGCTTGCGCCGCCGCAACCTCAAGTACGGCATGGTGACCATGTGCGTGGGAACAGGCATGGGTGCGGCAGGCATTATCGAACGGATGTAAGCGGCAAGACCCAAGGTATCGCTAAAGCTTAAAACAACGGTTCGTGCACCATCCGGTTCGCGGACCGTTTCTTCATTCAGGAGACGAGAATGGACATCATCACCGAACACGTCGACGGCGTGCTGAGCATCACCATGAACCGCCCGGCTCGCAAGAACGCGCTGACGGCCGCGATGTACCAAACCATGGCTGACGCTTTCTTCGACGCCGAAAATGATCCCGCCGTGCGTGTGGTGCTGATTCGCGCCGTGGGCGATACGTTCAGCGCAGGCAACGATATCGAGGACTTCATGAAGGCGCCACCCGCGACGCAGGACGCGCCCGTGTTCCAGTTCCTGCGCCGCATCAGCACTGCGCAGAAGCCGGTGGTCGCGGCGGTAGCGGGCGGGGCGGTGGGCATTGGTACGACGATGCTCCTGCATTGCGACCTGGTCTACGCAGCGTCCACAGCGAAGTTCGCGTTGCCGTTCGTGCAGCTTGGGCTTTGTCCGGAGGCGGCGTCGAGTTTGCTGTTGCCGCGCATTGCGGGCTATCAGCGCGCGGCCGAGAAGCTGCTGTTGGGCGAATCGTTCGATGCCGCCGAGGCTGCGAATATGGGGATTGTGAACCGGGTTCTATCGGCGGAAGAAGTGGGCGATTTCGCATTCGCCCAGGCGAAGAAACTCGCCGCGTTGCCCCCCGCTTCGCTGAAGGCTACCAAGGCGTTGATGAAGGGCACTCAGGCTGGAGAAGTCAGCGCGCAGATGGCGACGGAGGCGGAACACTTCGCCCACATGCTGACCGCGCCGGAAGCGAAGGAAGCGTTCACGGCTTTCTTTGAGAAGCGCAAGCCGGATTTCAGCCGGTTTAATTGAGGATCGGCCTGGACTTATGACTGGCCCGGAACGGATAAACAAGCCGGCGCTTACGCCGGCTTGTTTATCGACTGGTTGGCGAGCGCCTAGCTCGCTTTGGCAAATGCCCAGCAGTCGTTAGCGGGAAACTCAACCCAGTGATGACCGACCGCGCGCGGTATTTGACCAAACGCACGGAAGCGCATTTCTCCCCGATGGAAGAGGTACTCCCATCTATCGCCGAGATACATCGACGTAACCAGCTGCGCTTGTAAGCGATTTGCACCAGGGCCGTTGGCCACTTGCACGCGCTCGAGACGAATCACGGCCTGCGCGGCCTGGCCCGCATGCAATGCTTCTTTGGCATGCGCTTGCAGTTCGAAGCCTTCGCCCGATAGCGTCACGTGATCACCATTGATTGCGGTGACCTTTGCATCAATCCGATTATTGCTCCCCATGAACTCCGCTGTGTAAAGCGAGCGCGGCGAGCCGTAGAGTTCGGCCGACGTCCCTTCCTGTTCAATACGTCCGTTGCGCAGCAGCAGGATTCGATCGGACATGGCCATGGCTTCGGTCTGATCGTGGGTCACGCACAACGCTGATAAACCCAGCGACACAATCAACTCTCGCAGCCATGCGCGCGCTTCTTCACGCAACTTTGCATCGAGATTGGAAAGCGGTTCGTCGAGCAGGATCACGGGCGGGTTATAGACCAGCGCACGTGCAATGGCTACGCGTTGTTGCTGTCCTCCCGACAGCTGGTGAGGGAAACGCTCCGCGAGTTGCCCGAGGCCAAGCTGGTCGAGCGCGCTCTGCACGCGGCACTTTTGTTCTGAAGAGGAGACCTTGCGCAGCTTCAGTCCATACGCCACGTTCTCCGCCACCGTGCGATGCGGCCACAGCGCATACGACTGGAACACAAGACCGAGCGAGCGCTGCTCGACCGCGCAGTTAATGTCCCCTGGTGCTGTCGAAGAAGACTTTTTCATCCAGGGCGATGCGGCCATCGGACGGTTGTTCAAGTCCGGCTACCGCTCGCAGCAGCGTAGTCTTGCCGCTTCCGGACGCACCCAGCAAGCACACGACTTCCCCTGCCTTCAATTCAAACGAAACACCCTTCAGGATCGGATTCGCCCCGTAGCTGAGGAAGAGGTGCTCGACAATGAGTTTATCCACGAAGTTTCACTCCAAAGCGCAATGCCGCGCCAAGACCGACGCTGACCATTGCAATGTTGATGACGGAAAGCGCCGCGACCTGATCCACTGCGCCCGCTGCCCACATGGAGACAAGCAGCGCGCCGATGACTTCGGTGCCTGGCGAAAGCAGATAAGCGGCGGTCGAATATTCGCGCTCGAAAATCATGAAGATCAACAGCCATGCGCTGAGCAGACCAAAGCGCACGAGCGGCAGCGTCACATCCAGGCTCACGCGGGTGCGCGTGCCTCCCACGCTTCGCCCAGCTTCTTCAAGTTCGGGCGCTACTTGCAGCAAGGCGCTTTGAATCAACCGCATGCCGTAGGCGAGCCAGACGACTGTGTATGCGATCCAGATGCTCCACATCGAATTCTTGAGCTCCTTGACGCCCGGAACGAACAGGAAGATCCACAGGAACGCGAGACCGGCAAGCAGGCCCGGTACCGCACGCGGCAGCAGCACGAGGTAGTCGAGAAGCCTGGTGCCCCAGTCGTTATGCCGATGACCCGCGAATGCGACCAGCGCATAGAAGACCACTGCGAGCGCTCCGCCGATCACCCCGATGCCGAGCGTGTTGAAAATCGCACGGACCAGATTGTCCTGCTCGAAGAGATCCGTGAAGTTCGCGAGCGTGAAGGCATCGACAAGACTGACACCTTCGCCCCAATTCGTCACGAACGAGCGCAGCACGATGCCGGACAGCGGCACGAATACGGTAAGAAAAAGCCACAGGACGACGATCGTCAACGCAACCCAGCGCCATGGTCCAAGTGGTAAAACGGACTGACGATCGGCTTTGCCCTTGACCGTAACGAACTTATTAGCGTTCCTTAGCAAATGCCGTTGCAGCAATACAAGCGGAAACGTGATCCCGATGATGCACACCGCGACCGCCGCCATCAGGTGATACGACGGCACGCCAAGTTTGTTGGTCAGTTTATAGAGGTAACTTGCGAGGACCAGATGACCTTCCGGGTCTCCGAGTACGAGCGGCAATCCAAACACCTCGAAACCCAGAAAGAACACCAGTACACCGGCAAACAGCAGCGCAGGCATGGTCATGGGCAAACTGACGTCCCACGCGACGCGGAAGGGTTTTGCGCCCGCAACGCGTGCCGCCTCCTCGACGTCGGAGCCGAGATTGCGCAGCGCCGCCGACGAGTACAGGTAGACATGCGGCACATGGGTCAGTCCTACGATCAGCGTGATGGCGGACATTGTGTAGATCGACCAGGGCGCCTCTGCCACTCCGAACAAGGCCTTCCACCAGACAGAGTAAAACCCCACCGGACCCGCGGAGACGACGTAGCCGAAAGCCAGCACCATCGGAGAGATGAAGACTGGCGTGAGCAGCATGGGTTCGATCCAGCGACGGCCGGGCAAATCGGTGCGGACCATCAGGAGCGCGAGAACGGCGCCGAGCGGGATCGCGATAAACAGCATGCCGCCTGCAATGATCAACGAGTTCTTCAGCGCCAGCCAGAAGTCGGGATCGTTGAAAATGAACTGGAACGCGCCGATGCCGAAGCTTCGATTGGCATCGAAGAAGGGCGTGTTCAGCAGGCTCTGGAACACGATGAACGATAGTGGCATCAGCACCACTACCGTCAGCACGGCGATCACGGCCCAGCGAAACATCGCGCTCAATCCGCGCCATCCGCCAGCGGGAAGATGAGGGACTTTGCGCTCGCCGTCCGGCATCAGGACCGGCGGCGAAACGGTTGTTCTTGAATCGAGCATGCGTTTCCCCTGTGCGTCAAAAGCGCATCAAGAAAATGGTGGTGGTGGGTATTGCCCACAATCGCCCACGCGAGCGCGCGGGCACAAAGCGGGTTCGGTTTAACGCTTGATGGCCTGCTGCCAGCGCTTCATGAACTCGAGTCGCTTCGCCTGATCCAGATAGACCAGTAATCCTGCGCCAATGGGGATGGGTTTGAGCGAGTCGCCGAGTTGTTGCTGGAGACCGACCATGGAGGTTTCACCGGTGACGTTCCCGGAGATCGAGAACAGATTGGCCTGGTTTGCGATCAAGGTCTGACCGCGTGTTGAAAGCAGGTAATCGACCCACAATTTCGCTGCGTTGGGATGCTTCGCCTTCTTCGAAATCGTCACGATGCGGCTCACCACCAGCGTGTAATCTTTCGGATAAACGTAGCCAATCGAGGGATCCTTCTTGGCCCTTGAGAATGCATACGATCCAAGAATGTTGTATCCAATCAAGTTTTCGCCCGATGAAATTCGCTCCATCATCGCGCCTGTACTCGAGAGCAGTTTGGGTCCGGTTGCGCCGATTGCATCCACAAGCTGCCAGGTCATCTGCGGATTCACGCGTGCGTCCTGCGTGAGCGCATTGAAGCCCACGCCCGCCTTCTCGATGTCGTAGGTGGTGATCTTGCCTTTGTATTTCGCGGGCTGGGTCTGCAACAAATTGATCAGCGCAGCGCGTGTCTGCGGCACGTCGCCGGCTGGCACCAGACGCTTGTTGTAGACAATCGCAAGCGGCTCATAGGTCGTGCCGAAAGCCTGCTGCTGGTGCTGGGCCCATTGCGGAATGCTGGACGCTTCCGGCGACGCATAGCTTGCCATCAGGCCGTCGTTCACCAGCTTCATCTGGAGATCCATGGCTGAACTCCACAGCACGTCGGCGCTTGTGCTGCTCGCCGCGTTTTCACTGATGTAGCGGTTATACAGTTCGGTGCTGTTCATGTCGTTGTATTCGATCTTGATGCCGTACATGGCCTCAAAATCCTTGAGCAACGAGCGGATCACGGAGGTGTCGGTGGCAGCGTAGATGATCAGCTTGCCTTCTTTCCTGGCGTCGTCAATAACGGTCTGGTAGGTGGCCGGATATCCCGGAGGGGCTTGTGCGTGGACCGTTCCCGTGAAGCACGCACCAGCGGCCGCCAGTACGCACACTCCTGTTCTCAGTAAGTTCATGTCTTCCTCCACAAATAGTTTGTAGTGTTTATGAATAAGCGGAGGCATCGTAAGTCCTGCGTACTTTCAGGTCGCTTTCATTTGTGTGAGGAATCAATTCACAATCTCCGATTCGGTCTCATGGCTTTCCCTAGTCCCGCGATGCGAGCGTTGCTCGTTCGCATCGCGCGTCGGGACCTCTCGGCCGATGGCAAATGACAGAGCGCACGCCAAAAAGGACGTGCAACGCGAGAGATCGATGAGGCTTAACGGCTATGCGATCAACAAGGAAATGTTGTCGCAGGGGACGGTGGGATCGAAGACTCCGCCGTGTGCGCGTGCCGGATCCGCGCCGAATGTCCGTCAGGTCGGAACCCGGCGAGGACAGCGGCTATTTCATGGCGCTAGGGGATAGGACGTCGGGTGTCAGAGAACCGCACGGCTTGGCGGTCAGTTTGCGGCGCCGCTCACGCGGCCATACTCCACAAACCCGTTCTCCCGCGCAAAACTCACCAGCCGCAACCCGGCCTTTTCGGCGATGGAAACAGCCAGCGACGTAGGCGCGGAGATGGTGACAAGCATGGGCACACCGACCCGCGCCGACTTGCGCACGAGTTCATAGCTTGCCCGGCTTGAAAGGAATACGAAACCTTGCGTGGTGTCCACACGTTGCAGCACCAGATGTCCGATCAGTTTGTCGAGCGCGTTATGGCGGCCCACGTCCTCGAACGCGTATTTGACCGCGCCGCTTTCATCGCACCAGGCGGCTGCGTGCAATCCGCCCGTCAGCTTCGACAACTGCTGATGCGCGGGCAATTCATGTGCGGCATGGGCGATGGCGTTGTCCGCAAGACGGCCCAGGAAGCCGGTGTCGGGCACGCGTTCAGGCTGCAGATCGAGCAAGTCGATACTCTCGATCCCGCACACCCCGCAGCCCGTGCGCCCGGCCAGCGCCCGGCGCTTCTGCTTCAGCGCGACAAACGCCTGCTGCACTACCTGCAGATGCACTTCGGCGTGCGGTAATGTGTCTCCGGCGGGGGTATCGTGGAAAAATACCTCGATGTCGTGAATGTCGCTGCCGCGCTCCACAATGCCCTCGGTCACCGAAAAGCCCACCGCGAACGCTTCCAGGTCGCGCGGCGTGCACATCATGACCGCGTGCGAAATGCCGTTGTAGACGAGCGCGACGGGCCATTCCTGGCCGACGTCGTCGGCGGCGTCGCGGGTTTCGCCCAGCCGGTGACGCCGCACCGGGCGCTGTACGTAGCCGGGTTGATCATCTATGTCTGTGTCATTCATTGCATGCTCACTTGCTGATTGCTTTCGATGTCGCGTTTTAGCCGCTTCCCATCAGTTTTTACGAGATAAATTCGGGCATAACGCTTGCTGCTTTATGGGGCAACAGACACACTACAAGCCGTTCAAGGCCCTACGATAACCTACTGCGGCCTCACCTGCTTTCCTTGTCCATTACGCCAACGAGGCACCTGCCATGGCACTTTACGACGCTCCGCTCCTGTTCGGATTCGAACAGGAGTCGACGGAGAATCTGAGCTTCATTCCGCTCGTCGTCCGCTTTAACCTGGACCGCTTCGGCCAGCGCATTTCGCTTGAGCAGTGGAGAAGGCTGCCACACGGCGACCGGGAACTGCTCGCGCGCTTTCCTGTTGAAGACGACGCTGCTATCGAACCTAATTTTGACCAGGCGCTCGCCGAGATGCTCCGAACGCATGCCGATGCAAAGCCTGAGACATTCGCGCCCGATCGCGATCCAATCTGGGCGCATACCGACGTCGTGCCGGAAACCGTGATTCGCCAGAGTAGTTTGTGCGGGATCGGCTTGCCCAGTCTTGGGCGATGGTCGGAGCTGTCGCGGTTCCAACGCTATGCGCTGGCGAAGCTGTCGCGCAAGGCCGACGTAAACCACGACTTCGTTCCGGCGATGCGGGAGTTCGGTCTGGCCGACTAGGGTTTTGCTCGCGCCTGTGGACGTGAGCCGCCGGATGTCGAGAGGCGATGGCAGCGGCTTGCTCGCAAAAACCCGGGCGCGAGCGGAACCATCCGGACGCCGCATGCCGCGCGCTCTACCCACAAGAGTGAAATTCCCTCAAAAAAGCGCTTTTTAAGCGTCTGCCCTAAATTCCCCCCCGAGCCTGCCGATAAATAGCCATCGATATACGGAAATCGATGTGAAGACGCTCGCCCAGTCTTCCCAGCCCCGCGTCCCGGACGGCGATCGAACCCATGAATGCATTCTTTTCTCGCCGTCTGCTGGTGAACCTGGCCGTGGTCCTGATCGCCATGGGGGCGAACGCGTTTGTCGCGTACCAGCAAATCGACCGCCAAAGCGATGCCGACGCCCGCACGCAGCGCTCACTCAGCCTGATGCGCGATCTCGACGCGTACCGCAGCGCGCTCGGCGAAAGTCTCCCGGAAATCAGCTGGTACAAGGCAAGCGGGGTGCTTACGCCAGCCGACGTTCGTGAGGCGCGTGCAGCGCATATCGACGCGCTGGAAAGCGGCCTGCGCGCCCAGTTCGATTACGAACCCGACATGCAAGGTGCGTTCTACCTGCTCGGCGAAAGCGCACGTGTCGCGAAACGCGATGCTCAATCGGCGTTCGAACGCGCCGACGCAGACGCGCCCGGCGCAGCCCGCGACTGGGCCGAGCAAGCGGTGCGCCGGCTCGCCGAAGATCAGCAATCACTCGATGTCGAACTGGCTGTGCTGCGTGCGAGGGAAGCCGATTCGCTCGCGGCGGCGCTCAACGAATCCGCGCTGGCGTCCAGCCGCGCCGTAGGCCTGCTGATCCTCACGATGCTCGCCGGCGGCGCTGCGCTGATCTACACCTTCGCGCGCCACGAGAGGTCGGCGCACGACAAGTTGCGCATTGCCCGCGCGATGCAACGCAGCAACGAGCGTTTCCGCGATCTGTTCGACGCGCATCCGGTGCCCATGTGGATTGTCGATGCCGCGACGTATTGCTTTGTGGCGGTGAATCCGGCGGCGCTTGCGCATTACGGCTACAACGAACTCGAATTCCTGTCGATGAGCGTGCGCGACCTGCACGCCGACGACGACTTCGAGCGCTTCGCCGCACTTCTCGCGCGCCATGCGCGCAGCCATACGGACAGTCAGCCGCGCCAGCCGGGCGCACAACGGCCTGCCGGCGTTTGGCGGCACAAGCGCCGTGACGGCGCGCAAGTGAGTGCCGACATCTCGTCGCACGCGCTGACTTATTCGGGGCATCCGGGCATTTTCATGCTGGCCAACGATGTCACCGACCGCATCAATGCCGAGACCGAAGCGCGGCGTTCGAAGCAGATGCTGGAATCGCTTATCGACAATATTCCGCAGCGGATCTTCTGGAAGGATCGCGACTCGCGCTATCTGGGCTGCAATTTGGCCTTTGCCCGCGATGCCGGTCTCGCGAGCAAGGACCACGTGGTTGGCTTGACGGATGCCGACCTGCCCTGGTGGCGCTCGGCCGCGCAACTTCGTGACGACGACAACCAGGTCATTGCGACCAGCCAGCCACTGATGAACCTGGAATGCGACGTTGAGCGCGAAGGCGAGGTGCGCGCGTCGATCACCAGCAAGATGCCGCTGCTCGACGGGGAGGGGCGCATTATCGGCGTGCTGGGTTCGTATGACGATACGACTGAGCGCAAGCGCGCCGAACTGGCTCTGCGCCTGCAAAGCCGGGCGCTGGATGCTTGCGTCAACGCCGTGCTGATTACCAATGCGACCGCCACGGGCAACGTGATCGAATACGCGAATCCCGCATTCAAGCGCATTACCGGCTACGACCCCGCCGATATCGTGGGCCGCGATTGCCGGTTCCTCCAGCGCGACGATCTCGACCAGGAGGGTCTCAACGCGATCCGGGCGGGTCTCGCTGCGAACCGTGAGGTCAGCGCGCTGCTGCGCAATTATCGTAAGGATGGCGTGCTGTTCTGGAACAAGCTGTTCATTGCGCCTGTGCCGGATGCGCATGGACACACGACGCATCACGTCGGCGTGATCAACGACGTCACCGAGGTGGTCCGCTATCAGGAGCAGCTCGAATATCAGGCGAACTACGACACGCTCACGCGGCTGCCGAACCGCAATCTGCTGCGTAGCCGGCTGCAACACGCGATTGACCGGGCGCGCCAGGAGGCCACCGCGCTGGCGGTGGTTTTCGTCGATCTCGACGGTTTCAAGAACGTCAACGACAGCCTCGGCCACAGTGTCGGCGACCGTTTGCTCGCGGTGGTCGCCGAGCGGCTGGCGCGTTGCGGCCGCTCCGGCGATACGGTCGCGCGCCACGGTGGCGACGAGTTCGTGGTCGTGCTCCCCGACATGAACCGCGAACACGCGCTGATTGCCTGGATGGAGCGCGTGCGGACCGCCATTTCGGACCCCGTATGGCTCGACGGCACGGAGATGTACGTGGGCTGCAGCATGGGCGCGAGCGTGTTCCCGCAAGATGGCGACGACGCCGAAACCTTGCTCAAGAAGGCCGATCTCGCGATGTATCGGGCGAAGGACATGGGGCGCAACACCTACCAGTTCTACCAGCCCGAAATGAACGCGAGCGTCGGCGCGCGGTTGGACGTCGAGCGGCGTTTGCGGCGTGCGTTGCGCGACGACGAATTCCTGCTGCACTACCAGCCGCAGATCGATCTGACGACGGGCGGGATTGTCGGCATGGAAGCGCTCGTGCGCTGGATGGACCCGGAGTTCGGGCTGGTCTCGCCGAGCGCGTTTATTCCGGTGGCCGAGGAATGCGGGCTGATCGGGCAATTGTCCGAGTGGGTGCTGCGCGAGGCGTGCCGGCAAAACAAGGCATGGCAGGACCGGGGCTTGCCGTTGGCGCGGATGTCGGTGAATCTGTCGGCGCGGCAATTCCAGCAACGCGATATCCGCGTACTCGTGACGTCGGTGCTGGCGGAAACGGGTCTTGCGCCCCAGTACCTCGAAATCGAGCTCACCGAAAGCGCGATCATGCGCAACGGGGAGGACACTGTCGCCACGTTGTCGGAGCTGGCGGCGCTCGGAATCAGCATTGCCATCGACGACTTCGGAACCGGGTATTCAAGCCTCAGTTACCTGAAGCGCTTTCCGGTGGACCGGTTGAAGATCGACCGCTCGTTTGTTGCGGATATTGGCTCGCCGGGAGGCAATGAAACGATTACTTCAGCGATCATCGCGCTCGCGCATTCGCTCGAGTTGCGGGTGATCGCGGAGGGCGTGGAGACGGCGGCGCAGCTCGACTTCCTCGTGGCACGCGACTGCGACGAGATGCAGGGATTTTTCTTCTCGCAGCCGCTGCCGGCTGCGGACATTCCCGCGCTGTTGCTGAACAGCCTGACCACCCTTCAGCTCGGCGCGCGCCAGGGTCTGTCCGATCAGTCGAGCGACGGCAGTGCGCGCGGGCGGCGGTCGCTGTCGGTGGCAACATAGGTCAGCGTGGCTTCTGTCACCTTCACTACGTCTTCGGTCAGGCTCATGCGCTGCGCATAGACCTCGACCGATACCGTCACGGACGTATTGCCCGTCTTCACGATATCCGTATAAAAGCTCAGCAAGTCCCCGACAAACACCGGCTGCTTGAACACGAACGAATTCACGGAGATGGTCGCCACGCGGCCGTTCGCGCGCCGGCTGGCCGGGATCGAGCCGGCGATGTCCACCTGCGCCATGATCCAGCCGCCGAAGACGTCGCCGTGGACGTTGGCATCGGACGGTTGCGGCACCACGCGCAGCGCGACCGGTTTGTTCGGGAGTTGCAGGGATTGGGTCACGGGCGGATTTCCATGAAAGAGTGACGGGATGCCGGCGGTCAGCGCGCCGTGGCGCCTTCTGCGACAATGCAGGATTAAACGATGTTGCCTTGCGCTCGAACGAGTCTGGTGTGAGTCTGAGTTAGTCCCACCCGTTCCAGCGTGTTTTTACGGTGTTTGGCGAGAGGCTTGGCTGATCATTGCCCACGCGTTGCCCACGCCGGGAAACATCGAATTGTACGGGAAAGCCCGCATTTTGAGATGGTTGCCCCGTCCCGCGA
>Ga0073928_10007957_pt1 | contig 13493 bp, 14 predicted proteins | sample PaiPotPPA55metaG_FD_76969 | JGI IMG/M metagenome (GOLD analysis project Ga0073928, IMG submission 76969) | Iron sulfur acid spring bacterial and archeal communities from Banff, Canada, to study Microbial Dark Matter (Phase II) - Paint Pots PPA... ...
ACCTCGTCGATGATCTTGGCGGCATTGACCTTGCTGCCCTTCGCCTCCGGCCACAGCGTGCCGAGATGGATGTAGACCGGTAGCTTCAACTCGCGCGCGGCCTCTTTCGCCAGCTTCAGCGAGTCCATGCCCCAGCGCGAATAGCCGCCCGGCTCGGCATGCGCCTTGATCCCGCGCACCAAATCGGCGTTGTCGCGCGCCGCCTTGACGATCGCCTTCACATTGATGCCGGTCGGACCGTAGAGGTCGACATAGCGGTGACCGAGCAGCCCGCCGGCAAGATAGGCCGAGATGAACGCATAGACCCGCGTCTTCGCGGTCTCGACGATGAATTTGCGGAAGCCGTCGAAGGTCAGCGCGCTGGGCCCGCCCTGGTCGACGACAGTCGTCACCCCGAGGCGGATTCCGACGATGTCGGGGTTCAGGCCGAAATCGCCGGAGACATATTGGTAGACATGCGCGTGCGTATCGACGAGGCCGGGGGTGACGATCAGCCCGGCGGCATCGATCGTCTTCGCGGCGCGGAAGCCGTCGAGCTTCGGCACGACCGCGGCGATCCGGCCCTTCTTGATCGCGACATCGGCGACCGCGTCGAGACCGTTGGCCGGGTCGATGACCCGGCCGCCGGCGACGATCAGATCGTAGTCCGGCTTCAGCCTGGCGACCGAGGTGCCGGAAGAGGAAGCGTTGGTCCGAGGTTTCGGCATTGTGTTCCCTTCATGGCACCCAGCGGCGACGGGTTTCAGTCCTGGCGCGACGGGTCGAAATGGCGGGCGGCCAGTCCGAAGCGCGCCGGTTCCGGCCCGGCGAATCAGTGCAATTCCTGGGCCGCAAGGTTACCCGATCCGAGCAATGCTGGCGAGTGGATGGGCCCCGTCCGATCGCATCCCGGCGAGACCGGCCGACCAGGCGCCGGATCATCGCGTTGTGCGCACATTGCGCCCGCAATCTAAAGCTGTGATTTACCCTAAATGCGAGTAGGACTATGCTGGCCGGAACGGGATGACTTCCCGTGAATTTCGGGAGCTATGGGAATGAACCGAGCGCGGCCATTGCGGATCAGAGTGTACGAATTCCTCGTGTTGCCGGCCCATGCCTGGTTGTTGGTCTGCGCGGCTCTCCTCGGCATCCGTATTCGATTCGGCCCGATCGACTGGGTTCATCTTGAGGATGAGCCGCTGCGGCCGACGCCGAAAGACACCCTCCGGCGCCGTTGGCGCAACAGCGGCGGCTGAAAACCGCGTCCAGTCGGGTGCCCCTACTTCACATCACGGCCTTCCCGAGCGAGGGCGGCCGGAGTGGCGGCAGCCGCCAATTCACCCGGCACCATGAAGACATCATGCAGCTCGCGAGGATCAGTCCGGACCCGAGCAAGCCGATCAGATCGGGCAGCTCGCGGAAGAGCAACATTCCTCCCAGCATGGCGATCACCAAGCGCAGCAGGGTGTAGGGCCCGAGGGCAGAGGCGTCCGCATGCCTTACTGCGAGGATGCCGCAGTAGACGCCGACCGGTCCAAGCAGCAACAGGCTCGGCAGCCACGCCAACGTCTCCGGTGCAGGCAGTGCGCAGAGCGCCAGAACCGGCAGATTGCCAAGAACCGGCACGAGGTTGGTGTAGAACATCGTCGTCGCTTCGCTGTCTTCGCGCTGCAGGTAGCGGTTGAGGACGAAGGACAACCCGTTGAGGCTGGTGCCGAACAGAGCGACGAGATAGCCGCTGTCCCAACCGGCGAAGGCCGGCTGTGCGATCAGCAGCGCACCGACGATGCCGATCGCAGCAGCCATCCAGCCCGAGCGGCTGACCGTTTCGCCGAGGATCAGCACCGAGAACCCGGCGATGTAGGCACTCTGGGTGTAGGAAATCGCGGTCGCGTCGGCCAGCGGCAGGTGACCGAAGGAATACATCATCACCCAGAGGTACAGAAGCGACACCGCCCCGCGCAGCAGCTGCAGCGGCAGCTGACGGGTGCGCATCACCGCAAAGCCGATCTGCCGGGCCACGATAAAGGCCAGCACCACCCCGGCGGCGCTGCGGATCAGTGCGAGCTGCATGATCGACGCGCCCGCGCCGATCTGATGAATGACCACCGTTTCGGCCGCGAACAGCGCGCTCTGCAGGATCATCAGGCGGATGGCGATGCGTCCCCCGGTCATCCGTGCTTATCCTGCCCGCGGTGCTGCTTGCGGGTGGAAACGGCGTAGTGACCGGGCGCACGCATGTGGTCGGCGTTGGGCCTGATCGTCGCCTCGAACCGCTGCCAATCCTCGGGCTCTAAATCGCTCGCCTCCAGCACCTCGAAGGCCGGCTCGCGGTAGCTCTCTCGAATCACCGGCTGCACCTGAAAGAGCGGCCGGTGCACATGAAAGTCGACCGGCGAATTGATCCGCATCAGCCGGATGTTGGTGAACAGCGGCCCGAACCAGGAGGCGGTCTCCACAATCCCCTCGTAGTTCTCATAGGGCTGCGTTCGCGGCAGGTTCGCGACGCCGCGCGACAGCAGCGCCCAGCCGGGCACGGTTCGCGCCAGATAGCCGCTCCAGATCTGGACGACCCCCGGCAATTTGCCCTGCGCCAGGAAGGTCGGGGCGAGCTCGGCCATCCCCTCGGGCGCGATCCCGGCGAACGTCTCGGCGAAATCCGGGAACTGCGCGCCCCGCAGCGGATACCAGTCCGCCGCACCCTCGTAGGTCCAGGCCATCTCGGTGCCGTCCCACACCAGGCTGAAATTGAGCGGCGGGTAGATATACCAACCGAAGGCGGATGCGCTGGCGATCGCCTCGCAATAGCGGTAGGCGATCATCGGCAGGCTGCCATCGGCGGAACGATCCGCGCGGCGCGGCTCTGGAGCACCGGGGATGAGCCGATAAAACCGGCAGCCGCACGGTTCCAGGGTCTCAGCCATCGGGCGCTCCAGTTCCGCTCGTCAGGATGAGCCCCCCTATTACCTCAACGGGAGCCAGTCGGAGATGTTGTTGTCGCCGACCCGGACTTCTCCGGGATCGGCAATCTTCGTGGATGGCGGGTGCAGCGGCGGGAACCTCGCAGGATTTTCTTTGATCGCCATCGTGTTTCTCTTCTCGCTGTCATCCAGAGGAGAGGATCACACGATCAGCAAGAGCGAACCCGGGGAGGGAAACGGAAAGGCGACGGAAAACCGCGGGCGAGCGCGACCGAGATGACCGAACTCAAGCGCCGCCACGCCGGCCCGCGTTCAGCCGGAAAGGGGCACCCCGGCCCTCGCCAAAGCGTCGCTGTACAGCTCCCCGAACGGCCAGGCGCTGCCGGGAAACCGGCGGCGGTTCTCCTGAACGGTAAAGCCGGGCTCCAGAACAAGCAGCCGCTGGACGAAGGAACGCGCCTCCTCCTGACGTCCGGCCAACACCAATGCCACGATCAACAGCCGATACGCCGCGGAGTAGCTGCGGTTCTGGCGAATACAGCGCAGCGCAAACTCGATGGCACGGTCGTACTGGCGGTCTGCCAGATAGGCCAGACTTGCGCCGGCGCTGAAGGCACACACCAGCGGATCGTAAGGGAATAGGGCCATCGCCCGGTTCACCTTTTCGACGGCGAGCGCCCCATCGCCCATATAGCCATGAGCATTGGCATTCCACAGCCAAGCCCGTGCACAGTTCGGGTTGAGCCGCAATGCGGTCTCGAATGCGGAAAAGGCCGGGTCGAAATCCTTGTGCAGGAAGGCTGCGACCTGACCCTGGACGGCGAAGGCCATCGGCTCGCTCGGGTCGCATTCGATGGCGAGCCGGGCGAAGCGATCGGCCTCTATCGCATCGTGCGCCGGATCAGGCGACCAGCCCTGCCCGACTCGCATCACGTGCCAATAGGCGCGCCAGGCCAGACCCGGCGCATAGCCCGGCTCGCGGGCGATCGCCTGATCGAAGACGGCCTCGGCGGCCTCGAACACCGCTCGCGACGGATTGTGCATATGTTCCTGCGCAGATAGCAGCAGGTCGTATGCGTCGCGGCACTCCGGCCGCTTGGTCCGGCCCCGATGCAGCTCGGCGGCGCGAAGATTGGGGGCAACCGACCGGACCACGGTATCGGTCAGCCGGTCCTGAACCTGCAGCAGGTCGGAAAACTCTTCGTCGAAGCGCGAATTCCACAAAGCTCGGCCGGAATTCGTGTCGGTAAGTTCGACCGTGATGCGCAGCCGATTACGAACCGCGCGCATGCTCCCGGACAAGATGTAACGAACTCCCAAGGCCTCGCCGATTTCCCGCGGCGATCGGTTCTGGCTGCCAAGGGCCGCCGCCGAAAGACGGGAGACCACAAACAGGCTGGGGATACGCGACAGTGCCTCGATAAGATCTTCGACCAATCCCTTGACCACATAGTCCCGACCCGCCTTGTCCGACAGGTCCCGAAACGGGAGCACGGCAATTGACGGCTCGCCTTCGCGGGCCGCACCGGTCCGTTCCGGCTCGAAACGATCGCCCGTTCGCGGCGTCTGGCTCCTGGCCGGGTCCTCTGCCCTGTCCAATGGCCGGGCAGGTCGAAGCTGCGATGTCAGGCGGATCGCGGAATACAAGGCCGTCGTCGGTTGCGACGGCGGCATGCCGAGGTTGGTGTTGACGATTTGCTGAAACCGCTCGAACTCGCGGACCGCCTGCGCCCCCTCGCCCATCGTTGCAAGGGCGGTCATCAGGCAACGGACGGCCGTTTCATGCGTCGGGATGAAATTAAGCAGCTTCCGCGCGGCGGTGGCGCGAAGCTCAGCGGCTGCGTTGTCGGCGACAAGCTGGTTGAGCTCTGCTTCCAGCTTGCTTTGCCAGCGGTTCTCGAACCGGGCCCGCTCGCCGAGCAGCCATTGGTCAAAGCTCGGCGAAACATCATCGAGCCCATCGAGCAGCGGGCCCGACCCTTCAGGATTTTCGAATGCGTCGATCCAGCAGGCGGTCGTGTCGAAGCGGACTGCATCGCGGTCCGCGTACAGCCGCCAGCTTCCGGTGCGCTCCAGTTCCCGCAACGCATGACGAAGGCTGTCCCTGGCCTGGACTTCGCCGGCCCGGTCCCAGATCAGCCCGGCCAGCCGGCTCCGCGAGACACGCTCGCCCTGCGCCAAGCATAAATATGCGAGCACCGCTTGGGTTTTCTTTGCTCGCGGCAGGATGTCCTCGTCGGCCGGGCCGAGCGCCCGCATGCCGCCGAGCAGATAAATTCGCGTGATCGACGGCGACCCGGCCGCGGTCGCGCGAGCAGGGCGCTGTCTCCTGCTGGCAAGCGAGGTCACATTGGCCATTTGCATACTTCTCCGTGGCCCATCGCGTTTCAACCGTCACACCCAGGCGGGGGCACAATAACCATAACGTAAAATGTTCGGATTTTCCGGTTCTTTTCCGGGTCCATTCCGGCAATAACCGACGGCGATCGCTTAAAAATCAGTCAGGATGAGGCTACGAGGCCCGATGTGGACGTTGTCATCGACCTGTTGGGACGGCCGGTACTGGCCGGGAAGCGGGATGTCGCGGTCGCGGTCTCGAAGATCGGCGTGGTGCACATTCGGACCGTTGGCAAAACGGCAATTGTGACCTTCGAGCCGGAAGCGGCTTCCCAGACGAGTCTGGCCGGTGCCTTCTACAAAATCGCTGATTTACGCCCCGAACGCACCATTGTGGTTGCCGGCATTGGCAATTCGGTGTTCTGGATTTACCCCGGCTACACGGCCGCGCTCAGAAAGATCGACGAGTTGGCCTCCGGGAACGTCAATCCCGAACTCGGCATTGCGGGCAGGGTGATCGGACGCCTCGCTTAGAACCGGCTCGAGGCGCTGCAATCATCCGTTGATTCCCCAGTTGCTCCGGTTTTTCGTCAACAGTAAAAGAAACGAGGTAGCGCTGCTCGACGCGCGGAAGCACCCGCTTGGGGATGATATTGAAACATTCGAGACGAGCGTCGGGAAGGCCGAAGCACGTGAGCGACGGCCCAAATCCGGTTGACATCAATGTCGGCTCGCGGGTCCGGTTGCGGCGCAACATGCTCGGGCTTAGTCAGGAGCAGCTCGGGTCTGCGCTTGGCGTTACATTTCAGCAGGTACAGAAATACGAGCGCGGCGCCAATCGGATCGGCGCGAGCCGGTTGTTCGAGATCGCGCGGGTTTTGGACGTACCCATCGCCTTCTTTTTCGACGATGTGGATCCGGTCCGCGCGCCGGCAATTGCCGACGATGTCGGGACGCCGGCCCCGATGCTCCTCGCGGACCTGCTGCGACACCCGGAAGCGCTCGAGCTGGTCAGGGCCTACCTCGATATCCCCGACCCGAAACTCCGCCGGCACGTGCTGGAACTGGCGAAGACCGTCTGTAAAGCAGCCAATGACGCCACGGCGATTGCTGCAGCATCGGCGCGGCGGGGCGTAACGCAGCAGCCTCGTAGGCTGCGGAGAAGCGTCGGCTAACTTCGCCCGAGATGCGACCGGCTATACCGGGTGGGAACTGTTCTTTTCGAGCAGACCCTCGATCGCGTGCCACAGTTCCGACATTGGTACCGGCTTCATCAGAAAGGCATCGCAGCCGCTGGCGCGCACCACGCGTTCCATCGTCGGCCAAGCCGTGATCACCAGAATCGGGATATCGCTGGTCCGCGCTTCGGATTTCAGTGCCTTGGTAATCTCGATGCCGGACAGTTCCGGGAGCTTCACATCCAGAAGCACCAAATCGGGATGATTTCCGCGGGCGAGATCAAGCCCCGCTGCGCCATCGGTGGCCGTCAAAACCTGATAGCCGCGTGCCACAACCAAATCGCGATACAACTTCATGCTTAATGGATCGTCTTCGACGATCAGGATGCAAGCCTCGGAGGCGCCCGGACCGCGCAATCGGCTGGCCTTTTTGTTCAACTCACCGCTCCAAGATTATCTGCATCCGAAATTCAAGGTTGTAAAATACGCGCAAAGCGCGTCAGACATAAGTCTTTTCGGGAGAGTTCCAAGGGGAAAACGGCAGCCGCCTTGGACATTTGCGGGGCACACAGACGCTCCCGCTCGCCGCGATCCGCACGGGTACCGGTTAGATCGCCGTCGAGACGGACGCGCCGGTGCAGGCCGTGAAAGATGGCTTGGCGGGCTCGACGTCGATCCCCGGCTGCCAGCATGATCGACGCAGCGGTTGTCGGGCCACGCCTGCCCGGACCTCAGAATTTGAGCGGAGCTGCACCATGGAATGTGCCGTCTACCGTGTACCGATGCGCCACCCCGGCGATGCCGCCGGCATCGTCGAATTGATCGAGAGCGGCGGGCTGGTTCCCAGTGAGATCGTCGCCATCCTCGGTAAGACGGAGGGTAATGGCTGCGTCAACGACTTCACCCGCGCCTATGCCGTATCGGCCCTTTCCACGGCGCTGGCGCCTCGCCTCGGCATCGCCGCCGATGACGTACCGGCGCGGGTGGCGATGGTGATGTCGGGCGGCACCGAGGGCGGGCTGTCGCCGCATTTCCTGGTGTTTGCCGTCGGCGGGCGGGGCACCCCGGTACCGGGCGCGAAGCGTCTGGCGCTCGGCACCGCGAGGACGCGCCGGTTCAAGCCGGAGGAGATCGGTCGCGTGGCGCAGGCCGAGGCAACCGCCGGCGCCTGCGCGAGGCGATCGCCGCCGCCGCGATCGAAGACGACCGCGACGTCCATTGGGTCCAGATCAAATGTCCGCTGCTGACCAATGCGCGCATCGGCGAGGCGGCGGCGCGTGGTCTTCGCACCGTTACCGCCGACACCTACGCCTCGATGGGGCTGTCGCGCGGCGCCTCGGCGCTGGGGGTCGCGCTGGCGTTCGGCGAGATAGAGCCCGCCGCGCTCGACGACGCGGCGATCGGGAAAACCTCGGCCTATGGTCGGGGCGGGCCAGCAGCTCGGCCGGCATCGAGTTGATGCACAACGAGATCATCGTGCTTGGCAATAGCGCAGGCTGGGCTGGTGATATGGTCATAGCGCATGATGTGATGGCAGACGCGATCGACCTGCCGGCGCTCGGCCGCGTGTTGCGCACGGCCGGGCTTCCCGCCGCCGGCCAGCTCGACGCCGCCGCGTCGTCGCGCGTCGTTGCCGTGCTCGCCAAGGCGGAAGCTGCCCGCAGCGGCGTCATCCGCGGCGCCCGGCACATCATGAACGACGACAGCGACATCCATTCGAGCCGCCATGCGCGCGCCTTGGTCGGCGGGGTCATCGCCGGCATGGTCGGCCGGACCGATCTGTTCGTGTCCGGCGGGGCCGAGCATCAGGGGCCGGATGGCGGCGGCCCGATCGCGGTGATTGCGCGACAGCCTCCTGCATAAAATTTGCGCGAATCCCCGCCGATGGCCCGCCAATTGCTTGTCGTAAAGGCGGCCATAGGCGGCTGACGTACAACCGCGGAATCGACGGGTGGAGCAGCCACGGGAGGGATGGCGAATAGCGTGTCACCATCATCGCATGTGCAACTGATCGCGCTGAGCAAGGCGTTCGACCGCACCGTCGCGGTCGATGCGCTCGAGGCCGAGATTCCCGGCGCCAGCTATTGCTGCCTGCTCGGACCATCGGGCTGCGGCAAGACAACGACGCTGCGGATGATCGCCGGCCACGAGCTTCCGACCGGCGGCGAAATCGCGATCGGCGGCGTTCGCGTCACCGATCTGGCGCCGGCACGCCGCCGCACCGCGATGATGTTCCAGAACTATGCGCTGTTCCCGCATCTGAACTGCGTCGACAATGTTGCCTTCAGCCTGCGCATGCGCGGCGTCGGCAAGACCGAGCGCCGGGCCCGGGCGCGTGAGATGCTCCGCCTGGTCGAGATGGACGCCCTGGCCGAGCGGCTGCCGGCACAGCTCTCGGGCGGGCAGCAACAGCGCGTCGCGCTCGCCCGCGCGCTCGTCACCGACCCGGCCGTGCTGTTGCTCGACGAACCGCTCTCGGCGCTCGACCCGTTCCTTCGGGTGCGCATGCGTGAGGAATTGCGGCAGTTCCAGCGTCGGTTCGGCATCACCTTCATCCATGTGACGCACAGCCAGGACGAGGCCCTGGCGCTGGCCGACCTCGTCATCGTCATGAATGACGGACGGATCGAGCAGGCCGACGCGCCGCGCGCCGTGTTCGACCGCCCGACGACTGCGTTCGTCGCCAGGTTTATCGGCGGCCACAATGTGTTGCGCTGCACGGTCGAGGCCGCAGATGCGCACGGTGCGCGGCTGCGCGGACCGCAGGGGATTCCGATCGCGACGCAGGCGGCGGGGCTGGCGGCGAGCGCTGTCGTTCATGTTGCGATCCGCAGCGACCGGATGCGCGTCGGCCGGGTTGCGCACCGCCTGCGCGCGGTCGGCGCCCCCGACGATGTGGACGCGACCAAGGCCAGGCTGCGGTCGCGTGTCGCCTCGGTCGAATACCAGGGGATCCTCGTCAAGCTGCGGCTGGAAGCGGACGGCATCGACGACCTGACCGTCACCCTGCCGGATCGGGATTTCTATGCCGATGAGGTCGCCGCCGGTGACATGGTGGCGGTCGGCTGGGACGATGCCGAAGCGCATGTGGTGAGCTGAAACGAACGGGAGGACTTCATGCGAGACCAACATCCGACACGCCGGCGGATCCTCGCCGGCGCCGCCTCGACCGCGGGACTGGCGTTCGGCGCCGGCGCGATAACGGGGTCGCCGGCCGTCCATGCCGCCGACCCGGTGACGCTGCGCATCGCCGGCACCGGCGTCAACCAGTTCAAGGAACTGGCCGACAAATGCAAGGAAGACCTTGGCTTCACCGTGCAATACACCTCGCTGGTCTCCGACGACGTGGTCAAGCGCGCGGTGACGCAGGCGAGTTCGTTCGACCTGCTCGATGCCGAATACTGGATGCTGAAGAAGATCGTGCCGTCCGGTAATCTGCGCGGCATCGACACCAGCAAGATCAAATACTACGACCAGATCGTGCCGATCTTCACCAAAGGCAAATTGCCGGACGGCAAGCCGGTCGCGATGCAAGGCATCTCGCCGATCAAGGTCGCCTATCTGACCGCCGCGAAATCGAAGGACTTTGCCAAGGATCCGTCACAATGGATGACGGTGATCCCGACCGTCTACAACGCCGACACGCTCGGTATCCGGCCCGACCTGATCAAGGAACCGATCAGTTCCTGGGCCCAGCTGCTCTCACCCGAGTTCAAGGGCAAGGCCGCGATCCTCGACATTCCGTCGATCGGCATCATGGACGCGGCGATGGCCTCTGAGGCGACCGGCAAGGTCAAATATGTCGACAAGGGTAACATGACGACGGACGAGATCGACAAGACCATCGCGGTCATGACGGAGGCGAAGAAGGCCGGCCAGTTTCGTGCCTTCTGGAAGGATTTCAACGAAAGCGTCAACCTGATGGCCTCGGGCGAGGTGGTGATCCAGTCGATGTGGTCGCCGGCCGTCACCAAGGTCCGGCAGATGGGCATCGCCTGCACCTACCAGCCGCTGAAGGAAGGCTACCGGGCCTGGGCCGCCGGGCTCGGCGTGCCGGCGCATCTCGACGGCAAGAGGCTCGACGCCGCCTACGAATTCATCAACTGGTACCTGTCCGGGTGGGTCGGCGCCTTCCTGAACCGGCAGGGCTACTACACCGCCGTGCTTGACACCGCCAAGAAGTTCATGAGCCCCGATGAATGGGACTATTGGATGGAGGGCAAGCCGGCCAAGGGCGACATCGTCAGCCCGACCGGGGAGAAGATCGAAAGCGCCGGCGCCGTGCGCGACGGCGGCTCGTTCCTCGACCGGATGGGCCATGTCAGCGTGTGGAACACGGTGATGGACCAGGACCGCTACATGGTCCGGAAATGGAACGAGTTCATCGCCGCGTGAGCGTGCCCGATACGATCGATGCCGCCGCCCCGCCCGCGCGCCTCGCCGCAGGTGCCGGCGGGGCAGGCGTCTTGGGCAGAGTGGCGGACGCCGTTGCCTATCTGCAGGCGGCGCCGCTGTCGGCAGTGTTCCTGCTGTTTTTTGCGGTGCCGATCGTCCTCGTCGTCGTCGTCAGCTTCTTCGGCTACGAGACCTACGCGCTGCTGATCCCGGATTTCACCTTCGAGAACTATCGCGAGGTGTTCTCCGAGGATGTCACCTACCGGACCTACCTGATCACGATCGAGTTTTGCGCCGTCACCTGGGCGATCACGCTCGTCCTCGGTTTCCTGATCGCCTACTTCCTGGCCTTCCAAATCCGCAGCCGAACCGCGCAGATGGTGCTGCTGCTGGTCTGCTCGATCCCGTTCTGGACCTCGATCGTGATCCGCATGATCGCCTGGATCCCGCTGCTCGGCCGCAACGGGCTTGTCAACCGGCTGCTGCTCGGCCTCGGCATCGTCGATATGCCGCAGGAATGGCTGCTGTATTCACAGTTCGCGGTGATCCTCGGCTATGTCCATCTCTACACGCTGACGATGATCGTGCCGATCTTCAATTCGATGATGCGCATCGACCGCTCGCTGATCGAGGCCGCGGTGGATGCCGGGGCCGGTACCGGGCAGGTGATCACGAGCGTGATCGTGCCGCTGTCGAAGCCGGGGATCGCGATCGGCTCTATCTTTGTCATCGCGATGGTGATGGGCGATTTCGTCACCGTCGACGTGCTCGGCGGCGGCCAGGTCGCCTCGGTCGGCAAGCAGATCGCCACCCAACTCTCGTACCTGCAGTTTCCTCCGGCCGCGGCCAACGCGATGGTGCTGCTGGTTGCGGTGGTGGTGATGATCGCGCTGCTGATGCGGGTTATCGACATCCGCAAGGAATTGTGAGGATGGCGAGAATGCGTCGGCGGCCGCCGATCTTTTACGCGCTCGCCGCACTGACCGGACTGTTCGTCGTGTTTCTCTACGGCCCGATCGCGGCGATCGTGCTGCTGTCGTTCCAGGGCCCGGACGGCGGGCTGGTGTTTCCGATGAACGGGGTGTCGTTGCACTGGTTTGCCCAGCTGTTCCGGCCGCAGCCGATCGGCGATATCTGGGGCTCGTTCGAGCGTTCGATCGAGCTCGGGCTGATCGTGATGGTCTCTACCGTGCTGTTCTCGTTCCTGGCCGGGCTCGCCTTCCGGCGCCGGTTCAAGGGTGCGACCGCGCTGCTCTACCTTGCCATCGCCAGCCTGGTGATGCCGTCGATCGTCGTCAGCCTCGGCATCGGCTCGTTGTTCGAGCTGCTCGGGATCGAGCGCCACTGGTACAACTCGGCCCTCGGCGCGCACCTGACCTGGACGCTGCCGTTCGGGCTGCTGATCATGTTCGCCGTGTTCAACCGCTTCAACCCGTCCTATGAGGAGGCGGCGCGCGACCTCGGTGCCGGCGGGTGGCAGACGATGCGGCACGTCGTCGTGCCGATCATCCTGCCGAGCCTCGTCGGCGTCGCGCTGTTCGGCTTTACCCTGTCCTATGACGAGATCGCGCGGACCTCGCAGTCGGTCGGTGCGCTCAACACCTTGCCGCTCGAACTGCAGGCGATGCAGACCAATGTGACGACGCCGGTCATCTATGCGCTCGGCACGATGACGACGGCATTGTCGCTTGTCGTGATCGGGGGCTGTGTCGCAGCCGTTGCCGTCGCGCGCAAGCGCCGCTCCCGCTTCGGCTCCGATGCCGGCCTGGCCGCGTGAGGCGGCGATGTACCTGATCGGGGTCGATGTCGGAGGCACCTTCACCGATATCGTCTTCGCCGATACCGAGGCCGGGACGAGCCTCATTCACAAATTGCCGACGACCGCTGACGATCCGGCCCGCGGCGTCATCGCCGGCATCGTCGAATTGTGCGCCCGTCACGGCTTGCCCGGCGACGCGATCGACCATGTGCTGCACGGCACGACGATCGGCACCAATGCGGTTCTCGAGCACCGGGGCGCGGTGACCGGCATGATCACCAGCGCCGGCTATCGCGACATCGTCCATATCGGCCGTCACCAGCGGCCGCAGCATTACTCGATCCGCCAGGAGATCCCGTGGCAGGACCGGCCGCTGGCGCGCCGGCGCCATCGCCTGACCGTCGCCGAGCGGTTGGTGCCGCCGCGCGGCAAGGTGCTGGTGCCGCTCGACGAAGCGGCGGTGCGCGAGGCGGCGCGGGCGTTGCGTGCGGCCGGGGTCGAGGCGGTGGCGGTGTGCTTCCTGTTCTCCTACCTGAACCCGGCGCATGAGGAGCGGGCGGCCGAGCTGGTCCGGGAAGAATGGCCGGAATGCTTCGTCTGCACCTCGTCCGGGGTATCGCCGCAATTTCGCGAGTTCGAGCGCTTCACCACGGCGCTGCTGAACGCGTTTGTCGGGCCGCGCCTGCGCGACTATGTCGAGCGGCTCGACACCGGCCTCGGCGCGGCCGGATTGCGCGCCGATCTTCACGTCATGTGCTCGAACGGCGGCGTCGCCACCGCCGCGACGGTCGCAAAGCATCCGGTGCTGACCCTGCTGTCGGGACCGGCCGCCGGGGTGCAGGGCGGCGCGTGGTCGGGCGCGCTCTCCGGACGCGAGCGGCTGATCACCTTCGATGTCGGCGGCACCTCGGCCGATATCGGCAT
>Ga0073928_10007959_pt1 | contig 13491 bp, 11 predicted proteins | sample PaiPotPPA55metaG_FD_76969 | JGI IMG/M metagenome (GOLD analysis project Ga0073928, IMG submission 76969) | Iron sulfur acid spring bacterial and archeal communities from Banff, Canada, to study Microbial Dark Matter (Phase II) - Paint Pots PPA... ...
CTCCTGCGCGCGCGCCCGCCTATTTCACCGCTTCGAGACGGGTCAGAAGCACGCCGATCAGAATTAACGCGACTAGAGTCATGCCGTAGCAATAAAACAATATATCGGTGATTCCTCCTGCGGCGATTCGAAGGGCGATGTCGAGAGGAGTTCCCGCTCTTGCTTCCTCTTCGGACCTCATCGCATACAGCTTTCGGATTTTGGAGTAATACCGCAGAGCCCGCCACCACTGATAAATGATCTGAACCCCGATTAATATTCCAAGCACGACGGCAACATATATGTTCAACGTTTCCCGATGTCGATAGATCACACACACATCGACGACAAAAGCTACCAGACCTAGCGTGCTTGCGACGACAAAGTGCATTGAACGGAAGGGCGAACCCGTCAGGAAACAGCGACCATCAACGAAAGTACGCAAATCATTCATCGGACTCACAAATTTGCGCCAGCTGCTCGGGTGCCCAATCCGACGATCCAGAACGGCCTTCTTTAGTGAAGCCCTCGAGTGAAGCACTCGCCGATTTTGGATAGTTGAGATGGCACTTAATCCGATTGGAACGGTTTACCGCCTCAACGAACACTTACTCTCCCGCTCCCAACATGATCACCGGCGACGTCGGCGCCTGCGACCCCGCTTCAGGCTCGACTGTAATCGCGAAGGCCTTTGCCTCCACTCCCGGCGGCAGCGGCGGATTCACCACTGTCGCACTTCCGCGAGCGTCCGGCTTAAAAATACCCGCCGGTATCGGATTCCCCTTCGATGGAATCAACCACAACTCGTAAGCTTTGTCCGCGGGCAGCGATCCAAAATTACTTGCTATGAAAATTAAGCTTCCACGATCGCGGACATAAATCGCTTTGCCCTGTGGCTGCGGCGGCGTTTTTGCCGCTACTAAGGTCACGCGCAGTGCGTCGGTCGCGCTCAGAGTGGCGACTACTTCCTGCGCCCGCTGTAGCTGAACCTGCTGAGTGTCCGAGCGGTCACGCACATCTGCAAGTTGGCGTTGAAGTCCGCTGTTCTGACTCATCTGGAGCACGGCCAGTATTGTCATAGCAACTGCAGCGAACCACGGCACAGCTGTCCACCACGTGCGACGCGCCCGGGCTTTCTCCATGCGCGGTTCACGCTGGATTGCATCCATCAATCGCTGACGCGATCGGCGAGGAGGCACGGAGCCAGCGGCAGAATAAGCCAGCGTCGCCATATCTCCGCGCAGTGACTCCAATTCCTCACGGCAGCCGGCACACTCCAGCAGATGCTTCTCGACCGCAGCGCGCGCATCTCCGGTCAGAGATCCCATCGCATAAAGCGCCAGATCTTCCGCGTATTGTTCGTGAACGCTCATTCTCTAAAAATCACTCTTTACTAATTACGGATTAAAAACCTTTCGCAATGCAAGCAATCCAGCGCGGATCCGGGTCTTCACCGTACCCAGCGCATCACCCGTCTTCGCTGCAATTTCCGTGTGACTCAAGCCCTCAAAATAGGCCATCTCTAATGCGCTGCGCTGTGCAGGCGGCATGCTGCCCAGCGCACCGCGAACTTTTTCCATGGCACGATTTCGTTCAGCGTCCCCCGCCATATCGGGATGCACCGAGACCACTACATCGGAAATATCGGTCTCCGGATGCCGCTTGCGCACTACGTCAATGGCGCGGTTTCGCGTAATCACGGCCAGCCATGGACCCAGGCTTCCGCGCTTCGAATCGAACCCGCCCGGATTCCTCCAAAGCTGCATGAAGATGTCTTGCAATACGTCCTCCGCCGCGCCCGTCTCGCCCAGCACTCGCAAAGCCACCGAATACACAATCCCCGAGTACCGGTCGTACAACACGCCCATCGCGCTCTCGTCGTCATTGCGCACGGCCGACATGAGCGCTTCGTCGTCAATCGAAGGCACCTTGACCTCAGCGTTCGACAAACGGGCTATCTCCTTTAGGTACGCAAGCAGGACGGCGCTGGATTGCTGGCTTCATAACCGACGGGATGTTACTCTCGGCAATCGTCAACGTGTGAATCTCTCCGATTGCGAGAAAATTGTCAACCGAGAGGACGATTCGAGGTCGCTGAAGCTACTCTATTTTCGTGCCCCAGCAAGGTTGAGCGGCTGTCAGGAATGTCGAGGGCTCCGAACCCCTCCCAACAACCTTGAAGGAACCGAAGTCTTTGCACCATTCTCCATCCGGGACCTCAGGGTCGAGTTCGATCCACTCTTGCAGTTTCCGAATATCGGCGGCGCCGATTTCTCGCGTTCGAACTCTGTCCTCGAGTTTCCTTCTCTTCCACGCCGGGAGGCTCTTCCAGTTGATATGCGGCATTAAGTTGCCGGGGGCACTCTTACGTCCATGCCTAGGATTTCATACAACCGCTGTTCGGCCCAATAGATGCGAAAGGAGGAGACGTCGTAAATCGAGGCATACAATTTAGCACCAAAGTCGTATAGCGGGCGGGGCTTTGGGAGTAGAAAAAATCAGAACGAAAAACTAGTCCTCAAATTGCACGCCAAAAACGGAGCTCTCGATCTTCTTCCACTGCTGGTGAGCTTTCTTTTCATCGGGTTCGGATTGGAAGTGCACGATTGCGGATTCCAAATCCTTCCGTTGCAATCTTGAGGCGGGCATTGTTGACCCGGCACTTTTTCGCGCAGCACGTTTGGAGCGGGTTTGCGAGGACTTTCTCTTTGGTTGCGCCTTTGGCATAACTAGCGACTCTCGTTAAAGTATACTCCCGACATTTAAGAGGTGCGAAATGCCGCCAAACGCTGAGTAGTTTGGGCCATTTCTTCATCAAAATTCATCGTACACTGCGCACGAGTCCAGGAGTGGCCTCGGCATTACGGATTGACGGTGGGGGTAAAGGATTTGGTAGTCCTGTGAGGAGCCTACGAACAACGGAGGGCGGAAAGAGCCGCGTAAATGAAACGTGGATTTGAAGTCGCGGGCGGGATTGGGGTTTTTCTGTTGTCCCTTCAAGGTTCAGCGTCGCTATTTCAATGCATTTTTAGCCAGAATCCTCGTACCGTCTCGGTCACTTCGCTTAGCATAGAGGGGGCAATATTGCTTTTGTCGTATCTTGGCGCGTTTATTCTCCTTTCATGGGCCAAGAAACCAAAGTAGCCCAGTACCAAGCGCTGCATCCTATACCGCAAACCGCCCAATCTTGGTAGAATATTCAGTTCATTCAACCTTCAGAAGATTCGAGAGCCGACAACTTTATGACTTACGTTATTGCTGAACCTTGCATCGGGACCAAAGACGCTGCTTGCGTAGACGCCTGCCCCGTCGATTGCATTCATCCTAAGAAGGACGAACCCGCGTTTCCAACCGAGGAGATGCTCTACATTGATCCCGTCGAATGCATCGATTGCGGCGCGTGTGTGCCAGTGTGTCCAGTATCGGCGATTTTCGCGGAAGACGATCTCCCAGAGAAGTGGAAGAGCTACACCGAGCGCAACGCCAAGTATTTCGGAAGATAGAAGAACAGCTTTCAGCCGTCAGCTCTCAGCTTTCAGCTTTCAGCTAGAGACCTTGGGACTTCAAAACAGTCTGCATCCGCCAAGCCGCGATGGCTCTTCGCAAAATTGGTTCAAGCTGACGGCTGAGAGCTGACAGCTGAAAGCTGCTTTTCCATGCTGAAGGAATCGGAAGCAATCGTGCTTCGCTCATATCCGTTGCGCGAGGCTGATCTGCTGGTTACGTTGTTCACAAGGCTCGAAGGCAAAGTCCACGGAGTAGCGCGTTCCGCCAAGAAATCAAAACGCCGGTTCGGAGGCGCGCTCGAACCGCTCACGTACGTGAAGGCCTATTACGAAGATCGCGAGCGCCAGGAGCTGGCCCGGCTGGATTCATGCGAAGTTCTTGAGTCCCCGATGGCGTTTGAAGTAGGTTATCCGCGCGCGGTTGCGTTGGCGCACATCGCGGAATTGTTGGACGAATTATTGCCCGACCGTGAAGCGAACGATACGGTTTTCCGATTGGCCTTGTCCGTAATCGCCGGATTGCGCGGGCCCGAAGTCTGGATGCCCGTCACGTACTTCGAGCTTTGGATGACGCGCCTGATGGGCTATTTGCCGGAGTTATCCGAATGCATCGTATGCGGACGCGAACTGAACGGAAGCCGAGCGTATTTTCACGCACTGGCGGACGGATTGATGTGCGCTGATGACAAGCGGCTAGCGTCATCCGAAATGTCCGCCGAATCTCGAAAGCTTGTCGCGATGATGTTTCGCGCTCCGATCGACGGATTTGCCGGAATGCCATGGCCGAAAGCTCAAGGAGGCGATCTGAGAAAGTTCCTAATTCAGATCCTACAGAGGCACATCGAAAAGAAGCTGGTCACGGCAACAATGCTGGAGAAAATCTGCGCTTAGTCGTCTATGCCAGCTCCGTGCACGAATTTACACAATCGTAACTCACTCATGACAGAATGCTGAGTGCTTATCCTTGAACTCTAGAAAATCCAATTCGCTTACGTTCCAGGAGCTCATCCTCCGCCTGCAAGCTTTCTGGGCTGAACGAGGATGCGTTCTTCAGCAACCATACGACGTCGAAGTCGGCGCGGGCACTATGGCTCCAGAAACGTTTCTGCGCGTGCTCGGTCCGCAACCTTATAAAGTCGCATACGTGCAGCCATCTCGCCGCCCTGCGGACGGACGCTACGGTGAAAATCCCAATCGTCTTTACAAGCACATGCAGCTGCAAGTAATCCTGAAACCTCCGCCAGAAAATGTTCAGGAGCTTTATCTAGAATCGCTCACAGCGATCGGGATCGATCTACGCCAGCACGATCTTAAATTCGAAGAGGATAATTGGGAGTCTCCAACGCTAGGCGCTTGGGGCATCGGCTGGCAAATCATGCTCGATGGACTGGAAATCACTCAGTTCACATATTTTCAGCAATGCGGCGGCGTCGACCTCGATCCCATCTCGGCGGAGTTGACCTACGGACTGGAACGAATCGCGGCGTTTCAGCAAGACGTGGATGGCATCTACGACATCACCTGGGCGCGAGATCCTGAGACTGCGCGCGTAACAACCTACGGCGACGTTCGACTCGCAGACGAGCAACAATTCTCCGTTTACAACTTCGAAACCGCGGACGTTGCCAAAGCTTGGAAGCATTTCGCGCTGTACGAAGCAGAGTGCGCCGCCCTGATCGAGCGCTTCGGCGTTCTAAAAAAAGATCTGGAGTTGAGCAAGACGCTAGGGGCCAGCGACGAGTGTCATCGCGAAATGTCGCGATTCCCGCTTCTTGCAGCATACGATCTCTGCCTGAAATGCTCGCATCTGTTCAACATTCTGGATGCCCGCGGCGCGATTTCCGTGACCGAGCGAGTCGGCGTGATCGCAAGAGTAAGAGCTTTAGCAGTTGGTATCGCAAAGGCGTGGGTAGATCAGCAGAGCGAGCCATCAGCTTCAGACGAAGAGGAAGAACCTGCCGCTGAAACTGCGAGGGCGAAGAAGGAAGTGGTTCCGGCCATTTGATTAATAAACTGTCATCCTGAGCGAGTAAACTTCTTCGCTCGCGAAGAAGTGGCGAGTCGAAGGACCCCGGCATACTCACTCGGTCATGAGGCTCATTGGGTTTTATCCAGGTTGAAGTCGCGTGAAAGTCGTTTAACATGCCAGACTTTCTTCTAGAAATCGGATGCGAAGAGATTCCCGCCAGGATGATCGAGGCGGCGTCCCTGGATCTCCGCGATCGCGTAAGCAAGCTGCTCGACCGCGAGCATCTCTCCGCCACAAACGTCATTTCATCTTTCGACACGCCTCGCCGCCTCGCAGTTCTTGCATCCCAAATCCCATCGTCGCAAGCAGACACTAGCGAGAAACTTACCGGACCATCTCTAAAAGTAGCTTTCAAAGACGGCCAACCAACGCCAGCCGCTCACGCCTTCGCAAGGAAAGCCGGAATCGATGTCTCCCGCCTCGAAAACATCACTACTCCTAAAGGCGAGTACGTTGCGGCAACGGTAACGAACAAGGGCAGGACAGCGCGTGAAGTTTTGTTGGAACTCCTGCCAAAAGAAATCGCTTCGATTTACTGGCCAAAGAATATGTACTGGCGCAAGCCCAGCGAGCGATTCGTGCGGCCAGTGCGATGGCTGGTAGCAATGCTCGATGACGAGGTAATACCCCTAGAGTTCGCCGGACTGACCGCCGGAAACGAAACTCGCGGACACCGCATTCTCGCCAATCGCGCCGTCAAAGTTCCCCGCGCAGACGACAGATACATCGAAGTGCTGCGCCACTCTCACGTCTTAAACCGTGCCGAACGCGAGCATAAGATTCGCAAAGATCTAGACGCAGCGACCCGCACCATCCCCGGCGCGCGATGGCGCGAAGACAAAAATCTTCTGGACGCAGTCGTCAACCTCACCGAATTTCCGTCAGCAATCCTGGGAACTTTCGACGATTCATACTTGAAGCTTCCCGAGGAAGTTCTGGTCACGGTCATGCGTGATCATCAGAAATATTTCGCGATTGAAGATGCCAACGGCAAACTGCTTCCCCATTTTCTGGCCGTGCTGAATACCGACGGCGATCCCAAGGGCATAATCCGCCATGGCCACGAGCGCGTGCTGCGAGCACGATTCAACGACGCGCGCTTCTTCTGGCAAACCGATCAAAAGCATCCTCTGCGCGAACGCGCGCAATGGCTAAAGAACGTAACCTTTCAAAAGGATTTAGGCAGCTACTACGACAAGACTCGCCGGGTACAGCGCCTGTGCAGTTGGTTATGCGAGACCCTTCGGCAGCATGGGACACCCGTGCGTCCCGGCGTGGTACACAAGGCCGCCATGCTGGCAAAGACAGATTTGACGACCGAGCTGGTCAAAGAATTCACCGAACTACAAGGAATCGTCGGCGGACTCTACGCATGCGCGCAGGACCTCGATCATGGCATGCCCGCGAGCACTCGCCAAGCCATAGCCGACGCCATCTACGACCAGTACAAGCCAGTGTCAATGGAAGACTCGGTCCCCCGGACCGTGGAAGCTGCGGTGCTCTCGATTGGCGACAAGGCCGACACAATCGTCGGCATGTTCGCTCTCGGCTTGCAGCCAACAGGATCGAAAGATCCGTTCGCTCTTCGAAGGCAGGCCAACGGGATCGTTAAGATCATCGCCGAACATAAATTACCCATAAACCTAAGCCAACTCTGTGACGACGCATACGAAAGCTATCGTGGCACGCCAGCGGAACAGAGATTCTCGAAGCAAAGCGATTACGCGAACGCCCTTGGCGATTTTTTCCGCGAACGTGTAGAGTTTTACCTTCGGGATGTTCTAGATTTCAAATATGATGTAGTGAATGCCGTGCTGGCGGCGGGTTCCGGTGACGTAGTGGATGCCGTCCGCCGCGCTTCTGCGGTTACAGGGGTCAGGGATCTCGCTGACTTCCAGTCCATCGCAGCGGCGAGCAAACGAATCCGCAATATTCTGAGACAGGCAGAAGAAAAGAATATTTCGCGGGCCGGCGAATTCGAAATCGCGAACGAAAATGCTGAAGAGGCTAAAATTCTGAGTGAACAACTTCGGCAACTCACGCCGCAAATTAAAAAGAACATAGAGGATAAGGATTATCTAAATGCGCTTCTCGGGCTCGCAACATTGCGCGAACCGACCGACAAGTTTTTCGATAAAGTAATGGTGATGGTTGAAGACGAAAGAATCCGCGCCAATCGTTTGGCGCTACTGCAATCTCTATTAAACAATTTCTCAACCATCGCCGATTTTTCCGAGATCGTGACCGAAGGCAAAGAATCCGCGAAATAACATCAAAATTAGAAACTTAAGAAGAGGACTCATCATGGCGACAAGCACGCTTCCAGAAACTGAAATTGAACGCACTGAATTCAAAGCTCCCATTAAATACGTCTACTCGTTTGGCGGTGGCAAAGCCGACGGCAACGGCAAAATGAAGGAGGACCTTGGCGGCAAAGGCGCTGGCCTTGCAGAAATGACCAACGCCGGGCTGCCGGTGCCTCCGGGATTCACCATTCAGACCGAGGCCTGCCGCGAATACATGCGCCACCACGGCGTTTCCAAGGAAGTAGATCGCCAAATGGAAGAAGCTCTGGAAAAGCTTGAGAAGTTGCAGGGCCAGCAACTCGGCAAAGGCGACAATCCGCTCCTGGTCAGCGTTCGCTCGGGCGCGAAGTTCTCCATGCCAGGCATGATGGATACCATTCTCAATCTCGGCCTGAACGATCAGAGCGTCGAAGCGCTCGCGAAACGCGGCAACAACGCCCGCTTTGCTTACGATTCCTATCGCCGTCTCATCCAGATGTTTGGCGCGGTTGTTCTGGAGATTCCTAAGCATGCGTTTGAGGAAGTCTTCGACGCAAAAAAGAAACAGAGAAAGGCGAAGCTCGACACCGATCTCGACGCTAAAGCGCTCAAAGAAGTGATCGACGAATACAAAAAAGTTGTGAAGAAACACACCAAGCGAGATTTCCCGCAGGACGCCAACGAGCAGCTCGTGATGTCGCGCGATGCAGTCTTCCGCTCCTGGCAAAACGATCGCGCCAAGCACTATCGCCGCATGAACAATATCCCGGACGAACTCGGCACTGCCGTCAACGTGCAGGCAATGGTCTTCGGCAATCTCGGCGACACCAGCGGCACCGGCGTCGGATTCACGCGCAATCCCGCAACCGGAGTCAAAGAGTTTTATGGCGAATTTCTGATGAACGCGCAGGGCGAAGATGTCGTTGCCGGTATTCGCACCCCAGTCCCGATTCTCGAACTTCGCAAAATCATGCCCGAGGTTTACGATCAACTTCGTGACATCACAACGCGCCTCGAAAAACATTATCGCGACATGCAGGATTTCGAATTCACCATTCAGGAAGGCCGCCTGTACATGTTGCAGACACGCAACGGCAAGCGCACCGGCCGCGCCGCCGTTCGTGTAGCAATTCAAATGGTGGAAGAAAATCTGATCAGCAAGGAAGAAGCAATTTTGCGCGTCGAACCCAACCAGCTTTACGATTTCCTGGTTCCGCGATTGGACGAAAAAGGCGAGGTTGAAGTTCTCGCCACTGGCTTACCCGCGTCTCCCGGCGCAGCAGTGGGACAAATCGTGTTCACCGCCGACGAAGCCGTCGAAAAAGCTGGACACAGCAACAAGAGAGTTCCCGTCATTCTCGTTCGCGCCGAAACCACTCCAGAAGACATTCACGGCATGGAAGTCGCTGCCGGAATTCTCACTTCACGCGGCGGCATGACCAGCCACGCAGCCGTGGTCACCCGCGGAATGGGCAAATGCTGCGTCGCCGGCGCAGGCGACATTCAAGTCGACGAAAAAGCCCGCGAGATGCGCGTCAAGGGCCAGGTCTTCAAAGGAGGAGATTGGATTTCACTCGACGGTACCACTGGCCGCGTGATCAAGGGCAAGCTGAACACGGTTGACGCTAAGCCAGATGACCCGGAATTGATCAAATTCATGGGCTGGTCCGAACCGTTCCGCACGATGGGTGTTCGCGCCAACGCAGACATTCCTCGCGATGCGATTCAGGCTCGCGCATTCGGAGCTGAAGGCATAGGCCTTTGCCGCACCGAGCACATGTTCTTTGCCGAGGACAGGCTTCCCCACATGCGGGCCATGATTCTCGCCAACAATGAGAAAGACCGTCGCACCGCGCTGAAGAAATTGCTGCCCATGCAGCGCGCCGATTTTATCGGCGTTTTCCGCGCCATGGACGGCTTCCCGGTCACCATCCGCACTCTCGATCCGCCGCTGCACGAGTTCCTCCCGCGCCGCGAAGATCTGATGGTCGAGATCGCAGTACTCGAAGCCACCAAACCGCGTTCTCCAAAACTAAAAGGATTGAAGTCATTGCTGCGGCGAGTTGAAGATTTGCACGAAGTAAACCCTATGCTCGGACATCGCGGATGCCGCCTCGGAATCACGTATCCGGAGATTACCGAGATGCAGGCGCGCGCAATTTTCGAAGCGGCAGTTGCTGTCTCGAAAGATGGCGTGAAAGTGAAGCCCGAAGTAATGATCCCGCTGACTGCCACGCTGAAAGAAATGGCGAATCAAGCAGCCATCGTGCGCCGGGTTGCCGATGAAGTATTCGCGGAAAAAGAACGAAGCGTCGAGTACCTAGTAGGAACAATGATCGAGCTTCCCCGCGCTGCGCTGGTTGCAGATGAGATCGCCCAGGAAGCCGAATTCTTCTCCTTCGGCACCAACGATCTTACGCAAACAACTTTCGGATTCTCTCGCGACGACATTAACAAAGTGCTTCCCACATATTTAGAGGAGGGAATCCTGAAGCAGGATCCATTCGCAGTTCTCGATCGCGAAGGCGTCGGACAATTAGTAAAGATGGCGACTGAGCGCGGCCGCAAAACGCGTCCAACGTTAAAAGTTGGAATCTGCGGCGAGCACGGCGGAGAACCGTCGTCGGTAGAATTCTGCCACCAAGTTGGATTGAATTACGTGTCGTGTTCTCCGTTCCGCGTATTGACGGCAAGGCTGGCAGCAGCACAAGCAGCCGCGGCAGACAAATTGAAAGTGGAGGGCGGTAGGACGAAGTAAAGTCCATCTCAGGACAGGATGAGGCCAGCGGCGGTGTATTCAAAACACCTATGGGTTCCATATTTGGGCTGTTTCTGGCGCTGTTCGCAATAGGCTGGTTATTCTTGGCTGCTCGCGGCAGCGCACGCGAGTTTAAGCGGGTTAACCGATTTAAGTGGACCGTGGCAGGAATGTACTTCCTGATTCTAGTCGGCGCGAGTGGATTTTTCGCGGCAGCTCTTTCTGCAAACGGCGTTCTTAAGCTCCCGTCTTCCCGTGAGTGGCCTGCTGGCTACGTCGGTGGTGTCGTTACCACGATCGACGGCAAATACATTGTCCCCCTCGTCCCATCAGGACGAGTACAACTCTACGACTCCCATTGGCAGTTTATGCGAGGATGGAATGTGGCTGCCGAGGGAGGCGACTTCAGGGTTCAGTACTCCCCAAATAACTTGATCGAGGTCTTCACGGCAAGAGGGGAACATCACTATTCGTTCGACGAGTACGGCCACTTGATCGCCTCAACGCAGGTTCCGCCGGAGTATTTTTCTTCGCTGCCGAAAAGTGAATCAGTTGTAGTTCCGACTTCATTGTTCCTGTGGCCTTTTTCCAGCCCATTTCTTTCTTGGGGAGTGACGGTGATTGGCTTTGTCGGTCTCTCGATCCTCAGGAAAATCGGCCGTAGAGCGGCGATTTAGAAATCTCGTGTTGAAAGAAGTGAGGGGGGCTCCCGAGGTTCCTGGGATCGGCGCCGCTAGGGAGGCACCGCGCAATCAATGTTTTCCTTCGTGAACCTTCGTGGGTAATTATCCCTTGACAACAAGGCGAACATATGGCAAACTGTTTTTGCTATGAATGTTCGCCAGACTATTCCTCCCGAACTACGTTACACCTTCCAGCAATTCGAGAAGGATTTTCCCACTAACGATTCCTGCCTTGAGCAGATCAAAGAACAACGCTTCCCGCAAGGAATAACCGAGTGCCACAAATGCGGAAAACCACGGAAGCACTATCGCGTCCACGGACGGACAGCCTACGCGTGCGAGACCTGCGGGAATCACATCTACCCGCTGGCCGGGACGATCTTCGAGAAATCCAGCACGGCGCTGCGCATCTGGTTTCATGCCATGTATCTCATGGGCAGTACCCGCTGTGGCATTTCCGCGAAGCAGATTCAGCGCGAAACTGGAGTGACCTACAAAACCGCGTGGCGCATGTTCAAGCAGATTCGCAAACTGATGGCCGAAGACCTGAAACTAGGCGGAGCGGAGGGCGGCGGAGTCGAAGTGGACGAAGCTTACTTCGGCGGACGGCGCAAAGGGCAATCGGGCCGGATGCTTCGCGGCAACAAGGGCGGACATACTACCGTGCTCGGAGTGGTGGAGCGCAAGGGCCGGATCGCAGCCCGCATCACGCCCGACCTAAAACTGAGTTCCGCGAATGCCGTTGTGAAAGAATTTGTGATGCCGGGAACGATGGTTTATACCGATGATTCCGTCATCTACAACTCGGTCCCATATCTCGAAGGCAAGGGCTATCGGCACCAGCGCATCAACCATTCGCAGAAGGTCTACGTCATGGGCGAAGTTCACACCAACACGATTGAAGGATTTTGGAGTTTAGTGAAACGCGGAATCGGCGGCGTGTACCACTCGGTCAGCGCGAAGTACTTGCAGTCTTACCTCGACGAATACGCTTTCCGCTATAACCGCCGCCGTTCCGGGAACTTGATTTTCCCCGTGCTTTTGGATCGGGTAGGCGAGATGGCGTCTCGCAAGCCCGTTTCAGAAGCCCGGAAAACTGAGACTTTGTAAAAATCGGCTCGTCTGGATTCACTCTGATCGGGGTTTCCCGGCGAGTCGGCATGGTGTGCTAGATCGGAGTGTCGCGCACCTATGCCTGAAAGTCAACGTTACGTTTGCGAACGGCTGGAGTGTGCCCGATGTTATCGAGAGAAAACTTGTGGGGAATTGGTTTGATGTTGATCGGCGCGGCACTGGCGGTGTTCGTTGGCAAAGCGTTAGGCGTTGTTTGCGGAGTAGTCGGTCTCGCACTGATTGTTTGGGCGCAATTCCACGAGGATGGGACACCAAGCGTTGTGCCCGTGCGCTATGGCAGTGCTCCAACAAGCCCCCGACAGATCAATGGCGTATGGTGCAAAGCAGACGGCACACCATTCAGCATGGAGGAAGTACTACGAGCGAAACACATGCTCGGATATCAGGGCCTGCTTGTCGCCAATGACGGTGACCCAGCTTATGAAATATACGTGCTTAGTGGGAAAATCGGTGATTCCACTCCAACCTTTGAAAATAAAATCCAGCGATTGACGAAGAACGATGGGGAGGGATTCTTTCCGATCAATATTAAATTAGCCGGGGGCGGCGGACTACTCGGAGGGCTCTCCGAAGAGATGCGAACGAAGAACATTGCCACTCTGCCTATCACAATCTGCTACAGAAGCGGCAAGCGCCGTCGCTACAAAACAACCTGCAAAATCGCGCGCGATGTGAGCGCCATCCACGGCCTTAGCATAGAAGACGTACACCACGGGCGCGATTGGTTTGGGTTTCTGCGAATCAGGGCAAAAGACAACCACTCTCAGTGACAAAAGTACTCTTTCCCTGGTTACAAGAAGTCACCTAGACTGGCGATGGATACACCATGTAGCCCGCATGGTCTAATTGGATAAGGCAACACTCTTCGCAAGTGTGAGATGTCGGTTCGAGTCCGGCTGTGGGCTTTCAGAAGTGCATCGGTCCAACGATTATTGACTACACCGAAGTAATCCCCTAAGATTCGAACTGCGAAGAGTGGCCCGTACAAGGGGCATCTCACCTAAGGAAAAGGGCCGGACGCACTTGCGTTTGGCCCTTTCTGGTTCTAGCAAAAAATCCTCCATCCTACCCCGCCACGGCTGTGTTAGTATACCTTGTTGTCAAGGGATAATTACCC
>Ga0073928_10007960_pt1 | contig 13489 bp, 11 predicted proteins | sample PaiPotPPA55metaG_FD_76969 | JGI IMG/M metagenome (GOLD analysis project Ga0073928, IMG submission 76969) | Iron sulfur acid spring bacterial and archeal communities from Banff, Canada, to study Microbial Dark Matter (Phase II) - Paint Pots PPA... ...
GATCGCGCTGGCGTTGGCACTGGCGGCGGTCGGGCTGCTGATAACGTACTACCTGGTTCACACGGACCAGCGTGACTTGCCATCCAATCCGAAGGGACACGTTATGCAGACGCAGAATGACTCTGGGATCATCAGCCGCCCAAGCCGTCACTCTGTTGACGAGACGGTCGCCAAACTGCGAGCCCAGTTGGAGCAGCGGAACATCACGCTCTTCGCGCTGGTCGACCACAGCGGCGAGGCCGCGAAGGCCGGCATGAAGATGCCACCGACCAAGCTGCTGATCTTCGGCAACCCCAAAGGCGGCACGCCCGTGATGCTTGCGGCGCCGAGCAGCGCGATCGACCTGCCCTTGAAGTTGCTGGTGTCGGAAGATCCCGGCGGCAAGACCTGGCTCTCCTATAACGACCCGAAATACCTTCACGATCGGCATCACATTCCGGCCGAACTGGTGCAGAGCGTCAGCGTCGTCGGCGTCTTGGCGGATCAGGCCGCGCAATGACCCGCCGCGTCGTGCTACATGACGGCGATCGCCAGCACTTCGGCGCAGATGATGGGCACCAGCTCCGCCAGCGGGGCGACGGCGGCGTAGGCGACGGCGGGGGCCTCCGAGCCGGCCGCCTCTCCGGCAAAGAGCAGCGCCGGGGAACTGGTCATGGTCCCGGCCACCCACCCGCTCAGCGTGACAAAGTTCATGCGCAGCGCCAGCCGGGCGAAGCAGGCGACGCCGAACACCGGCAGCACCGTGAGGCCGGCCCCAAACAGCAGCAGCGCGGCGCCCCCGCCCTGTGCGGCGCGTTGGACGTGATGAGGGCGAAGTCACTCAGGAACGCCAGGACCTTGGCGTCCACGGTCAGCCCGACCTGCCCGAATAGCAGGGCGGCGAACAGAACGCCGGAAATGCCGAGCCTCACGCCGCGGACTCGGATTGCGCCCAGCAACTGTCCGAGTGTGACGGCCAGAGCCAGGGTCGCGAGCCCGGCGGCGGAGTCGCCCAGGGTCCATCCGGCCATGCTTCCCACCGCCACAACATACATCGCTTTCTCTCCCACCGTAAAACCGGCCGCCGCTTGTCGGTGGGCGGCATTTCATCTCGTCCGTTCATCGGCCCGGAACCGCGGGGCCGTCGCGCCACTTACCCGCCGCACGCGGCGTCCGGTGGACGAGCCATCAGAATGTGGGCGATGCCAAATTCCGCCGTCATCCCGCAACCATCTCATCGCGGAAGCCCGACAGGGCCGCGTAGGCCGAAGATGCCCGCCTCGTACGAACTCGGGCGTTGATCGGGAAGGTCGACATTCGTTCGCCGTGACGGCTTTGCTCCGGAGGATCCACCTGCAATAACAGGTCGTCGATAACGCGCTGGACGTCTTGCGGGCTGAGGTCGTCCCGTACTCCCAGGCCGCCGGACTTCTTCACCCGCGCCAGACACTCGCGCGTGAGGGCGACCGCCTTGGGGTCCTCGCTCCAATGAATGCGGAAGTCGCGGCGCTGCTCGATGCGCACCTCGCGGCCGACGACGGTCAGACACTCGTTGCCGGCCGATGCGGTTCAGGAAGTTGCAGAGACTGGCCCGGTTCCATCCGATCCGTTCTGCCAGGCTGCTTTGGGCGAGCGGACATTGCGGGTGAGCGAGGAGAATGCTGATGCGCTCGGCCAATCGGTCGTAAAAGGCGAGTTCTTCTTCCGTGACGCGTCTCATGGCAGCTCCGCTGTACTAAGCGTTGACTCCGGACAAAACGGCCAGCCCGCCGGGCCACTTTGGCGCATTTGCGGGCCGACCCTGATCTGGCCGGCGTGCGCGACCAGGACGCGTTAGGCAAGCTGCCGCCGGAGGAGGCGCAAGAGCGTCGCGCCTTCTGGGTCGAGGTCGACACGCTGTGCCAGCGCGCCGAGGACCTCGCGTCGAAATGACGCGTGGCGGCAAATGAGAACCGGTGCAGGATGACGGTGCGAACGACATCGAGTCGACGCGCATCTGCTCTGATGGGGGTCAAAAGTTGACGACCACATTCACGCCGATCGCCAGCGCGTTCGATCCCGTCTTGTTGCCCCCGTGATTGACGATGTACTGCAGGCTCGGCTGCACGAGCAGGCCCGGTCTGACAGTGCATCCGTACGTCCACTCCAGGGTCATCTCCCAGCGCTGGACACCGGTGGCGGGATTGGTCAGGGCCTGGAATTCCTCCTCGCGCCGCAGGTCACCACTGTACGAGCCGTAGGCTACCCCGAAACCGGCAAAATCGTGGGGACGGCTCGGCAAGAAGCCGTAGGCCACCAGCCCGGCGTCGAAGAAGTACGGCACCTGGTTGACACGCTGGTCCGGAGCGCAGACGAACGCGGCGAAGGCGCCTAAATGCCGCTGCTCCGCCGCCTCGCCCCAACGCACGATCGCCTGATCGCCCACGATGTAGAAGCCGTGGCGGCCCCCCGCGGTCTCCCTCGGCTGGCCTGCCAGCCCGGAGTCGAAGACCGCAGCGCTGCCGCCGTTGAAGTACGCCCCGAGTTTCACGTTGCCGGGGAGGCCCGCAGCGTCCTTGCCGTAATTCCGGCGGTAGCCAACCTCGCCGATGACGAATGGCGGCCCACGCAACGTGAAATCGACCCCGTGACGGTCGCCCCCTTTCACTCCCGGGTCGCCGTTGTAGCAACCGGCCATCGCGTAGAACGACTCGACCGGCTCGAACTTGACCCGCGCTCCCCATGTCGTCAGCGGGTAGCCGAAGGCCCCCGGCGCGTTCAGGAAGATACCCAGCGAGACCAGGTCAAAGGCGACCGAGGTGAACGCCTTGAAATACTGCGAGTCGGCGAATTCCTCGCCGTAGACGCTGTTGATGGTTAGGCGACCCAAGCGGACGCTCAACTTGTCGTCGAATAGCGACTGCGTGTAACTGAGATAAGTCAGCCGGGGGTTGGCGCTGGCCACGTCCGCGAGCTGGATCGGGAAGTTGTTGCCAATATAGCTCTGGGACAGGCTCGTGCCCGAATTGTTGGCGAAGCCGACATGAAATTCGCCGCCGGGCCAGCGCAGGAGCTTGTCGGTGTCCAGGATGAGGTCGAGGGCGAGGAGGTCGTATTCGCTAAAGCCCCGACGCCGCCCGCCGGATGCGTTGACGAATGGGTCGGTGATGAAGAGGGCCAGCGGCGTGATCCCCCGATCGACCAGCGCCGAGCGCGCGCCAAGCCAGTCCCCAAACAGATACTTCTCGCGGAAGTCGTCGCTCGTTTCGATGACCGGCGACGGGAAATGTTCGCGGAACAGGTAGTCCGGATATTCGCCCGGGCGCAGGCGGGCGGGGCGGCCCGGCGCCTCGACTGGCGCCGTGGGAGTAGTGTCGGATTGAGCAGCCGCGGAAAGGGCAAAAGCGGCCCAGCAGACGGCGACCGCACCGAAGTTGACCACAAAGCCACGGTGAGTGATTTGCTTCATCCACGCAGCCCGCACTCCATTGGAAGCGCGCTTTATACCGTGTACCGTAGTCATCAGTCCAGATATCAGTTGTTCCGAGTAAGAGACTCAGGACTGAGCCGCCCCGCCCTCCCCGGCATGAACTGGTTACTTTTTTGCCTGCCAGGTAAGGCAGGTGCTACATCAACGACTCGCCCGTCCTTCGCCCGCCGGCTCCAACCCTCCTGTCGCGTTTGGGAAATGCCGGTCGCCGCCGCAATTCCACTCTCACCTTCCTGGCACATTCTCGGCACGGTGGTTGCACCTGACATCCGACATGACGTACCGCGGTCTGGTGACGAGGAGGGCACTCGCCCCAGGAAGAAAATGAAAAGGCCCCAGGCTGTCCGCGTCGTCCGCTAAGTAATTCGACAACTTCGGCGAGCAACATCGATTCGACCGGCGCCTGCTCTGCCCGCGCGAAAGGATCAGCCATGACTGCTACTCGTGTTGAACATGACAGCCTCGGTCCGGTCAACGTCCCGGCCGACAAGCTCTGGGGGGCGCAGACGCAGAGGTCGCTGGAGCACTTCAGCATCGGCAGCGATTTGATTCCCCGCGAAATGATCGCCGCCTATGCGACCTTGAAGAAGGCCGCCGCCAATGCCAACCATGCCGGCAAGCGGCTCGACGACCAGCGCCACAAGTTGATCGTCACGATCTGCGACGAGGTCCTCGCCGGCCAGCACCAGGACATGTTTCCTCTGCACGTATGGATGACGGGCAGCGGCACGCAATTCAACATGAATGTGAACGAGGTGATCTCCAACCGCTGCTGCCAGCTCGCGGGCACGCCGCTCGGCAGCAAGAAGCCGGTTCACCCCAACGATCACGTCAACATGGCCCAGTCGTCCAACGATTCGTTCCCCTCCGCGATGAACATGGCGGCGGCAGTCAACGTGAAGCAGCGATTGGTCCCGGCAGTTCAGGCGCTTCACGGAGCAATCGCCGCCAAAGTCGAGCAGTGGCAAGGCATCGTCAAGATCGGCCGCACGCACATGCAAGACGCCACGCCGCTCACCCTCGGCCAGGAGTGGTCGGGCTACGCGGGCGTGCTCGGCGACGATCTCGATCGGATCGAGGATGCGCTCAAAGGCGTCTACCGTCTTGCGCTGGGCGGCACGGCGGTCGGCACCGGCATCAACTCGGCGCCCGGTTTCGCCGAAGCAGCCGCGGCCGAGATTGCCAAGCTCACAGGCCTGCCGTTCGTCACGGCGCCGAACAAGTTCACGGTACAGGGCGCCCACGACGCGCTGGTGCAGCTTTCCGGAACGTTGCGCACGCTGGCCGTTTCGCTCTACAAGATCGCCAACGACATCCGACTCATGTCCTGCGGCCCGCGAGCGGGCTTCGCCGAGCTGGTGATTCCGGAGAACGAACCGGGCTCGTCGATCATGCCGGGCAAGGTTAACCCAACGCAGGCCGAAGCGCTGACAATGATCGCCGTCCAGGTGATGGCCAACGACGTCGCGGTAGGCTTCGGCGGCGCCGGCGGTTACCTCGAGATGAACGTCTACAAGCCGCTGATCATCTTCAACGTCACTCACTCCATCACGATCCTAACCGACGGGTGCACCAACTTCCGCAGGTTCCTGGTCGAGGGGACGACGCCAAATCTCAAGAAGATCAAAGAGTACGTCGACCGCTCTCTGATGCTCGTGACCGCGCTCTCGCCGGTGATCGGCTACGACAAGTCGTCGAAGATCGCGCACTACGCGCTGGACAACGACCTCACGCTGAAGGCCGCCGCGTTAAAGCTCGGTTTCGTGACCGAGGACGAGTTCGACCGCGTTGTCGATCCAACGAAGATGGTCAAACCGTACGTCGCGACTGCCTAATACTGCGAGATCCCAGGCCCTAACTCATAACAAACGAAAGGAAGGTAATTACCATGACCAGCACACCGAAGCACGGAATCGAATTGCTCGAGGATCCATCGCTCAACAAGTCGACCGCTTTCACCGAGGCCGAAAAGCAGGCACTCGGTCTTGTCGGACTCGTTCCCGACGTAACCGAGACCGAGGAGCTCCAGTTGCAACGCGTGATGATGCAACTGGCCCAGAAGAACACGGACCTCGAACGCTACATCTACCTCACCAATCTGCTCGACCACAACGAAACGCTCTTCTATCGAACCGTCATGTCGGACCCGGCACGATTTCTCCCGATTGTGTACGACCCGACCATCGGCGAGGCGTGCCTGAAGTTCGGCCACATCTACCGCCAGGCGCGCGGCATGTATCTCTCGATCACGCGGCGCGGCAAGGTAAAAGAGATCCTGAGAAACTGGCCGCGGAAAGACGTAAGGTTCATCTGTGTCACTGACGGCGGCCGGATTCTCGGCCTTGGTGACCTCGGGGCCAACGGTGCGGGAATCCCCATCGGCAAGCTCCAGCTTTGCACCGCCTGCGCCGGCGTGCCCCCGCAGTACCTGCTCCCCATGTACCTGGACGCGGGGACGAACAACGAGCAGTACCTGCATGACCCGCTCTATCTGGGCATGCGCAAAACACGCCCGCCGACTGAGCTTCTCTATTCCTTCGTCGACGAATTCATGGATGCCGTCCAGGAGGTGTTTCCGAAGTGCTGCGTTCACTTTGAGGATTGGACCGGCACCGACGCCGTGCACCTGCTCCAGCGCTACCGCGACAAGTACTGCGTCTACAACGACGACGTGCAAGGCACGGCCGGAATCACTCTCGCGGGGATGATCAACGCGACCAAACTGAAGGGCACGAAGCTCAAGGATGAAAAGTACCTCTTCCTCGGCGCCGGTTCGGCCGGCATCGGCCTGGCCAACCTGCTCTGTTCAGCGCTTGTCGCACAAGGGATGACGCTCAAGGACGCGCAATCGCGGGTCTACATGTTTGACGTCAACGGCCTCCTGGAGACGGCCCGCAAAGACCTCGTCGACTTCCAGAAGCCGTATGCACATCAGCACGCGCCGACGCGAGACTTCGTCGCCGCGATCGAGAGCATCAAGCCGACGACAATCATCGGCGTCAGCACAATCGGCGGCGCGTTCAATCAAAAGGTGATCGAGAGCATGTCGCGGATTAACGAGCGGCCCGTGATCCTCGCGCTATCGAACCCGACCGAGCACGCCGAGTGCACGCCCGAGCAAGCCTACACCTGGTCGAAGGGCAAAGCGATCTACGCGGCCGGCGTCCAGTTCCCGCCCGTCCACTACAACGGCCAGACGTTTCTCCCGGGGCAGGCCAACAACTTCTACATATTTCCCGCAGTCGGTATGGCGATCTTCGCCACGCAAGCGAAGCGAGTCACCGATGAGATGTTCATCGAAGCGGGGCGGGCGGTTGCGGATCAGGTGCCATCGGAATTGCTGAAGCAGGGCCTCTTGTACCCGTTGCAGTCGAATATTCTCGAGGCCGAAATCCAGACTGCCGCGCGAGTCGCGAAACTCGTCTTCGACGCCGACCTGGCCAGGGTAGCTCGCCCCACTGACATGGCCGCGTTTATCCGCAAGCACGTTTATAAGCCAGAATATGTAAACGAAGCGGCCGTATCAGCGGCCACAGCCCGAGAACGCTGATGCCTAACTGGAAGTTGTGTCGGGGAAGTAGAGGTATTCCATGTCGCGAAACGCGTTGCCGGCTTCTCCTCCGCGCCAGCGGTCGCTGGTGCGGCGCGTCCTGCGTGCGGTGGCGATCGGGGTCGGGTCGCTGTTGCTAGTGGCGGCGATCGCGATCGCGGCGATGGTGCGGCCCGACATTCCGCTCGAGGCGCTGCTGCCGGAGTATGGAGCGCCGCCGTCGAAGTTCGTCGAGATCGAGGGGATGCGGATCCACTATCGCGACGAGGGGGCGGGACCGCCGCTGGTGCTAGTGCATGGGTTTGGGTCGTCGCTGTACACCTGGGATGGCTGGGTGCGGCAGCTCGCCGGCACGCGGCGGCTGATCCGCTTGGACCTGCCCGGGTTCGGGCTGACCGGGCCGGCACCCGACGGCGACTGCCGCGCCGAGCGATATGTCCGCGTCGTCGCGGCGCTACTGGATCGGCTCGGCGTCGAGCGCACCGATATCGCCGGCAACTCGCTCGGCGGGCGCACCGCGCTGATGTTCGCGCTTGCGCACCCTGAGCGGGTCCGCAAGCTGATCCTCGTCGACGCCGGCGGCTTCGCGCCGATGCCGCCGCCAACGCTGTTCCGGGTGGCGCAGACGCCCATCCTGGGCCCCTTTCTGCTGCTCCATGTCACGCCGCGCTTCATCGTCCGCCGCAATCTCGAGACGGTCTACGGCGATCCGTCGCGGCTCACCAACGCGGTCGTCGATCGTTACTGGGTGATGGGTCGGCGCGCCGGCAACCGGGGCGCGATGCTGGCGCGGATCACGGGTCCGCCCGATCCGAACCTGGCGAATCGGCTGGGCGAGTTGAAGTTGCCGGTCCTCATCCAGTGGGGCGAGCTGGATCGATGGGTTCCGCTGTCGGACGCGCACGGGTTCCAGCGCGGCATCGCCGGCGCCGAGCTGCGAGTCTACCCGGGCGCCGGCCACGTTCCGATGGAAGAGCTCCCCGAGGCGACCGCCCGCGACGCCGACGCCTTTCTCGGACCGCCCTGACCGGGGCAGCTGTACGTCCGAAGCGCCGCGCACGGCTTGAGCAACAATCACGGTTGCCTGGCCGCCAAGTCCGGCACGATAGGGCAGACAGGCGACAAGTGTGAGGGTCGGCCCTTGACGATGACATGGTGGGTCGCAGGGCTTCGTGGCGGCTGGCTGCTAACGGCCGTCCTCAGCGTGACGGCTGGCGCTGTCGATGTCATCGGCTTTCTCGCGCTCGGGGGGCTGTTCACCGCCCACATCACCGGCAACGTGGTCGTCCTTGCCGCGCACTACGTCACCGGCGGCTTCGGCCAGGTCGGTCCTCTCCTGGCGGTTCCGGTGTTCGTCGTCGTGTTGGGCGTGGTGACGCTGGCATCCGGAACTATTGAGAGGGCGGGCTTCAGCTCGCGGCGGGCGCTGCTGGTGCTGCACGCAGCCCTCCTGGCGGCATGCCTGGGGCTCGGCGTCGCTCTAGGTCCCTTCGCCAATGCGGACAGCCCGACGGCGGTACTGGTGGGCATGCTGGCGGTCGCGGCGATGGCCACCCAGAATGCGATGGTGAAGCTTGCCCTCCCCGGCGCGCCGTCAACGGCGGTCATGACCACGAACACAACCCAATTGACCATCGACCTGGCGACGCTGCTTTGGAGTCGGGGGGAGCGCGAGGACCTCGCCCGAGCCCGACGCCGGGCCGGCGTGACCTTCCCCTCTATTGTCGGGTTCGTTGCCGGTTGTGCGGCCGGGGCCGTCCTTGAACTCCATCGCGGCCTCTGGGCGCTGGCGCTGCCGGTCATCCTCGCCGCGCTCGCTGTCCTACTCGGATGGGGTAAGAGGTGACGCCCGGCCACGACAACCGTTGGCCATCCCAGCATTCCGCTCCACTTTCCTGCCGCAAGGCATGTTGCCCCCGCTTAGTTAGTGTGATGCGCGAGAAGCACCGAGAACCCGGAGCGCCGAATGACCTTGCCGGTGCCGAAAGTGAGTGACTGGCTGCGAGTCAATCCCAACGCGGCGGCTAAGTTGCCATACGGTTCACGGAATTGCCCAGCAGCTCCCATCGAGGGGGGCTAAATTTAGCGTACGACGCAGTTTCGCCTCGGCGCCGCGGACGGCACGTCGATTGCCATCCATCGCTGGAGTCCGCAGACGCCGGCCAGGGCGGTAGTACAGATCGCATACGGCATCGCGGAGCACGGCGGCCGCTATGCCCGCCTCGGGTCAACGACAACGCCCGGGGGCTTGGAGCAACTGATCGCCGCGTACGCGCTCGCGGGACTGGAGCGCGTCACGCGGCGGCTCTATCCCGAGGCGCGGCACGAACTTTTCAACGAGACCAACCGCGATGAGGTCACTCAGGACCTTTTCGCCTGGCTGGTCAAAGCAGTGGCGTGAAGAACGACAGGCGCGCAGCCGCGGGCCAAGGCCCCGCGGCTTCCTGCTTTGCTCGAGCGACTTCTTATTGCGACGCGATGAACTGTTACCCGACATCTCGACCCCTCCGTGACGCCGCTTCGATTGGCTTCGGCTTGATCGCCCTCCTGATCGGGGGATGTATCAGTTCCATGTCAACGCGGCGGATGGGCCCGGTCACACCGTTTGGACACGACGCCACCCTGATCTACGTCCCCGGAATCGGGGGGTGCGGACGCTCGGACGCCGAGTGGACGCGCGGGCTCCGGGCCGGCGGATATGACGGGAAAATCGAGGTGTGCGACTGGTCCAGCCGGCTCGGGCCGCTTGACGCGCTGTGGGACCACGAACGCCAGCGGGTGGAAGGACGCCAGATCGCTATCTGCATTCGTCGCCTGCGGGCTGAGTCCCCGTCGTCCCCGATCGTCCTGGCGGCCCACAGCGCGGGGGCCGGACTGGTCGTTCATGCCCTGGAGGACCTGCCGCCGGGCACACACGTTGATGGCGTCGTGCTGATGGCGCCAGCGCTGTCCCGCACCTACGACCTGACGCCGGCGTTGCGGCACGTCCACGGCCGCGCGGACGTGTTCTGCAGCGACCGGGACACGCTGGTGCTGACAATCGGCACATTCCTTTTCGGAACAGTGGATGGGATCCACGGGGAGGCAGCCGGCCACGGCGGTTTTGTTCGGCCCGCGCGGTCCGCGGCCGCGGAGTATGCCAAGCTCCACACCCATCGGTTCTCACATGCCCGCCAGTTGTTGGGGGACGATGGCGGCCATTACGGCCCGCAAAATTCGAGCGTTGCCGCGATCCTGGTCGCGCCGCTCCTGCCCCGGTCGGAGTCGCCAGCCGCGAGGCCCGCGGTCGCGAGCGCGGAGCATGCGAGGACCGTTCTGCTGGCCGCATGCGGCGCGATGATCTCGCTTTGGGTCGCTCGCCTTCCGGATGGACTCGCTCAGCGCGGACACACCAGCAGCCAGAAGAACGATCCCATCGTAATGACCATCAGCAGCAACCAGAACCATCCGCCCTTCGGCGACGGCAATCATCTCCCTGCGGCAACTGAGTCCTCGCCCGGATCGCGCCAATCGGCGAAAAGCACGACGACGGAGCGCGGCCCGGCGCGATAATGGTCTTGCGTGCCATGCTCTGTTGCCCCGCCGGAGCAGTTCATTGAGACTGGCGCGTTGCCGTTCGTGTCCCAGGTCCCGCAAGATGCGGTGGGCGTTCAGCAGGGTGACGAACCGGTGCACATCGGCGTGCCTGGTCAGCAGACCCCAGTCGAACCAGCTCGTCTCGTTGTCCTGGCAATAGGCGTTGTTATTGCCGCGCCGAGTGCGCCGAGCTTCGTCCCCCATCGCGATCATGGGCAGGCCAAGAACGTCGCGCCGAACGCCCTGAGCTTTGACAACGACAATCCGTTGACGATCGCCGACATCGCGTGCTCGCGTATTCCAAAGTGCAGGTTCTTTCCGCTGGGGGTGGCGGCCTGAAAATCGCCGGCGCCGTCGAACGTCAGGAGGGTCTTGTTCGACGGTCCAAGGTCCGCCGACCCGCCCAAAAACCACGGGATGTTCTGCGCCAGCACGTTCAGCACCTTGCCGGAAGATTCCCGCGTGGCCAGGCCCTTGGGATCGGCCGGGAAGACGGGAAGGTTGCGGTCCCAACCAACGGGCAGCTCGCGCCGCCGAATTTGGTCGATCTCCGTGGCAAGCTGGGGGAACTGCTGACGGTAAGCGGCGAGCAGGTCCGTCCAGCCGCCGCCGTGCTTCCGCGCCGCGCATGCCGACTCCCGCGTTAAAATGTTCGCGCACACCTTCGGGCACGAGGAATTTCGCGTCCTCGGGCCAGCCGTAGGATTTCTTGCACAGACGGACTTCCTCCTCCCCCGGCGGTTCGCCGTGCGCGTCCCGGTGAGGTGCAACACGGACCACAGCAGCATCGACGCGTGGCCGTTGGAGAGGACGAATCGATCGCGGTTGCGCCAGATGGGATCGATCGGGTCGAACCGCAGGGCACGATTCCAAATCGTATAGACCAGCGGCGCCAGCGCCATCGGAGTACCGGGGTGTCCGGATTTGGCCTGCTGCACGGCGTCTATCGAGACCGTGCGAATGCTGTTGATCGCGAGTTGGTTGAGTCGCGCGTCTGTCCCACCGTGATCGGTGGCAATTCCTATACGCATGGTTTTCCTTTCGACGGAGGTCTGTCCTGGAGTCGCTGTGCCGCCGCCCGTTCCGCGAGCACCAGGGCGTGATCCTGAGAGACCCGCCCGGCTGGAATCGAGCGGTCGCCGGCGAGCAGTCGCGCCAGGGGCCGGGCCTTTTCAGCTCCGGTCACGAGCCAGAGCACCCGGCGGGAGCGATTGATTATTGGATACGTCAACGTCATTCGACGCCGGCCCTGGTAGACCCCGGTGAGCGCGACATCGGAATCCGTCACGTCGAGGACCGAATCCCCTGGGACGAGCGACGCGGTATGGCCGTCGGGCCCCAGGCCCAGATGGCAGATATCGAGGATCGGCGGTGACCCGGCGATTTCCCGCAGCGTCAGGGCATATTGCCTCGCCGCGGCCTCGAGGTCGGGCGATTCCACCGGCATCGCGTGGATTTGCGCCGGCGGCAGTGGGGCGTGTGCCAGCAAGCTTTCGCGCAGGTGAGTAAGGTTACGGTCCGGATCGCCTTCCGGCGCGATTCGCTCGTCCACTTGCGCAACGTGCACGGCTTCCCAGGGGACATCCTCGTCAGCTAGCGCCCGAAGCATGACCCACGGCGTTCGGCCGCCGCTCACCGCGATGACGAATCGGCCGCGGGCGCGGCTCGTTGCGCGAGCCTCCTCGGCGATGAGCGCGGCGGCCCTGCGGGCGACCGCGGATTCGTCCATGAGAATCTCGATCTCCATCGGTCTTCCTCGTCGTTCTTGCGGCCCGCTCAGGTCATTTTCGGATCATGCCAGGGACAATGGCCCGCGGTGATCTTCTGAGTCTCCGCCGGTCCCCAGGTATTGGGCTCATATTGGATGACCGGCGTCGCCGATCCCAGGACAGGTTCGACGATGCGCCACGCCTGCTCGACGGAATCCTCACGGGCGAAGAGGGTGGCATCGCCCTTCATGGCATCGTGCAAAAGCCGCTCGTACGCATCCATGCCGCCCGCATCCGCCGTGGCGACGGTCAGCTCGACGGCCCGCCCTGCCATCGTGTCGCCTTCGTCGAGGATCTGGGCGCCGACCGCAATCGTGACGTCCGGGCTGATGCGAAACCGGAAGTAGTTCGGCGGCGGCGACGCGTCGGAATAAATCTCCGGAGGCTGCCGGAAATGGACCATCACTTCGGTGCAGGTAACCGGCAAGCACTTCCCGGCGCGGACCAGGAACGGCACGCCCTTCCAGCGCCACGAGTTGATCTCGAACCGAGCGGCCGCGAATGTTTCCACTTGCGAGTCCGGCGCGACGCCCGGCTCATTGCGGTACCCGCGAACTTGGCCGCGAACGACATGCCCCGGATCGAGCGGCGCCACGGCCTTGAGCACCTTGACCTTCTCGTCTCGAACCGCCTCGCTGTCCTTGCCCACCGGCGGCTCCATCGCCACGTGGGCGACGACCTGGAGAAGGTGGTTTTGAATTACGTCCCGGATCGCGCCGGTTTGATCGTAGAACGCCCCGCGCCCCTGGATGCCGAAGTTCTCGGCCATGGTGACCTGCACGCTCTGGACGTGCTGGCGGTTCCAGAGCGGCTCGAGGATCTCGTTGGCGAAGCGGAAGTACAGGAGGTTGCGGACCGGGGTTTTCCCGAGGTAGTGATCGATGCGAAAGATCGCGCTTTCATCAAAGTGGGCGAGCAAGGTTCGATTCAGCGCGATGGCGGACGCCAGGTCGCGGCCAAAAGGCTTTTCGATGATGACGCGAGCGCCTTTGGCGGACCCGGACTTGCCAAGCTGGTCGACCACCAGCCCAAAAAGGGCAGGCGGGATGGCCAGATAGTGGGCCGGTTGCTGGGCGGACCCCAGGGCCTGACGAAGCGCGACAAATGTCGCCGGGTCTTCATAATCGCCGTCGACGTAGCGCAATA
>Ga0073928_10007961_pt1 | contig 13487 bp, 10 predicted proteins | sample PaiPotPPA55metaG_FD_76969 | JGI IMG/M metagenome (GOLD analysis project Ga0073928, IMG submission 76969) | Iron sulfur acid spring bacterial and archeal communities from Banff, Canada, to study Microbial Dark Matter (Phase II) - Paint Pots PPA... ...
CCGCGAGAGCATGAGTTCCGCCGCCTCCTCGAGCCTCTGGAGGTCGTCCGCGCTCGGGTTCGGGCCGAGGCCGTCACTGGAGAAGTTCCGCGGCTCGAACTTGGTGAGGTTATCCGACCAAGTTACGCTCTCCGGCGCCTTGGCCTTCTTGGCGGCCTTGTCCAGCACCGTCGACTGATTTGACGCACCGTCGAGAGCCTCTTGGATCTCCGGCGCGTGCTCCTCGAGCTTACGCTTTAGCTCCTCGGTCACCTCGCGCTTCGTGTCCTGGACGACCTGCTCGCCGACTTCCTCCTTGCTGAGTTCCGCCGTGCTGGCCACGGTCTGGTCAGCGGACGGCAGTCCGTCCGGAATGCTCACGTAAGTTCACCTCTCTCGTGGTCAGCGGATGATCCCGGCCAGGACTTCGCGCATGATCGCGCTGACCTCGTCATCGGAGAGCAACTGCGCATGGGGCACCGAGCCCAGTACCTCCGCCAGCAGTGGGGCCACGGTCTGCGCGATCTGCTCCGCGCGGTCGTCGTCGGAGAGGCCGTCATCGGCATGCGCGGTCTGCGCCGGCGAGGCGGCGAGCGTCTTGCCCAGCCTGTCGTAGGTGTTCCGGCTTCTGTCATAGAAGTAGCTGGACGCTCCTTCGCCGACCTGCCAGAGCTCCTCGCCGGTGTCCAGAAAGAAGGATGCCCCGCTCCGATAGATCCGGCTGCCCGGCTCGATCCATTCCGGCTGTGTCTTCGCGGCCTCGGCCGGTTCGGGCTCCTTGGGCGCGCCGGATTCTTCGGCCACGGGCCGGCAATAGGCGCGCAGGTCCACCTCGTCGAGGACGATACGCGGGTCCGCCGCCGCCTCGTCGTCGCTGAGTTCCTTGAGGAAACCGAGGAAGACCGAGATCTGCCCCGATTCGAGGCCCCCCGCCGCGGCCAGGAAGGTGCCGATCTCCTCCCACTTGTCGGGCACGAACTGCGGATAGTCGAGGTAGAGGCGCGTCAACAGGCTCCTGATGAGCTCCCCGTTAACGAGTACCTGCTCGGCGGCGTTCTCGATGATTTGCGACGGCTCTAGGTTCAAGGGCCTCGGGGACAGGTGCCGATCTCGTGGTCGCGGCTTGACGGGTTCTCGTGGCAGGTTAGGCGCGGCCGCCGTCCTGAGAGGTGCCAGAACTGGCAGAGCATCGCGCAGTCCGGGTGCGCCGACGGGCAGAACCGAGACCTCAGGACCGATGTCCCGATCCGGTTGCCGCGCTGATAGGGATACCTGTTCCGAATTCCCGGAAACGCGGAGGCCCGCGGCTGAGCGGTATCGCTTTGTACCATGCCGGAACTCGCGACTTGGTTCGTGGCCTCCGGTCTCGTGATCCGCGCCGAAGGGCGGCATGTTCTCGGGTCGTTCTCTTCCGCCTGCTCTATCCCGCGCCGCTTCGGGTCTTCGGCGCTTTTGCGCTGCTCTCGCGCGGCGATGGGGCCAAGACTGCGGAAATACTCGTGTTGCGGCATGAGCATCGCGGTGCTGCTGCACGCTCAGCTCGGCGCGCATCCCTTCAGCGTTCTTCGGTTCTGCGTCGCGGGCGAGTGCGTGGCAGAGGTCTGTCGCACGCAGCGGCCGGTCGGCGTCGGCGAGAGATCGCGGCCCAGCAAGGTAGCCGATCGGCAGTTGTCGCCTGCCGTTTGCCCGCGCGAATCGGGAGGCGGCGTAGCGTGCGAGTCGCTCAGGTTCGGACCAGTGGGCCGGAAGGGACGAAATCCGCCATGTGCCAAGAGAGATTCCACAGCTCAGGCTCTTGCAACCATACGCATACGCCACCTGCGAAGGGCGCCGACCGGCGCGCCTTTCTCCGCAACGCCGGACTCGCCGGCGCTGGTGCGGTCGCACTCAGCTCGCTCACCGCGGCTACCGCGTTCGCCGACGCGCCCTCGTCCGACGGGGCGCAACTCTCCACGGCCGGCCGCTGGAACCCGGACACCGAAAGCCTCCGGTTCACGCTGGCCGTGATGCCCGACACGCAGTTCCTCTACTGGGGCACGCAAGGCAGCGTGAACCCCGCGCCGCAGGAAGCCTCCTTCCGCTACGTCCTCGAGAACAACGGGGATGCCTCGGGCGACAACATCGTCTTCCTCGCGCACCTCGGCGACTTGACTGAGGACGGTGACGCCTCGTCCTTCAGCTATGTCGGTAAGACCTACGACATCCTGGACGAGCACGGCGTCGCCTACAGTGTGCTTGCCGGCAACCACGACGTGAGCGGCGACGACACGCGCGGCACGACTCCGTACCTGCAGACCATGGGCCCGCAGCGATACGCGAAGTCGCCGACGTTCGCCGGCGCCGACTCCAGCGGTTACAACACCGCCCACGTCTTCCGCGCGGGCGGCCGCGAGTGGTTGCTGCTGGCGTTGGACTGGCGCACTTCCACGGCCGGATTCGCCTGGGCCAACGGCGTCATCGAGCAGCACCCGACGCTTCCGGTGATCCTCACCACGCACGAGATCGCCGGCACGCCGTACGATGACAACGTTTACCCGTACCAGCCCGGCGACCCGGACAACAACGCCGAGCTGTCCAGCTACGGTCAGACGGTCTGGGACAGCATCATCAACAACAACGACCAGGTCTTCCTGACGCTCAACGGGCACTACTGGCCGCCCGGGCGCACCACCATGCAGAACGCCGCCGGACACGACGTGTACGTGCACATCACCAACTATCAGAACCGGTACTTCGGCGGCGGCGGGATGGTTCGGCTCTACCACTTCGACCTCGGCCGCAATGCCGTCGACGTCGAGACGATCTGCCCGTGGGTGCTGGCTCAGAAGCCTGAGGACCGCAACGTGCTCGGCGCCCAGGAGGCCGAGCTCACCACGGATGTGGACTACTTCTCGATCCAGATGGACTTCGACGAGCGCTTCGCCGGATTCGCCCCCGTGCCGGTTCGGCCGAGCCGTCCGGCGAAGCAGATGGTGATCCCCGGAACGCTGGCGTACTGGCGCTTCGACGCCGGGGGCTCGGATAAGACCCCGGTCATCGCGGGCCAGACGATCACGGACCAGTCGGGCCACGGCAACGATCTCAGTGTGCTGACGACGGTGCCGGGCAGCGCGAGCGACGCGCTGACCTGGTCGGCCCAGTTCCATCCGGACCAGCCGGGCCACGCGAGCCTGTACTTCGACGGCGGCCAGAACCCGCTGCACGGCGCGTACCTGACCACCGGCGCGAACGCTCCGCTCAACTCGGAGACCTTCGTGGCCGGCTACACCATCGAGTTGTTCGTCAACATTCCGCTGGACTGGGACTCGAGCAACAACTCGTGGATGTCCGCCCTCAGCCGCTGGGGCGAGGCCGGCCAGGCGGGCAAGTCGGGCGAGAACACCGACCCGAACGAACCCATCGCGACATTCAGCTTCTCCGGCGACCGCGAGCCGCAGTGGAACGCGTACACGACCAACCTCACCTACCCGTCGACGAACTGGGGCCAGGGCCTGCCCGAGGACACGTGGTGGCACGTGGCCGTGGTCAACGACGGTAAGCACACGGTGATGTACATCGAGGGCTGTCCCACCGTCGACAACCCGACCCTGCGCGAGTCGATCGGGATCACGCAACTCGGCCTGCCCTGGGCGCTCGGCGGCTACGAGTATGGCGGCAGCATCAACCAGATCTTCCACGGCTACATCGGCGACGTCCGCATCGTCGACCGCCCGCTGCGGGTCGACGAGTTCATGATCGCCCGGTGACGCGGGGGCAACGGCGAAAGGCCTGCCGGGCCGAGACGGATCACCCCTCGGTCCGGCGGCCCACAGCGCTCCAACACCGCGTCACCCGAAGCCGTTCGTGTGGAAGGAGACCCCCGAAGAGATCCTCGACTCCCTCGCCAAATATCCTCAACGAATTTCAGACGCAGGACACTGGCACGGGTGCAGCGAGGGGCGGCGAGCTCTCGCTGCGACCGAAGACCAGATGGTCGGAAAACCCCACAGCGGCCTCCTCCAGACGTTGCTCGCACCTACGGCCTGCCACTGACGGCAAGGTCGCCGCATTCATTCCGGACAAATGCGGACAATTAATTCAGGCACTTGATATAGGGATCCGTGATCGTTATCCTCGATCGAATCTGAAGAGATTATGAAGACGTGGGGGGATCGTGGGACACGGGTCTCGGCTGTGGCGGGGTGGGGGTGGCTGGCGTCGGGTCGGCGCGGCTGCCGCGTTGGCGACGTCGTTGGCGCTGGTAGCGGGTGAGATGCCTGCTCTGGCGCAGGTGCGCGCGGTGCCTGCGGACGGTGGGTTGAGTGCGTTCGATCCTGCGGCTGCGGAGAAGGTTCGCTCGCAGCAGTGTGAGTTGTCCACGGTGTTGCGGATCGGGACGCCGGGGATGAAGGGCATCGCGGCGGCGGGTCTCGATGGCACGGCGGATCAGCTGGCTACCGCGGCGAATCCGAATTATTCGGACAGTCCGAGTTGGGACAATCTGCCGGTCACTCCGCTGCACGCGGCGTATGCGGCGGATGTGCAGGCCGACCAGGACACGTGGTGGAAGCTGCCGGGCTCCCGCGAGCAGGTGTGGGAGGCGACGCTGGCGAACCTGTCGGTTCCCGGAGTGTTCGACGCGCCGAACTTTCCGCCGCACTTCTTCACCACGGCCGGGCTTACCCCGTGGCTGATGCAGGAGTTCACCGGGAGTGAGGCTCAGTTTTACGCCGATCCGAGCCCGGTGGCCGGTGCCGACGCAACGGCCGCGGTGACCAAGGCGGGTAATGCGCAGTATCCGAACCCGACCAACGGCAACGACCCGAATTTCCAGCAGGAATTCCAGAACTACCAGGCCTGGCAGAACCTGACGTTCATGCACCCGCTGCTGGCGGACGACGCGCGGATGTTCCTGGAGTACGGCGGGTTCGCGACCTCGGCGCCGCAATCGGGGACGGTGCAGTTCCGGGTCGCGGTGGAGGATCTGAAGTCGCGCTTCGCCTCGTGCGAGTGGCGCAATCCGGCCGACCCGTACGGCGTGCTCGGCCAGGAGTTGCAGAGCGCCGCGACCGAGTGGCAGGCGGAGCTCGCCGGGCAGGGGTCGCAGCGTGACTCGATCTACGCGGCGAACCTGAAGGCCGTCGCCGCCCTGCAGGTCGGTGCGCAGGCGATGGGCGAGGCGCTGGGGCAGTCCTGGATCGCCGACAATCTCACCGTCTGGCAGAACTACTGGGTCCACCAGAAGCCGGGGTCGACGGCCCTGTATCCGTCGGCCGCCGACTTCGCGCGGGTCAAGAAGGAGTTGCCGGCCGCGCAGGCGGCGGCGCAGGCGCAGTGGAGCCTGGCGCAGCAGCAGGACGCGATCGCGCAGCAGGCGGTCAAGGACACGAACACCGCCGAGGCGGCGGCGTACGCGACCGCGGACTCGATCGGTGCGCCGCGCGGCCGAGGTCTGCTATCGGGACAACAGGAAGCCCAGGTCACCAAGGCGTCGGCGGCCGCGCTGGACGCGATCGTGAAGGCGACGCAGACCGCGTACCAGGCCACGACCGCCTCCGCGGCCGACGGCGCGACGCTGGACGCGCTCGCCCAGACCCAGGCGCACGCCTCGGCGGCCGCGTTCCGCCTGGCTGCGGCGCAGGAGGCTGACAACCAGGCGAAGGCCGCCGCTGCCGGCGCGGCGCTCCAGGCGAAGAACGCGGCCACTGCTGCGCAGGCCGCGCAGACCCAGTTGACCGCGGCGCAGAACGACGAGGCGACCGCGCAGCAGGCGGCGGCCACCGCGCACGCCAAGCTGCTTGCCGCGCAGGCGAACCAGGCGAAGGCCGCGACCGACAAGAGCACGGCTGCCACCGACCAGGCGAAGGCGTCGCAGGACCAGCAGACCGCCCAGTCGGATGCGACCACCGCGCAGAACGCGTTGACCGCGGCGCAGTCGGCCGAATCGACCGCGTCGGCCAAGCAGCAGGCGGCGCAGCAGGCCGATCAAGCCGCCACGACCGCGCGGCAGCAGGCGTGGGACGCCTCACAGCAGCGCAACGCCCTTCAGGCCAAGGCAGACGCGGCGGACGCCTATGCCGCTGCCCAGTCGAGCGGCTCCGACGCGGATGCTGCTCGCTCGGCCGCCGACAGCGCCGACCAGGATGCGCAGAACGCTTCGGACGCGGCCGATGCCGCGACGTCTGCCGCCGCCGACGCCACCTCCGCCGCGCAGAACGCGGATGCCGCAGCCACCCAGGCTCAGGGTGCGGCCAGCCAGGCGCAGGCGAACGCCGATGACGCGGCCTCCGCGAAGGCCACGGCCGACTCGGCGGTCACCGCCGACGAGTCGGCGGCTGCCAACGCGATCGCGGATGCGCAGACGGCGTCGTACGACGCTCAAACCGCGAAGTCCGACGCCGCCACGGCGCAAAGCCAGGCCGACACCGCGCAAGCCCAGGCCAATGCCGCCGAGGCTCAGGCGCAGCAGGCTCAATCGACCGCGGCGAACGCGGCTGGCGACGCGTACACCACCGCCCAGGCGGCCACCGCGGCGTCGGCGGCAGCGAGCCAGGTGGCGGCCCCGGCGAACGACGCGATCCAGCTCGGCGCGCCGTACCAGGACTCGGATTCTTCCGCAGGCCTCGCGGTACTCAGCGCCGAGGGTGCGAAGACGATCGCGGACCAGCAGCAGGCCGTCGCCCAGGCCAAGGCGGCGCAGGCGGCCGAGGTTGCGCAGGAGGCCCAAGCCCTCGCGAACAAGGCGACCGGAGACGCGAAGGCCGCCGAGGTCGCGGCCGCCGACGCCGCGGCCCAGGCCGCCCAGGCGCAGGTGAGCGTGCAGCAGGCCCTCGCCTCGGCCGCACAGGCTGAGAAGTACGCGGCCGAGGCGCAGGCCACGGTCCCCGTCACCCAGCAGTACGACGCCCAGGCCGCGAGCGACGCGGCATCCGCCCAGGCAGCGGCTCAAGCAGCGGCCGGTGACGCGGCCGATGCCAAGGCCTCGGCGAACGCGGCGGAATCCGACGCGACCGCCGCTCAGGCCGCTGCTACCCAGGCGCAGCAGGCGGCGGCCACGGCCCAGCAGGTCGCGGCGCAGGCCGACAAGGACGCGGCGGCGGCCGAGGCGGCAGCTCAGGATGCGCAGCAGCAGGCCGCAGCGGTCCAGCAGGCTGCGACAGCGGCGGAACAGCAGCAGAACGCCACGTCCGTGGACAACGGCGGCGCCACCGGCGTCCCGCACATGTACACGGTCCAGAAGATCACGCCGGTCGGTGACCCGCAGCAGGAAACGCCGTGCAACATCCCGCCCTTCGGGGCCGGCTGCAACGTCACGTTCCTGCTGACCTTCAGCGTCACCGTCGACTTCTACCTGTGCAACGACCAGTCCGCACCGGCAGACGTGAACGCCGGCGGCTGCCCGAGCGGCGACAGCGTCCTGCTGGACTCCGAGACGTCGCAGGGCACGCACGAGGTCACCGCGTTCATCACGGCGGCCCAGGTCATCGAGGGCATCCTCAAGGCGGTCGGCCAGTCGCTGTGGGACGGACTCACCGGCGACATCACCGCCTGCGCCCACGGAAGCTTGAGCGGCTGCGCCTGGACCGCCGCGTGGCTGGTGCCGACGAGCAAGGTGCTCAACGTCGTCAAGCTCCTCTCCACCCTCACCGACGCGCTGAAGACCGGCGACGGCTTGGCCGCCGCGTGGGACGCGCTCGAGGCGGCGAACCTGCTCCCCGCCACGACGATGTACCGGCTCCAGGACCTCGTCGCGGGCGAGGAGGCGGCAACCGCCCAGACCACAGCTGAGATCCAGCAGGCGGTCACCGACCTGACCGCCGAGGAGGGCCAACCGGTCACCGCTGCCAGTCTCCAAGCCCAGCTCGCCGAACTGATGCGCCGTCGGACGCTCGGCATGGACCCGGACCACGGCGACGAGTTCAACCGGCCCGAGATGGAGACCGCTCTGTTGACCGAGGCTCTGCGCGGCGTACGTCTCAGGCGTGCCCCCGATGGTGGAGTCGAATGGTTCGACCAAGCGAACAACAGCTATGACGCGATGTTCAGTGACCTGGCCGCCCAGTACTTCGACCGGCAATGGCAGCTCGGGAAACTGCAGACAAGCATCCTGGATCACGTGAGGAAGGCGGATTTCGTGCCGTTCGATGTGCGGCACCTCACCGCTGACCAGGTCGCGACGCTCAAGTCTTACGTCGCGGGTCTCACTCCCGCCCAGCAGGCCAAGATCTTCTTTATCAGCTAGCTTGACGAGATCAATCAGCCGAGGTGTGCCGCCCGGAGCTCGGGTCCCGGGCGGCGTATCTTCACCCAAGGACCATCTGCGACAAGGAGGACCACCGATGCGGTTGCCGAACGGCCACCGGTGGTTGAGCGTGAAGATCGAGGACCAGGTGGTCCGGTTCCTCCTCGAGGAGGTCACTGATCCGGCTACGCGTGACCACCTTCGCGAAACGCTCGCCGGCGAACCGGGCCGGGAGCTGGATATCACGGAGCTTCCGCCGGAGGGTCAACAGCAGGTGCTGCGCGCGCTGGCCGAGCGGCTCGTACCCGCCGCCCTTACCTGGTACGCGGACGATCCCGACCAGCGCGGCTCTGTTGGAACCATGAAGCAACTGTGGCTCATGGCCGAAGACGTCCTTCGGCAGGGAGGCGATGTGTCGTGAGCGGGTACGTGTCGCTGTCCGACGAGTACATGTGGAATGCGTCGAACAGCACTGTGCTGTGGGTCGCTGAATTTTTGCTCGGCCACGGCGCCATCACCTCGCCGGACGTACGCCGCGAATTGCAGCAGCAGGTTGACGACCGCTACGGCGGCCTGCTCATTGTGGACGACCTGCCCGAGCCGGACCGGGAGCAGGCGCTCAAGGCACTACGTGATGACCTGCTGCCCGGCATCGTCCCGGATGAATGGGGCGAATGGATGCTGCCGCGTTTCCGGCTTCTGTCGCTCATCGCGGCCGACGTCCTGAATCCGCGGGAGTGGACCGCGAGAGGCTAGAAGCTTCAAGGTGCCGACGGGTCCATCCATGCTGGTCACGAGCTTGCTGGACCTTATTCTATGCCAGAATCCATAACCTACGTATAGGTATTGAACTACAGGTTTGTGTAAAGCATTAGAGTCGTCACTTGCGTCCCCAGAACAGGCGGCATGCCATCGGGAAGACGAAGGAGCCATCCTCGGTTCGATACTGCGACATGGCGTCCACCAGTTCCGACCGGACTCGGCTTGTGCCCCCGTTGTCGAGGGTGGCGAACGATCTGGCGAAGGGAACCGGTGCGGATGCGATCTGCCACACGTGATCGAATGACGGCAGTGGGATGGCCCATCGGAACGGTTCCGAGTGCAGTTGTTCGATCCCGGACTCGCGCAACACCCGTTCGCGCAATCCGGGTGCCGCCATCTGCGTGAGGTAGTCGAAATCCGGCAGGGTATCCGGCGGGACGTCTCCAGCGAGCGTTCCCGCGATCGTGGACATGAGCGTGTTCAACGCCATGTCGTCGAAGACCGCGAGGCTGAACGGCGCGCCGGGGCTCAGCACTCGGGTGAGTTCGTGTACCGACGCCGCGACGTCACCTTCCGCCAGCAGGCAGAAATGGGCTGGCCGATACCGCAGCCGAGGTCTAGGACCCGCGCGCCGGCTTCCATGTCATCCTGCAGGGGTCCGATTGGCTGGTCACGGCCGCCGAAGAGCCGGTCGCGCTGGGACCGGGCGACATCGTCTTCGCCCCGCACGGAACGGAACACGGGCTCAGCCACGTCGCCCGCGCCCTGGGCGAACTGCCCGATCGCGGCGACGGGCGCGGGGCCGCCTGCCCCGGGTTCGGCCGACATCGAGTTCCTGTGCGGCGCCTACCGCCTCGAACGTGGCCAGGTGCACCTGTTCCTGCGCAGGCTGCCGGATGTCATCCGCGTTTCGCCTGACTACGACCGCCGCCCGGAACTGCGGTCGCTGATCGATGTGCTCGATGACGACGTCACCCGGTCACGGCCCGGCACCGGGGTGACTCGGTCGGCGCTCGTCGACCTGCTGCTCGTACACGTTCTGCGGCTATGGCAGGAAGAGCAGGGCGAGGCCGCATGGCCGAGGGTCGCCGACGCCGCGATCGCCACCGCGCTGCGGGAGCTTCACGAGAGCCCGCAGACACCGTGGACAGTGCAGCGGCTCAGCGAGATAGCCGGCTTATCGCGTACCGTGTTCACCCGGCGTTTCACGGTCTCGGTGGGCAAGCCGCCGATGGCCTACCTGATCGGCTGGCGACTGATGCGTGGCGCCTAATTGTTGCGTGAGACCAAGGCCCCTCTCGCCGTTATCGCACGACAGGTCGGCTACTCCTCGGAATTCGCGTTCGCCAGCGCGTTCCGACGCGAGTTCGGCATCTCGCCGGGTCGCTTCCGACACCGTGAGCGGGAACCGGGCGAATATTCGGCGTAGACCGCGTCGCCTGACCGGCCCGCAGCGTCACCTTAGGGTTGCCGACTATGAACGTGTTTCGCCTGGTCTCGGTCTAGCACACGGCGAGGCCGGTGTCAGGGCCCTTCCACGATGGCGGGGCGCTCGGATCGCTGCAGACGACGGCGCTGAACTGCTGCATGTCGGACTGGGGTAGCAGGTGCAGTCCGCCGGAGACGGAGAAGACCATGTTGGCGTCGCCGCTGCCGGAGACGTCGGCGACGACCCACTGCTTCCAGCATTCGATGTCGTCGAAGCCGTACAGGTTTGCTCCGGGGGCGGTCCAGCCGTCCCGGACCGGCGTCGAGGCCGCGTTGAAGGCGGCGAGGAGCCGTGTGGAGGCGGGTTTGGTGCAGGCGGCCGTGATCGCTGGGGTGGCGCCGACGGGCCAGTCGCCGTTCGGGTACAGCTGGACGACCAGCGCGCCTGAGGTCGTCTCGCCGATGCGGGTGAAGCGGCCGTTCTGCGGCACCGACAGTTCGACCCGCGTCGAGACCGAGCCCAACACGCCGGTTCCCGAGGCGGACGTCGCCGTCCAGGAGGTCCAGCGGATGTCCTCGATGGTCTCGCCGCCGGTGGGGGTGTCCAACTGGATCGCCGAGGGCTCGCGCCCGGTGTAGGTGCCGAACGTGACGGTGGGCGCCGTCGGCGGCTTCGACGTCCCCGTGTCGATCGCGTAGGTCGCGCCCGCGCCGAGCACCACGGTCAGTGCGACGGCGCCGCCGAGCAGGGCCCTGGTACGCGCGCGCGAGGGCCGCGCGGCCGGTGCCGGTGCCGATTCCGATGTGGCGAGCCGATGCCAGGTCTGCGACAGGACCAGCTGCGCGGAGGTGGAGGCGTCGTCGTCCGGCTCGACGTGCCCGTGACCGGGTTCCGGCTTCACTGCGGCCGTCAGCGATGCCAGGAGATCGGCGGCGGTCGGCCGCGTGTTCGGGTCCTTGGACACCGCGGCTTCGACGAGGGGGAGCAGGGCGGGTGGCACCGCGGCGATATCGGGGGTCCCATGCACGATCCGGTACGGCAGCACCTCCGCCGGTCCCGAGCCGAACGGCTGCCTGCCGCTCGCCGCGTAGGCCACGGTCAGCCCCCAGGCGAAGATGTCCGCCTCCTGCCCGGACGTGCCGGTGATCTGCTCGGGGGCCATGAACCCGGGCGATCCCATGGACCTTCCGGTCCGCGTCATCACGGTCCCGTCGAGAGCCTGGGCGATGCCGAAGTCGATGACCTTCGGGCCCGCCTGCGTGAGGATCACGTTGCCGGGCTTGAGGTCGCGGTGCACCACGCCCGCGCCGTGGATCGCCACCAGCGCCTCGACCAGTCCCGCCGCGAGACCGGCCAGCATCTCGGGGTCCACCGGTCCGCCGCGCTTGACCTGCTCGGACAGCGACGGGCCCGCGGCGTACTCCGTGACCAGGAACGGGCTGTCCGACTCGGTGTCCGCCTCGACGACGCGGACGGTGCACAGCCCCTGGACCCGGGTGAGCAGCGCGACCTCGCGGCGGAAGCGGGCGCGGAACTCGTCCTCGTCCCCCGCCTCGGGGCGCATCACCTTGATCGCGACCTGTCCGGTGTCCCTGGCCTGTCCGAGGTAGACCACGCCCATGCCGCCGGCGCCCAGCCGCGCGGACAGCCGGAACCGGCCTATCCGTGACGGGTCCCCCTGCCGGAGAGGTACCAGAGCCATCTCGAGCCCTCCTCGAGGCAGACGTCGGCCACCGCGCACGACTCTAGTGATCCGGTACGAGCCCGGGCCGGGCGGGGCGAGTCCGTCTGCCCGCCGTTATCGCATCGTGATCAACTGTGCGTGGGCCGAGGCGTCTCTGTCCTCGAACAGCGTGGCCCACAACGCACTGAAAGTTGGCTGATTCCCATGAGCAGTCGGATTCTGCACAAGGCGACGGCGGTCGGCGTACTCGTTCTGGGCGCGGCGGCGCTCGGTGGCTGCGCCTCGAAGGGCGGCATCGGGGCGGCGGCCGGCGCGACGCAGAGTGCGACGGTCGTCACCTCCACCGGCACGGGCTCCGCCGGCGCCGCGAGCAGCACCCCCACCGCCGACAACGGCGGCGGCACCTCCACGCAGGCGGCCGGCGGCGGCACGGCCAGCTGCACCGGCAGCCAGCTCTCCCTCAAGATCAACCAGGGCAGCTCAGGCATGGGGCACACCGGATCGGTGCTGGTGTTCACCAACACCGGCGGGGCGGCCTGCACCCTCTACGGCTACCCGGGAGCCGACGTCACCGAGGGCGGCTCGTACAATTTCGCGCCCCGCATGAACGCCACCCGCGTCAGCGGCACGGCCGTGAAGACGGTGACCCTCGCGCCCGGCTCCAGCGCCTCCGCGATGCTCGAGTGGGGCGTGAACCCGACCGGCGGAGGAACCGCGAACGCCGCGAACTGCCCCGCCATGGACGGCGGCTACCTCGAGGTCACCCCGCCCAACACGACGGACACGATCAAGTCGGACCCGCCCCTGGACATGTGCACGGACCTCCAGGTCTTCCCCGTGGTCGCCGGAACCGCCGGCCAGTAGGAGCGGGGGCGCGGGGCTGGGACCAGATCGACGACCTGCCCGGAAAGGTCCCCCGGGGACGCCCACGACCGAGCCTGAGCGCAGGCCCGCAACACGGCGGGGGTGGCCGCGCGCGCCGACATCGGCCGTCATTGCCGGGGCGTCGACGATCGGCGTCGTCGCAATGATCTGATACCCGGAGCGCTCGGGCCGCCCGGCAGGTTGCCCGACCGTGGCCGACCGCCCGCGTATTTCGGGTGGAGCGAGGCGAGGCCGTCGGCGTTGAAGTTGCGGATGACGTCCCGGGCCTGGTCCTCGCCGTCATCGATCTCCCGCACCTGAACTCGCTCGGCCATGGAGAACTGTGTCCCGCGATCACACCGGCCGAGAACGAAACCCGACCAGCGCGTCGCCGGGGCGCCCCGACGGCGGCCCCGGGCTCACTCGTCGACGCCCAACCCGGCCTCGCGGGCACGCAGCGCCGCCTCGGTACGATCCGTGACCTGCAGCTTGGCCAGGACGTTGCTGACATGGTTACGCACCGTCTTGTCCGCCAGTACGAGCGTGCG
>Ga0073928_10007963_pt1 | contig 13484 bp, 11 predicted proteins | sample PaiPotPPA55metaG_FD_76969 | JGI IMG/M metagenome (GOLD analysis project Ga0073928, IMG submission 76969) | Iron sulfur acid spring bacterial and archeal communities from Banff, Canada, to study Microbial Dark Matter (Phase II) - Paint Pots PPA... ...
AAGACCTTCGACAGCGCTTGTTCTTTGAACTCGGCAGAATACGTTTGTTTCGCCTTCATCTGGCACCTCTGATCTCTTGAAATTAAGAAAATTCAGAGGCGACAACTAGTATGACACCGGGGGTAGATGAAGCGTCGCGAGCCACCGCCCAATAGATAAACCCTTGTATAAAACGCGTGGCAAGCAGGGCGATGCCGGCCAGTCGCCAGCGTCGAAATGCGTCGTTGCGCTGGGCACCGGCAGTCGTCGTGTCTAGTGGGAGGGTTGCCATGTCAATGCATTTCCAGATTCTTGGAGGGAGACCGTTCACGGCACGCACGCGCCGTCGCGGGTCGGTACGGTGTCGACCTTCGACGCAGGATTAGCTAGGAATCCAAAATATCCGACTCAGGGAACAGCGACATCGAACAATGTGCTGCCCCTGGTACATCCCGCGCCGGTTGGTCAGAGCGGCATTAGCGCGTAACCTGCTTGCTGCAGGGTTGTCACGGTGGTCGGTGCGGACAACGACAGTGTTACTCTGGGGTCGATCCAGTCATACTCGAAGTGGTGTTCTGCCATGGCCTGGCCACACACCGCGATCGTAATGCCGTCCTTCCTGAGCAGCTCAATCAACGGCAGATTGGGGTTAGGCACACCGAACTGCGCACGATAGACTACGTGGCGTCGGGCGTACCCATAAGCGACTGCGACGAATTTAAGCCGGCTCAGTGGGTTCGGCTACATCGTTGGCGCTCGACGACGCGCACTGAGATTCACCCCGCGCGCGACGTGATCAAGCGCCGGACTCACCTCATCGGGATCCTTGGCCCCCTGCGTCAAAGAGAAGACCACCTTGTAGGTGTGACCCGGCTGCGGCTTGAAAGCACCGGTTCGGAAGAAAATGCATTTTGCCGTAATCGTGAACGGTCCGTGTAGTCCAGAAGTCTCGTGCCTGCATGGACGGACAACGAAGCGGCAGCGAGCGCTACGGTAGCTACGAAACTTTTAACTTTGTACATGATTGATTGCGGTTTCACTAAGTCGCACAATGGTGGAAAGCAGAGATGGTGTAGCCCCGAGATAGATATGACCGTTCCTCAGGTGCGGCCAACGACAGTCACCCCCCTAGTCCGGCTTTCGCCATCATCCCAAGCGCCACGCAGATCAACACTCCCGCGAAACCCACCTGTACATGCAGCGCGGAGAGACGGTGCGAGACCAGCCGCCCGGTCACCATGCCGGCGGCCGTCGCCAGGCTGAACCACAGCGTCAGGTCGAGCGGCAACGGCGCGCCGCGCAGGACCGTCGCAACAACACCGCCGCTGCCGACCAGCGCGATCACCATTAGCGACGTGGCAACGATGCCATGCATCGACACGTTGGTGAGCTTACGCAGCATTGGCACGATTATGAAGCCACCGCCCACACCGAGGAGTCCCGTCATCAGTCCGGTCAACGCGCCGGTTGCCGCGAGAGCAGCCCCCGTGGTCCACGACCAGACCAGCCGCCCAGTGTCCGGATTGACGCGGCCGACACAAAGCCGGGAGTCCGCCCGGTCCGGGCGCGCGCGCCGCAAAGCCTGTGACAGCAGCCTTCCCGCCACCACCAGCATGACGGTAGCAAACAGTGCCAATAGCACGCGCTGTGGTAACGCGTGGGCGAGGCGCACACCGAGCGAGGTCAGCGGCACGCCCGCTGCGGCCATGAATAGCGCGGCGCGATAACGGACGAGCCGCTTCCGGAATGCTTCAAGGGCGCCGATAGCAGCGCTGCCAGCCACGGCGACCAGCGCGACCGGCGTCGCCTGCTGCATCGGCCAGCCCATGCCGGCCACCAGCGCCGGCACGGCCAGGATGCCGCCACCCGCGCCGGTCAGGCCGAGCACCGCGCCTACTATGGCGCCAAGGATAAGTGAAGTCAGCATGAGAAATCCGAAAGACAGTTAGCCACCGCTGCGTTAGCCCACGAGTTCAAGCTGCGCCAGCCACTCGCGCCCCTTGAGCATCTCGTGCCAGTACATCGGCGGCAGGATGCGCTCCTTCAGCAGCTACGCGAGGCGCGACGGATGTTTGCCGTCGATCAGCCAGGTCGGCAGCGTTGGCGCAAACTTTCCACCATAGAGAAATTCCGCGAGCACCATCTTGTCGCGTTCGACGGTCAGCGGGCCGGCTCAGATTGCGTTGAGGGGAATCTTGAGATACGACACTCCGTTATGTTCCGGATCGGGCATATGTCCGGCGCGCATGTTGACCTGCACTGACGGCAGCATCAGCACAGGCATGTTGAGTGTCGCGTCGCGCGCGGTGCGCATCGCAACGAAGGCCTCCTCGTCGATACCGTTGCGTACATGGACGTTGTGTTCGCGTTCCTCGGCTACCGTGCTGACAAACTGCAACGCCCGCCCGCCGGGCTGGTAGTCGTGGCACATGTACAGCTTCGTGTCCGCCGGCAGGCTCAACACCTTGTTGATCGACCGGTAGAGCGTACGGGCGTTACCGCCAGGAAAGTCGCAGCGCGCAGTACCGTAGTCGGGCATGAACAGGGTGTCCCCGACAAAGGCCGCGCTCTGCTCGCCGTCGCTGACCACATAGGTCATGCAGGCCGGCGTATGTCCTGGGGTATGAATAGCGCGCGCCTGCAACGCCCCGACGGCGAATGTTTCGCCGTCGAAGAGCAGGTGATCGAACTGGCTGCCGTCGTGCGCTACTTGCGAGCCGGCGTTGAACAGCTTGCCGAACACGTCTTGCACGCGCGTCACGTGCGCGCCGATCGCAATCTTTCCGCCAAGCCGTTCCTTCAGGTAGGGCGCGGCGGACAGATGGTCGGCATGCACGTGGGTTTCGAGAAGCCACTGGACCTTCGCACCAAGCTCATGAACGCGACCTATGAGCCTCTCGGCTGCCGTCGTGCCGGTACGGCCTGACTTCGGGTCATAGTCGAGCACACTGTCGATCAGTGCACAGTCGCCCGTGCGGACATCCAGCAAAAGGTAGCTGATCGTCCAGGTGGCGGGATCGAAGAAGCCTTCGATCAGCATAGAGCTCTCGGTATTCATATTAAGGCCAAGGAAAGAACGCGGTTAATACGTTTTGTACGGCAGGAACTTGCCAGATAGCAGCACCTTGACGCGGTCGCCTTTCGGATCGGCCTCACGCTGGATATCCATCGAAAAATCGATTGCGCTCATGATGCCGTCGCCGAACTCTTCGTGAATCAGTTCCTTGATCGTGGTGCCGTACACGCTGACGATTTCGTACCAGCGGTAGATCAACGGATCGGTCGGCACCGCGGTCTCGAGCGAACCCTTGTACGGCACGATCTGCAACCACGCGACGGCCTCGTCCGGCAGCCCGAAAATCTCGCCGGCAATCTCGGCCTGCTGCTTGCTGAAGGTCATCTGTCCGAGGCACGCGGCCGTCGTCCACTCCTTGCTCTGGCCGATCTTCCCGGCAATCTCACTCCACTTCAGGCGCTTCGCGACCTTCGCGGAAACGATCATCTGCGTTACTTCATTGCGGCTGGAAATCATGGGTAGCTCCTTGGGTGAAAGATCAGGCAATCGCCTTGAGATGGGGTCCGGCAGCCCGCGCGACCGCGGCCGGCGCGGCTGCGCCGTCATCGAGCCCGGGATAAACGAGCCGCGTTGTGGCGGCGGCCACGCGCCCGGTATCGGGCCGGTCGCCGTGGGGAGTACTCAGTTCTTTCGAACGCCGCACCAGAAAGTCGACCAGGTAATTGCGGATTCGATAAAACTGCGGGTCATGGTGCATTGTCTCGCGCTGACGGCTAGCCGGCAGCGTGTTGACGACGATCTCGGCGATCCGGGCGCGCGGCCCGTTGCTCATCAGCATGATCTTGTTCGACAGCAGAATCGCTTCGTCGACGTCGTGCGTGATCATGAACACGGTCTGCTGTGTCGCGGTGCAGATTTTCAGCAGCTCATCCTGGATCACGCCGCGCGTCAACGCGTCGAGCGCGCCGAACGGCTCGTCGAGCAGCAGCATGCGCGGCTCGATCGCAAACGCCCGCGCAATGCCGACGCGCTGCTTCATCCCACCCGACAACTCCGACGGCTTCTTCTTTTCGGCGCCGTTCAGCCCGACCATCTCGATGAAGCGTGCGCCGTGCGCGGCGATCCGCTCGCGTGTCCAGTCCGGATAGCGCGAGCGCACCGCGAACGCGATATTGCCTTCCACAGTCATCCACGGCAGCAGCGCATGGTTCTGGAATACCACGCCACGATCGAGCCCCGGTCCGGAAATCTCGCGATTGCGCACGATCACGTGCCCCTCGCTGGGCTGCTCGAGACCGGCCAGCACGTTCAGGATGGTGCTCTTGCCGCAGCCGGAATGGCCGATCACGCAAATGAATTCGCCCTGCTCTATCTTGAAGCTGACGTTTTCGAACACCGGCGGCAGGTCGTCGCGATAGCGCTTGGTCAGTCCTTCGACGCTGACGAAACTCGCCGCGCCGGACGTTTGGGCATTCGACTTAGTCGACATAGGTCACCTTGCGCTGAAGTTGGGCGAACAGCAGATCGAGTGTCATGCCGACCAGACCGATGAGCAATACCGAGAACAACACGTTCGCCAGTGACAGGTTGTTCCATTGGTTCCACAGGAAGTAGCCGATGCCGGTGCCGCCGACCAGCATTTCGGCCGCGACGATCACGAGCCATGCGATGCCCATCGAAATCCGCATGCCGGTGACGATGGTGGGCGCCGCCGCGGGCAGCACGACCCACAGCGCGCTGCGCAATGGCGGCACTTCAAGCGTGCGCGCCACGTTGAGCCAGTCGCGTCGCACCCCGGCGACGCCGAACGCGGTATTGACGAGCATGGGCCACACCGAGCAGATGAAGATCACGAACACCGCCGAGGCCGACGAACTTTTGATCGTGTACAACGCGATCGGCATCCACGCGAGCGGCGAAATCGGCTTCAGCACCTGGATGAACGGATTGAAGGCGAGGAACGCAAGCCGTGACATGCCGATCACAAAACCGAGCGGCACCGCAATCAGCAGTGCAATCGCGTAACCGGCCGCGACCCGTACGAGCGAATAGCCGAGCTGGATGCCGACGCCCTTGTCGTTCGGTCCGTTGTCGTGGAACGGATGCGCGAGCTGGCGTGCGGCCTCGTGCGCGAACTCGGCGGGCGACGGGAAGCCGGTGACCTTCACCGAATCCGCCGCGGCGCCGTCCGCGCCTGGATCGGGCGCCTTGCCCATCAGCACGGCATACTCGGCAGCCTCGGCGGCCTCGGCACTCGTGGCTTTTGATGCCGTCGTCGCAGCTGTAGCGGCCGGCGCCTTCGGGAGCGTCGCGGCCTGCCAGATGACCAGCAGCAGCGCGAGCAATGCAAGCGAGCATAGCGCCGCGTTGCTTCTCAACGTGAATCGTCGAATTGCAGTCATTCAGTTTCTCCTGCGTTCAGGCGCGTTTGATGGCGAAGCCATTGAGGTAAGCGTCGGGTCGGCTCGCGTCGAAAGCGCGTCCCATCACCGTAATCGGCCGGTAGCCGCCGTTGCCTGTGATATCCGGTGGTGTCTCGCCTATCTGCTTCATCGCGTTCTGCGCGTCGGTCAGCAGGAATACCTGCTGCGCGAGTGAACGGTAGTCGACGCCACCCTTCAGATAGCCCCACCGCTTCATCTGCGTCATCATCCACGTCGCCATCGAATACCACGGCAGCGGCTGAAAATCGATGCGGTCCGCGACGCGGTGCACGTGACCAATGCCGTCCGCGTAGGTGCCGGTCAGCACTTGCCGGATCACCAGCTCGGGTTGATTCAGATAGGCAGGCGCCGCGATCATTTTCGACAGCTCGGCGCGATGCGTGGGGTCGCTCGCATAGGCGGCCGCGCGCAGATTCGCACGCAGCAGCGCGGCGAACGCGTTCGGGTTCTGCCGCACGAACGCGTCGGGCACGCTGAACGAGCAGCAGGGGTGCCCCGCCCAGATGTCCTTCGACAGAATATGAATGAAACCGACCTCGTCGAATACCGCGCGTTGATTGAACGGATCGGGTCCCAGGAAACCGTCGATGTTGCCCGCGCGCAGGTTCGCGATCATCTCCGCCGGCGGCGTCACCCGTAGTTGCACATCGCGATCCGGATCGATGCCATGCTCCGCGAGGTAATAGCGCAGCAGAAAGCTGTGCATCGAATAGTCGAACGGAATCGCGAAGCGGAATCCTTTCCAGTTGCGCGGGTCGCGATTGTCCTTGTGTTTGAGCGCCAGCACGATGGCCTGGCCATTCACGTTCTGGATCGTCGCGACGCGCGTCGGGGTGGGCTGCGAACCGACGCCAAGCGAGATCGCGAGCGGCATCGGCGCGAGCATGTGCGATGCGTCGAGTTCGCGATTCAGCATCCGGTCGCGCACGAGCGCCCAGCCGCCCAACTTGTTCAGCGTGACGTTCAGCCCTTCTTCTTTGTAGAAGCCGAGCGGTTCCGCGGCGATCAGCGGCGTCGCGCAGGTGATCGGCAGAAAGCCGACGTTAAGGTCGCGCTTTTCGGGCTGCGGGGCTTTCGTTTCTGCGAAAGCCTGCTGCAGCGACGCGATCGGCAGCACGCTGTACACGGCGGCGATGGCCGTGCTCTTGCCGACCGCACGGATAAACGCACGCCGCATCGCGTCGCGCGGAAAAAGTGCGCGTACGGCTGCTGCTTCGACGGCGTCGCACCACGCGGCTTCACCGTCCGCGCTGCGCCCGTCATGCGCGTCGTGTGCGGCTCCCGCCTTGGCGGCGCGGTGCGCGGCTTCGTCGGCATGGCGGCCACATGAGCAACCGCCAAGCGTGCTGCCGGGGTCGAACGGTTGATAGCGATTATCCATGTGGTGTCCGATGCGTGAGGGTGGGTTCAGGCCGCGAGCTCGACGCGCCGGCTGCCAATCGTCAACGACGAAACGATGGCGCCGTCACGGTACTGCGCCATCGCGAGGTGCCCGTCGTCCTCTTCGACGATCTGCCAGTCCAGCTCGCGCGAAGGCAGTCCGCGCACGACGATCGGCGTCGAGCGCGTCTTCACGCGGATCACAGGCGACTGGTGGCGATAGCCTGCATGTTCGCAGCCGGTCACCGCATGCGCGATCGCTTCGGCCTGCGCGACAATCGGCTCGATGAAGCGGCACGGCTCGCCGGCGATGCTGATGCAGTCGCCGAGCGCGTAGATATCCGGCGCGCTGGTCTGCAACGTGCGGCTGTCCACGACGATGCCTCGCTCGAATTCGAGTCCTGCCATTCGTGCGAGGCGCCCTTCGGTGGCGAGCCCGGCTGCGCACAGCACGAGATCGGCGGCAATCCGCTCGCCGTGCTGCGTCGTGATCACCTTTTCGCTTCGCGTGGCGCTCACATCAGGGGCATCGCCGCTTGCCGTCGTCGCGTCACTCGTCCGCTGTGTGGCGCACGCGTCGATCCCACGCCGCTCCTCGACGCTCACGCTGCGGCCGGGCAGAAAGTGGATGCCGAGCCGCGTCCAGCTGGCGAGCAGGCGGCGCGAGGCAGTCGCCGGCAACAACGTCGCGAGGGGCCTGTCGCTCACATCCAGCACCGTGACCGTATGTCCCGCCCGTGCCAGATCCTCCGCCAGCTCGCAGCCGATCAGACCCGCACCGATCACCGCCACGCGCGCCGGCCCCGTCGTCAGCCGGCGCTGCATGCGGCTCCACATCGACAGATCGTTGACGCGCCAGCACAGTTCGCGCGGCAAGCCGGACGGCACCACGGGCCGCGCCCCCTGGGCGAGAATCAGTTGCCGGTAACGGAACGTGCCCGCCGTCGTGCGCAGTTGATGCAGCGCCGGCGACATCCCGACCGCGTAGGTATGGGCGACCAGCCGTACGCCGAGGCGTGTTGCGGCGGCCGGGCCGGTCTCGAATACGAGCCGCTCCGGTGTGCGTCTCTCGCTCAGCGAAACCGACAGTTCCGGCTTGCGGTAGCGGTCCGCCGAGCAGGCGCTCACCAGCGTGATCGCGATGTCCGGATCCAGCGCCCGAACTGCTTCTACGGCCGCCCAACCCGCCGTGCCGCCGCCGACCACGATCAGCCCAGGCGTGCGCGAGAGCGCACCCTGCGCCGGCGCGCTCGCCGCTGCGCCGGCCACAACCGGCTCGTAAAGCACGAAGTCCGCTTTTGTCACCCCGCATAACGGGCACTCCCAGTCATCGGGGATCGCGTCGAAGCGTGTACCGGCCGCAATGCCGCTATCGAGGTCCCCCAGTTCTTCGTCATAGATCACGCCGCACGCGCGGCAGATGTATGTCTTCCAGTCGGCAATCGGGACGCTCATGCTGGAAGCTCCTCAGCGGAAAGACGGGCCATTTCCCAACGCAGATGCTTGATGGCAGGCGTCACGATCGCCACGAAGTGCGACTCGCGAATCCGCCGCTGCGGCGCTGCGCTCATCAAATAGCCGCGCGCGCCCTGATGCAGCAGCGACGCCTGCGCCGCACGCAACGCGAGTTCCGCGCCGCGTGCGCGCAGATCGAGCACTTCCAGCAGATAGTCGGTGCTGCCGTCGAAGGCGGTGCGCGCAAGCCGCTGCGTCGCACTCACCGCCTCGTCGAGTTCGGCCGTCAGTTCGTCTGGCCGGTCGTGCAGGAAGCGGTTGACGTGACCGAGTACCGGCTCGACTTCGAGACACGAATCGATACCGCCTTGTGCAACGCCCAGCGCCATGCCGACCTGCAGCAGGATGAACGCCGCCTTGATCCGCGCGACGAAAGGCCGCGCCGGATCGGCAATCAGGTCGGCTTCGCCGACGAAATAGTTGGTGAGCTTGACGCCCCACGTGCTGGTGCCTTCCATGCCGGAGAACACCGGGCAGTGGCGCAACTCGACGCGCTCGTCGCAGCTCAGCAGGAACATCACCTCGTGCGAGACCGAACCGTCGTCGCGATGCACCGCGGCGATCGCGCCGCAATACTGGCCGAGGCCGATGTGACTGACCCACGGCAGCGTGCCGTTGATCAGATAGCCGCCTGGCGTGGGCGTGGCGCGGAACATCATCGGCTCGATCCCTGAGAACGCTTTCATCGGATTCGACAGCGCGGTGCCGCCGAACCTCTGGCCGCGGGCATGCGCGTCGAGCCGCGCGCCACCTAGAGACGGGTTGCCGGATTGCTCCATGTACAACCCGCAGACATCGTGGGCCCACATCAGGAAGCCCGTCGAGCCACACGCGCGGCTCGCTTCCTGCATCGCGGCGAGCGACAGTCCGAAGCGTGCGCCGTACCGGTCGAGGTGAACGCCGAGCGCGCCGGCCGCGCCCAGTTCTCCCATGATGTCGAGCGGGTAGACCCCTTCGCCGTCGATCCGTGGCGCGGCTGCCGCGAGCGGACCGCGAGCGATCGCGGCCACGCGCGCCAGCACCGCTTCGTCACACCAGGTGTCGACGCTGGACGCCTCTGCTACCAATGCGTGTTCCATGTTGGTTTTCCTTCGGGTACCGGGGGCAGCCGCTACGCGCGGCACGGACGAGCGAAACGGCGCTTCAGTCGGCGAGCGCGACAGTCATGGGAATCGGATTGCGCATTGAGTTCGCAACCGGCGAGAAATAGTTAGCATGACGGACGATCTCATCAAGCTCCTCGCGCGTCGCATCGCCTTCGATCACGATCTTCACGCGGATTGCCTGGAAACCCATTTGCGCAGATTCCATCTCGGCGCCGCCTGCGCCCCATGCACCCGGATTGCCGATATCCGCCTCGAGGAACACTTCGAGCTTCGACAGCTTGATCTGCTTCCACGTCGCGACTGCCGTGATGCCGACCGCGAGGCAGCCGCCGAGACCGGACAGCACGATCTCGCCCGGCGCCGGCGCCGTGTCTTCGCCGAACAGATGCAGCGGTTCATCGACGACGACGGGCGTATGGTTGCCGACATAGCTGAACGAGCGGTACTGACCTTGCATGACCGTGTGCACGTTGTTCTTGCCGCGCGACCCCGGGTTATTGCGCCCCTTTTCGGCAAGGGCCATCAGCCCATCGCGGTCGATCGGCCGCAGGTAAGTGGAAATGGTCGTGGGATTATCGGTGACAGTGTTCAAGTGACGCTCCTGGTGCGTGGATGTGAAGGCGCGGGCGTCGCATCGAAGGTCGAGCGGCGCTGGCATATCACTCAATGCAACAGGCGTGCCAGTTTGACTGCGTATCGCCGAACCGCTTTCCTGGCGGGGCTTTCGGCCGGACAACAAACGCCGGCCGGGTTCGGCGCGACGCATTCTCAATCAGGCAGTGAACCGACAATGTCGACATTGTCGACATTGTTCACTCTGCGACGTGCGACCGGCCTGGCGGTCAGTGATTCGGCAGGCCAAGCTTTTGCCAGCGATAGCTGAACTGGCGCGCTGTCATGCCCAACTGTTGCGCCGCGCGCGATTTGTTTCCCCCGCACTGGTCGAGCGCGTCGACAAGCGCCTGCGCTGGATGCGAACCGACCCGCCGGTAGGGCCGCATCGGCAATGGTGCAGTGTGGGTCACGGGAGTATGTGATGAAACGTCCTGCGCCCCGCCCAGCCGGCGGTCGGCGGCCGCCGGCTGGACCAACGCGGGCGCAACAGCCGGCTCATCCGCCGCGTCTGAAGGCAACAGCCGGTCAATATCGACTGCATCGAGCAGCGGCTTCTCCGCGAGCAACACGATTCGTTCGATGAAATTGCTCAGCTCGCGAATATTGCCGGGCCACGGATACGCTTCGAGCCGATCCAGCGCGGCCGTCGTGAGATTGACGTTACGCTGGTTGATTTGATTCGTATGACTGATGAAATGCAGCGCGAGGACGCGAATGTCCCGGCGGCGTTCAGCGAGTGACGGCAGGTGGATCGGAATCACGTTGAGCCGGTAGTACAGGTCCTGGCGGAAGGTGCCGCACGCCACATCGCGTTGCAAATCGCGATTGGTGGCCGCGACGAGCCGCACGTCGACGCGGATCTCCGCCTTGCCACCGAGACGCGTGATGGTTCCTTCCTGAAGCGTGCGCAGCAGCTTGGTCTGCATCGTCACCGGCAGTTCGCCGATCTCGTCGAGAAACAGCGTTCCTTTGCTGGCCTGCTCGAACCAGCCCGCGCGCATGCTGTTCGCGCCCGTGAACGCGCCGCGTTCGTACCCGAACAGCTCGGACTCGAACAGCGTATCCGGTATCGCCGCGCAGTTGATCTTGATGAAGGCACGGTCGCGCCGCGGACTCGCCAGGTGCAAGGCCCGTGCAAACAGCTCCTTGCCGGTGCCTGATTCGCCGAGCAACAGCACGCTCGCGGCGGAATCCGAGACTCGCTCCAGTTCCGAGATCGCGCGCAGCAAAGGCGGCGAGGTGCCGACGATCCCATAGCGGGCGGCCGCCGATTCGAGGGCCCGCGCGAGCACCGCGTTCTGTTGTTCGAGCGCACGGGTTTTTTCCTCGAGGCCGGCTTCCAGCTGCAGCAACTGCCCCGCCAGGGTCGCGAGAATACGCAGCACCGTGATGTCGTCAGCCAGCGCACGCGAGCGGTGGCGAATCCGGTGACACGCAAGAACCCCGACCGCCCTCCGTTCGATGACGATCGGCAGCGCGATGAACGCGACCGGGCCGGCCGGCAACCGTGAGCGCTCAACCGCACGCGCCAGAAAGTCCGGCTCGCGGTCGATGTCCTGGATGATCGTCAGTTGGCCGTGTTGCAGCGCTCGCCCGGTGATGCCTTCACCGTACGCATACACACCCCGGCCGATTTCCTCGGCGGTGAGTCCGTACGCGTACCGGATGCGCCCGCTGCGACGCGATTCGTCCGCGAGCACGATGCGGCCCCGGTTCAGGCCGAGCAGCTCGGACATCAGATGCAGCATCTCGCGCAGCGCAGGCGCGGGGGACAGGCTTTTGCCGACAAGCGCCATCACCTGCTGCAATAGCAGCATTTCGTGTTCGCGCCAGTAGCCGGCGGATTCGCTGTCGGCTGAGGCGTCAGATGGTGTTTGCATGGGCATAAGCCGCCACGGTCGTGAGCGAAGCCTATTATTTCAGAACACAAAAAATCTCGCAGGCTCACTGGCGCGGCTACACGGTCGAAAAACGTCGCAACGCAACGTGCGGCGATGGACGAACCGTCGTTGTGAATGGGATCGCGTGCGCCGATGTTCGCCAAAGCGGCCGATGAAGATGTTCCTTAGAGTGGCATGAGTCCCAGCGTTCAATCCAAAATCGAGGTTTAATCGATGCGCTCTTTCACCGTTGTTCGCCGTACCTGTTTTTCCGTGCTCTTTGCGTTACTCCCTTCTCTCGCCTCGGCGCAAACTTATCCCGCTCCGCGTGAAGGTGACTGGATCGCACCAAGCTTTACGTTCCATAAGGGCGATACGCTGAACGCTGTTCGCCTTCACTACCTGACCATTGGCGACCCTGCTAACCCGGCGGTTCTCGTGCTTCATGGCACGAACCAACCCGCGGCGAGCATGCTGACGCCGAACTTTGCAGGCAAGCTGTTTGGACGCGGGCAGCCGCTCGATGCGACGAAGTACTTCATCATCCTGCCCGAAGGAATCGGCATTGGGAAATCCGCCAAGCCATCCGATGGTCTGCACGCGCATTTTCCTCAGTACGACTACGACGATATGGTGTCGGCCCAATATCGCATGGTCACGGAAGGACTCGGCATTCATCATCTTCGCCTCGTCCTCGGCTACTCCTTGGGAGGAATGCAGACTTGGCTTTGGGGCGAAAAGTATCCCGCCATGGTGGATGCGCTCGTTCCGATGGCGTCCCAACCTATCGAGATGTCCGCGCGCAACTGGATGATGCGTCGCATGCTCGTCGAGTCGATCAGGCAGGATCCGGCATGGAACCATGGCGACTATACGGCGCAGCCCCCGTCGTTACGCCTCGCCAGCACGATGTTTGCGATCGCAACCAGCGGCGGCACGCTTGCTTACCAGACGTTGGCTCCGACGCGTGCGAAAGCTGACAAGATGGTCGACGACATGCTGGCGGCGCCCAAAGGCGATGCCAACGATGTCATGTATCAATGGGCTGCAGCCGCCGATTATAACCCCGTACCAGGATTGCCCCGAATTCAGGCGCCTTTACTGGCCATTAACTCCGCGGATGACGAGCGTAACCCGCCGGACACCGGCACGATGCAGACGACGCTTCACCAATTGAAGCACGCCCGCTTGTTGTTGATTCCAGCCAGCGCCGAAACCCGAGGACACGCGACGCTAGTCAACGCGACGTTCTACGCAGAGCAGCTAGGTGCATTCATGCAAGCGACGGCCCATCACTGACTGCGCCGTTCATGCTCGCCCTCATTGGCATGTCATGGACCGGAAGAAAGCGAGGAGCCATCGTTCGTCTGCGTCGGGGCATGCGCTATCTGTCGTTCGTCCGTCGATTGAAAATCATCCAGCAGACCCTCGAAGACTGAGCGGTCTTGGCGTGGTTCACTCGGCGAGAGCGGCGGCGGTCACACGAACCGAGTCGCCCTTGAAACGGGCCTGCCACGACATGATCTGACGCCTGTCATCCGGAAACATC
>Ga0073928_10007964_pt1 | contig 13482 bp, 13 predicted proteins | sample PaiPotPPA55metaG_FD_76969 | JGI IMG/M metagenome (GOLD analysis project Ga0073928, IMG submission 76969) | Iron sulfur acid spring bacterial and archeal communities from Banff, Canada, to study Microbial Dark Matter (Phase II) - Paint Pots PPA... ...
CGCAACTCGAAAAAATTCCCTGCATGCTGATCAGCGGCGGTAAGGAAGCTGAAGCGCGTAGCGTCGCGGTACGGCATCGCTCGAAAGGCGACCTGGGCCCGCGCGCACTAGAACAATTCGTCACCGACCTACGCGCTGAAATCGATTCCCGCCAAATTCTCTAGCGCCCGCTTTTTCTGGTTCTTCGACGTAGACGCGGAGGTCCTTCTTTATCCTTCGTGGCTCTGAGCCGAAGCAGCGCGCCGGAGTAGTGCCCCAAGCCTTCCTAAACATGGAGATGAAGGCGCTCGGCGTGCTGTAACCAGCTTCCATTGCAGCGTGCGTGACCTTAGATCCCTCTGCGAGCAGGCGCATGGCTTGCATTAGGCGAAGCTGCTGGCGCCATTTGCCGAAAGTCATGCCCGTTTGGTCCTGAAAGCGTCTCTCGATCGTACGCTTGCCTGCACCAATTTCTTTGCAGATTTGGGTAAGCGTACGTTGGTCACCCGGGTTCGCCAGTAGCACGCCAGCGACCCGCAAGGCTCGGGGGTCTGAGGGGTTTGGAAGCTGCAAAGAAACCGTCTGAATAGTTTCCAACTGGTCCAAGATGAGGGCAATCAGATGGCGCTGCCGCTCGTTTTTTCTGTTAAGGGCTGCGAGCATGCAGGCATGGAGAATTAGTTCCTTCAGTAACGCCGACACGTTTAGTACGCAGCAGCTACGCGGCAGAGTCTTCGCCAAGCGCGGCCGAAGGTAAAGAGTCCGCATCGATACCATCCCCGACATGATGATGGTGTGCGGAAGCTTTGCGGGAATCCAAACTGCGCGGTCGGTAGGCACCACCCAAGCGCTGTCGAGCGCGCGCACAGTCATGACCCCGCGAGATGCATACACCACTTGATCGCGATCGTGGAAATGCAACGGGATGACGTGGCCTGCTGGATATTCACGACTCAGCGTCGCAATCGCTGAGTTGCCCGCCACAACGGGATGAAATTTTGCGATTTGACGCTTTTGGGACATTTATTGTCACAATATCGAAAGAACGCAACGCCTTCAAGTACTAATCTCTAATCTTCAGCTTGATTGAGTTGGGTTAGCCACCAGGCCTTTAGAAAATGAACAGAGTCCATCGCTGGTACTGCCGGTCGTCTGTATGGAAACGCAGGGTCGATAACGAGCTTCTGCCTTTGGCGCTCGCTGGCGCAACTCTGGACGAGCCCGCGCTCGAGATTGGGCCTGGACCGGGCGTCACCACCGACTATCTGAGCGCGAAGATTCGGTCCTTGACGGCGCTCGAGCGTGATCCACTTCTAGCGAAAAAACTCCGCGAGCGGTTTAGCAGCACCAACGTGCGAGTAATCGAAGGAGACGCAACCGCGATGCCGTTCGAAAGCGGCTCTTTCCGCACGGTGTTTTGTTTCACCATGTTGCACCATGTGCCGTCCCCAGCATTGCAAGACCGCGTTATCGCGGAAGCATTTCGCGTGCTCGCTCCCGGCGGCTTATTCGTAGGGACCGACAGCCGAATGAGTTTGCGCATGAAGGTATTTCATTTGTTCGACACCATGGTGATCGTCGAGCCGGAGACCTTTCGCGAACGGCTCTGCCGCGCGGGTTTCAGGGATGCACGGATTCAGCTTTCCGGACGCGCGTTTCGCTTCTGCGCAGCACGGTCGTAAATCCAAAGTGGCAGCAAGGAGGAAAAGATGAGTGATCCGCGAATTTCAGTGTGGTTCAAAACGCTCCTGTTCATGGTCGTTGTAGGGTGCTCCTGGGTGGCGGCGCCGTCCGCGCTCGGTGCAACCGGATCCGAATCGTGTTCCGCAAACCAGGCAAGCCGGCAGATGGATTTTTGGTTGGGCGACTGGACGGTGACATATCCGGGAATGCCGGGCAGCGCCAACAGCAAAGTCTATCTCGAGCTCGATAAGTGCCTGATCGTAGAAAGCTGGGATGGTGGCAAGGGCCACAAGGGCGAGAACATGTTTGCTTATAGCGACGATGATAAGAACTGGCACGGAATGTTCGCGGATAATCAAGGACGCGTGCACATGTTCGAGGGAAAAGTCATGAATGGATCCAGCGAGTTCACTGGGCCGAGCCGCGGCTCGAACGGAGAAACGGTTTTAAACAGAGTTAAAATAGTCCGCGTGAGCGCGAATAAGGTGGAGCAGTCATGGGAGAAATCGGTGGATAATGGCGCCACGTGGACCATCGAATTTCATGGAGAATACACGCGGAAAATTTCATGAGTGAAGCCGTTCGCAGCCAGAGGCAGTAAATATGCGTCGACGTCTACCATTAGCTTCAGCGTGCTTTCTGGTCTTGCTGTTGACCAGTACAAGCCGCTCATTTGTTCCCGGAAGTTTCGCAGCTGGAGGCGGGCGGAACGGTGGCGTCAAAGCGAGCATGTATCCGTCCGTTGAACGGCTCTTTCATTTCCAGTTTTTGAAGTCGATTTGGTGGGTGATAAACTTCTCCCATGATTAACGGGGCACACGTCCTGCTATACAGTACCGATGCGGAAGCTGACCGAAACTTTCTCCGTGATGTTCTGAATTTGAAGTCAGTCGACGCAGGACACGGTTGGTTGATCTTTGCGCTTCCACCGGCGGAAGCGGCAGTCCATCCTTCGGAGGGAAGTAATCGGAAGGATAACCGGGCGATGCTCGGCGCAGAGCTTTACTTTATGTGTGACGATCTCCAGGCCACCGTAAAAATGCTGAAAGGCAAGAACGTGACCTGCGCGCCGGTAAGCGAAGAACGGTGGGGAATAAAAACAACCCTGCGTTTGCCTAGTGGCGGAGAAGTCGGCCTTTATCAGCCGAAGCATCCAATAGCGTACAACCTCAATTCCGAGTAATCCTTGCGCCAGATTGCCACGGAAATATAGGTGGAGGACGCTGAATAGTTTCAATTTTGTGAGTTGCGGCAGGAGCCATCAGCCATGCTATACTTTTTGACCCGCGCCTCCGAATAGGGATTTCTGGGCGAGGGAAAGCGGGCCGCGAACACAATTTCGTAGGCCCGGGAGGTGGTTTTATCGCAGAACGTGGTGGGAGTAGCGCTCTCAAAGTAAACGAGCGAATTCGCGCTCGAGAAGTTCGCGTGGTGGACGAAGACGGTAATCAGCTCGGTGTGATGACCTTATTCGACGCGATGAAGACGGCTCGAGAGGCCGGTCTGGATGTGGTGGAGATATCGCCGAACGCGGTGCCGCCCGTTTGCAAGATTGTGGATTACGGCAAGTTCCTGTACGAAGCGAACAAAAAAGCTCATGAAGCCAAAAAACATCAGAAAAGTTCGCACATCAAGGAAGTAAAGTTCCGGCCTTCTACGGCCGAGCACGATTATCAAGTTCGCAAGAACCAGATCATACGGTTCCTGGGCGAAGGCTATAAAGTGAAAGCCATGATCTTTCATCGTGGCCGCGAAATGGCCCACCAGGATGTGGGCCGAGCAAAGATGGACCGGCTCATGAAGGATATCGTGGACCACGCGCAAGTGGAGTTCGGACCGCGAATGGAAGCAAACATTCTGCTCGCGCTGCTGGCTCCGAAAAAGGGGGCGACGTCGGCGGCGCCGACTCAGCGGCCTGCGGCGGGCGGTCAAGCGTAGTTCTGCAGCGCCATTTACAAATCGGATTGTAGAGGAAATTGTGAAGAAGAATAAGAAAAAGAAGCTCAAGACACATCGCGGCGCAGCCAAGCGCTTCAAAATCACTTCCACTGGAAAAATCATGCGCTGGCACTCCGGCAAGCGGCATTTGTTGGGAACAAAGAAGCCTCGCCGCATGCGCAAGCTGGCTAATGCAGTGGTGGTGAATCCGTCAAACGTTCGGAACATTCGGTTAGCGCTTCCGTACGGCATCGAGTAGCGGCTGTTTTGCAGCGGGCGCGACAGCGCAATCAATTTCTACCGTGCCAGGCAGAGCGTAACGGGTGCCTGTCGGCCGGTTGCTCCAGCGACGAATACAATTCGCGAGAGCGTAACAGCGGTTGTAGGAGACAAACCCGTCCTGCTATCCGCAGTTTTTTGCGGCCAGCCGGACCATGTTTGTCTCCCCGTGTTGTAATCGACCCAAATTTTGGTAAATGCGCCTTTGCGGCGCGCAATAGGAGATCGAGCTATGCCTCGAGTTAAACGTGGAACCAAACGACGCGCGCGACGCAAAAAGCTGCTGAAGCACGCAAAGGGGTTTTTCCTCACCAAGGGAAAACTTTATAGGTCGGCAAAAGAAGCGGTAAACCGCTCGCTGCGGTACACCTACCGTGACCGCCGGGTTCGCAAGCGCGACTACCGCACGCTGTGGATTCAGCGCATCGGCGCGGCTGCCCGCAACAACGGCATCACCTACAGCCAGTTGATTCACGGACTGAAAGTGGGCGGCATCGAGTTGGACCGGAAAATCCTGGCGGACATGGCTGTGAACGACGCAGATGGATTCACGGCGCTGGTTGACTCTGCGAAGCAGCACGTCGCCAAAGCTCCCGCAGATGCAAAGCCCCACGCAAAGCCGGAACATCTTCGGCATCGCGATGAAGGCTAGTTAGCGCAAAGATGTTGTAGCGGCGGCCTCCAGGCCGGCGTGTTTTTCCGCATACTCGGTGACGTCCCGCTGCACATTGGCGCGCGTTCCAATGTTGATCAGGCCGAGACACGCTGCAACTCAACACTTTTCTAATGACCGCGAGCGACCTTACAGAGCAAACGCTTGAGCACCTCGGCGCAACAACTCCCGACGCCATCGCGGAGAAGTTTGCGGAGGTGCGCGGACGGTTCGACGAACAAGCTGCGCTTCATTCCTCCGACCTAGAAAAGTGGCAAGTCTTTCTGGTCAAATGGACCGGCCGCAAGGCCGGCGTGCTCTCTCAAATCACAAACAATTGGCTGAAGACTGCTCCCGCGGAGTTAAAACCTGCCGTCGGGCAAGGGCTGAACAAACTCAAGGCCCACGTCGAGTCAGTTATCTCGGAGCGCCAACTTGCGATAGAAGCTGCGTCTGAACAGACGGCTTCGGCGCGCGACAAAATAGATCTTTCGCTTCCAGGTATTGAGCACGCTTACGGTACCCGACATTTAATCCGCCAAACATTCGAAGAACTACAGCAAATTTTCATCGCCATCGGCTTCAGCGTGGTCCAGGGGCCCGAAATCGAAACGCCCTACTACAATTTCGAAGCGCTCAACATTCCCGAGCATCATCCCGCGCGTGACAACATGGACACCTTTTACATCGAAGGCGCGCAGAACAGCCATCTGCTGCGCACGCACACTTCTCCCATGCAGATTCGCACCATGGAAAAAGAGAAACCGCCGGTGCGCATCGTGGTGCCGGGAAAAGTGTACCGCCGGGATAATCCAGATGCGACGCACGGCTATATGTTTCACCAGATTGAAGGCCTCGCGGTGGACACCGACATCACCTTCTGCGATTTCAAGGGCACGGTGGAATATTTCGCTCGCGAATTTCTGGGACCAAAAACGAAAACGCGCTTACGGCCGAGTTATTTTCCGTTTACCGAGCCTTCCGCGGAAGTGGATGCAACTTGTCACGTATGCGGCGGGAAAGGCTGCCGCGTCTGCAAATTTTCCGGATGGATCGAACTGTTCGGCGCGGGCATGGTGAATCCTGCCGTGTACGGGTTTGTGAAATACGATCCGGAGCGGCTTTCGGGGTTTGCATTTGGGATGGGCGTGGATCGCTTGGCCATGATGAAGTATGGAGTTACCGAGGTGCCGCTGCTATTTCAGAGCGATCTACGCTTCCTGCAACAGTTTCCGTAGAACGCGCCCTATCAATTTGGTTGTTTCTTTTTTTTTTGGTCACAGCGCTGGAATTTCTCGCGATGGCTAGGTTTAGTTTTCTACGATGAAAGTTCTCTACAACTGTCTCACAGAATTCGTGGACATGAAGGCAGCGCCTGCTGACCTAGCCTCACGGCTTTCTCTTGCCGGAGTCGCGATTGATTCGGTGGAAGAATCGGCGGCGGGGCCCGTGCTCGATGCGGAAGTCACGGCTAACCGTCCCGATTGTCTCGGCCACTACGGCCTCGCACGCGAAGTTTCGGCCGTCTACCGTTCGCAGCTCAAGCCTTTACAGCCCAAGGTCAGAGAAATTGCTGAGAAAGCCGCGGACGCGACGCGTGTTGAAATCGAATCGCCGGAACTTTGCGGGCGCTTTACCGCGCGTATTTTGCGCGGAGCGAAAGTGCAACCGTCGCCAGATTGGTTACGGCAGCGCCTGGAAGCGATGGGCCAGAAGTCGATTAACAACGTGGTGGACGTCACAAACTACGTAATGTTCGAGTTGGGCCAGCCGATGCACGCCTATGACTTCGATAAATTGAACGAGCGGCGTGTCATCGTGAGGCGCGCGCGTTCAGGCGAAAAGCTGCGCACCCTGGACGGTTTGGAGCGAGTGCTTACCAAAGACATGTGCGTGATCTCCGATGCGACGCGCGCTCTGGGTATCGGCGGCGTAATGGGCGGCTCGGACACAGAAATCAGCTTTACTAGCCGCAACATCCTGCTGGAGGCGGCATGGTTCGATCCCATTTCGGTTCGCCGCACCGCAAAAGCGCTCGGATTGCGTACGGAAGCTTCTTACCGTTTTGAGCGCGGCGCCGACCCGGAAATGGCCGAGCTAGCTTCGCGGCGCGCGGCGGAGTTAATTCAACAAGTGGCCGGTGGTGAACTTTTGGCTGGCGTTGTTGATGTGTATCCATCTCGCGAACCCAAAAAGAAAATTCAATTGGCGCGAAAGGAAATCTTACGCGTAATGGGCGCAGACATCCCAGACCGCGACGTTGAAGGTATTTTGAGCGCGCTCGGATTTCATCCCATTCGTGTGGACGCGAACCGTGGCAGCGACGGCTCGCTAGCGGCGGTTTGGGACTGCACGCAGGTTTCGTGGCGGTGCGATGTGAATCGAGAGATCGATCTGATTGAAGAAGTGGCCCGCCATCACGGCTACGACAAATTTCCGCCACGTCTCCCGCCCGCGAAAAAGCCGGCGCATCGCTTGCCGCACGCGGAGGCACAAGACCGCTTGGTGGAGCGAGCGATTGCGCTCGGCTACCACGAAATTGTCGAAATTCCGATCGTGGATGCCGAACGCGACGCCGTCTTTCGTGGCGAAAAGATTCAACCCGCTATAATTGGTAACCCACTCGCCGAAGATGCGTCCATTATGCGTTCGAGCGGTACCGTCAGCATGATCCGCGCCATCGAATGGAATCTTAACCACGGAAATCGCTATGTACGGCTCTTTGAAATCGGCAAGAAGTACGAATTACGAGACGGAGCGCCTGTTGAAACAACCGTTCTCACCTTGGGAGCAACGGGTTTGGCGCGCGCCAAAACGATTCACCAGTCCGCGCGGGAATTCAGTTTTGCCGATTTGAAAGGCGATCTCGACCGAATCGGTGAGCTCGCCGGGGGATGGGAGTGGCAAACTGGCGGACCAGCGTGGTTGTCTGCCGCCCGCGCAGCCCACTTTTCTGTCGCCAAAGCCCGGAGCGCGCCACTGGGGGTTGCGGGACGACTCTCTCGCCGCGTCGCCGAGCAATTAAAGTTGAGACAAGACGTTTATGTGGCCGACCTGGAACTCGAGCCTCTGTTAACCGCTATCGAATCCGCGCGTGTGGCCCTGCGATTTGTGCCTTGGCCGCGGTACCCTGCCGTGGAAAGAGATTTCTCGCTGGTTTTGGCCGACGGCATCACATTTGCGCAAGTGGAACACACGATCCGCGCGCTCGGTATCGCCGAGATTCAATCGATTCAGCCTGCGGATCTTTTTCGCGGCGGACAAATCCCCACCGGAAAATACTCGCTGATGATCCGCGTGATATTCCAAAGTCTGCAAGGAACGCTTACGGATCCCCAACTCTCTGAATTCAGTTCCCGCATCGTGACCGCGCTCGAACAAAAACTCGGCGCCACCTTGCGCGCAAACTAGCAATACCCGAAATGGCTGGACCGGGGAACCTAGCCTACACCGCCTCTTCCGCATCAAGACCATTGCGCCGGGCCTGCTGATGGCCGACAATGGCGGGAGCTCAGCCGGGAGCGCAAAGTGAAAATTGAAATCTACGATCAAAGTTACAATGTGAACGCGGATGGAAACGAAGAATATTTTAAAGAGCTTGCCGCTTACGTCGACAACAAAATGCGCTCGATTGCCGAAGCTACGCGCATGGTTGACTCGCTAAAAGTGGCCGTGCTCGCTGCACTGAATATCGCCGATGAGACTTTTACGCTCCGCCAACGGCAACAGGAAATCGACGGTCCGCTGCGCAAGCGCGTGGAAAAATGCGTTGCCATGGTGGAAAAGGCGCTCGAGCATACCAACTAACCGGTAGTCCCGAAATTTCCTGTAACCAGTACTTGTCCGGCGCAACCCATTTGTATGTGATGCCATCTGCTATATGATTAGCATTGAGGCTTTCTCAATCTTCAAGCAATGGCTAAGCACAAAGCAATTCGGTGTTTGCTTGTCCCCGTAGCTCTCGTTGTGCTGCTGGTCCTGATTACTACGTTGGGCGGTGTTTACCATCACCACTCAAATTCTTCGGAAGCAAACTGCTCGATTTGCCATGTAAATCATCAACCTATGGAGCGGCCGCTCGCAAAGGACCGCACTCCTGCGCTTTCCCAGTTAGGCATACGGCCCGAACCGTCGGAACCTGCATTCCTTCCGAGCCTTCTGTCGCCTCGTCTGCCGGCCCGCGCTCCCCCCACGGTTTAATACCCCTGTCTTGCTGCGCTGTTAGTGGCGCACCGATTCACTCTCTACCGTTCTGGCAAAGGTTGAAAATTATGCGTGTACAACGTGTGCGATTCGTAGTGCTCTCATTGGTGGCGTCTCTATGCGCCGTCATCGTAGCGCCAAACATCTGCGCGCAGAACCCGCCGCCGGCACAGCCGTCTGCCGCACCGCCGCCCAAGATCCCGATGCCTTCGGCACAATCCCATGGCACGATTCGCTTGACGCTCGATCAAGCTATTCAAATGGCTCTGGAACACAACCACAATTTGAAGGCTGCGCAAACGACGATCCAGCAGAACCAGGCCCAGGAGATCACCGCAAACCTCCGGCCGAATCCGGTGTTGAGCGCAGACACGCAGTTCTTGCCAATTTTCCAGCCTGACCAATTTAGCGATACCTACCTTGATAACACGGCGCAATTTGACGTGGGCATCAGCTACCTCTTCGAGCGCGGAAAGAAACGTCAGCACCGTTTGCAAGCCGCCAAAGACCAGACCGCGGTAACTACTTCGCAGGTGGCCGACAACGAGCGCACTCTGACATTCAACGTGGCTCAACAATTCATCAACGTACAACTGGCCGAATCCACGCTCGATCTTGCCATCGAGAACATGAAGAGTTTTCAGAACACCGTGGACATCAGCGAGGCGCGTTACAAAGCCGGCGACATCAGTGAAGTGGATTTCCTGAAAATTAAACTTCAGTTGCTGCAATTTCAAAGTGACCTTTCCCAGGCGCAGCTGGCTAAAACCCAGGCGCTGGTCGCGCTTAGACAATTCCTCGGATACAAAACCGTGCCGGAAGATTTTGACGTGTCCGGAGATTTTGATTACGTCCCACTCAAAGTGGGTTTGGAGGATTTGCAGTCCAAAGCCCTGCAAAATCGGCCGGACTTTCGCGCCGCGCTCCAAGGCGTGGCGCAAGCCAAGAGCCAATTCGAATTGGCTAGAGCCAATGGCAAGCGCGACATCACTGGCTTTTTCAACTACACGCACGTGGGCGCGGTGAACACTGCCGACATAGGCCTAAACTTTCAATTGCCGATCTTCGATCGCAATCAGGGCGAAATCGCGCGCACGAATTACGCCATCAACCAGGCCCAGGAACTGCAACTCGCAGCGAACGATCAAGTATTGAGCGACGTGCTCACCGCCTTCGAGTCAATGCGAGACAACGACCAGGTGGTTTCGCTCTACCGCGCGGGATACCTCGATGCTGCCAAAGAATCGCGCGACATCACGGAATATTCATACAAACGAGGGGCCGCAAGTCTGCTGGATTTTCTCGATGCGGAGCGCAGTTACCGAGCCACCGAGTTGGCCTATCGCCAGTCACTGGCGGCCTACCTGACGGCGGTCGAGCAGCTCCGTGAGGCCGTAGGAGTGAGGAACTTGCCATGAAGGATTCGCCAAAAATTAAACGCACGCTCTGCCTCGGATTAACAGCCTCGCTCGCAATTTTGGCTGCAGGCTGTAGCTCGGAACGAGGCGCGAATCAAATGACCTCGTACTCTTCCAGTGAATCGAAGGCGGCAACGCCCGGGTTGTTCACCATTCCTCAAGATCAAATGTCCCACGTGCAGGTTGTTACCGTACAGCCATCAAAAATTACGCGCACGCTGCGTTTAACTGGCGCGGTGGCCTATAACGCGTTCAACACAACGCCGGTAATCACTCAAGTGGGAGGGCCGGTTGCAAAGATCCTGGTGGTTCCGGGAGATCGCGTAAAGCGCGGCCAGCCGCTGTTGGAAGTCAGCAGCCCCGACTATTCACTGTTGCTGGCGTCCTATTTGAAAGCGCGAGATGTGTTTCGTGTGACGGACAAGAATTACCAGCGCGCCCAGGATCTTTTTGCGCATCACGCCATCGCTGACCGCGACTTGTTGCAAGCTGAGTCCGATCGAATACAAGCGCAGGCGGACTTAAGCGCTGCTGAGCAGGGTATGAAGATTTTAGGAATACCTAAGCCTGAGGATCTGGAGAAATCTCCTATTTCAGCGCAAATACCTCTGCTGGCTCCCATCGGCGGCGAGGTCGTGGAACGCCTCGTTTCTCCCGGACAAGTGCTGCAGGCCGGCACTACCCAGGCCTTCACGATATCGGACGTCAGTACGGTTTGGGTGCTTGCGAATATCTATCAGGGAGACCTGGCCTATGTGAAAGTCGGCGATCCCGTCAACATTTCTACCGATTCCTACCCGGATAAGTTTTCGGGCAAGATTTCATTTATTTCACCGGCGCTTGACCCCACTACACGCACTTTGCAGGCCCGCATCGTCGTGGATAACCCCGGCGGAAAATTAAAGAAAGATATGTACTGCGTGGCGACTGTAACTGCCGGGGTCATTCCCAATGCCATTGCCGTTCCTGATGCCGCGGTGCTGCGTGACGACGAAAATCAGCCGTTCGTTTACGTGGCAACCAGCTCCAACCAGTTCGGGCGGCGACAGGTTGAAATTGGCCAAAGCGAAAATAGCGAAACACAAATTTTGAAAGGCCTGTCGCCCGGTGAGAAAGTGGTCGGCAATGGAAGCCTGTTTCTTCAATTTGCCAATTCTTTCCAGCACTAATCAAGAAAGTTAAATGATCAATCGCATCGTCCAATTTGCGCTGAAACAGAGATTCCTTGTGCTGATGCTGGCGGGGTTCGTCACCGTTGCAGGGGCGCTTTCGTTCCAGCGCATGCCGGTAGACGCTTACCCCGATCTGTCGCCACCCATTGTAAATATTATTACGCAATGGCCGGGCCACGCGGCGGAAGAAATCGAAAGGCTAGTCACACTGCCTACAGAAGTGGAAATGAACGGCGTGCCAAAGATGGCTATCCAGCGTTCGATCTCGCTGTATGGCCTCTCTGTCGTAATACTTACTTTTGACGAAAACACCGATGACTATTTCGCGCGCCAAGTTGTGTTCCAGCGTCTCAGCGAGGTGACTTTTCCTGCCGGCGTGCAGCCGACGCTAGCTCCCTTGTCCAGTCCTTCCGGGTTGGTGTATCGCTACGTGCTCGAAAGTCCCGACCGCTCTCCGCAAGAATTGAAAACCTTTGAAGACTGGGTCATCGAGCGGGAATACAAACAAGTGCGCGGCGTGGCAGACGATTCCGGCTTCGGCGGCACTGTGATGCAGTATCAGGTACTTCTCGATCCTGCTCGGCTTTACGGTTACCACATTACGGTTCCTACCGTGATTCAGCAGCTCAGTCTTAATAACGCCAACACAGGCGGCGGATTCTATTCGCAGGGCGGGCAGTTTTACTACGTCCGCGGCCTGGGGCTGATCCGGGACGAAGCCGATATCGGCAGCGTGATTATCGGAACCCAAAACGGAGTGCCGGTTCACGTCCGAGATGTGGGAGACGTTGCCATCGGCCACGCACCACGTCTTGGCCAATTTGGGTTCAACAAAAACGATGATGCCGTGGAAGGCGTCATCATGATGCTACGCGGGGAACAAACGCAAAATGTTCTGATGGGCGTGGAGGCGAAAACCAAGGAACTCAACGAGCACATCCTTCCGCGCGATGTAAAAGTGCGGCCCTTTTACGACCGCAGCGACCTGGTGCAATTGACCATCACCACAGTTGAGGACAATCTTCTGCTGGGCATGACGCTGGTCTTGATCGTGCTCATCTTCTTTCTAGTCAGTTTCCGCGCAGCGGTTATTGTGGCCATGACCATTCCGCTCGCGTTACTTTTTTCCTTCATTTTCTTGCATGCCAACGGCGTCGCCGCAAATTTGCTTTCTATTGGCGCGATCGACTTTGGAATCATCATCGACGGCACTCTGGTGATGGTTGAAAACATTTATCGCGAACTGGGACTCCGCGAAGGGCAGCAATATAACCTGCAAGAAGTAATCCTTGCCGCAGCCAAGGATGTGGATCGCCCGATTTTCTATTCCGTAGCGGTAATCATCGCCGGATATATTCCTATCTACGCGCTCAGCGGGCCTTCGGGAAAGCTTTTCCACCCGATGGCCGATACCATGTCCATTGCCTTAGTCGGCGCGCTGATTTTCACACTCACCTTCGTTCCGGTGATGTGCTCCTACTGGTTCAAAAAAGGTGTGCGCGAACGCGAGAACAAGCCATTCGAATGGGTCCGCACGAGATATGGAGGGCAGCTTACCTGGTGCCTGAATCATCCGAAAATCACGATGATGGTAGCTACTCTGATTTTCGGCGCATCACTTTTACTGATCCCGTTTATCGGCGGCGAGTTTATGCCTCATCTGGACGAAGGCGCGCTGTGGGTTCGCGCGACCATGCCTTACACCATTTCGTACGAGGAAGCGGCCAAGATCGCTCCACAAATTCGCGACATCCTCGCCAAATACCCCGAAGTCACGGAAGTAGGATCCGAGCTTGGCCGCCCGGACGATGGCACGGATCCAACGGGATTCTTCAATTGTGAATTCTATGTGGGGCTGAAACCCTACAAAGACGCGATATGGAAGACCGGAAAAATTCACAACAAGCCCGAGCTGATCGAAGATCTCCAAAAGCAGCTCGACGCGTATCCCGGGATTATTTTCAATTACACGCAACCGGCCGAAGATGCCGTAGACGAAGCGCTTACCGGACTAAAAAGTGCCCTGGCCGTGAAAATCTACGGACCCGACCTGAATGTGCTGCAAGACCGTGCGCTCGAGATCAAGCGCCGCCTTTCGCAGGTTCGCGGCTTCGCGGAACTCACCGTAGTCCGTGAATTGGGCCAGCCCAGTCTTCTC
>Ga0073928_10007965_pt1 | contig 13482 bp, 7 predicted proteins | sample PaiPotPPA55metaG_FD_76969 | JGI IMG/M metagenome (GOLD analysis project Ga0073928, IMG submission 76969) | Iron sulfur acid spring bacterial and archeal communities from Banff, Canada, to study Microbial Dark Matter (Phase II) - Paint Pots PPA... ...
GAGTAGCCACCAGCCTTGGCCGATGGCCAGAGGCTTAGTACAACTGATGTTCAAGACGTTGCGGGATGTCCCCATCCCGTTTTGCTTTTTGATTTTTGTGAGCGAGGAACGAGCGAGCGCAACAATCAAAAGCAAAATACAGTCACTCTTCTCAGCGCGGAGCGGAGGCGAGCTCAAGCTTAAAACGGAATAAATCGGGGGTAGCCCGTAGGGGGCAACTTTTATGCCGGATTTGAGATTGAACTAGGTGGAGCGGAGCGCTAGCGCAAGCGGGAAACACACGATATACCAATGAGCTTCTGGCTGAACTCGGCGAAGGCGACGGCGACTTGTCGTCAGCTTACTGCGAATGATTCGCGTACTTAGCTTGTCAGGAGAGAGCGATCAGCTCCAGCAGCAGAGTCCCTCCGTGACAAGATAGCTAGAGAATTCGGCATCTCCAAATATCTTCGATAACTCCTCGACGCCTTCAAAAGATAGGCCCGTCCTTCAATCACAAACCCATCCAAGTTGTGCTCAATGGCATATGCCGAAAGGTCACTGATCTTGTTTATAAATCCCTTATTATTGAAATTCAGAGAGGTATTACACAGAACGCCGTATCCGGTACCTGCCTTGAATGCGATAAGGAGATCGTACAAATTCCGATTGGTCGCAGATGACACTGTCTGAATGCGAGCAGTCCCGTTCACGTGGGTAACAGCTACCAGCGCGTTCGTTCTTACACGATGCGTAAAAAGCATGAATGGACTTGGTTGATCGCAGCCAAACCATCTTACAGCGTCTTCCTCTAAGCAAACAGGCGCAATCGGCCGGAATTGTTCGCGCTGCTTAATCTGATTTAGCCTCACTCTGGTGCTTTCTTGGAAGGGTGCAGCAAGAATCGACCGGTTGCCCAGCGCACGCGGGCCGATTTCATATTTGCCGCTCACCCATCCGATAATAAGGTCATTAGCCAACATATCGGCTATCAATTCACAATTCCTTTCGTACAGATCGTACTGCGCCAAATCGAAAGAGTCGGTCATTATGAAATCAAGGCCAGAATAAACATTCCAATCGACTTTTGGATTCCCGGTAAAATGGAATTGGGCGTCGATTGCCGTTCCGATAGCCGAACCAGAATCGTTAGCAACTGGCGGCACGAAGACCTCGGAGAAAAGGCCTGCCTCCTTCCACTTGGTGTTCCAATCGCAGTTCAGTCCACATCCACCCGCGATGATAAGCGGCATTCCTTTCTTCATGTTCGCCTTTGCGAATCTACAAAAGATCTCAAAGATCTTGTCGCTAAAAATACCCGCGAAGTTGCGAAATTCAGGATCATCTAGCCCGACGTTGCAGTGAGGCGAATGCTTAAGGTTTTCGTACGCGCTCAGTCCTTGGTACGGGCCGTCTAGTAGAAAATCGAGCAGTTTTTTTTCTTCGGCCGACGGCGTGCTGCGATTCGAAAATGATGCCAGGGCCATGAGCTTCCCGGCGTCCGAGGAACGAGGATAGGGTCCATTCTTAGGAAAAGTTGGATCGGCCAGGCCGTAGAGTAGGCCGTAGCGATTCCCCGGCTGATTCAGAACATCGGCAATCAGTGTGATGTTCAGTTCTGAATCGATCTCGTAGAAGGCGCCTATCTCCCCCTCCCATACCAATGCGTAGCATGGGGTACCTTGCGTTAAACTTGACATACCGAAAGCGCAAAGTAAGTGCGATCGCTCATGAGAAGACGAGAAATAGTGGACCGGCCTTCCTAAGAGGCGTCGTTGACCTACGATAAAGTCACTCTTTGACACGCCACGGTATCCGACATCCGACCCGTGTAAGTACTCGTAGTCGTCGCGTGGCCACCAACCGCCTGTACAAATGACGTCGGGGATTTCGTCGAGTTCGTCAAAAGCGTTGAAAATGTCAGAACTGGATATTGCCGAGTATCGATAGTTCGAGTTCTTCTCGGCCTCGATCGAAAATACCAAATGAGCATTCTGCAGATAGACGATGGCGCCGTCGTGGCCGGGGTTATACGAGAGAATCTTCACGTTGCTAGCGACCTCCGTCTTGAGCGATCCTGAGCGACCACGCCTATTCAATCAACTATACCCGACGTCACTGGTGCGCCTGATGCACCTTCTCCTTGTCGCGCAAAGGCAGGCTGGAGTATATGGTACACAGTGTGTCAAGTAGCACTAAATTTGTAGCGCCGGCGCAAGCGAACCCCCCCTCCTATCGACGGTGAATTTGGATGCAACAGGAGTCTGACAGTGCCGAGCGCGATCGACAGCGCTCGGAATTCATCAGAAGGCTGGTTCAACGCCGCGTAGCTCGGTGTACCATCGACAATCGGTACGGGCATCTGGTACCGAGAACGATCGTGCAGTTTTGGCATGACCTTCGGCAGTTGCCGCAGGACGTCGAGGAATGCGTCGCCTCTTGGACCCGATGGGAGACCACTGGCTTCACGCATTGCTTATTCGACAAGCATGCTGCCAAGGCATTCATCGGAGGTTCATTTGGTGCGCGGCATGAAAAAGCCTTCGAACGCTGCTACCACCCGGCAATGGAGGCAGACTACTTCCGGCTTTGCTACTTGCTAGTCAAAGGCGGCTTCTACGTCGATGCGGACGACGTCTGTGTTGGTACTGACATCGGCTGGCTGTTCGATGACGGTCGACTCAAGCTCCAGCCCCTTTGCTACGACATCGCTTCCGGATTAATGGTGCAACCGTCAGTGTTTCTTTGTGCTGATGCCTACGACCCGGGTTGGATTTTCTACTTCAATAACAATCCACTTGTTGCTAGCCCGGGTCATCCGATCATCGAGCGTGCGCTCAGCCAGGCGACAAGTCTTCTCGAACTCGCTAGTGATGACTCACTACTTGAGATTCAGACGGCGACCGGACCCGGGAATCTTACGAAATCTGTTTTCGATCTCGGCCCGACGATAGCGGGTGGTCTTGAATTCAATTTGTTTATATTGCGAGACTGGGATTCAGTTGCCGTCTCGCGATGGCCCTTAAGTTACCGCCGCGATTCAAGAAACTGGCGGTTGTCCAATCAAAAGAGATTCGAGGACGGATAGTTTATAAATGAACCTTTCGAAACCGCGGCGCTCAGCGGCACGCCTTCTCCATACTCTGTTCTTGCGATGCCGATCCCGCCTGCCGCGGCAGCGGTGCCTCAGGTTCTTGGAGGACTCGGATATTCAGCAATCGGGGATTGGTCCGATTTTCGTCATCAACCTGGACAGACAAACGAGCCGTTGGACTGAAATTGTCTGCGAGCTCGGTTGCATCTTGGACGCCTCCGGCAAGCCTCTTTCGGAGCGTGTCGTTCGATACTCCGCATGTGACGCGCAGATCGATCCTGCAGAATTCCTTAGCGAAGCCGATGTCGACCCGTTTTACACACTCGGTGATCAGCTATTTGTCGAACCGCAGCCTGATGTTCTCCCAGATGTATTTGATCTTGAACTCCCGATTAGGATGAGTCAGGCAGAGATCGCCGTTGCGTGTTCGCACATCGGCATTTGGAAAGCGCTCGCGCAGTCCAGTGCTTCCTATACTCTTGTCCTTGAGGACGACGTCTGGTTCGAGCCTGACTTTGGGCGGATCCTCGAGCAGGCATGGCGCGAGATGGAAGGTGCTGACCGGGCCAATCCTAATTTCGATATCTTGTATGTGTCATACGGGGAGGTGCGCCACGGTGCTCCAAAGGAGCTTGTTTCGAAGAATGTGTTTCGTCCGGAGCGCGGTCTCTGGTACTTGTCCGGTTACGTGTTGTCAAAGAAGGGGGCTCAGGCATTGCTGGACCTTCTTCCATGCCGCGGCCCGATCGATCTCTGGATTAATCACAAGTTCCGAGAGCTGGAGGTTCGGGCGTTGCGCCGCTCAGTAGTAAACCAGCGTCGCGATCTCCGCTCGACTAATTCGTACTCGATCCTGCCAGTATTGAGCCGGATTGGCGTTCTCGATCGGGGCGATGCAGCGCTGTTTCATCGGCGGCCGATCCATTCTCCGGTTTTCGCGTTCGGACCCCCGGAATCTGGGCTGTCATCGCTTGCAATGGCCGTCTCGATGCTTGGTTATCGTTGTTGCAGCGATTTCGACAGTATCCCGGAATGTGAATTTGAGAGCTTGCTCGCAGGTCGCACTGATCGCGTTTTCGATGCTTATGTCAATATAGGCTCGCTAAGCTCGCAGATACCAGTGCTCACCCAGCGCTATCCAAACGCCAAATACGTTGTGATTGACGACGTGGCGAGCTCCGGTGAGCGCAATGGCGCCATCCTAGCCGCGTTGGAAGGGGCCGACGTCCTTAATTTGCATCACGAACACGCACGCAGTTGGCGTCCACTTTGTGAGCATTTGAAATTGGCGCCGCCGGATGCGCAATATCCAGCTGTTCGCGATATTGGTCTGCGAAGGCACCAGCGAGTGCCGCCAGACAGGGAAATTGCTGCTCCCGCAAGGCGGCTCCGGCACGACCCGTCGCCGTGGGCGGCGAAGACACGTGGAGGTTGGGTCGGAATCAGCGCGAGCGCGTTAAAGGGACGGAGATCGTCACCTTCTTTCCGGATGTATTTCGACGACGATCTGGCTCAAATCCTGTCTGCACGATGGCTGCTGCGAAATGATACCTTCCCTGGAAATCTCGGGCTTTTTCGTCCGGCTAACGTGACCTCAGCAGCGGGCGGCGGTCTCTCACTTGCTGTCATCGAAGAGCCGCTGGGCGTTCGCAATCTCAGTGCCGCGGCGATCTCAAGCCGCGCTACATTCCTGTTTGGACGTTTTGAAGCGACGCTGCAGGCCACGAACGTCCCGGGCTTGGTGACCGGTTTCTTTCTCCACCGTGACTCGCCCCGACAGGAGATCGATGTAGAAATACTGGGGAATCACCCGGATCAGCTTTTGGTCAATGTTTTCTACAACCCGGGCACCGATGGCGCGAGATTCGACTACGGCTACCGTGGAACGCCCGCTATCATTAAGCTAGGATTTGACGCGTCAAAGGCCTTGCATCACTTCACGATCGAATGGGATCCATACGAGATCAGATGGTTCGTCGACCAGATGATGGTTCACCGTCGCGCCACATGGGACCCAACCCCAATCCCACATCTACCAATGACGTTGCATGTGAATACGTGGCCGACCCGCTCGCGAGAGCTCGCGGGCAAGCTGGCTCTCCGCGCGCTACCTGCGTCAGCGATCGTGCGCCGAGTCGCCGTCGATACAGACTACGGGCCCACTGTCAGCCGTCGGCTGCCACCATTACTCCACTCAGAACCTGATGAAGTTGCGGCGGCCTCATTGGCGACAGATGGCCTGACGTAGACCACGCCTCGCGCAGCAAGGTCCGCCCTGAGCAAACCTTAGCGCGTCGAAAAGTGAGAGGTGAGACGTCGCTAGGGTCATGTTGAGAACAGGTTTCTGATTAGAAAATTCGCTCGAAGCGACATCACTATAAAACCTAAAAAAAGCGCCCATTCAGGGCAATTCGCCCCACGAGACACGCAGTTGTGCGGCTTCAATATCATCGCGCTTGAACAGCGTTAATCGTTTACCCCGCCTTATGGGTGTGAACCAACCGGCGCGTTCGCACCGTTCAAGGACGGAGCGACCACCCAGCATAACGCGAGCGTCTTTGCAGCGCACAAACGGCGATTGAACTGGCTTCGCCATCTGCCGGGATCGCTCATCTGCTTCCCACCGCAGCAGATTTGCGGCGTGGAAATTCCGTTGCCGGATGGCTCTTCTTTTGAACTCTTCGACCTCCTTATCGGTGAGGATCTCAAAGAGCGTTTTCAGGTTCACTCTAGAATCTTCGACCATGGCTCATCTTGAAGCGGGAAGAAGATTAGCCCAACGAAGATTAGCGAACAGAAAAGACCTCCTCAGCCGCTCACGTACAGGTTCCTGAACGGCTTTCTGTCTTGTGCGGGGCTCCCAGCCTCTGTGCGCCGAGGATGACATTGCCAACGAAACGGATTTCCGCTATTCACGGCGCTTCAAAATATGAACGAGGTTCCCTTATTTTGACTTCGACGCTCCGGCCGATAGAGATCTAGGCGCCGCATTTGCCGAGCATTCTGTAGCTGGCGATTGGATCGCCTTTCATGGAACCAGCTCGGCTAATGAAAAGCAAATCGAAGAGACCGGCATTCATGCGCCACAAATCTTCATCGAAAAGCAGATAGTCAGTCTAGTTTCGATATACCGAAGCATCAATTGGTACGGTCGGCACCCAGGCGGCTTTCCTGTCCTAGGCTCATTTACTTGGAACCGTACGGTAGGAGCTTCTATCAGGCCTCTTTATTTGTCCGATTACCCCGAGCGGTGTCTGCTCTATTCGACCGAGGACTTTGCCGGCGGAGAGACTGCGCGAGCGATCCGTTATGCAGCAAAGGACTTGTTTGATTATGCGGCGAACGAGGAGCTTCAACAAGAGCATTACAATCTTCAGCGACGTGAGTGTGAATCTCTCGTGTCGATGGGAGCAATGCCGACTCCCGTAATTCGTCCAAATCTCGATTGGATGCGTTTGAAATTGACTGAAATCGAACCACTTCTTGATAAAGCGAACAGTCTGAAAGACCAGCATCAGTGGGGCGTCGTATACGCAATTCAATTTTCGCCGACCGATTTGCAGCGACTAGCGAACGGTGGTCAGGAGGGGATTCAATATTTTGGGTTGGTCGGCCGAGAACAAATCGTTGGAAGGGCCAGAATCTACAATTTGACAGAAGAGATAGCCTTCCGTCGGAAACAGTTTGCACACCGCCTCCGCCTAGAAAACGGCGCACTCTTCACCGGGTTCGAGGCGTTTCTAAAGAAGGCCGGTTTAAAGAGAACTGCAGCAGCCTCCCCGTTAAATCTCTCTCATTCCGTGGTGGACCCAGTAGCGGGTATAGACCTGAGCCACGAAATTGTCAGTCGGCTCAAAGGCAAGGGCTGAGGCTGTTCCTCCAGCTTAAGCAATGGCTTCTGGAAGCCTTTCCGAGGCTAAGCGGATACGATGATGCCGCTTATCTGGTCGAAATCGCGCGAAGCTCGAAAGGCGGTCGGAACCGAAAATCGGCCAAGAGCGACGCCTTGGGTGAGGCAATGAAGAGTTCCTGCAAGCGCACCGGAGCGGGATCAGCGTTCATCGGAACGCGCAGATTTCGCCGGTTCAATGCTTCTCTCTGACCAATAATTTTCGTATGTTGTTTTTACTATAGGCCGAATCCCTGAGCCCCTGATCTTCGCTGTTTTGACTGTTGGCTTTGCGCCACCGCCGAATGATCTTCACGGCGTAGCGTTCAGCCTCTTTTTCGATGCGGACTCGTAGGCGAGCGCTTTCCTCGATCGATAAAACCCTAATCGGCTTGGACGCGTCGATCGTGTCTTTGTAGAGGTGATGAAGTTCGTGCGCAATGACCGATAAGACATATTCCGTAATGTTGGCGACCGTAAGCTGCTGAGGTTTGGGCAGTACATAGTCAGAGGGTTTGTTATCTCCCCCTATCGTTACCCAGTCTTGGTATTTCACTGTCGTGCGCAGTTCGTACACGTCAGGGAGATAGATGATTATTTTTCGGTCGGCGGTATAGGCCCCAGCAGTTGTCGTATCCCAATTCCAAGGTTTATATCGAAAGCTAATGAATTGTAGCCATGGGTCTGCATCGTCTCGCTTGAGGTATTCAGGCAGAGCAAAAGCTACTAGATCATTGAGCACGGGCGTCGAATAGCCCGTTCTGTTGATGATTCTCGGAAACATTTCTGTGACCTTTTGCAATGCTCTATATCTTTTTCCAGCAGCTTGCTGTCTAACTATCAAATCAGCAAATCCCTATGTCGGGGATAAGCGGTGCTTAATCGCCAGCGGCGAAAACTTGCCCCCCGGTGGCGAAGCCGCGAGGGGCCATAGAATGCGACGAGTTGCTGGATGTTCCGTTCAACCACATGATATCGAAATGCACGAAGGACGTTGTTGATCCTGAAGGCCGGAAATATGGTGAGGAGGGGAGAGTTAGAGCGGAACCGAGGCGAAAGCTGGATCTAACGTATCCCGACCAGCTTATCTGAGACGAATATGACAGATTCAGCCCATTCGATCACGGGTATAAGATCTTGCCATGAAGAATTGGCGACAAGGTCCTCCTGACTGTGAGCAAGCTGGTTCCTGAGGCGTTCAAGCAAGACGAGAGCTCTTCTCGCGTCGGCATTCTTACCTAGATCCAAAGCGGTCCGTAAATCCTGATGACAGAGCACCAAATCTCTTTTGTCGCAAAACTGCAGGCAATCCAAGAGATCTATTTCTTGATCTTTCCGGCGTCGCTCATTCAACACCTTCTCGGCAGCAGAAATGCGACCCTCTTTTAGCTGCTTCCGCCAAGTTTGGTCAGGGTATTTTGCCCTAACCCAATACCCAAGATGCATTTCCAGCAAAGAAATTAGGCCGAAAAGATAAATACGAACTGCAGGTTTGCTTAAGTCCGCGGCTGTGATTATGCCGATAACTCCTGCTTCTGCTGAAACGAAAACATAGTCTCTTTCTTTGAAAATCGGTAAAAGCTTAACCAACGGTGTCATATCCGAAATCGTGAACTCAGGGAGAATTTTTTGAGCACAGTCTCTAACTTTACCCGTTTGCATAGAGCTTCGAGAGACAAACCTTGTAACGAAGCCGCCAGGTTCGGTCGCCACACCCGCGTGATCGAAGTCTCTCTCATTGAGTATCTTCAGCACCTCTGCGACGTCAGCTTGCTCTAGGCAGGACTGAATAGGTTCGAAGACTGCTTGGGCAGTGATCTTTTCCTCGAATAGCTTCCGGAGATCTTTTAGGCTGGTGCCCTTTCGTCGGTAACCTTGAGGAGATGTCCAAAGTGAATTCGGTCGCATACGCTACGGGCTGGTGACAGGCAATAGGGGTTTTGCGTTAACACCGCTAGCAACTCTATTTGGTTGCAACACAGACCGGACGCTACTGGTAAAACCTCTTTGGGCTTGCCTTTGACCTCTTTGTCGTTTGATCATCGCTATTGTAATTTCTACAAATAGCAAGTTCAGTGCATGCCCCCCTGGCTCTTTTTATATGTCCCATCGCCAGGCAGCACTGGCATTAAGCCTCCGAATAGAATGATGTTAACAGCTTTTAGCCCCGCCGGTAGAGAGAGTAGACATGAACGTTTTTGATCTCCGCGATCGTCTAGTCGGCGATTACGCTAGTTACACCCGCAGCTTTATCAAGATTGCGGACCCTCGGGTTTCAGAAACGGTGGAGTCGGCGCTGAATGCGGGGGAGTTCTGGCCAGAGCCGCAACTACAGCTCAATCCGAACTTTCTGCCGGGGGGCACGATCGAGGAGCTCGTTGTGAATCGCACGCTTCACGCCGAGTGTGCCAAGATCTTCAGGATAGAAAAATCCGACGCCGACCAGACCGGCAAGCCCCTGCTACTCCACACCCACCAGCAGGAGGCGATTCTCAGAGCAAAGAGAGAAAAGAATTCCTATGTTTTAACGAGTGGCACAGGTTCAGGTAAAAGCCTGACCTACATCGTGCCAATAGTTGACCACGTTTTGCGGAACGGACAGTCCAGGGGGATCCAGGCGATCGTGGTGTATCCGATGAACGCTCTCGCAAACAGCCAGGCCGAGGAGCTGAGCAAGTTCCTCAACAAAGGTTATCCGGAAGGAAAGCCGCCCGTTCGCTTCGCGCGCTACACCGGACAGGAGAATGGCGCTGAGCGAGAAACAATCCGGAGCAACCCGCCAGATATCCTGCTGACTAACTACATGATGCTGGAACTGCTGCTCACGCGGATCGAAGATCGTGAGCTCGTACGAGCCGCGCAAGGATTGAGCTTTCTCGTCTTCGACGAGTTCCATACCTATCGTGGACGACAGGGAGCCGATGTGGCATTGCTCATCCGGCGGTGCCGGTTAGCCTTCGGCGGGAATGACATGATCTGCATCGGCACATCGGCCACGATGGCCAGCGGAGGGTCTTCCTCGGAACAAAAGCGTGAAGTGGCCAAAGCTGCACGGACGCTCTTTGGCGTTCCATTCGATGAACGCCAGGTAATTGGGGAAACGTTGGAGCGAGCCACGCCGGAGTTGGATTTTGGCGATCAAGAAGTGATAAGAGCTATTCGCGGAGCAATCGAAACGAGTGCAAGCCCGCCCGACAGCTACGAGGAGTTCCGCCTTCATCCACTGGCCTCCTGGATCGAGTCCAGCTTTGGCGTGCGAGCCGAAAGGGAAAGCGGGCGACTTGTGAGGCAGGTCCCGCGACGGATGCAAGGGGAACACAGTGCGGCCGGAGAACTCGCTCTCATAACCTCCACCAATCCATCGCTTTGCGCGGCGGTGCTGCGCCGTTTCTTGCTTAAAGGTTCGGAATTGCGGCGCGACGTGTCGAGCCGATTCCCTATATTTGCCTTCCGGCTCCACCAGTTCTTCACGCGCGGCGATACCGTGTGGGCGACCATTGAGAAGGAGACGACGCGGCATCTGGAAATGTCGAAGAAGGGCTCCAAGCCCGGCGAGGCACTTAAAACGCTCTTCCCCCTTGTCTTCTGCCGCCAGTGCGGAACCGCCTACTACCGAGTCAAAGAGGTCTCCGTAGACGGCGGGAGATCCCTTATTCCACGAGAAGACCGTCGCGAGGAAAACGATGACGGTAGGGGCGATGCATACATTTACGTCTCCGAATCCGCCCCATGGCCGCGGGCAGAGAGTGGGGGACTACTTGAGCGCCTGCCTGCATTCATGAAGGAAACGACGCCGCAAGGAGTCGACCGCATTCGGCCCGATGAGCGAGATAATCTTCCCGAGCCCGTTTTCGTAGATGTAAGCGGCCGACTTGTGTCCGAGGGACAAGGGATTCCAGCGGTGCTCATCCGGCGGAACTTTCTTTTTTGCCTCGAACCCTCCTGCGGTGTCGCCTACACAAAGAGCCAACGCTCCGAGCGCACCAAGTTGGCGACCCTGGGTGTGGACAACCGCAGCACTGCGACCACGATTCTCGCGGTTCGTTCTCTCATCGAGTTGCAAGCCGATCGGGATCTCAAATCAGACGCCCGGAAGCTCCTGAGCTTCACGGACAACCGGCAGGATGCCTCGCTTCAGGCTGGGCATTTCAACGACTTTGCCCAAGTCGCACTGCTGCGATCCGCGCTACACAAGGCAACGAAGGATAAGGGGGCGAAGGGTCTGAGCCACGGCGAGCTCTCACGCAGTGTTTTCGATGCTATGCAACTTCGCTTCGACGAATATGCCGCCGACCCGGAGGTGCTGGGACCAGCAAAAAATGCCACTCACGACGCCCTGCGCCGCGTCATTGACTACTACCTTTATCGCGACTTGCAACGTGGCTGGCGAGTCACGGCCCCGAATCTGGAAGATTGCGGCCTCCTTACCTTCGATTACGAAGGACTACGAGGCGAAGACGGCCTGCTGAGCGAGGCCGCAGTCTGGGAAACTGGCTTCTCCGTTCGAGCGGACGCCGGCGGCGAGCAATTCATCGAAACCCCGGTGGTCTTGCGTTCTTGTTCGCCGGAATTACGTGAGGAACTGCTGCGCACACTCCTCGATGTTCTGCGTAAGGCGCTGGCAGTCAAGGTCGATGTGCTTGATCCGCAGAAGCAACTCGATCTCGTCGAAAAGACAAAACCGCGTTTGCTGGAGGACACCGTCTGGTATCTGGAAGATGTGCGCGAGCTTTCGAAATTTGTGGTCGCCTATCCGCGGCCAAAGCAACAGGACGAGCGGACGGGATTCTCGGGGCTTTTCGTCTCATCTTACGGCGGTTACGGCCGTTACGTAAAACGCTGCCTAGCTCCCTATGTGCGCGTTGGGCAGGACTTTGGCCGCGCTGAAGTTGATCAGACCGTTCGCTTTCTCTTTCTCGCGCTCAAGCGCTACGGTATCGTTGAGCAGGTTCGTAGCGGCGACATCCCCGGGTATCAGATCAACGCAGACGCGCTCCGCTGGCTACCCGCAGAGGGCGAGATTCGCCCGTTGGACCGGACGCGGCTTTTGGCCGCTGGCGAGATACCGCCCGAAGTCAACCGCTACTTCGTGGAGTGCTATCGCCGATTCGTCGATTTGAAGTGCGTGCTTGAAGCACGCGAGCACACCGCTCAGGTTACGTCCGAGGACCGCGAGGAGCGCGAAAACCGGTTTCGGAATGGCGATTTGCCTCTTTTGTTCTGCTCGCCGACCATGGAGCTGGGCGTGGATATCGCCCAGTTGAACCTCGTTAATTTGCGCAATGTTCCCCCGACCCCTGCAAACTATGCCCAGCGGAGCGGCCGCGCTGGCCGCGGCGGGCAGCCGGCCTTAGTCTACACCTATTGCGCAGGGCGCAGCCCACACGATCAGTATTACTTCCGCGAACCGAATCAGATGGTCGCGGGATCAGTGACTCCACCACGCATCGACATCCGGAATCGCGATCTAGTGCGCTCTCATGTCCACGCCATCTGGATGGAAATGGCCAAACCGGATCTTGGCAAGACGCTCAGTACCGTGCTTGACGTCTCCCCAGCCGATGGAAAGCTTCCGCTCTTAGTGAAGGCAGCTTTGGCCGGGGAACTAAAGAACCCTGTCCATCGGGCCGCCGCATTAGGAAGAGCCAATCAGCTTGTCGCGAGTATCCGCGAAGAGCTGTCTTCGGCGGCATGGTTTCACGACAACTGGACCAAGGAAGTACTCGACCAGGTTGAGCGCGCTTTCGACTCATCGTGTGAGCGTTGGCGCAGTCTCTATCGCTCGGCCGTCCGCCAGCGGGAGTTGCACCACAGGATTATCGGTGATCAATCTCGTCCGGAGACTGAACGCAAGCACTCGCGTCGCCTGCGTGCACAGGCTGAAAGCCAAATTCGCCTGCTTACCGAAGCCGAAGGCATTTACGAGGGCGATTTTTACTCCTACCGCTACTTCGCGGCGGAGGGCTTCTTGCCCGGCTATAACTTTCCGCGCCTGCCGCTTTCGGCATACATACCAGGCCGCGGGCAAAGAAAGGGTCGTGACGAATTTGTCTCGCGACCACGCTTCCTGGCAATATCAGAGTTCGGTCCAGGAGCGCTTATCTACCATGAGGGCTCGCGCTACCGGGTCTACAAGGTTAACCTCGATTTCGGTTCCGAAGACATCGAAGCAACCCACGAACTGATGACAGCCACGATGAAGCGTTGTGCGCGATGTGGCTATGCACACCTGGAGCAGGAGAAGAACCTGGCCGAAGTGTGCGATCGCTGCGGCGCAGCCCTCGATGGCCCCGCCCGGATCGAAAACCTGGTGCAGCTGCAGAACGTCAGCCTTAAACTGGCAAAGCGCATCACCTGCGACGAGGAAGAGCGGCAACGTTTCGGCTACAAGCTCGTCAGCTCGTATCGTTTCCCAGAAGTAGGCGGCAAGCTGGATCGGAAGGACGCCGAGGTCTATCGCGGCGGCACAATCGCAATGCGGCTCAGCTACGGCGACTCGACGGACCTTTATCGAATCAAC
>Ga0073928_10007966_pt1 | contig 13481 bp, 16 predicted proteins | sample PaiPotPPA55metaG_FD_76969 | JGI IMG/M metagenome (GOLD analysis project Ga0073928, IMG submission 76969) | Iron sulfur acid spring bacterial and archeal communities from Banff, Canada, to study Microbial Dark Matter (Phase II) - Paint Pots PPA... ...
GGCAGACACTCAACCCGGTTAACAACATCCAGATAAATACGAATGGGAAGGCTTTCGGCACCAGAGTCCGCTTCTATCCATTCCCGCTCGATTCGAATCTCGGCCGCTTGGAGATGGGGGCATCGACCTACAACGGCAAATGGCTGAATGGCAATTGGTTCAACTCCTGGGGAGTGGACTACGCCTACCTCAATGGCAACCTGCAAACGCGCGGCGAGTACGTCCAGAATTATCGACAAATGCCAGGCGGGGCGGCACAGGATAAGCGCCAGGGCTAGTATATTCAGTTTGGCTACTTCCTCCAAGGTCTTCCGCTTCCGCAGCTTCCCTTTGGCATCGATGAGCAGATCCACAAGCTGGAACCTCTGATCCGTTACTCTGGAGTTAATCAAAGACAGATCGTCGCTGAAGAGATTTCCACGGTCCCTGGAATCGGCTTCAGCGGGTCCCCGTCGATATTCAGTCCGCATTCGCGCCAGGTTGCGCTGGGAATCGACTACTGGATCGAGCCTTCGATCGTCTGGCAGACCGAATTCGATATTGAATTGCCGCGAGCCGGAGGCACCTTGCTGTCCTTTAATCAAAACAACCAGGCGGTTGTGCAGGGTATCGGAGCAACGCCGAACGACCGCGCCATTCTAACTCAGTTGGCGATTGGGTTCTAGCAATGGGCATTAGAACTTTAGTCATGATCACGATGCTGGTCTTAATCAATTGGCCGATAACTTCAGGGTTGCGCGCGCTCGCAGAGGGGCAGACACCTGAAGAAAAGCAGGAGTTCGTCGAAGGTGCGAAGCTGTGGCCCGTGTATTGTGCTCAATGTCACAACGCTCGGCCTGGTTCGCAATTCTCACCTGCTCAATGGGATGCCATCACCATGCACATGCGAACCCTCTCGAATATGCCCGCAAAGGACATGCGCGCGATCAAGGTTTTCTTGAAAGAAGCACGTTAGATCATGTGTTTGGTGTGAGGCTCCGAAAACGTAATAGCCAGTCAACGAGTTATGAATGTGGCTTGCGAATAATGCTGGTTCGACGGAAAGCATGTCAGTCAGGTGGTTCGCCGTCAGAGAACTCAGATGGTCGTCAACCACTTCGGGCGCGGTCAAATCGCCCGTATGTGGCGAGAACGGCGGACTTCTCGCGACAACCGTAACCAGAATAACCGCCGGGACAGCTGCTACCGCCCAACCGTAAGCGTGCACGCGCCTACCCGCGCCCGCCTTCGGCCGCGGCGCGCATCGCGCAAGGCCGCACGCACCCACGGTTCGAGCCGCTGCGGGGCCGGATGGTACAAGGCGTTGTCGCGAATCGCGGTGCGCAACACTCGAAGGTTCGCCTGCTCGCGCGCATGCTGTGCAACTATCGAGTGCACCTCGAGCTCCAGGCTCCTACCAGGTCAAGTTCGCCGTCGGCGTAAGCGTGCACCAGGATGCACGCCTCTTCGCAGGTCAGCTCACCACTCTCTTTGCAGCGGGGCGCTGAGCACCTGCTACGGGCGCCTACGTCCACGCGCCAGCCGCGACATCATCGTGCCGACTGGAACTTCCGCGACTGAAGTTGACCCCGCTTTCGTAGACGGTGTCGGGGAGAAAGGAAGAAGGAGGCCCCCAATGCCGAGAACCCATCCACCATACGCGCCGGAGTATGGTGCCGCATCATCGAATAGGCACGCGCCAGGCGCAGTGTTAACGAGTTGGCGCGCGAGTTCGAGCCTTCGGCCAACGCGATCCGCAATGGGTCGAGCAGGCGGCGCCCGATGAGGGTCTGCACAGCGATGGCTTGATCACGAGCGCGAGGAACTCACTCGGCTGCGCCCGGAGAACTGGGTGCTGCGTGAGGAGCGGGAGATATTGGCAATGCCGCGGCCTGGTGCGCGACAGAGACCGGCTTGGTGCCGTCACGGCGTTCCAATTCGTGAGCGAATCAAGCCATATATGAGGTTGCCACGATGTCCGGGTACAGGCCCTCTGGGCCAGCGGCTACTATGCGTGGCGCCTCGCCTTCGGCCAGCGCTGCCGCGAAGCCGGCGTGCGGCCCTCCATGGGCTAGGTCGGCGATTGCTTCGATAACGCCATGTGCGAGAGTTTCTTTGCCACGCTCGAATGTGAACTGCTCGGCCGTCGCCGCTCCAAAACCCGAAACAAGGAACGTATATGGCAGTCTTCGAGCTCATCGAAGGATGCTATAAGCTGCATCGCCGCCACTCGGCCCTCGACTACCATTCTCCGATCAATTACGAAAGGATTCATCAAACTCACACTTTCACCGCAAGCCGAACACCGTCCACCCAATTTGGGGTAACTTCAGAGGAGGCGATCCGCCCCTGGAAGCGATATCGCTGGCCGCAGACTAAAAAACCGCTTCTGTGAGCGGCGCACGATCGTCTTCATCGACGAAAAGAGGACTGAGCGAACGACCGCATCGAGTGCGGACTTGGGCGCTGCGCGGTCAGACCCCGGTGTTGCAGTATTACTTCAATTGGAAAGTGGTGTCTGCGGCGACCGGGATCACTTGGTGGAGCTTTTACTTCCGTCTCTATCCCACGACCATCCGCGGTCCTCCGGTGGTCGACTTCCTCGGTCATCGGTTGTCCCCCTGCCGGGCAAGCTGTTGGTGGTCTGGGACGGGCTGTCACAGCACCGGGCGCGGCTGGTCACGGAGTATATCCGCGCGCACGGGCCGCCTCGCCATCGAGCGGTCGCCGGGTTACGCCCCGGAACTCAATCCGGCGGAACACATCTGGGTTACTGGAAGCATCACGAGCTACCCAACTTCTGCCCGCGCGATTTCACCCAGCCCAGCCATTCGGCCTGCCGCGCCCTGCGCCGCATGCGCCGGCACCGCACCTCTTATCCGATCGTTATCGCGCAGAGATCGATTGGGTAAATTATTATTCCCCTGTTTGTAACTTCGCATACCTACGGCCGCAAGATCCATTTAGAAGAGCGACTACTGACGTCGCTCCAAGTGAAAAGACCGAGTGGTCAGAAGTTGGGGATGACGAATTAACGAGGTGTTAGCATGGAACGTATAACCACGAAGCCAAATGGACCGCTCTCCGCGACTTCGGACCTAGCGGCGTTGAGGCGACAACTACTCCGCTATTACGGTGTATTCTTCCTGGTGGCGCTGGTAGCATTTCTGATTGCCGGGCTGCAGCTAGCTCATGCGTCGCAACCCGCGGTCATCATAAAGATGCTGGATATGCCATTAAGCTTCGAACCCAAGCTGGTGACCATCAAGACGGGGGAGACCGTCGAGTGGCACAACGTAGGCAATGAGGTCCATCATGCCACTAGCGACGCGTCTATTGCGATCAAAGCTGGCGATATTGTGACGCCTAAGGGGGCGGAAGCGTTTGATTCTGGCTTTCTACGTCCGGGAGAGAGCTTCACCTATACTTTCACGGCACCTGGAGTTTACAAGTATGCTTGTATCGTCCATGAGGTGAAAGGGATGGTTGGCGAGATTGTGGTGAAATAATATTTCCAAAGTGGCTGATTTCGCCGATTGTGCCCCTTCCGAGGGGCACAATCAATTTAAATTGAAGTTTATGAACGATGTCAAATCTCGGTCACTGTTTATAGGCCACTTAGAGGGCGCCATGCAGGTCTAGTGGGCGAAAGTGTGACGAACGTTACAGACGAAGTGGATGTAGCAGCTAACTGGGATTTCCTCCGGCGCCTAACATTCCAGGAGGTAACAATCTCGGATTCCTCGCTGCTTAGACCAGATCCTTGCTTGGACTTAGGATCGTGTAGTTGTTCCATTCCAGATTGGTGGTTGGTGTTCGCGTTGAACAGCAGATTGTCCTCATTGTGTCGCCACCGTTCTGCGTAAGCCGCCATTATTGTCGCGTCCGCCGAAGGCTGGCGCTTTCCAGCGTGGCAGCACAAGACGGTGAGCACGGCTCTTATCCTCGAACACGTGCTGGAAACGAACCTTGCGCTCATAGAGGAATACAACGTATTTGAGTGACCATTACTGACTTGCTCGAGCAGGGTGTCCCTCTCGAAGACGCTCAGCGCCTGGCCGGTCACGCTGATTCAGGCACCACTCGCCTCTACGATCGGCGCGATCAGAAGATCACTCGCAATATCGTCGCTAAATGAAAGGAGTTGGTGTTATGCCCCAAGATGCGGGAGGGGTTGGCGCCGATTGGCAGTCCTGCCTCCTGATCGTAGGTACGCGGGACGTTCGAAAAGACAAATAGCTTAATGTTGCGGGCGCGCCCTCACGAGATCAGCTTTTGCCACGAATTAAGTTGAAATTGTACTGAAACTGCATCAGCAGGATGCTTTTGCCTTTGAATACGCCGCCCGCATATGAACTGTACTTGTCGTTGCCGAGGATGCCGATGTATTGGAGCATAAGCGAATACTTATTCGTCCACGGCGGGGTTAATACGACATTGGGAAACAGCTCCCAAGTATCACCGTCCGGATTGTAGATCGAAGTGAACGTTGGAGATACCGCTCCCCACCACCAACTGGTGTTCGCGTTGAACAGCAGATTTTCCTCATTGTGCCGCCAGCGTTCCGCGTAACCGCCATAGACCAGATGCTTGTTTGGACTTAGGATCGTGTAGTTGTTCCATTCCAGATTGGTGGTAAGACCACCGGTCGAACTGAGCCAGGGCGTCTCCAGGTCGTCGAGATCACACGCCACCAATGTGTTGAGCGTACTCGAATAGACTACGGCGGAAGAGCGTGCCGGATTGATCGTATTGAACGGCGTGTGGTCCTGCCATACGCCCTCGGTTCGCAGTACCAGCGGGACCGAGGACAACGTTTCTCCACCGAGATAAATCGGCCGATTGAGCGTGATGCCGAGGTCGTTTAATTCAGGATACTCGAACTGCAGATTTTGTCCCGCAGGCGCCTGGCCAATGACAAAATTTGTTGGATTTAACTGGTGAGCGTGCCAATAGAGTGCGGTGATTTCCGCGTTTTCTACCAGAGTATGAGCGCGCACTCCTTCGGTCGAATTGGCCCACGTGTCAGAGGGCAGCAAGTAGGTCTGAAACGGGCTGACGAAATTCCGGATCTGCGGGAAGGCCGCCTGTTGACCGGCAGGCGTCTGAGCAGGTATCGAAAACGGATAGGGATAGGGATCGAAGCGGCCTCCGCTTGGCGCAAGTAGGTTGACGGAGCCGGCCACGCTGTCGAGCCCCTGGTATCTCTCGTCAGCGTAGCTGACCCCATCGTAGATGGGCTGCCATGCCGGAGCCCAGATGCCTTCGGCAAAGTTGGCCCCGAAAGGTCCCAGGCTTGGAATGCTCAGTATCGGATGAAGCATCCAGAGCGGCAGACGCGATTGTTCGAGGTTGGCGAAGCCGAAATTCCAGCTCAAGTCCTGCGGATTGACTACGTCGCCGACACGAAATGCGATTGATTCCCCCCAGGTGACTATCTGGCGGCCCGCGAACCATGTCAGGGGGCCGTCGGTAGATTTCCAGTAGGCGTCGCGAACGTCATAGCGATTATATATTTCCGACTGGCTTTTGTCGTAGACGAGGTTCGGTCCTGCTATATTTCCCGCTTCCCACAGATATGGCGGCTCGTAGACCAGCCAGAAGCGCGCGAAAAACTGATTGTCGGCGTCAACCAGGTAATTGGCGTCGAGCTGCATCAGTTCGCGCTCGACGGCAAGGGAATTAGCGCCGTGATGCTCCCCAGCCTGGCGGCCGAAATTCGTCAATGCTGACGAGTTCGCCCACATCCCTGAAGTGTTCTGCAGGAACCCACTTAACGAAAAGCCGCTGAACCATTCGTCGGAGCCCCTTACATCAGCGAATGGTTCGTTACTGCCGACGAAAATATTGCGGGCGAGGCGGCCGTAATCGGAGCTCGTGCCGTCAGCCGTCTGCCCGTAAGTCCTGGAAGTGTTGCCGGCCAGAATCGCGGCAATCATCAAGGCTGGCAGCCATTTCATCAATCGCAGCAAATCCAAGGCTCGCAGCGCCATCCGTCGCTGCGATTGGCTCCTTCGCGTCGCTTATTTGGTGCGGCGCGCACCCTTGTCCTTCCAAGTGACAGAGTTTATTGAACGATTTTCATCAGTGCCTCTGGGCTCGCATATCGCCGAATATCGAGGTATCCGTCCTTGGTGCAATCCGTATTGATGCACGGCTTCAAGCCGGGAGATACGGTAACGTGCTTGTTGGAGAAATTGACTAGAAATCCGACATTCGGCCCTGACGGAAGTTCGACCACATCGCCGCCGGTCTCAGGAATTTTGGCTGGATATAGAAGGACAATCTGCGTTTTGAACAGATCGCCGGCCGGATTATACAAGTCGAGTTCACCTGCGCCGAAGTAGTTTTCCTTATCCACGTACATTACTCGCCGCGAGTAGCAGTAACCCTTCGCGGCACTCGGCAACCGGCGGAGAGAAATTACGTAACTGTCTCGCAATTCCCATTTACCCATAGCCGGCTTGGGAAACGGTACAAAGCCGAGCGTGCCCGGATAATAGTACTCGCTGTCGAGTTGGGCCGCTCCTCCTGGAGAGTCAAAAGCGGCGGGATTGGCATGTTCCAGCGCCAGAATCTTTTTCTCGCCGAGATAGCCGATCTTGTACAATTGCGGCAGACCAGGCGGTCCATCGCTTTCATCATCGATCAGATAGTCGCTACCGAACACCGGTGCGCAGCGCGCCGCCTGCGACAGCCGCAATGACTTTCGCAGCGTGGGGATATACTCGTAAAGTTCGTCGAGCCGGGTCGGATCGGCTGGCGTCAGGTCGAGAATTGTAGAGTATTTTCCCTGCTCGGGGGTGATTTGTTCGCTATACTTGACGAAGTAGTAACCACCGGAATCTGCTACCGTTTGCGGATAGCCTACATCGCTCAGAAACGCCAGTTGCGAGAGAACGCTTTTGACCTCGGAGGTTTGGGTCATGTTGCCGAAACTGTCGAGGGTGTAGGTGAACGTCGGGGCCCATTGCACTCGCGGTTGATAGCGGTAGTAGGAGTCCCAAAAGATCCGCTGGCCGATGAGGGCAGGGTCTCCCTCGAACGGCCGCGGGAAGGGCAGTCCCGCGACGTAACCAGATGGAACGTAGCCGCCGCCCGGAGTTGCGATGAGCTCGACTTTGCTCGAATAGTGGGCCGTATCGTTGAGGTATTTTCTTGGCAGCGGAATCGATATGGTTCGGCCTACTTCGAGCTGGAGCCCGGCTGGCATGTGCCAGAAATGGCTTCCCTCGAACAGCGCGATCAGGCCTTCGGACATAAACGCTCGATATTGCTCCCAGTTCTGCTCCGTGATGACTGTACCAGGCGAGATATTGGCCGCTGGGGATGCCTGACTCGCTTGGGCCATCGCCGTGAACATGAAGAAGGTTGCGGTTATCAAGAGCGCGGCCCTCGGCACGATTACGCTTCGGAGGGTCGCCTTTTGCGATAGCATGGGATTAGTCATGGCCGGTTGGACATTATACCGAACGGTGCGAATTTCCCGAAAAGCAGAGAGAAAGTGGTCAAAGACATTCGATTGCGGCCCAACCTGTCTTTGGTCTTTTGGCTCGGCGACCGCCCGATCTCCTCGCCGGTCAAACCGTGGTGTTCAAACTTCTGTAACTATCACCGGCATTACACTCAATTAACCAAGTGGTGGTGCGAGGCGAAGAGGAGCAGAGCGCGGGCCGGACACGGCTCATGGAGTGCGCTCAGGCCGGAGACAAAGAGGCTTTCAATGTTCTTTTTGACGATATCGGTCCGTTCATAACCCGATTTGTAAGGCGGCGGTTGCTGGATCAGGCGGAAGTCGATGACATATGCCAGCAAGTCCTGCTCGCAATCTTTAAGTCCAGACACACCTATCAGCCGGCGCGCCCGTTTGAACCGTGGCTGTTTGCGATCGTCCGCAATGTCCTCGCCGCGTATCTTCTACACAATCGGCAGCGCACCAGGTGGCACGAGCCTATGAGTGAGATTCCGGAAATCCGCGCCGACGACGAGTCGAGTTTGGCCGTGGAACTAAGCGATGGCTTGAACCAACTTTCCCCGAACCAATTGGAAGCACTGAGATTGACGAATTTATCCGGCTTTTCCATTGCCGAAGCGGCCATGCACGTGGGCACCAGCGTCGGTTCGATGAAGGTGCGCGTACATCGGGCCTACGAATCTTTGAAGAGGTCGCTCTTGCGTTAAAGAAATGGTGGAGCTGAGCGAAATCGATTACCGAGTCCTGATCGATCGTTTGATCCAGGATTTTCGACCGGTCAAGCGGCTATGGCCGATACGTATCCGATTGTCGCTATGGATTCTGCTCGAAGCGGCGATCGTGGCTATAGCCATGCTGCTTAACGGCCAGTCGGATGCCACATCCGTGGTTTATTTCCACAATTACGGCTTCGACGCCGCCGGATTTTTTCTGGTAAGCATTGCTGCGGCATGGATGGCGCTAAGAAATTCAATCCCCGGACGCGAGACCAGTGCGACCGAGTTGATCCTGTTGGCAGTCGGGATTATTGCGGCGGCGTTGATAGTTCAATTCGAGCCGCTGACCCAGACTCTGCTGTCATCGGACGATTTCCGCTCGGCCCTGGGCCGTCAGTTGACCTTTGCGGCGTTGCCGTGGATCACCTTGTTTTGGGCCGCGCGCCGTGCAATGCCACTGCGGCCACGGCTGACCGGGGGCATGATCGGTATCGCCGCATCGTGTTTTGCCGTTGCCGCCGAGCTTTTCAGCGGTCCAGCCTATCCGATCACTTGGGAACTACTCATCGGAACGATACTTACAGGGCTATTGGTCATCGCCGGCGCAGCGTGGCTCGACTCCGAATGGCTGTGGCGTAAAGACGGCGCCTTATCCGCCAATCGGTTCGCTGAATCAGCGTGGCTCGGAGCGCGCGTTGTCTTTCCGGTGGCGGCCGCTCTTGCGGCAGGGCTGCTGCTCCTGGTTCTCAAGGCTGGCACCGGCGCCGACCGGCCAGTGCCAAACTTCGACCTCGCGATCGCGAATTACCAGCAATCGCTCACGAATTTCCATCCGAACGTGCCCTCGGGTTCCCTTGAAACAGTGCTGACCGCGTACATCGAACGCGGAATGCCATCATACATGTGGGACTTCGGTCCGCAAGGATTCAAACTCGTGGGCGGCCGTTTCGAGCATTTGGCCGGCGGCACGCCGGTCACCTATACCTGGTTTCGCGGGCCGAAGGCCGGTGTGATGTGTATGTTCAGGCAGACCAGCGGATTTGAAGCGCCGGACACGACCCATGCCGAGCGTGGTCATCTCCTTTTCTATCGCTACCGCGGTTACAGCGTGTGCCTGATCAATGTGGGCGGTTACGGCGACTTCGTCAGCGTAATTGTCTCTCCCATCCCCATGAAGCCATTCATGCGCATCGTGCTCGGTACTCTTTCAATATAGAGTAGGCCGCAGATGCTTGGCGTGCTCCGCTGCTCCGGCACGAGCGTTTTTTACCGTCCGATGCGAAAGGACGATCTACCGTCGAAGCATCCGATTTTCAAGTTGAGGCGATCGAACTCCAATTTATTGCTGCGCGAGTCCCACTGATAGATCCGACGGCGAAGGGTCCGTCGAGGGCACCCTCATCGGCTCCATAGATATGGGATGCTTTGAAATGGCTGCGGACCTGACGCGCAACCTGGAGCGCCATAGACGGTTCGAGCGAACTTTCGGTTGCGGACATTGGACCGTTCGCGCGGTTTGACTCAACACGAGAGCGCAAAACCGCGAGCGATTCGGTTTGAGTTGAGTGCGTATTATGGCGGAGAGGGACGTCTCCTTGATGCATTCGCGGATGGTTGGATCGGTACACTTCGGCAGCGTCGACAGCGGGATGAGAGGCTTCGGCGCCGGTCACATGGGAGGCGGACGGCGGTGACTGCTGGGGAGCCCACCAGCGCGCTCGGCGCAGCTGACGCCAACAGTAGTGTGCATCTGCCGAGCAAGTGGCGGAATGCCGCCGGTCGCGCTTATCCAGTGGATCATGCCGGTGCGTTCGCTGGGGAAGTAGTAGACCGGCACAGGATACCAATAAGGCGCAAGCGAGAACGGATCGATCATGAACGGGTCGTAAGGACCGTAGGATGCGTACCTATATGGATAGTCGTTGCTGCCCTGCGCGAGGTAGGTCGTCCAGAGATCCAACCGCGGGCAGATTCTGACTCTGCGCCTCCGGCGTGCGCTGATTCTGCTGCGTGGAGCATCCCGGCGCGACCACCGCGACTATGACGAAGATTGCCGCCGCACCCCAGCTGCATAAAACTCTGTGAGCGTTTGGTGCCGAAACATACTGTCCATCCGATTGAACTTATACGTTTGGCACCCACACTCCTGATTGGGGGGGGTCGTGGGTTTACTCGATGAATGCCACGGCACCGCAAACAACATCGGCCTTCGCGTTTCGAGATTATGTCGATGGGTCTTCTGGTAGTGGCTATCGAGCAGCAGTTATATCTCGCGTCCACAGACTGGCGCCCGCGCGTAGCACGCGAGCGCCAGGTATTTACGTGCGTCGTCGCTCAACGAACGCCTGTTGCCATCCCAATTCCGCTGTATGCACCCGCACCCGGAATCGCATAGCCGCCCATGATGCACGAGTTCTTATCGCCCACCACGTCGTCAGCCCCATAGATATGCGACGCTTGGCAGTTGCTGCGGACCTGACGCGTAGCCTGTAGCGCCATAGACGGTTCGAGCGCACCTTCGGTTGCGGACAGTGGACCGTTCGCGGCCGCGATCACCTCGATATGGCTCGGCGCTTCCATGTTATCCGTGGGCATCCCTGCCCAAGCCGACATCGACGCGCCCATTAGGAAGCCCGAAATCGCAACTACTGCTGCACTCTTGACAATTCTCATCGTTCACTCCTTTTTCTTGGATTCTTGTGCTGCTGTCGTAGCCTGATACGATCAACTGCTGACTGAGACGCAGACCGAACAGATAATTGACTGCTCTGATCCTGATTTATCTCATTCAGCAGCTGACTATAGAGACACTCCGCACGGCCGACTTATTCCCGGCTGCGGTAACTCTCTGCGGATGCGGTCTGCTAGAAACCGACCGAATTCCGCCACCCACTATCATTGACTTAGCTGATCGTGGTAGTTGAGCAACGCGAGGATACTGTCCCAGAGCCTGATGCGGTTGGTTATAGCTCGCGCCGCGGCGTTGGTGGCCTCTTGCCAATTGGTCTCACACTGTCCAGCCAGGGCGATCAACATCTCCTGCGCCCACGGACCGTGGCTGCCGCCGTCGAGCTCGATATGCCGTTCAAGGTAGTAAGCAAAGTACGGCACTTCGACTTTCGCATTGCACCAGAGCGGGAGCAATCGCTCGAACATTTCCGGGATTACGTCTTCTCGGCCGAACAAAAAGCACGATGCTACCTCGACCAGGGAGCCCTGAGTGGCGCAACGCAACGTCTCATTTACGAATCTTGCGACGCCCGGCGGAACCTTCAATTCACTGAGTACGTCCTCCCATCGGGCCCCAAGACCCAGCTGCGCAACCAATCCTCGGATCTCGGTGGAGTCGGCGCCGATCTCATCCATCGCCCGCAAATACAACTCGAAGTGACTGATCGGCTTTTTATCCGGGCCGAGATCACTCTCTTCTCCGAGCACTACTTCGTTTGCGAAACGAGCGATATGAGGTCTTGCCGGCGGTGTCCACGGCAAGCTGTTGGACGTGAGTTCGCTCTGCAGCCGTTTCACCAAAGACATGAAATCCCACACGGCAAACACGTGCAGCTGCATGAATTCGCGTAGTCTGTTTAGCGAGTTGACCTCCATGTAAATCGGATGATTGAGTAACGCGTTGCGGAGCGGAGCGATCGTCTCGCGGAGCTGCTGGAAGCGCTTAGGGCTTCCATTCGGCGCCAGGCCGTTATCGAAGGCGTTCAGCCCCCCATTGCCAGGTACGTGTAGCTTGTAGGGATATCCATCCACGTTTTGAGACACTACAGAATCTGTATTCAACTGCATTCTCCTTGTAACATCTAACCAACTGACGATTCGGGCCGTTTGATCGAAGACAGCTTCGTTCTTCGGGCCGCTGCTTATGTCTAGAAGTTGTGGCTGTGATCGCCAGAAGTTACATGTCTGGCGTCGCCAACCGCGCAAACTAAATTATTGTCACTGCCGGCGTAACCTTTCAGTCCCGCAAACGTATTTGGCCGTGACCATAGCCGTTGTGGTTCGCTCGCCGCGGATCGGTCAAGTGCTGCCCGCTGAGTTCTGTTCAGGCTCGTTGCGGCGCGGTGGAAAAGCTCTTGTGGACTCAACGACTCCGACTTAACGCCAGGCGTCGGTGCTAACCCGATTTAGTATTGTGAAAATGAGAATGTCGGCTCAGTTCAGTAGCATCGCGCAAGGTGGGTTCTGAAGCAGGCGCTCGACAGAGAAAATGGGGCGTGTGCCTACCTTTTCAACATCCACTTAGGTCTGAAGGCGGTTGATGTTAGCTGTAAAGTGCGAGATTCGCGATTGGCTATTCGCGAGAAGACACGCGTACACAAATAATGAAAAGTGGCTCTTTTCCACGGCACGTCGCTTGCGTTCTAGTGCATAGGGACCTACGAATGAATTATGCACGATCATGTCGTAGGGCATGAAGGTACACACTCGATGAATTGCCTAGCAGAGTCGGCTAATGGCGGGTGGCTGACGACCACCGTGTCGCTCAGCGTCGAAGCACAACGCCCGCTCGGCTTCGCATCAGCTTGGAACGAAGAGACGCTGCGACGGCGCGCCTCCTTTCCCTGGTATATGGACCGGTGCAAATCTTGAGACACCAAACCAAGATCGCCTTTGGCCAGCGTTCGCGGCGGTGTGAGGCTGTTCGTATGACAGTCGAGGCGATGGAACTACGCAATTGCAGTATCGCTCTTCGTGAGGTGCTTGCCGGCGCTTCGTTGATCTTTCTGATCGCCGCGGGCGTTTCACTCTACGCGCCGAGTGCCGCTTATGCCCAGGCAGTGGACCACGGCGGAGCGTCTGCGATGGACTACGTGGCGACCGGCGACGCCAGTTCTGACGGCAACCTTGATGTGCCCGCACCTGAAGAAGGCAATCTTGATGTGCCCGCAGCTGCGGCTGATTACGATGTCCCCGCCAAGGCCGGATCGGTTGCCGATCCAGAGACCGAGGCGAGCGCGGGCACCGATAGCGTGCTCGAGCTTCCTCAAGTAGTCGATCCAGCTAGCAATGCTGTCGCCGCACCGGCCAACGCTAACTCGGTGCCGACCGATTCTAACGCCACACTGGCCAACGCCGAGGCCGCTCTGACGGATTCTAACGCCCCGCTGTCCGATGCTGAAGATGGCGGCCAGCCGGGCAGCGGCGCGGATAACGCTGCGGCCGATGCGCCTTCCGGTGCGTCGATGAGCGATGCGCAGGATTATCAGGATCAGGCGGATAGCGGCCCGGTGGTGGTCTACGGTGCGCCCGTGTATGTCGAACCAGCGCCGAGATACCTTGCGCCGATACCCGGCCCCGCC
>Ga0073928_10007967_pt1 | contig 13479 bp, 15 predicted proteins | sample PaiPotPPA55metaG_FD_76969 | JGI IMG/M metagenome (GOLD analysis project Ga0073928, IMG submission 76969) | Iron sulfur acid spring bacterial and archeal communities from Banff, Canada, to study Microbial Dark Matter (Phase II) - Paint Pots PPA... ...
CCTTGCGCGAATAGGAAACGAGGCCGCCATGGCCCCGGTCGCGCAATTCAGCGGCGACCCGCATCAGCGCGTCGAGGTCGGTGCAATCGGCGAGCGCCAGCGAGTCGGTGTCGGATAGCCGTTTGCCGGCCTCGGCGCGGTCGAGAAGTGCCGTAGAGCTCACGTCTCTACCCCTCCAGCCGCGACAACGCGCGGCTTCGCTATGACAGGACAGGTCCCGCGAGCGGGGGCATCACAACACGAGGGTGGAAGCATTCTCCGCGAGCCATAGGCCCGCCCGCGTGCGTGATCCGAGACTAGCAAAATGGGCGAGATCGTTCGGATTGTCGATATCCAAGGCGATTCCGGGCAGGTGCAATACCGTGGGCGCAATGCCGCGAGCCTCGGCCGCGGCCAGATGCGGGAAGAAACTGTCGTCGCCGAAACGCAGCGGCACCGCATCAGGCGGCGACATCAGCACTGCGTTCGAGCCCTGCTCGTCATGCGACGGCGCGATCGTGAAGGCCGGGGCCGGGCGATGGGCGGCCAGCAATTGCGCGATCTCGCCGGCGGTGGCGAGCGGGATGTCGCCGGGCAGGGTCAGCATTCCCACAGCGCCGGCGGCCGCGAGACGGCGGCCTCCCGCGGTGACCGCACCGGTATGGCCGTCGCGAGCGCCATCGGCCCAGCATTCGGCGCCGTACTGTTTCGCGAGCGCCATCGCATCGGCATCGATCGTCACCAGCGCGATGCCGGCGAGGCCCGGCGCCTCGACCAGTGCCGCCAGCACATCTTCGAGCATTACCAGCGCCAAAGCCTGACGCTGCTTGGGGGACAGCACGGCGGCAAGCCGTTGCTTCGCGCCCTCAGTCTCTTTGACCGGGACCACCGCCCAGATGCTCATTTGCGGGCCTGGTCGGCGGCGGCGAGGACCGTGCGGGCGAGCGCCTCGCGGTCTTCAAGCGACACCATCAGCGTCCGGGTCAGCACGACCGGTACGTCAAGCCCGGCGACTGCCGCCGCATCCGCTTCGTCGGCGACATAGACGTCGAGGAAATCGCGGTAATGCCGCGCCACTGCGGCTGCGTCGACCGGCAGGCCGAGCTCGGCCATCATCTTGGCGGTCGGGCCCTTGACCGCCTTGCCGCCGATGATCGGCGACACCGCGATTACGGGCGCCGCGCACTCCCGCAGCGCCGTGCGCACCCCCGGCAACGCGAGGATCGGGTCGATGCTGATCAACGGGTTGGACGGACAGATCACGACCGCCGTCAGGCCTGGGTCGGCGAGGGCGGCAAGGAAATCCGGCTGCGGCCGGGCGGCATCGGCGCCGGCGAAGACGATCTCCTCGACCACCGGCTCGCAATGCATCCGGACGAAATAATCCTGGAAATCGAGCCAGCCCTGGTTTGTGCGCAGGCGGGTGCGAACCGGGTCCTCGCTCGCCGGGAGCAGCTGCGCGGCGATGCCGAGGCGGCTGCGGAAATCGTCGATGATCGCCGACAGGCTCTCGCTCACGCGCAAACGCCGGGTGCGCTCGACATGCGTGGCGAGGTCGCCGTCGCCGAGCCGGAACCAGCTCTCGCCGCCGAGCGCCTCCAGTGCCGCCATGAAGGTCCAGGTCTCGCCGCGCCGACCCCAGCCGAGGTCCGGGTTGTCGAGCCCCGACAGCGTATAGAGCAGCGTGTCGAGGTCGGGCGAGATCGACAGGCCCAGATGCTCGAAATCGTCGCCCGGATTGGCGACGACGGTCAGCGTCTCCGGCGGCAATACGCGGTAGAGGCCGAGCGCGAGCTTGGCGCCGCCGATCCCGCCCGACAGCGCCAGCACCGGGCCTTCGGCGCCGCTCATCGGAACAGATCGTGCTCCGGCGGCCGCACGATGTCGGCGGCCGGGCAGTCCGGCGCCGACCAGGCGAGGCCGCGCACGACCGCGATCGGCATGCCCTCGTCGGCCTGCCCCATGACCAGCGAGGCGGCGGCGGCGATCTCGTCGGCAAAGCCGGTTTCGGTCACTTCGAGGGTGCGGCCGAACAGATCGGGCAGGCCGCGCCAGTCGATGACCGCCGGCAGCCCGGCGGCGCCGAGCGCGATACCGACCGTGCCGCGCCGCCACGGCCGGCCGAAGCTGTCGCTGACGATGACCGCGATGTCCTTGCCGGTCAGGTCGCGCAGGCGCTGGCGCAGCCGCGCCGCTGAGGCGTCCGGGTCGACCGGCAGCAGCAGCACCCGCTCGGTGCCGTCGGCGCCTTGCTCCAGTGGCGCGACGTTGGAATGGTCGATTCCGGCATTGGCCATGACAAAACCGAGCTTGTGCTCGGCGATGATCAGGTTCGGCCGGTGCCGCACGATGCGCCGCGACTCCGACAGGATCACCTCGACAAGCCGCGCGTCTTTCTCGGTCTCGGTAGCCAACGCGATCGCCTCCGCCGACGGCTCGAGGGCAGAGACATCGACCAGCCGCCCCTCGGCCTTCGAGACGATCTTCTGCGCCACGACCAGCACGTCGCCGTCCTGCGGTTCAAGTCCACTCGCGGCATAGCCGTCGACCGTCAGTTGGCCGAGATCGAAGCCCGGCTGCACCAGCGGTATGCCGGCGAGCCCGGTGATCGTAAGCTGCGAGCTCATCGGCTGATATGTAGTTGTCGTCCCGGCCTACGCCGGGACCCACCGTTCAGCCGTTCGAGCGGCGGATAAATGGGTCCCGGCTTCCGCCGGGACGACAACTCAATAAAGGGTGACACGAACTACCCGAACGCCTTGCGCAGCAGCGGCACGACACGCTCGGCGTAGAGCTTCAGGAAGCGGGCCTGGTCCGGGCCCGGCGCGTGGAACACCAGGTGGCGGAAGCCCAATTCGACATAGGGCCGGATCTTGGCGACCTGCTCCTCCGGATCGCTGGAGACGATCCAGCGGCTGGCGGCGCGGTCGAGCGGCAATGCGTCGGCGAGCCGTTCCATCTCGATCGGATCCTCGACCCCGACCTTCTCCTCCGGCGACAGCGCCAGCGCCGCCCAGTGCCGAGTCAATTCCTTGGCCTGCTGCGCGTCGGTGTCGAACGACACCTTGACCTCGATCATCCGTTCGAGGTCGGCGCCGGTGCGGCCGGCCTTGGCCATGCCCTCGTCCACCTTGCCGGTCAGCTCGGTGTAGAGCTCCGGCTTCTTGCCGCTGGTGCAGATGAAGCCCTCGGCGATCTGGCCGGCCATCTGCGCCGCCAGCGGGCCGGAGGCGGCGACCCAGATCGGCACCTTCTGCTTCGGCTTGTCGTAGATCGTCGCGTCCTTGGTCCGGTAGAACTGGCCGTCGAAACTGACCCGGTCGCGGGTCCACAGGGTGTTGATCAGCCGTATCGCCTCGCGCAGCCGGTCGCGCCGCTCCTTCGCGCCGGGCCATGCCATCGCGGTCGACGGCACCTCGTTCAGCGACTCGCCGGTGCCGACGCCGAGGACGACCCGGCCGGGAAACATCGACCCCAACGTGCCGAAGGCCTGCGCCACGATCGAGGGGTGGTAGCGAAAGGTCGGAGTCGCGACGCTGGTGCCGATCGCGACGCGGCGGGTACGGGCGCCGAGCGCCCCGAGCCAGGCGAGCGAGTTCGGAGCGTGCCCGTCGTTGTGCTTCCACGGCTGGAAATGGTCGCTGACGAACACCGAGTCGAAGCCGACCTCTTCGGCGAGGCACGAGAAGTCGAGGAGTTGGCTCGGCCCGAACTGCTCGGCCGAGGCCTTGTATCCGAGTTTCAGCACGTCTTGCTCCTGTATGAGCCGGTCAAACCTTTGCCAGCACGTCCTCGCGGAAGCGCTTCATATTGGCAATGACAGCGTCGGCCGTATCGCCGCCAAAGCTGAAATCGACGGCGATCACGCCGAGATCGCGCAGCGAGCGCAGATCGGATGCGATTGCCGCGTTGTCGCCCGAGCCGAGCCGCCGCTCGCCGTTGTCGGCGCGCTCGGGAATGCTCGGCCCGAACTGCGAGAAGCGATAGGCGAGCTTCAGTTCGTTGACGTTGCGGCCGGAGGCCTGCGCGAGACCGCGCAGCTTGGTCCATTGGACATTGAGGCGACCGAGCGTGTCGAGGCGGTTCCGCGGGTTGGTGCCGATCGGGTACCAGGCGTCGCCGAGCCGGGCGGTGCGGCGCATCGCCGGGCCGCTTTCGCCGCCAACCCACACCGGGATGTGTTTCTGCACTGGCCGCGGCTGGAAGAAGATATTGGAAAAACCGGCGTACTTGCCCTCGAAGCTGGGGTTCTCGTTGCTCCACAGCTCGCGGCAAACGGCGATCGTCTCGTCGGTGACCGCGCCGCGTTCCTCGAACGATTCGGTGCCGATCGCCTCGAACTCCTCCTGGCACCAGCCGACGCCGATGCCCCAGGTAAAGCGGCCTTCCGACAACACGTCGATCGTCGAGATGACCTTGGCGGTCAAGACCGGCGGCCGGTGCGGCACCACCGTCACCGAAGTGACGAGGCGCAGCTTCGAGGTCTTGGCGGCGACAAACGCGACGCAGGTCAATTGCTCATGGCGGTCGCCGCCCGCGCGGCCAGGGAACTCGCCGGTATCGGAATAGGGGTATTTGGCCTCCAGCTCGCGCGGGATCACGACATGGTCGCTGATTGTGCAGTAGTCGTAGCCGAGCGCCTCGCCCTCGACGGCGATACGCGTCAGGTCGCGCGGGTTCGACAACGGCCCGCTGACCGGCGCGCCAAATCCGTATTGCATCCGCTCCTCCCGCTGCTCTGGGCTCAGGCGCCTAGCCTAACAGGGCGTGCCGGATTTGGCTCGGCAGGAATCCGTTGGGTGGCAGTTGTCGACAATGCACAAGATGTACACTATCGTTCAGAAAAGGCGTTTTTGGATAGACTCGCAGAGGTTTTTCATGGCGATCCCGCACCGCAATTGGCAGGTCAAGGATGCCAGAGCCCATTTTAGCACGCTGATCGATCAGGCCCTGGCCGAGGGCCCGCAGACGGTCATGCGCAATGGGAAGGACACGGTCGTTGTCGTCTCGGTTGAAGAATGGGAACGCCGCACCCGCCGCCGCGGCGACCTTGTCGAGTTCTTCGCGAACTCGCCGTTGCGTGATGAAGCGATCGAAATCGAGCGGCCGCGGGACCAGCCGCGCGAGATCGACTTGTGACAGGCTATCTCCTCGACACCAATGTGATTTCGGAGCTGATCAAGCCGGCCCCGAATGCCCAGGTCACGGCATGGATCCGGTCCGTCAACGAGACCGATCTCCACCTGAGCGTGCTGAGTTTTGCCGAACTGCGGCACGGCATCGAGCAGCTGCCGCGAGGAGCGCGGCGGAACCGCCTGCAGCGTTGGATGGAATTCGACCTGACCGATCGTTTCGAGGGCCGCATCCTCGCGATCGACAAGAATATCGCTGAAACCTGGGGCATCATCATGGCGCGTGTCCGAGCCGCGGGAGTGCGGCCGCCGAGCATGGACACCCTTTTTGCCGCGACCGCGGAAGCGCTCGGGCTGACGATGGTGACCCGGAACACGCGCGATTTTGCATTGATTGGGGTTGCTGTCGTCAATCCCTGGGGTGCCACCAGTGAAACCTAGCGACGAAGCAACCTCAAAGACGCCGGATATGCCCACGAAGAGAGCGCCCGTTACAGGAAGCTCAGCGCCACCGTCGCGGCGCGGGCTATAAGCCGCCGGACGTCGTCGAGGCGCTTGACCGAGCGCCACACCGGAGATTGGCTCACCAGCGCCAGCTCTCTCTCCGAGGTCTGCAGCCGTGCGACCTCGGCCGCCCATCGCGTCTCGACCCGCTCGCTGCTCTGCGGGAACGATCGAAGGCGGTCGAGATCGGCTTGGAAGGCCAGCTCGTGCTTGGCCATTGCCAGCTCCCGAGCGCTGAATGCGTGGTCTTCCGCCATTGGGTACCCGTACCGCGCGAGAGGCAGATCGAATTGCCGGGCAAGGAGCCAGTTGCCGGTGCCGATGCGGCGCCGGATCTGCTCCTCGTCGATGGCGCTCAGTTCGACCTCGGCAAGGGGGCCGGAATCGAGAAAGGCATCGAGGCGCTCGCGTCCGATATCGTCGGTCAAATCGGAGAAGAACCGGCTGAACCGGTCGTCGTGCAGCAGTTCCGCGACCAACTCGCGCCGGGCCGCCATCCGCCGGTTGCGGATTTGGACATAGCTCTGCAGATCGGCCTCGGTCAGGCAGATGTCCATAAACCTGCACAACTTGCCGAGATAAGCGCCAGTGCCGTCCGCTTCGAGCATTTCGAGCGGCAGCACGCAGATATTTTCGCGACCGAAGATTGCCGCATAAAGATTTATGATCTCGCTGAAATTCAGGTTCTGCAGGTACTGCGCACGCATCGGCGACAGGGTGCCGGCAAGCCAGTCGGAAACGGGCGGCATCGGCATCCGGTCGAAGAAGGCCGCATTCCGCTTCAGGTTCAGATACATCGACGCGGCGTAGCGGCGCTGGTCGCGCACCGTGAAGATGATCTTTGCCGATGGGAAAAACCGGTGAAGCCGCAGCGCGATCGCATCGCGCGGCATCGTGTACGGCGTAAAATACAGCTCGGGCGTATCGCAGAACGCCTCGTCCGAGATCACGATCTTGCGTCCGTCGCGCTGGTCATGGATCAGATCGCGGCACAGCGTGCCGAGGAAAGCCGCGTCAAGCCGGTAATCCTCGACCGATTTGATCGCGGTAAAAATGCCGCCGCAGTCGCCGTAGGGCTCGCCAACAAAGAAGACGTCGTCGCGAACAGCGAAAAAATTCCGCTGCAGGCTGGTCGTTCCGGTGTTGGCGAAACCGACGTGAATAAAGACTGGCGGTCCCATGCGCCGGCCATCTCCCGCCGTACAAACACCGTTGCACTATAGGCGGGCTGCGCTGGTTCATCCCCGTAAAGGTTGCGCTGCAAGAGAGGCGCCTCCTCGGGAAATCCGGCGGCCAGGGGTGCTTGCCCATGGATCGAGTGAACATATTATGTTCACTGCCTGAGCAGCGCGGAACTCAAACATGGTTGCATCGGCAGGGCGCGACGTTCGAGCCGGCCAAAGGTGGTCATCTTTGGGTCATGCTACGCGGCCGCCGGGCGATCCTGCCGATGCACGGTCGCGGCAAGGACCTGAAAACCGGTACCGTCAACGCGATCAAGAAGCGGCTTGGGTTATCGTGAGGTATCAATGCGAGCCTATCCCGCCACCCTGATCCCCGACCGCGACGGCGGGTTCACGATCACCTTTCGCGATGTGCCCGAGGCGATCACCGAAAGCGATACGCGCGAAGAGGCATTGCTCCGCGCCGAGGACGCGCTTGAATCCGCGCTGGCGATGTATGTCGCGGCGAAGGAGGCGCTGCCGGCGCCGTCACCACCGCAACCGGGCGAGGTGACGGTACCGCTGTCGGCGCTCGGGATGGCGAAGGCGGCGCTTTACGATGCAATGCGCGAGCAGGGTGTCGGCCGCGCCGAATTGGCACGGCGGCTGCGTTGGCATTTGCCGCAGGTCAGCCGCGTGCTCGATTTGCGGCACGCATCGAAAATGGAGCAGGTCGAAACCGCCCTCGCCGCGCTCGGGCTGCGGTTGATCGTCGATGTGGCAAAGGCGGCCTAACCGACGGCGTAGGGCAGAAGAGCGAAGCGCATTCAGCCAAAGACGCTCGAGCCGTCACCATTGGCGGATTGCGCTACGCTTATCCGCCCTACCTTGCTAAAAACCGCGTCGCAGCGCCTCCACGCGCACATCCACAAAGCGGACATTCACCACGTCGAAAACCAAGGAAATTTCAGAACAGATATCATTGTCGGTAACCCGTCGCGAGGAATGCGACAGATGTCCGTAATGCTTCTCGTTGTAGACCTTAAAATGATCCGGACCTTCTTGATAGACGCTAAACTGACTCTCTTTACCATCACCGCCCGTACCATAGGCTTTACCTAAATAAGCATGCTTTGTCGCTGCCGTCGTATCAAATTTGGCTTGCGGCCACGACCAACTCCACGCCCTCTCATCTGCCGACTATCTCCTCTGCAAAGGTCAATAGGACCATTCCCTTTCACGAACACCCACTCGTCGAACCGCACGTGTCGCACTTCAAGCAGGTGCCGTTGCGGACCAGGGTGAAGTTGCCGCATTCGCCGCAGCTGTCGCCCTCGTAGCCCTTCATCCGGGCGGTGCGGATCTGTTCCAGCCGCGACTCGCGTTCGTCACCGGCGGCTTCGATGGTGGTGGTGGCGGCGACGGCGAGGATGCCGTCGAACAGCGGCATCTCGGCCGTCGCGCCGCCGACGGCGGTCGCCGCTTCACCTCGGGGCGCCGCCGCGCGCTTGCCGCCGCCGCCGTGCAACACCGTCAGCTTGTTGCGGACGAAGCCGTTCGAGGCGACGCGCTGCATCATCGCCGCGACATCGGCGCCCGTGCCGGATACCGGTTCGCGCAAATTTCCTTCATCGAGCTCGGCCTTGCCGACCGAGTCGGGCATCAGATCGGCTGGCTCGACATGGGCGAGGTCGTGGCGGCCGAGATAGGAGATCGCCAGCTCGCGGAAGAGGTAGTCGAGGATCGAGGTCGCCATCTTGATCGCCTCGTTGCCCTCGACGATCCCGGACGGCTCGAAGCGGGTGAAGGTGAAGGTCTCGACAAATTCCTCGAGCGGCACGCCGTATTGCAGCCCCAGCGAGATCGCGATCGCGAAGCTGTCCATCAGCGAGCGGAAGGCCGAACCTTCCTTGTGCATATCGATGAAGACCTCGCCGAGCGAGCCATCCTCATATTCGCCGGTGCGCAGGTAAATCTTGTGACCGCCGACACGCGCCTTCTGGGTGTAACCCTTGCGGCGATGCGGCAGCACGCGTCGTTCCGGCCGAGCGGCGACAACACGCTCGATGACCCGTTCGATGATCCGCTCGGCGACGATCGGCGCGCGTTCGGCCGGGGTCAGCGTGTACAGTTCGGCGGCGCGGTCCTCGGCCTCCTCGTCGTCGCCGAACAGCATCGAAGCGAGCGGCTGCGACAGTTTCGAGCCGTCGCGGTAGAGGGCCACCGCCTTCAGCCCAAGCCGCCACGACAATTCGTAGGCCTCCTTGCACTCCTCGATCGTCGCCGCGTTGGGCATGTTGATCGTCTTCGAGATCGCGCCGGTGATGAAGGGCTGCGCCGCCGCCATCATGCGGATGTGGCTGTCGACCGACAGAAAGCGGGTGCCGTTGCGGCCGCACGGGTTGGCGCAGTCGAACACCGGCAGATGCTCCGGCTTCAGGTAGGGCGCGCCTTCCAGCGTCATCGCGCCGCAGCAATAGGTGTTGGCGGCCTCGATTTCGTCCTTCGAATAGCCGAGCGCCGCGAGCAGGTCGAACCCGGGGTCGGCAAGCGCCGCCGGAGCGATGCCGAGCCGGTCGTGACAGAAGGCTTCGCCGAGGGTCCATTTGTTGAAGGCGAATTTGATGTCGAAGGCCGCGGCGAGCGCGCCCTCGATGGCGGCGATCGCATCTGCGTCGAAGCCTTTTTCGACAAGGCTGTCGTGGTTGATCGCCGGCGCGCCCTTCAAGGTGCCGTGGCCGAGCGCATAGCGCTCGATCTCGGCGATCTCGTGCATCGGATAGCCGAGCGTGAGCAGCGCCTGCGGCACCATGCGGTTGATGATCTTGAAGTAGCCGCCGCCGGCCAGCTTCTTGAACTTCACCAGCGCGAAATCGGGCTCGATCCCGGTGGTGTCGCAATCCATCACCAGGCCGATCGTCCCGGTCGGCGCGATGACGCTGACCTGGGCGTTGCGGAAGCCGTGCTTCTCGCCGAGCGCCAGCGCACCGTCCCACACCGCACGCGCCGCGTCGGCCAGCGGCCGGTCCGGGCAGTTGGCGATGTCGAGCGGCACCGGTGGCACCGCCAGCCCCTCATAGTCGCCGGGCTCGCCGTGCGCGGCGCGGCAGTGGTTGCGGATCACCCGCAGCATCGCCTCGCGGTTCTTGGCATAGCCGGCGAACGGGCCGAGTTCGCCCGCCATTTCGGCCGAGGCGGCATAGCTGGCGCCGGTCAATAGCGCGGTGATCGCGCCGGCGATCGCGCGGCCCGCATCGCTGTCATAGGCGATGCCCATCGACATCAACAGCCCGCCGAGATTGGCATAGCCGAGGCCCAGCGTGCGGTAGGCGTAGCTGAGGCGCGCAATCTCCTTCGACGGGAACTGCGCCATCATCACCGAGATTTCCAGCACCAGGGTCCACAGCCGTACCGCATGCTGGAAATCGGCAACGCGGTAGCTGCCATCATCGGCGCGGAACGTCATCAGGTTCAAGGACGCGAGGTTGCACGCCGTGTCGTCGAGGAACATGTACTCCGAGCACGGGTTCGAGGCGTTGATCCGGCCGCTTTCCGGGCAGGTGTGCCAGTCGTTGATCGTGGTGTCGAACTGGATGCCGGGGTCGGCCGAAGCCCAGGCGGCATGGGCGATCTTTTCCCACAATTCGGCCGCCGGCAGGGTCTTCGAAACTTTCCCGTCGGTGCGGCGGGTCAGGTGCCAGTCGCCGCCGTTGCGCACCCGTTCGAGGAAGTCGTTGGTGACGCGCACGGTGTTGTTCGAATTCTGCCCGGCGACGGTCAGGTACGCGTCGCTGTCCCAATCGGTGTCGTAGGTGCGGAAGTCGATCGACTGGTAGCCCTGGCGCGCGAACTGGATCACGCGCTGGACATAGTTTTCCGGGAGCATCGCCTTGCGCGCGGCACGGATTTCGGCCTTCAGCGCCGGGTTCTTGGCCGGGTCGAACGGATCCCAGTCGGCACTGTCGGCCTCGGCGCGGCAGGCCGCCATGATCGCGTTCAAATGCTTCGCCGCCAGCTTCGATCCGGCGACCAGCGCCGCGACCTTCTGCTCCTCGACGACTTTCCAGTCGATGTAATCCTCGATGTCGGGATGGTCGGCGTCGACGATGACCATCTTCGCCGCACGCCGCGTCGTGCCGCCCGATTTGATCGCGCCTGCGGCGCGGTCGCCGATCTTCAGGAAGCTCATCAGCCCCGAGGAGCGCCCGCCGCCGGACAGCCGCTCGCCGTCGCCGCGCAATTTCGAGAAATTCGAGCCGGTGCCGGAGCCGTATTTGAAGAGGCGCGCCTCGCGCACCCACAAATCCATGATGCCGCCCTCGTTGACGAGGTCGTCGGCCACCGACTGGATAAAGCAGGCGTGCGGCTGCGGGTGTTCGTAGGCGCTGTCGGAGGCGCGCACCTTGCCGGTCTGGTGGTCGGCGTAATAGTGGCCCTGGGCCGGGCCGTCGATGCCGTAGGCCCAGTGGAGGCCGGTGTTGAACCATTGCGGCGAGTTCGGCGCGCCCATCTGGCGCGCCAGCATCAGGCGCAACTCGTCGTAAAAGGCGCGGGCGTCGGGCTCGGCGTCGAAATAGCCGCCCTTCCAGCCCCAATAGGTCCAGGTGCCGGCAAGCCGATCGAAGCACTGCTTGGCGCTGGTCTCCCCGCCGGTGCGCCCGGCTTTCGGCAATTGCGCCAGCGCTTCCGAATCGGCCGTATGCCGCCACAGCCATTCCGGCACGCCCGCTTCCTCGACCGGCTTCAGGCGCGTCGGCACACCAGCCTTGCGCAGGTATTTTTGCGCCAGGATGTCGCAAGCCACCTGGCTCCAATCCGCCGGGACCTCGATCCCCTCGGCGGCGAAGACGACCGAACCGTCGGGGTTGCGAATCTCAGAAGCGGCGCTGCGGAAGGCGACACCTTCATAAGCGTCACGGCCGGCGGTGGTAAAGCGACGCGCGATATGCATATTCCTCCCCGCTTTCTTGCGTGCCGAGCGGTCCTGGACACCAGACCCTGCGCCCCGATGGCGCAAGAAACGCAAGATATAGTGAACGACCGAGTCCATCAAACAGATTTGGTATCGGTGGCGCAGAGAGCCACAAGATGTTGCGCCGATGCGACAGGGGGCTTGCGTCGCTTCGGCCTTTACCGCACGGCCCGGCAGGGCCATAGTCCGGCCCCGCGCGAGGGAAGGGGCAGATGACGGCGACTCTCGGGACCTTGTTGCTGACCTGGTTGCGCGGCTTGCCGGTCGGCACCGACAGCTACGGCAACCGCTACTACCGGCTGAAAGGGGACCGGCCGACCGGACGCGGCGGCGGCCGCTTCAGCCGCGAGCGGCGCTGGGTCATCTACAATGGCCGGCCGGAGGCGTCGAAGGTGCCGCCGGAGTGGCATGCCTGGCTGCACCACATGGACGACGAGATCCCGGGGCCGCGTCAGCACCATCCCTGGGAAAAGCCGCACGAGCCGAACCTGACCGGCACGCCGCGCGCCTACCACCCGCCCGGATCAATCCTGCGCGGCGGGCATCGCCAGCACGCGAGCGGCGATTACGAGCCGTGGGTCCCGGAATAATCCTGCACCCGAGACCAGCCGACGGAAATCAGCGATGAGGGGCAACGTCATCGAGACCGTGATGGGCGCGGTCGTGCTGGTGGTCGCGGCGGTGTTCCTGTACTTCGCGTACAGCACCAGCCAGTACCGCTCGGTCTCCGGCTACCAGGTCACGGCGAATTTCGAGCGCATCGACGGCATCAAGGACGGCAGCGACGTCCGGATCGGCGGCATCAAGGTCGGCTCGGTCGTCTCGGCCATGCTTGACCCGAAGACGTTTCTCGCCGACGTGCATCTGAGCGTCGACCCGTCGATCAAACTGCCCGACGATACGGTCGCCGAGATCGTCTCGTCCGGCCTGCTCGGCGACAAATACCTGTCGCTGGTGCCCGGCGGCTCGGACAAGGATATCCCGCCCGGCGGCCGGATCAAATACACGCAATCCTCGGTCAGCCTCGAACACCTGATCGGGCAAATGATGTTTTCGCCGAGCGGCGACAAAAAGGGCAGCGACGCCGGCGCGGCCGGTTCGGCGCCGGCGGGCGACGGCACCCCTCCGGGCCAGGCGCCGGCGCCGCCCGGCGGCTCGCCGGTGAAACCGGCACCTGGCAAGTAGCCGGCCGCGATCCCCATCTATCGCCGACGTCTTGAACGCGGCGAGGAGCGAAGCCGAAGCATGACGGAATCAGGGACAAGCGACTTCCCGATCTGGCGCACCCCCGAAGGCGAGCCGGTCTCCTGCGTCGAGAAGATCAAGGTGCTGAACGAGAACCTCGCCGAACTGCGCGAGCTGGCCCAGGACGCGCTGGAAGACGCGGTGCTGATCGGCTGCGACGAGCGGCAGGTGCGCGAGGTGCTGGCCGGGCTCGTCAACGGTCTCGTCAACCCGTATCGGAAATGAGGTTTGCCGCGGCGCTGCTGCTTGTCGCGCTGCTCGAAGCCCCGGCTGGCCGCGCCGCAGAGATGATCGAGGCGCCGGTCGCGCATTTGCAAGGGCTCGACAAAACGACGGCGCGGATCTCGCAATTCGACGCGCCGGTCGGCCAGGAAGTGCATTTCGGCAAATTGTCGATCCTGGTCCGCAGTTGCCAGCGCGCCCCGCCCGAGGCGACGCCGGAGAACGCAGCCTTTCTCGAAATCTACGAAAGCCGCCCGGGCGA
>Ga0073928_10007968_pt1 | contig 13479 bp, 10 predicted proteins | sample PaiPotPPA55metaG_FD_76969 | JGI IMG/M metagenome (GOLD analysis project Ga0073928, IMG submission 76969) | Iron sulfur acid spring bacterial and archeal communities from Banff, Canada, to study Microbial Dark Matter (Phase II) - Paint Pots PPA... ...
AAACTTCATGTAGGCATGGGATGGCAAATTGTCGAGATAGAAATAACACTCCTTCACATCCTCGCCATGGTTGGCTTCGCCCGGAGTCAGGCCAAACAGTCGCTCCTTCAAGATGGGATCACGGCCGTTCCAGAACGCCGGCGCAAAGACCAGGAGCTGAAACCGATCGCAAAGCCCCGCGATGGCATCTTCACCCCAGCGGTAGGCCTTGCTTCTCGCCTGATCGTGGGTCAGAAACGCCCAGGCATTGCCATCGGCGCTGTAGTCCTCGCGCACCGTGCCCCACGCGCGGTCGGACACGTAAGGCCCCCATCGACGCCAGCCAGTGATATCGTCCTTGATTTCGGATAGTCGAGCGTGTTCGGCCGTGGGCATCAGATGGATTCCGGGGTCAGCGCTGCAGTGGACTGATGATTTCGGCGATGCGCGCGATCTCCGCTCGAATGGGAGCCGGGTCGTACGGTCGCCCTCGCTGGTTGGGTCCTGGACCGAGAAGGTCCGACATCCTGGATAACTGTAGCACGGGGAAGCGCTCTCCGTGAGCGCGGGCGAGCGCTGACAGACCGAGATAAACCTGTTCTGCTTCGTCCCAACGCACGATCGGCCGCTCTACCGATACCCGGACAAGGTCGGATAACGTAAGCCGTCCGGGGGGCTCAGCCGCTGCAAGGCACGCGGTCTGCCACTGTTCCAGGGCCGAGATGATTGGCCGACCGGCGTCGATCACCACCGTGGCCGTCGGCTGTGGCGTGGACATCACCTGGTCCATCCGCGACAGCGCCGGCACCAGGCTGGCTGGACACCGCGTGCCGGGCACCAGTGCCAGGCGGCGGGGCAGCGCTCCATACCAGGTCTGATAGACCATCTGGCCCGCACCGCGTGGTCCCCCATTCTCTTGGTCCGATAGATTGCGACTCGACCTCTCGGGCCGAAGGGATTGATGACACGAGAAGCAGTCAAAGTCTGAAAGGTCCGGCCACTCTCTTTGCGGAGACGCGGCACGAGCAACGGTTAACTCGATGGCGCTTCGCAAGCCGGCCAGCTGACCGCTCAGCCAGGCTCGGTCGGGGGACCCGGTGAACCGGGTATTGGTCTCGTCGCTCCAGTGGCGAGGCATATGCGCGAGATATGACGAAAACTCGAACATGAGGCGCGGATGACCGGCCGCGATCATGTCGTGCGTGACATCTCGATCCGCCATCGGGCTACGGGCACCGACATGGCAGCTCGCGCATTGCCCGGCGACTTCGGCCGCGTTGGTTAGCGATGCGAATCCTCGCTGGCGCTTCCATTGCGGCGAGTGCTCCCGCCAGTCTGGATCGGTGTGGACCCCGATCCAGCTTCCGGCCGGCCCGTGGCATGCCTCGCAACCCACACCCTCGCGATGCTCCGATGGCAGGTCCACCACAGCCCGGTTTGCGAGGCTCGCCGGGGCATGGCAGGCCAAACAAGCACTGTCCTCATGCGCGGCCATCTTGCCGCGCAAGTGCGCGATCTGCCTGGCAAGTGGCTTGAATAGGGACGCATAGGCGTCGCTGTGTCGGTCGCGCGTCAGCCAGCGGGTGTACTCATTCCGCTGCACACGGCCGCTCTCAACAGTCATCGACCCGTGGCAGGCGCGCGCCGAGCAAGATGTTGAGCCAATAAAGCGGGCAGATGGATCCGGTGGCTCTGCATTGCCCTGATCCTGGGCAGCGCACATGAGCAGCGCGACCAATGCGAATTGACAGCTTACTCGGTTCAGGCCCGCCTGCATCATTCCCTGAACGATCAGAAGTGAGGCGCCCCGGGACAAGCACAATCACTCTAAATGACCTTGCGGGAATCGGCTACACTAACGCGAAGTACTTTGCAGTTTTCTCACGCCGTACCTAGCTCGTTTCAGAACCCGACATACCCCTCTGCCCATGGCGGAGAGGGGTGAGAGGGCTTAGAAATGATCACGGGCCTCGGCGGCACGGCATGATCTCTTCTGAGGTTTATTCGGTGCTCCTGGGCGGCGAACACTGGAAACGACATCGCAACTGGTGTCTGTTTGTCGTGGTGGCGACCGCAGCTGCGTTTCTGTGGGCGGCGGCCGTCATGCGTCAAACCTCTGCCTGGCCGGGCGGAAGTTCGATTCCCGGTTTTACGTTCGGCCTGGTCGGTGGCGGCATCATCGTCTTTGAGGTTCTTCTTTGGTTCCGTAAGCAGGTCCGGGCGTGGCGAATCGGTCGCGCAAGGGCCTGGCTTCGTGCTCACATCTGGCTCGGCTTGCTGTCGTTTCCCCTCCTGGTTCTGCACAGCGGCTTTCATCTGGGGGGATCCCTGAGCACCGTTCTCATGTTGCTTCTGGTGATTGTCGTCTTGAGTGGCATCTGGGGGCTTGCGTTGCAACAATGGTTGCCGAAATACATGCTGGACCAGGTTTCCGCCGAGACCATTTATTCGCAGATCGACCAGCTATCGATACAGCTACTTCACGAGGCGCGCCGGCTTGTAGATGTTGTTTGCGGCACAATCGATTCGGCCGGCATTGAAGGAGCAGGCGAGGAAGCCGGTGAGCATCTGGTCGTCGGTGCGGTGCGGGCCGCGGGCCGGGTGCGAGGCAAGGTCCTGGAAACACGGGCCGCGCCGGAAGCGATCAGCGGCTGCGAGCCGTTGCGCGACTTCTTCGCCACTCAGGTTGCGCCATTCCTGGAGCACGGCAACAAATCTCGAAGCGTCCTGCGACTGCCGGGTCGCGCCTCCCAGGCGTTTCAGGATCTTGCCGGCCGTTTGCCAAAGCCCGCCCATGAACCATTGGCCACCTTGGAAGATTTTTGCAACCAGAAAAGGCAATGGGAGCAGCAAAAGCGACTTCACTTCTGGTTGCACAACTGGCTCTGGCTCCATTTTCCGCTTTCCCTGGCGCTTTTGGTTCTCATGTTTGTCCACGCCTGGGCGGCCGTGAAATTCTGGTGAGATGGGCCGAGGCCGCCATGCCACATGAAACCGGTAAACAGCGGGCATCCAAAATACCCCTCGACTATTTTCGGCATGCTAGCCCACTCGACCGCTGGCGACTGTGGCTGGCGATTATCGCTCTGGCGGCAACCCTTGCCTGGATCGGCTGGGCCGTGGTGAACGGCAAGGCGGCCCAGCTACGTTATTCGCCCGGCCCACTGGCCGAAGCCCATGCACTCTGGGACGATCAGTGCGAGGCTTGCCATATTCCCTTTCAACCGATTAAAGCCACCAACTTGCCCCTCGTGGCCAGAGGCACGAGACCGGCTGATGAGCGATGCCGCAATTGTCATGCAGGCGCTCCTCATCACGCGATGTCCATCGCCGTGCCCGATAGCTGCGCCGACTGTCATCACGAACATGCCGGCCGAAACGCCTCCCTGGTTCGCATGCCCGATTTCACGTGTGTTCAATGCCACGCCAATTTGGCCGAGCATTCCACCGTGAAAACCCTCTATAAAAACGTTGAAAGATTTGACTTGAACCATCATCCGGAATTTTCACTGATCCGGGAGAAGGCAGCAGACCCTGGTCATTTGAAGTTCAATCACCAGTTGCACATGTCGCCCGGCATGCACGTGGCCGGCAAGGCCGACCCGGGTTGGACGCTTGCCAAGTTGGCACCCAGTGATCGTGGCCGCTATCGTCTGGCCGGCCAGCGGGACACCGACCGGGTCGTTCTGGAGTGTGGCTCATGCCACCGCATCGCATCGGCATCCGGCAACACCTTGTCCGGCGGCGCCGATCCCGGATCGGGGCACATGCAGCCGGTTACTTATGAAAATGACTGCCGCGCCTGCCATCCGCTGAGCGTGGAGGCGGCCCGCGGCGATCAGCCGTCGATCGAAATTGTGCATGGCCAGAGTCCCGCGGTCGTCCACCGACGCCTGACCGAAGACTACCTCGGCCGTTATCTCGCCGAGCAGGACTCGATCCTGGATGCCAGGGTCGAGAGCATGCCTCTGCCGGGGAAGCTTTCGCCGGACAAGACGCTGCCGGTTCGCAATGTCATCAATGCGCGCGTTCTGGCAGCGGAAAAAACTCTGTATCAGGGTCAACAGTCTTGCGCGCTTTGCCATGAACTGAAGCCAACCGGGGGCATCGAGTTAGTCGAGGCACTTACACTCGGACAGGCACCTCGCTTCGATATCGTCAAAACTGCCGTCCCCGCTGTGTGGTTCCGGAGTGCGAAGTTTAATCACACTGCCCACCGGTCCATGCAATGTCGCGATTGTCACGCCGGCGCCTATGCCGATTCACCCGCGGCCTCGACCCACAGCAGCGACGTCATGATCCCGGGAATTGCTAATTGCGTGCAGTGTCATGGCCCGCCGTCCGCCCAGGCAGGCGGAGCGCGCTATGATTGCACGGAGTGCCATCGTTATCATGGACGCGAGGCCAACCCCGGCCTGTCGCACTTTGACATCGAGAGCTTTATTAGTGGCAGCTCGCTGAAAAATGCTGCCAAGGTCGATTCACCATGAACGATGCCGCTCAACGTGAAACGTTCTTGGGCCAGCTTCGCCTCCTGCTGGAGGAGTTATGCTGCGATCTCTGCCGTTTCATCCACGTGTCCAGGGACCGTCTGCCGCCCGACCATATCCATATTGATCGCGAGATCGACCTCGGTCTGCCCGGGGCCTTCGCGGACATTCGCGTCAAGGTAGAGGACCAGCCGCCTTATTTTGTTGAGATTAAATACGGCTATACCAGTCGCGACTTGACGCAGCACCTGCGCCGCAAGTACGGGTGCGATACGCCGGCCGTCCACGATGCTTCCAAGCTGGTCCTCGTGGTGGATACGCGGGATCGTGAGGACTGGGCGGCGCTTGAGGAGGGGATTCGGTCGAGCCTGCGACCGGGTCTGGCGCTGGAAGTCTGGAACGAAAAGAGACTACTGGCCCTATTGCGCGACGAGTTTCGCATCGATGTCCCCTCCATGGACGTGGAGTACATGGTCGATGTTCGCGAGGCCGTTGTTCAGGCCAAGCTCTTTCATGCCTTTGGCGACCCATCATCGCAATCGCCTGACCCGCTAAAGACCGAACTGCTCTGGCATTTCGGTTTCTGGCGCCTGCGTCAGCTCCGCGAACAGGGCAAGGCTGATCCCAAGGACATCCTGCCGCCCGGTATGTATCCGGGCGTCACGGTACTCATGGGAGATTTATGCTCCTTTTCAAGCTACGTACGCGATACGCGCGAGCCCGAGGTGATTCGCCACTGCCTGACCTCGTTTTATTCCAAGTCGCGCTACGAGATCCAAAACGCGGCGGGCATGCTTTATCAATTCGTAGGCGATGAAGTCATTGGGCTCTTCGGTATCCCCATACCGCAGGCCGATGATGCCACCCGTGCCGTCCAGAGTGCGCGTGCCCTTCTGGATCTGGGGAACTCGGTGTCCAATCACTGGCAACGGCACATCGATCGGTTGCAGCAAAACGGCGGCCTGCACATCGGCATGGCTGTTGGCGATCTTCAAATTGTCGCCTCTCGTCCCTTCAGCCGCACGCACATGTCCGCCATCGGCGATGCCCTCAACGTGGCTGCTCGCCTCACGACCGTGGCCGGCCCGGGCGAGATCGTCATCAGCAACTCGCTTTACAATGCGCTGGATGAGACCGAACAGGCAGGCTTTCAGGAAATCGACGCCGTCGAAGCCAAGAACGTCGGACGCATCAAGGCCTGGCGGTATCAGCTCAAACGCTGATGGCGTACTCGAACTATTCAACTCTTGCATAAAGCAACTGGTCTAGCGTGCGTCCCGCCTTGATAACGCTCTTGCGCAGGCGGCCTTCGTATTGGTAGCCGCACTTTTCCAGCACTCGGCACGATGCTGCGTTGTGCTCAAAGACCGTTGCATAGATGCGGCAAAGTCCAAGCGTTGTGAACCCATATGACGTCACCGCGGTAACCGCCGCGGTCGCCAGGCCCTGACCCCAGTAACTGCGGCCCAGCCAATAGCCAATTTCCGCCGACATGCGATGGACATCGTGTTGTGGCTCCAGTCCGATTCCACCGGTCGCGATGTCTTTGAACGCGATGGCAAAGTTCCGCTGCCGCTCCTGATCGGAAGCACAGGCGATCCAGGTTTCTGCATCTGCCCGCCCATACGGATGCGGAAACCGATCTCGCAGGTTCAGCCAAACATCGCGATCGTTTGCGTGCCTCACCAGGGCCGGCACATCGGTCTGAACCCAGCTTCGCACGGTGCAATCCGGAATGGCCGTCTCGAACATCACCATGACGTGGGCTCACTTGCCGGGCAACGTGTAAACCGGCTCGAATATCGCACCATCATCCGCCAGATACTGCACGGTGCGGGCCAGGAGAACGAGACTCGGGCCGTCATTCGGGTAATCGATCTGCAAAGCACCGAGTAGGCGCGCAGCGGTGCGCAGATCTTGTTTCTCAAAGGCATCCAGTGCCCGCTCATACGTTTCACGGAGCGTTTCCCAGGCGGGCGATGAATCTCCGGTCAACTCGTAGAGGTCTACAGGCTCCGCGATGTGCATGGTGCGCACCCGCGCCAGCCGCCGGGTGTGCCAACCCGCACCGAGCAATGCCTTCGTGGAGCCAGTGATCAGAACATTAGATTTCAAGTATTTCGTGGCACCTTCGACCCGGCTTGCCAGGTTGACGGTGTTTCCCAGCGGACCGTACTTGAATTTTCGTCGCGAGCCGATGTTTCCAACCTGCGCCGGCCCGCTGCTGATGCCGATCCCGAATCCCATCCGCTCATTTGTCTCCGTGGCCCAGCGCTCGTCCAGCTTCGGCAAGGTGGCAAGCATGGCCAGGGCCGCCCGGCAGGCCCGCTCGGCATGGTCCGGCTGTTTCTCGGGAGCGCCCCACATGGCCAGTGCCCCATCGCCTGTGAAATCGACGATGACCCCTCCATGGTCAATAACGCAGTCGGAGACATGGCTCATGACATCACGGATCCAGTCGATCGTCCGCGAAGGCCCCAGTCGCTCGGTGATGCGGCTCGAGCCGCGAATGTCGCAGATGAGGCATGTAACATCCTCCTGTCGTCCGTCCAACAGCTCGGGGTGGCCGGCCAGTTGACGGGATAGTTCAGGAGTGAAGAACTGCTCGAAGCGCACTTGCGCTTCCACGGCCACCTTCTCCATCTCCGTGCGCGCCAGACCCGTGGCGATGCTCCAGGCCAAGACCTCCATCATCTTGGCATCCAGCTCGGAAACGTGAGGCACCGCCGTGGGCCCTCGGCCCTTCCGTCGCTCGCCATAGAGGACGCCGATAACTTGGCCTCGGGGGTCCATGATGGGTGCGGCCACGAGGGCCCGCACTCCCATCAGGCTCGCTCCAACCGTTTCGCCGCCTCCGGACTGGCCGGGAACCTGCCAGAATGTTTTGCGCTCTTCCTCGATCCGACTCAAAACCCGGCGACTTGGCCGCCAGGCAGATTCCTGATCATCCAGCCGAGACGTGGCTACGGCCTGGATCTCCCAGTTGTCGCCGTGCCGCAAAAGGACACGGCAGGCATCCAGTCCAACCATTCCAATGGCTGCCTGGGCCGCTTTTTGATAGAAATCGGCCGAGTGAACGGCACTCTGTAAAACGTCCAATGCATCGTAAAGCCAGCGAATGACTGCCTGGGCGCTGATGGTACCATCGCTGACCAGGCTGAAATTGGGCAGCGCGGTCAGATTGGCGCTATCCTGGCCTGGCAACCGAGCCGGCTCGGCCAGGCTGTAAAGCGCCATGTCGTCCGCCTCAACCGGCTCAATACGAATGAGCCGCCTGGCCAGTGGGAATTCGCAAGGCAGGCTGAACTCGAATGACGTGCCGGGCCCCATTTCCGCATTGCCGGGCAGGCGAACATTCATCTCTCTCAGGTTCGTCAAGCGCACACGGCCGGCGGCCGTGGGCTCGATGAGCACGTGCCGCCTGGACACGGTGGCCTCGTCGCTTCGCGCAATGATTAGCCGCTTGCGATTGTTGTCGAGCGGAATGACCGAGAAGAGCCCGGGCTCTCCGGGCTTCTGGCGGCCTAGCTCCAGACTCCCATCGAATTCGGGGGATCGGTAGGTTTCCTCGGCCTGCTCGCAGACCCGGATCTGGAAGGAACTAACCATGGCGTCCGCCTTGATGCCACATGGGCGTAGTTTAGCGGCGCTCTGGGCGATTGGGCAAGCGCCCAGAACGGCTATTGCTTCGAAAGCATACGGGCCGGTATATGCTCGGCAATTCTCCAGAGCGACATTGGGGACGATAGCAGGCAACCGCGCGATCCGGGCAGGATGGGGAACCGGCATGGGCCGCTCACCGGTATTTACGATACTTCTGCTCGGCGCCTCTGTCATTCCGGCCTGGGCCGAGAACGCCAAGGACGAGAAGACAATACCCGCTGAATTGACGTTACCAGCGCAGACAGCTCCACCGGCGGCGCCCGAGAACGGGCCCATGCTCTTCAGCACTCACTGCGACCACGCCTTCGATAGCGACGATGGTGCAGCTTGTGCCCCCGCTAATCGATTCTTCGTCGAGGCGGATTACCTGCTCCTGCGGCCCATTCGCCGGGACATGGATTACGCCATCACGAGTCCAAGTGCCGCAGGCGTTTCCATCGGCACCATCAACTCGGTCGAGTGGAGTACCGAAAGCGGAGTACGGATCGGGGCGGGCTGGCTCTTACCTGAAGAGGGCTGGGATCTCGCTTCCTATTACACTTACTTCCACAGCAACGCCAATAACGGCGCCAGGGCGCCGGCCGGCGGCACGCTCTTCGCCACCATGACCCACCCGGGCGGAATCGATCAGGTCGATAGCGCGCTCGCCACCGCAAGTCTTAACTACAACGTGCTCGATGTCGAGCTAGGCCGTGCCCTGACCATCGGATCGAACACTTCGATACGATTCTTTGGAGGCGGCCGCTTCGCCTGGATCGATCAATCGATGGGCGTCTTTTACGATGGTCTGGATGCGAACCACGCCTTTGCGGGTTCATCGATCAATTTCGATGGCGCCGGCGTTCGCGTGGGCGCCGAGGGGCGCCTGAACCTTCCTCGGGGCTTTTGCGCTTATGCTCGCTGCGCCGGCTCACTCTTGGCCGGCGATTTCCGCACCAATCGGCTCGAGACGAACGCCGGCGGCAGCATTGTCAACGTGGATATCGGCGAGAGTTTTGACAAGATCGTTCCGGTGGCCGAAGTGGGCATTGGTGTTGGCTGGGAATACCGCAACTTCTCCCTCCGGGCCGGCTACGAGTTCACGAACTGGTTCGGTCTCGTCGATCTGCCGGATTTTGTCGATGACGTAGCCCAGGGAAAGTTCATCCGCCGTACTAGCGATCTGAGCCTCGACGGTCTCATCGTCCAGGCTTGCTTGCGCTTTTGAGCGTACGCTCGCGACATTACTCCCAGAACCGCGGCGATTGCAAAGCCGGTGCCTGCGCCTATAATTCCCCCTTTGAAATCCAGAGCGCCGCAGGTGCTGTCGCCCGGCGGGACGCTGCTGGCACAAGGAGCAAGGCATGGCCGCGGAGAAGTTCGACCTGCGCGACGTCAGCTTTCGTCAGCTGTTGCCCGGGACGGAAATCTTTCGCGGTTTTCAAGTGGCCCTCGACCCCAAGAAGCTGCTGTTGGCCGCGGCCGGCTTGCTGGTCATGACGTGGGGCTGGTGGGTGCTGTCAATTGCCTTCTTCAACAGTCGCGAGAGGCCCGACTGGGGTTCCGGCAGCTACCAGCAAGACGCCGACAAGGAAGCGGCCTGGCGGACGTTCAAGCTTGATTTGCATAAGTACGACATCCTTTATCAAGCCGCCGGGCCTGGTCCCCGAAAAATAACTGCGTACGACCTGGCCGACCGGCATGACCAGGTGGAGGCGATCGACAAGGAACTGACCGAGGCCGAGAAGGCCGGCCGCTCGCAGATTACGGTCAATGGCACCACCTATCCTCTAACCGAGCGTCCAGCCGGTCTTTTGCGGCGGTGGCCATGGGATGAGGATCGTGGTCCAAACCCGTACTTCCTGGTGACCGGGCAAGCCACGTATCCGCATGCCGATTCGACGACAACCGCCTATCCCTGGGAGCGCGGCCACTTTGCCGATTGGCTAATCAACCACCAAATCCCGGTTCTGATCGAGCCATTTATCAAGTTCCTTCGGCCCATTCAGTTCTTGCTCAAGCCGCACGCCGGCTTTTGGAACGATGTTTATTTCGTCTTGATCCTGTTGTGGACGGTGGCAACCTGGGCCCTGTTCGGTGGGGCGATTACGCGCATGGCGGCCGTGCAAGTCGCGCGTAAAGAGAAGATCTCCATGATGGAGGCGCTGCGTTTCACGTGGTCGCGGTACGTATCGTTTTTCTCGGCGCCGCTTTTCCCCCTGGTCTTCATCGTTGTGGTCGTTGTTTTCCTGGTCATCTTCGGCCTGTTCCATCTCATTCCTCTGTTCGGCGACATTGTTGTTGATGGGCTCGGCTGGCCGCTGGTGCTCCTGTCGGGTTTGGCCATGGCCGTCGTGATCGTCGGTCTGGTCGGCTGGCCGATGATGTATGCGACCATCAGCACGGAAGGAAGCGACAGCTTCGATGCTTTGAGCCGCAGCTACAGTTACGTGTACGTCAATCCGTGGCAGTATATCTGGTACCAGCTGGTCGCCTTCGTCTACGGGGCGATTGTGGTTTTCTTCGTTGGCTTTATGGGTTCGCTCCTCGTTTACCTGGGCAAATGGGGTGTGGACCAGACGCCTTTGCTGGGTCGGTTCGGAAGGCAGCCGGAGTATTTGTTCATTTACGCCCCAACGTCCTACCACTGGCGAGACCTGTTGATGCAAGGCGCCACGGTAAACCAGGCGGCCATGACGTGGTACAACCACCTGGGCGCCATCATGGTCTCGATATGGTTGTATCTCGTTTTCTTGATGGTCGTTGGTTTCGCCTACAGCTTCTACTGGAGCGTCAACACCATTATTTATCTCCTCATGCGCCGCATCGTGGATGACACGGAGATCGATGAGATCTATCTGGAGGACGAGGACGCCGACGAGCCCTACCCGATGCCATCCGCCACCCCGACGCTGCAAACGGAGCCCGGTACGGTCATGGTGGATGCGCCAACCCTCAAGCAAGTTTCGCCAGCGCCTTCTCAGCCGGGGGATGCCAATCCGCCCGCAGCGCCGCCTCGCTGACGCGTGGGCCTCACGCGACAGACGCAGGGAACGCGGAGAAGTCTCTGCGCCGCTGCTGCGATCCTTTTTGGACTCCATTGGTGCTTTTCCTTGGTTCCACGAGCCCCTGACCGTGATACATTAAGCTGAAGCGTAATTTGCTGGACGCGCAAGTGACCCTCGGAGCCTAAAATGCAAGCGGACAAAGAGATGCGGCACCAAGACCTTGTGCAGGAGTGGACCGACCAGTTCGTCAAAATCAACGGTGACCGTCCGGAGCTGGAGCGTTTCGCCGGACTGGTGGGTCGCGTCGTGACAGTCAACTGGAACAACAAGGCGGTCGTCGATTTCGCCGACGGCGGCTGGTACGACATCACGGCCTCCGAAGAGTTCTTGGCCAAGATCCCCGCCGAGGAGGCCAAGGCGAAATACGATCCCAAGGCCAACAGCGCTCAGCCCATCCCCGAAAAGCAAGGATGACCTGAACACCGAAGACTGAAAACTTCCCCTGCTTGCATGCTCCTCATCATCGACAACTACGATTCATTCACTTACAACCTCGTTCAACGGTTTGGGGAAATCGATCCGCAAATCGATGTGCGGGTATTTCGCAATGATCAAATCGGCATCGACGAGATTGCAGCATTGCAGCCAGCGCGGATCGTTATTTCCCCGGGCCCATGCACGCCGATCGAGGCCGGGATTTCAAGAGACGTGATTAGACGGTTTGGCGACTCGGTGCCCATTCTCGGAGTCTGCCTGGGGCACCAGTGTATCGGTGATGTCTTCGGAGCGCAGGTGGTGCGCAACTCCCGGATCATGCACGGGAAGACCTCCGCCATTCATCACGATGGCCAGGGCCTTTACCGGGGACTGTCCAATCCTTTCGAGGCGACCCGCTATCACAGCCTGGTGATCGAGCGGGACAGCTTCCAGCATCCCGACTTCACGGTAAGTGCCTGGACGGACGCCGGTGAGATCATGGGCGTCCGCCACCGGCATTGGCCCCTGGAAGGGGTCCAGTTCCACCCCGAAAGCTTTTTGACGATCGAAGGCCCGAAGCTCTTGGCCAACTTCCTGGCGATGGCGTGCGTGTCCTAGGCCGACCGGACCTTACGGGAACAAACCCCGCCGTTCCTTTTCGCGGGCAATCTTCATGACGCCGAGGGAGAGCGCCGCTGTGCGGTTCGGGAAATGCCGCTCGCGCGCCACCTTTCGGACCTGGTGGTAGGACTTCAGCATCAGCTCTTCGAGCTTGGCGTTGATCTCGGATTCGCTCCAGAACATCTGTTGAATGTCCTGCACCCATTCGAAGTAGGAGACCGTGACTCCGCCGGCGTTGCAGAGAATGTCCGGAATCAAGAAGATATCGCCTCGCGACAAGATCGCATCGGCTTCAGGCGTCGTCGGGCCATTGGCTCCTTCGGCCAGGATGCGGCAGCGCAGTTTCGAGGCGTTTTGCTCCGTGACGACACGTTCGATGGCCGCCGGCACCAGGATGGTGCAAGGCGTGATCAAAAGCTCGTCGTCCGGAATGACTTCCACGCCGGGCAGATCCGTGAGTCGTTTGCCGGCCGCGGCGTGGCGGATGGCCGCTGGAACATCGATTCCGCGGGGATTACGGATGGAACCCCAGCGATCTCCCAGAGCAACAATTTTGACCCCCCGGGCGGCCAGCTCCTGGGCGGTGACGGAGCCCACGTTGCCGAACCCTTGCACCACGGCCGTTGCCTGCTGCGGCTGGATATCCAGCTCCTTCAGGGCCTCCACGATGCAGAACACCACGCCCCGTCCGGTGGCTTCACGCCTGCCCACGCAGCCCCCCAGCTCGACGGGCTTGCCCGTGACAATCTCCGGGCAGCAATAACCCACGTTCATACTGTACGTGTCCATGATCCAGGCCATGGTTTGCTCATCGGTGCCCAGATCCGGCGCCATGACATCCATGCGGGGACCGATAACCGTGATGACCTCCTCGGTGAAGCGGCGCGTCAGGCGCTCGAGCTCGCCCGTGGTCATCCGTGCCGGGTCGCAGGCAATGCCGCCCTTGGCTCCGCCGAAAGGAAGGCTCATGATGGCGCATTTCCAGGACATCCACATGGCCAGGGCGGCGACTTCGCCCAGGTCAACGCTCGGGTGATAGCGCAGGCCACCCTTGGAGGGACCGCTGGTCAAGCTGTGCTGGACGCGAATGCCGATGAAGCTGTCGGTGCTGCCATCCTCCATGCGGATGGGGATGCTGACCACGATCGCCCGTTTTGGTTTGCTCAGCCGTTCCAGGACGCCGCTGTCGATGTCGCATTGTTCGGCGACCACTTCCAGCTGGCGGCATGCCATGCGGAACGTGGGTGAGTTTTCGAAGACGG
>Ga0073928_10007971_pt1 | contig 13474 bp, 12 predicted proteins | sample PaiPotPPA55metaG_FD_76969 | JGI IMG/M metagenome (GOLD analysis project Ga0073928, IMG submission 76969) | Iron sulfur acid spring bacterial and archeal communities from Banff, Canada, to study Microbial Dark Matter (Phase II) - Paint Pots PPA... ...
CCTTCGGATTCCACGGACTGCACCTCACGACTGAGGCGATTGCCGCCTTTGGTGAACTGCTGCTGCGCGGCGACCGCTGCGGAGACCAGCAACTCGTCCCGCGCGATTGGGTGCAGCTTGCGACCAGACGGCACATCGACTGCGTGCCGTTCAAGGACGGCGGGGACGACGCCGACTTCTCCTGCGGCTACGGGTAAGCACCGTGCCCCTGACCGGTCCCAGCCTGGAGTTGCACGTGCGGTCGCCACTGATGACACGGCCCGACGTCGCGTAGGTGATGTGCTTTCCTTCCGCAGCGAACCCGTTCATCAGTGGCGACCCCGGGACCCGTCAGTGGCTGGAGAGCAGATCCACGTTCCCGTCGAACTGCCACAGCGGGTTCGGCTCGACCTTGCCCGATAGATCGATCAGGAAGTAGCCGTTCACTTCCACCGGGCCGTCTCCGTCGGCGATGTAGCGTCCGTTCGCGGTGACATCGAGCTGGTAGATGGCCTGGGCTGTGACGTTGTTACCGGGGACTGCCCAGTAGACCGTGCAGCGCCAGTCGTTCCCGGATCCCTCCTGTGCGCCGAGCCCCTCGCTCTTCAGGCACGCGGCGGAGGTGTTCAGTTGTGCTTCGGTGACCGGCGGGTGGTTCATCTGCGCTTGCTGGAGTCGGTAGATGTGAGCGAACGCCGTGGCCAGCGACTGCTGAACCTTGTTCTGGTCGATGCCGGAGCCGCCCGCCCCGGGCACCGCCACGGCGACGATGCCGGTTGTCGCGGCGAGCAGGGCGGCCAACGGGAGGACGCCCCAAGTCAGGGCCTTGCGACCGGCTGCGTCGTTGTTGACGTTCGTGAAGTCCCGGCGGAGGAACAGCCGGTAGGCGAGCGCCGTGGCGACGAGCGTCCACGCCAGGCTGACTCCGACGCCGATAAGCAACGGCCCGACTTGCTGCGGATCGGTGAAGAGGCCGTTCCAGGAGATGAAGGCGTAGCCGGGCAGCGCCAGGCGCACCGCGATCGGCAGCGGCAGCATCTGCGCCGTCTGAAGCCCGAGGGCGGCGATCATGGGCAGGAGCAGGCCCATCGGGGACCGGCCAAGGGCGATCGACCCGAGCAGCCCGATGGCCGCCAGGGCGAGCGTCGGTGCCAGTACGCACAGCCAGGCCAGCAGGGTTTTGCCGCCCGCGTCCCCGCCGCTGAGGAGGTGGCCGTCCAGACCGACCAGCGGCTGGTTCCCCTCCGCGAGTAGTCCGCCGACGATACTGGACATGGCCAGGCCGGCCACCCCCAGCAGGATCACGGTGAGGCTGGCGATCGCCTTGGCCGCGAAGATCCGCCGGTGCGAGCGGACCGCGACGAGCAGGTGGCGCCACGTCCCCAGCCGGTCCTCGGAGGCGAACACGTCGCCGGCGACCATCGACGTGAGCAGCGGCAACACCCAAGTACCGGCGGCGCCGAGCACGACCAGCGATCCGGCCCAGCCGGTGGCGTGCATCTGGCGGCCGAACAGGGTGTCTGACGGCAGGGTGCCCTGCTGGTCTACCGCGAAGACCGCCAGGCCTGGACCGAGCCAGCTGAGCAGCAGCAGCAGACGTACCCGCCAGGAAGAGGTCTGCTTGATCAGCTCGAAGCGCAGGATGCGGGACACCGCGACGGGGCGCGCACCCGTGGTCGCGGGTTCGGTGACGAGGTTGTCGGCGACGGTCGCGGTCATCGGGCGGCCTCCTGCTCGGTGAGGGCGAGGAACGCCGCTTCCAGGGGTGAGACGACGGGCACCAACTCGCGCACCGCGACGTCCGCGCGCACGATCCGCGCCACGAGCACGTCGAGGGCCGCCACCTGCGCGCTTATGACGACGATGTCGGTATCAGGTCGTGCCGCGCCGTCGGAGCCCTCGACGATACTTATGCCGGACGTCGCGGCGGCGAGGGCGCGAACAGCGGACGGGTCCGAGACGCGCAGCCGGTAGTCGAGCTCGCGGTTGTCATCAGGAAGCTTATTCAGCGGCCCGGAGAACACCACGCGTCCGGTGGACAGGATGGTGACCTCGGAGCACAGCGCCTCCAGATCGTCCATCCGGTGACTGGACAGCACGACCGTGCCCCCTTCGGCCGCGACCCGGCGCAGGACGCCGTGCACGTGCCGCTTGCCGGCCGGGTCGAGGCCGTTGGACGGCTCGTCGAGCACCAGCAGCCGGGGCTTGGTGAGCAGCGCCGCGGCCAGCCCGAGCCGCTGGCGCATGCCCAGCGAGAAGCCGCGGACCTTGTCGTCGGCGACTTCGGTGAGGCCGACCTGCTCCAAAGCCTCGTCGACGTCCGCGGTGCGCCCGATTTCAGGGCGCAGCGCGACGAGCGTCGTAAGGTTCTGTTTCGCGGTGAGAGCGGGGTAGAGGCCGGGCCCGTCGACGAACCCGGAGACGGCGTCGGAGGCGACCGGCGCACGTCCCGCCGGAGTGCCGAGGATCTCCAGACTCCCCTCGTCGGCGACGGCGAGGCCCAGCATCAGGCCGAGCAGCGTGGTCTTGCCGGCGCCGTTCGGCCCGACCAGCCCGTGGATCTGACCCTGCGCCACGTTCACGTCGACATGGTCGAGCGCGACGACGCTATCGAAGATCTTGGTGAGGCCGCGGCCTTTGACCGCTATTGCCGTATCCATCCGTACGTCCCTTTTCAGCTGAAAGCTCATCTGACGGCGAGTTCCCTGCCCGGTTCGGGCGTGGGGTGGCGAGTTCTCTTGGTCGGGTCGGCGTCCCCACCGCGGTTGCGGTGGGGACGCCAACCCGACCAAGAGCTCAATCAGGCCACTGACATCAACTGACGTTGACCGCAGTGTCGTCGAGGACGAACGAGGTCTGGTACTCGTAGTCCTCGGCGCCGGTGAACTTCAGGGTGACGGTCTGGCCGGCATACGAGGCCAGGCTGAAGCTGCGTTGGGTGTATCCGGTGTTGTGGTCGAGGTTGGAGTACGTGTGCAGGGTTGCCAGGACCGAGCCGGAACTGCTGAGGACCTGCACCTTGAGCGTGTCGTACGCGGTAGTGGTGCTGGTCTCAGCCGTATCGACGTGCAGCCAGAAGTTGAAGTTGTAGGCGGAGCAACCACTCGGCAGCGTCACCGTTTGGGCGAGCGTGTCAGTGGTCGTACTGCCCCAGCCGTCGAGCCAGGCATCCCACGTTCCGCTGTGTGGCGGTTGCGATGCGCTGCTGTTGATCACGTCGACTGGCGAATGGGTCGAGGTCACCGTCCAGGGAGCGGCGTTGGAGCTGCCCTGTTCGAAACCGGGGTTTACGAGCAGTTGCGCCGCCGTGCAGCCGCCGCCACCTGTCGGGGTGGCACTCGCCTCGTTGCTCTGCTGGCTTTCCCCGATCGGGTTCGACGCGGTGACCTCGTAGTAATAGGTCTGCCCAGCGATCAACCCGGTGTCGGTGCACGTGTTCACCACGGCGAGGTTTGCGCAACCGCCCGAGGTCAGTAGGGACTCGGTGCCGCTCGAAGTGCTGCGGTAGACCTTGTACCCGTTGATGGCCTCACCGCCGTCGCTCGAGGGTGTTTTCCAGTTCAGCGTGACCGAGCCGGTTCCCGGCGTGGCGGTCAGGTTCGTCGGCGGGCCTGGTGTGGTGGCCGCGATGGGCGAGGCGGTGACGGTGACGGTCGAGGTGGCCGTCAAGGCTGGGGATGAGCTGTCCGTCACCGTGAGGGTGGCAGTGTAGGTGCCTGCGGCGCTGTAGGTGTGGCTCGGGTTCTGCGTGGTGCTCACGGCCGAGCCGTCACCGAAGTTCCAGCTGTAGGAGTACGTCGGTTTACCACCGGTGGCCGTGCCGGCGAAGTTGACGGCCAGTGGGACCTGGCCGGACGTCGGCGTCGCCGAAGCGGAGGCCGCGAGTGGGTTACCCACGGCGCTGACATTCGTGGTCACCGTCGACGTGGCCGTCTTGGCAGGGGACGAACTGTCCGTCACCGTAAGGGTCGCGGTGTAGGTGCCCGCGGAGCTGTAGGTGTGGCTCGGGTTCTGCGCAGTGCTCGTGGCGCCGTCGCCGAAGGTCCAGTTGTAGGTGTACGGTGCGGCGCCGCCTGAGGCGGAACCGGTGAAGTTCACCGACAGCGGCGCGTTGCCGGTGCTCGGGGTGCCGGCGGCGGTGGCCGACAGCGGGGTCGCGCCTTGCACCCAGAAGTCCTCAAGCGGGTCGCCGAGGGCGGCTTGGTCGTTGGTTGTCATCGGGAACGTGTTGAGCCCGAGGTTGTCGTTCGGGTTGATGATGCCCGACTTCACGTTCTGCATCGTGCGTTCCATCGCCGCGAGCACGTTGCTGGTGGTGTAAGCGACGTGGCTCACGTAGTGCTGCTTGACGTACGCCGACGGGCCGATGACGACGAGCGGAACCCGGTACGTGTTGGACACGTGGTCGGAGCCGTTGTTGCCGTTCTGCGTGTCGTCCTCAGTAACGATGATCAGCGTGTTGTTCTTATACGTCGCGTTGTTCTCGATGGCGTTGACGACGTTGTTGGTCGCAGTGTCGTTGCCCGGGATGTCCTGATACGTGCCCGGGTGGTCGTTGAACAGCTCGACATAGCTGTACGCGGGCAGCCCGTTGGTATTGACGAAGTTGATGTAGTCGTTCGCCACGGTGCTGTCCGGGATGCTCTGGTTCGAGCAGGTGTACTCGTTGTAGTGCAGCTCTTCGGGGATGGTCGTGCCCGGACGATTGGGCGGCAGCACTTCCACCTTGCCGTCGGCCGGGTTCTTCCAGTAGCCGCTTCCGCTGTTGAGCATCCAGTAGAAGTCACCGTTCATGATGAAGGTGTACGGGCTGCTGCCGCTGCTCGTGCCCTTGGGCGGCGTGCAGGCGCTGGTGCCTTCGTCCGTCGGTCCGTTCGCGCCGGTGAGAAAACGGTCGAACTGCGTTCCCGTGGCGGACGGGTAGGACTGCTGCTGGCTGCTGGACGACGACTGCCCGGAGAACAGGAACCAGTGGTTCGGACCCGACGGCGGCTGCGTGCCGGTGCTGTACGAGTCGGAGAGCGAGTACTGCTTGGCCAGCGAGTGCAGGTCCGGCACGGAGCTGATGTGGTTGGTGGACTCCACCTGACCGTTGCAGCCCGCGCCGACCGTGGTGGCGCAGTCACCGAGGTAGTCGTCGAACGTGTGGTTCTCACGATAGACGATCACGAAATGCTGGAACGGCGGGAAGTACGGCGCCAGCGGGTTGACTGCCGCAGTGGGCTGACCCACTACCGTCTGCTTGTTCGCGACCGTCTTGACGACGTCCTTGTTGGTGATTTTGAAGTTCTTGGGCTGTGGGAACTTCGCAAACTCCACGCCCGGCGCGGCGAACGTCGCACCGCTGCAGTCGAAGTTGTCCGGCCGGTACGTCTGCGGACGGTGTCCGCTCGGCAGGTTCTTGGCATTCGAAGGATCGGTGTTGGGGTTCCACCCGATCAGGGTGCACGAGCCGACGCCCGTCTTCGGATGAAGGGCCGGGGCGCCGTCTGCCCAGCTCAGCGAGCTGATGCCCGCTATCGCGATACCGGCAAGCACGGTGATGCCGACCGTTCGCTTCCGCCAGATTTTCATTGAGCCTCCGCACGGTGGGTCATGCGAGGTCAAATTGACCATCGTCGCCCGTAGGATCTCGCAGAATCAGCCCTCCGCAAGGGGACCGGAGAATATGTCTTCATAAACTTTTCACGTTATAGACCCCGCGTTCCACGTTCACCCACCGTTGGCTCGGCGGCCGATATATATTCGATCCCTGGCTCACAGAGGCTGCATTTCCTCGGCTGTACATAATTTGGAGTCGCTATCAACTTGTGGGTCGCGGTAAGTCAGTCAGGCTCCATATCGGGTCGCCTCGCCGCGGGGTTGACCGGCCCCCTGGTCGATCGGTACATTACTTGAGTAATGAACCGATGAAGCTAGGGAGAGACGATGCCGGAGATGGCCGGCCTTGACGAGGGCACCCCGCTGTTCGTCCAAGTTGCCGACATGCTCGCGGGGCAGATCGCGGACGGCGGCCTGGCCGAGGGCGAGCGGGTGCCGTCCACCAACGAACTGGCCGCGTTCTACCGGATCAACCCGGCGACCGCGGCCAAGGGGATCAATGTGCTGGCCGATGACGGGCTGTTGGAGAAGCGGCGGGGCATCGGGATGTTCGTCGCGGCCGGGGCACGGGCGCGGTTGCTGGCCCGGCGCCGAGCCGAGTTCACCCAGCGGTACGTCAAGCCGCTGCTGACCGAGGCGGCCCGCCTCGGGATCGGCACCGACGACCTGACCGCCCTGATCAAGGAAGCCGGAAGCGAGCGGGAAGGCGCATCGCTATGACACCAGCGATTTCGGTCGCCGGGCTGACGCGGAGATACCGGGACCATACCGCTCTCGATGACGTGAGCTTCACGATTCCAGGTAAGACGATCACCGGCCTGCTCGGCCGCAACGGCGCCGGCAAGACCACGCTGCTGCGGATCCTGGCCGGCCAGGAGTTCCCGTCGTCCGGCTCTGCGCGGATCCTCGGCGCGCCGCCGGCCGAGAACGAGGACGTGTTGCGCCGCATGGTGTTCGTCCGCGAGGACCAGTCCTACCCGGACATCAGGGTCGGTCAGGCGCTGCGTGCTGCGTCCTGGTTCTACCCGAACTGGGACGCCGCGCTGGCGTCCTCGCTGCTGGACGACTTCGGGGTGCGAGCGGACAAGGCGGTCAAGAAACTCTCGCGTGGGCAGCGTTCGGCACTCGGGATCACGATCGGGTTGGCAGCCCGCGCCGATGTGACGCTGTTCGACGAGCCCTACGCGGGCCTGGACGCGGTGGCGCGGCAGATCTTCTACGACCGACTTCTCGCGGACTTCGCCGAGTTCCCCCGCACGGTGCTGCTCTCCACGCATCTGATCGACGAGGCCGCCGCGCTGTTCGAAGGCGTCATCGTCATCGACCGGGGCCGGATCGTCCTGGACGCGGCGGCCGACGTCCTGCGTGGCGTCGCCACCCGGGTGAGCGGTCCCAGCCTCGCCGTGGACGCGCTCGCCGAGGGCCGGCCGGTATGGGAGCAGCGGCGGCTCGGTTCCCAGGCGTCCGTCGTCATCGTCGGGCCGCTGTCTCAGCACGACCGTGAGCAGGCCCGGTCATCCGGACTTGACCTGACCCCACTGTCCCTGCAGCAGATCGTGGTGCAGGCGGCCACCGGCGTACTCGCCCCCGCCCTCGAGGCCGAGGCCGAGACTGGATTCGAGACCGGATTCGAGAGGACCAGCGCATGAATACCTGGGTCAGGGTGGCCCGCTACAACCTGGTGGGTCCGGCCAACTATCTCGTGCTGCCGTGCATCCTCCCGTTCTCCTTCGCCATCGGCGCCGTGACCGCCGGCCGCAGCCCCGGCCACGACGCAGCCGCGTACCTGTCCAGCTTCTTCGTCTTCTTCGCCGTGCAGGGTTGGCAGACCATCACCCGGTCGCTGCCCTTCGGCCTCACTCTCGGCGCCAGCCGCCGGTCCTTCTACTCCGGCACGGCGCTGCTCGGGATGACGCTGGCCCTGGTCTCCGGCCTGGTGCTGGCCGCGCTGCAGGCGATCGAGCGGGCCACCGACGGCTGGGGGCTGTCCCTGATCTTCCTCCGGGTGCCGTACCTGCTCAACGGCCCGTGGTACGCCACCTGGCTGACCTCGGCCGTATGCCTGTTCGCGCTGTTCGCATACGGGATGTGGTACGGAATCGTGCACAGACGATGGGGCATGTTGGGCACGGTGGCGTTCACCGCGGCGCAGGCGCTCGTGGTAGTTGCCGTGAGCGTCGTGGTCACCTCAGAGCACTGGCATCTCTGGTCCACCGCCGGCGGATCCTTCACCGACCTGACCGCCCTCGGCCTGACCGGCGTCATCGCCGCCCTGGCGGTGGTGCTGCTGGCCGGCGGCCACATCACCATCCGCCGCGTCACGGTCTGATGCCGGTCATCACCAACGCTCACCGCGAGCCGAGAAGGGTCTCCAACCGATCGATGCGGCTGATGACGTGGCCGAAGTAGTGGTCCAGTTCGCGCGGGACTCCCGGGTCGACTGTGCCCTCAGTGTCGAGTTCCGTGCAACGCACCCGGCGCTCGACCCACCAGAGGGCGGAACCCAGCAGGGTCACCGGTTCCCACCACTCGGCGCGCTCGAAAAGGCGTCGCGATAGGAGACTCGGTACACCCCACGGCGGTTGCCATCCTCGGATCGAGCCACGGCCGTGACTGCCCCAGACGGGCAACTCATCACATTAGCCGTGTACGCACGGACCGCAGCGCGTCGAGCTTTACTGGGCGATTCGGTCATCTCGGGCATCGTAGCGGGAAGCACCACTCGAACCCTTAGTCGGCGTGGGTCAGCGCGGCGGCCTGAGCTTCGCCGCCGTCCAGTCCGTGCTGCCACCGAGCCTCGATCTTTCCGAAGCGCCAGAACGCGAGGGCTACGATCCAAGTGGCGGCGAAGAGTCCTGCGATGGCGAATCCGGCCTTGTTGATGTCGAAGTTGGCCATGAAGTCCCAGAATCCTCCGGCCAAGTGCAGTTCGCTGGTCAGCACGCCGAGGATCTCGATAGTGCCGATCAGGAACGCGGCGGCGATGGACAGGCCGGTGATGACCAGGTTGTAGTAGACCTTGCGGACCGGGCGGGCGAAGGCCCAGCCGTAGGCGAAGTTCATGAAGCAGCCGTCGGCGGTGTCGAACAGCGTCATGCCGCCGGCGAACAGCAGCGGCAGTGCGAGGACGGCGTAGAAGGGCAGTCCGGAGGTCGCGGCGTAGGCGGTGGCGGCGAGTAGCACGACCTCGGTCGCGGTGTCGAAGCCGATGCCGAAGATCAGGCCCACGAAGAACATCTGCCAGGTGTGGTTGATCGAGCGCATGAACCGGCCGAAGAAACGCCACATCAGGCCGCGAGCCTGTAGTTGGCGTTCGAGTTCTTCTTCGTTGAACGTGCCGCGGCGCATCTGCTTGAAGACCTTGGCGATACCGGCCAGAACGATCAGGTTCAACGCGGCGATCAGATAGAGGAAGCCGGCGGCCGTCAGCGTGCCGATCATCCCGCCGACGGTCTCATAGGCCGAATTCGGATCGACCATGGCACCGAACACGGCCTTGGCCGCGATGGTGATGCCGACGCCGACCGCGACCACGATCGTGGAATGCCCGAGTGCGAAGAAGAACCCGGTGCCCAGCGGGCGCTTGCCCTCGGACATGAACTTGCGGGTGACGTTGTCGATCGCGGAGATGTGGTCGGCATCGAAGGCGTGGCGGGCGCCGAGCGTCCAGGCCGTGAACGCGACCCCGAGGCCGACCCCGAGCTTGTGGTAATGGAAGTTGTGCGGCATCACCGCGAAGATGTAGACGGCCCAGCCGAAGCCGTTCAGGGCCAGGATCACCAGGGTCATCACGCCCATCCGGCCCCACTCGGCAGGCTGGAGGGCGCGGGAGATCGCGCGGGATCTGGCGGCCAGGGTGTTGGTGGACATATGCGGCATCCTCCTCGGGATGCTCGCAGGCTGATACGGCATGGCCCACACCCGAGGGGCTGGCCCGGTCCGACCTTCCTGCGAGGCTGGGTTCCGTGGACGCGCTCCCAGGCGACCGGACTTTCCCTCATGTCAGAGGGCTATACCGTTGCGGGACAGTGCCGGATTCTCACCGGCTTCGCTGTGAACGCGCCGTCCGGGTTAGTGACCCGGACGAGCTCAACGTAGAGGCGGATGCGATCTACTGCAAGTCTCAGCAGGTATGCAGATGTAGTGCGCTCCCGGCGGCCAGAAGCGCGAGAATGAGCCCATGCACCTTCTGCCGGCGGACAGAGCGACCCAACCGACCATCGACGGTCACCTGGTGTGCACCGCGATCGAGGCCCTGGGCCAGCGCGGCCACGTCGAGGACTGGGCCGCACGCTTCTCGCTGCTCTCCGACCCGCACCGGCTCGCGATGCTGCTGTGCATCCGCGGCGCGGGCCAGATCAGCGTGACGGATCTCGCACTGGCCACCGGAATGAACGCCACCGCCGTCTCCCAGGCACTGCGCCTGCTGCGCACGGCCGGCGCCGTCACCGGCGAGCGTGACGGTCGGGTCATCCGTTACCGCCTGGCCGACCCGACCCTTGACGCGCTCCTAGAGATAGCCCGACCGACGAGCGCGGAAGCCGAAGCTAAAGCCGAAGCTGAAGCCGAAAGCTGACCGCCAACGGCTGCTATGCCTCAGCCCGCGGCGTGGGTCCTGGGAGCGGCCGCGGCGGCCTCTGATCGGTCGTTAGCCGACGAGAGCTGCGTTGATCTGTCGGCTGGTCTGCACGGCGACGCGTGGATTGACGGCGGCATACGAGGTGTAGGCGTTCAAGCCCGTGGCCAGAGCCCAACCGCGACCGCGAGTCCAGGTCGCCTCGTCTACACCGAGCGCGTTGCGAAAGACCGTCCGCGTTTCAGGTTCCATCAGAGTAAAGGCGATGGTCAGATCGCAGGCCGGGTCCCCGATGCCGAGGCCGCCGAAGTCGATCACCGCGCTCAGTCGCCCGCCGACGGTCAGTAGGTTCCCGGTGTGAAAGTCGCCGTGGAACCAGACCGCGGGCCGGTGCCATCCTGGGGCGGCTAGCGCCGCATCCCATACTCGCGTCATCGCCGTGGCATCGAACACGTCGCTGAGCGCTGCGATGGACTGGCGGGTCGCGCTGTCCCGGTCGGCTAGCGGCTGCGTTCCATCAAGCTCCACGTCGGTGCCGAGGTCCGGGAGGTCGGCGGGAGCGAAGTTCTGAAGGGCAATGAGGAACTCGGCCAGCGCGCCGGCTGCCTCGAGCGATGTTGCCAACGTCTCGACGGTGGCAGTCTCACCCGCTAGCCAGCGCGTGACCGCCCATGGCCACGGGTAACCGAGATCGGGCTCACCGACCGCCACCGGTTCGGGGATGGCCAGCGGCAGATGCGCAGCGAGCTGCGGCAGCCACCGAGCCTCCTTCGCTGCCTGTCCGATCGCGCCTTCGTGGCGCGGGAGCCGGACCGTCAGTTCACGGCCGAGCCGGTAGATCACGTGATCCGATCCTGCAGGAGCGAGACGCTGAAGGTCCAGCCCCGCCCACTGCGGGAATTGTCTGGCGATCAAGCCTCGCGCCAATGCCTCGTCGATCTCGGGACAGGGCTCTGTCGTACTTGTACGTGTATTGCTCAACGACGCTCCCGCTGCGGCCCGGCTTCGGACGACGGGCGATCACTGTCATTACAGTGCACGGCCGCCAATCCCGGCGAGCGATTTTCCGGCGACATGGCTGACGTGCGTGAGGTGCGGCGTCCTCCCCAAGATTATTTGACACGACATACATGTCGTGTAATCTATCTTTCATGGAGACTCAACCGACCGTCGTTCTCGTTCCCTGCCTGTCCGGCGCCCCCTGGGACCCGGCCCAAACGGCGATGCTCGCCCACCGGCCGCTCCGCTACCTCAGACTCCCCGAGGGCGTCGACGACATCGAGCGCTACGCCGACGCCCTCGCCGCCGAGGTCGCGGACCTTGAGGACTACGTCCTGGTCGGGGACTCCTTCGGAGCGAACGTCGCCCTGGCCCTCGCCGTGCGGCAACCGGCCGGCCTGCGCGCCCTGGTGATGTCCGGAGGCTTCGCCGCCAACCCGATCACCTCGAGCGTCTTGAAGACCGCGATGCGCACGATGGGCAAGCTACGCGGTCCCGCTTATCGGCAGGTGGTACTCCGTACCCACGCACACCTGCTGGCCTCCCCCTTCGATGCAGAGGGGGAGATCCCCTGGAGCCAAACCGACAGCCGTCGCCTGTTTCTGGAGAACACTCCGGCCAGTTCGTTCGGTGCACGAGTCAGCGCGGTCTTCAAGGCCGACTACACCGATTCACTGCACCGGGTCCAGGTGCCGACCTTGATCATCACCCCGTCTGACGATCAACTGATCGGCGAAGACGCGGCGAAGGTCATGCTCGACGGGATAGCCGACGCCCGGGAGATCGTGCTCGAGCGCACCGGCCACATGTTCCGCTTCAGCCATCCCGGCCTCTACTCCCGGACCATCGACACCTTCTTGACCGATACGATCGAGCGTGAGCACATCGATGCACCGCTCTGAGGAGCTCAGATACCTCATCCTGGCCGCACAGCGAGAAGGCAACCGCATGCTGGCCCAGGCGCTCAAACCCCTCGGAGTCACACCCTCGCAGGCCGAGGTGCTCAGCCTACTGCGAACACGTCAACCCCTGAGCCTCAACGGTCTCGGCGACCTGCTGGTCTGTGAAAGCGGCAGCAGTCCCAGCAGGCTCGTAGATCGCCTCGTCGCGGCCGGACTGGTCAAGCGGCAGGTCGACGATATCGATCGCCGGCACATCAGGCTTTCACTTACCCCCGAAGGCGTGCGAGTCGCCGAGGAGATCGCCGCGATCGAGAACGAACTCCACGCGGTAATCGATTCCGTGAGCGCCGGCCACAACATGGACGAGGTCACCGGGCTCCTCTGGACCCTGGTCGGCGATCTTCCCGCAGGACGCGCCCTATCCCGCCGCAAGCAGGGCTAACGCGGGGAGGGTGGAGGTCAGGCCTCGCGAGGCGCGGCGAACCACCGCCACCGCCCGACGATCCGCTCCCGGCCCTCGATCTCGCCCCGTCCGGTAGCCCACAACATCGTCGGCCATCGCGGGGTGTCCGTCGGCGCGTCGGGAAAGAGACGATACAGGACCCTGTCACATAGGTCCTCCGGCGGCACCCAGCCGATACCGAGCCCGGCAGCTACGTCGTGCATGTGGACCAGCACTTCGACGGCTCCCATCGCGGCCCACCCCTCGGCGTCGGCGAGCCCGAACGGGTGATAGGCACGGGTGCCCGGCGCGCACGTCGACACCATCGCCGCAAGAAACGCGCCACAGGCTTCGAGCATCTGGACGAGCCCGGCGTTCCCGCCCTCGGGATCGGCGAACGTGGTGACGGACGGCCCGCCCTCGCGTCGCCGTTCAGCCGCGATCGGCAGATACCGGTCCTGTGGCGGCTTCCGCGGCCCGAGTTGGGCCGCATAAGCGAACAGGTCGTCGGCCACGTGCTCGACGGTCTCCCAGCAGTCCCAGTCGATCGTGCCGGCCGGGACGTGCCAGTCCCGATCGAGGGGGCTGTTCAGGGTGTCAGCGGCCAGGGTGACAGCGAGAGTGACGTCTGCGGCAGTGACCGGCGGGGTGGCGTTCATGGGTGAAGGGTACGACTTCGCTCGGTTGGGAAGCCGATGGCTGGGCCTCCACGCGGCCAGAACGGGCGCGTTGATCGAATGTGTTCGAGCGGTCCTGATCACACCTGGAACCCTGTCCCCGGTCGGTATCCGCCGACTCAGCCCCCGTTGAACGGCGTTCCGGAGATCAGGCACGTCACGAAGAGACTCGCGACGCAGCAACCCGCCATGGAGCCAACGAGGATGGGAATCCCGAGGAACGCCCGCCCCGCTTCGCTGGCGGCTATGTATCTCGTGTCCAGCCGCCTCCTGGCGGCCTTGGAGATGTGCAGACCTC
>Ga0073928_10007976_pt1 | contig 13468 bp, 11 predicted proteins | sample PaiPotPPA55metaG_FD_76969 | JGI IMG/M metagenome (GOLD analysis project Ga0073928, IMG submission 76969) | Iron sulfur acid spring bacterial and archeal communities from Banff, Canada, to study Microbial Dark Matter (Phase II) - Paint Pots PPA... ...
CCCTGGTCCAGCATCAAGACCCCGGAACACGACGCCTTCCTGAAGGCGTATCAGGCCAAGTACAACGACTATCCGAGGCTCGGCTCGATCGTCGGCTATGAGACCATCAAGTCCGCCGCCGCCATCCTCGCCAAGGCCAACTCGACCGATCCGGAGAAGCTGATCGCGGCGGCCGAGGGATTGTCGGTGCCGTCACCGTTCGGCGAGATTGTCTTCCGCAAGATCGATCATCAATCGACGCTGGGTGCCTTCGTCGGCAAGACCGCGCTGAAGGACGGCAAGGGCGTGATGGTGGATTCGGTCTATCGCAAGGGTTCGGATTATCTTCCAAGCGATGCCGAAGTCGAAAAAATGCGCCCGAAGGAGTGAGGTGCTTCTCCCTCTCCCCGTTCTTCACGGGGAGAGGGTTGGGGTGAGGGGCTCTTTCCACGCATTCGGGCGCGCGGATAGTCCCCCTCACCCGAAATTCGCAGCCGCGAATTTCGACCTCTCCCCGCAAGCGGGGCGAGGTGAACCCAACGCTACCGCGGACCATCAATGGCCTTCTACTTCGTCCAGTTCCTGACCGGGCTTGCCAGCGCGGCGTCGCTGTTTCTGGTGGCGTCGGGCCTGTCGATCATCTTCGGCGTGACGCGGATCGTCAACTTCGCCCATGGCGCGTTCTACATGCTCGGCGCCTATGTGGCGTTCACGCTGACCGAGCGATTTTCGGGTGCAATCGGATTTTGGGGCGGCATTGTTGCAGCAGGACTGATCGTGGCGGCGGTCGGCGTGCTGGTCGAGATGGTGTTGCTGCGCCGTATCTATCATGCTCCTGAATTGTTTCAGCTGCTGGCGACGTTCGGCCTGACCTTGATGGTCGAGGATCTAGTCGTTCTGATCTGGGGGCCGAGCGATCTGTTGGGCCGCCGTGCTCCGGGATTAAAAGGCGCGGTTGATTTCTTCGGCCAGAATATTCCCTCCTACGACCTGTTTCTGATCGCGCTCAGTCCGCTGGTGCTTGGGCTGTTGTGGCTGTTGTTCCAGCGAACGCGGTGGGGCGTGCTGGTCCGTGCCGCGACGCAGGATCGCGACATGGTGGCAGCGCTTGGCGTCAATCAGAAATGGCTGTTCACCAGCGTGTTCGCGGTCGGGGTATTTCTCGCCAGCCTCGGCGGCGCGTTGCAGATACCGCGCGATGCGGTGCATCACGCCATGGACCTGCGCATCATCGTCGATGTGTTCGTCGTCGTGGTGATCGGCGGTCTCGGCAGCATCATCGGCGCCTTCGTCGCGGCGGTGCTGGTTTCGGAATTGAACGCGTTCGGCATCCTGATCTTTCCGAAGATATCCATCATCCTGGTGTTTCTGGTGATGGCCGCCGTGCTGATCGTGCGGCCATGGGGCTTGTTCGGAAAGCAGGAAGCCGCGGCGCGCCGCACGCCGGGCCTGACCGTCAACCCATGGCGGCCGCTGAGTTCGAATGAGCGCCTTGCGGCGGTTGCCGCGCTGGCGCTGGCCGCGGCGCTGCCGCTGATCGGCGGCAATTATGCGCTCACGGTCGGCTCCGAGATCGCGATCTTCGTGATCTTCGCCGCAAGCCTGCATTTCCTGATGTCGGTCGGCGGGCTCGCCTCGTTCGGCCATGCCGCCTATTTCGGACTCGGCGCCTACGGCGTCGCATTCCTCGCCAAGCTCGCCGGTCTGCCGATGATCCTGTCACTTTTGCTCGGCCCGCTGCTCGGGCTGGCGGGTGCAGCGGTGTTCGGATTCTTCGCGGTGCAATTGTCCGGCGTCTATTTTGCGATGCTGACGCTGGCGTTTGCGCAGATCGTCTGGTCGATCGCGTTCCAGTGGGTTGCGGTGACCGGCGGCGACAACGGCATTCTGGGCGTCTGGCCGGAAAGCTGGGCGGCGAGCCCGGCGCATTTTTACTGGCTTTCGATCGGCGTCGCTGCGCTGGCGGTCGCCGTGCTTCGGATCATCGCGTTCTCGCCGTTTGGTTTCGCGCTGCGGGCGACGCGGGACTCGCCGCTGCGCGGTGAGGCGATCGGGATCGACGGCAAGCGGGTGCAGTGGACCGCCTTTGTGATCGCCGGCACCGTCGCCGGTGTCGCCGGCGCGTTGTTCGCCTATCTCAAAGGCAGCGTCTTTCCCGACAGCCTCGGCATCTCGCTTTCGGTCGATGCCCTGGTCATGGTGCTGCTGGGTGGTGTCGAAACGGTATCCGGCGCGATTCTGGGCGCCATCGTCTACAAGGCGCTCAGCATCTGGCTGGTCAGCCAGACCGATCTGTCCAAGCTGGTGCTGGGAGGCATCATTGTCTTGATCGTGGTGGCCTTTCCCAAGGGCATCGTCGGGATGCTGGAAACGATCAAGCATCGGCGGCCGCCGACAACGCCAAAGTCCGCGTTGCTCGCCTCGGGAATCGAGACCGCCGAATGAGCGTTGCGCAACCATTGTTGTCGGTGGAAGGCCTGAGCAAGTCCTATGGCGGTGTTCATGCCGTGCGCGGCGTGTCGTTTGCATTGAACGCCGGAGAGATCCTGGCGCTGATCGGCCCCAATGGCGCCGGAAAAAGCACCTGCTTCGACATGCTCAACGGCCAAACGACGCCCGGTTCCGGCCGTATCCATCTGCTTGGCCAGGACACCACCGGCAAGAAGCCGCGCGAGATCTGGCGGCTCGGCGTCGGCCGCACCTTCCAGATCACGGCCACGTTTCCCACCATGACGGTGCGCGAGAACGTGCAGGTCGCGCTGGTCTCGTATGGAAGAAAACTGTTCAATCTCTGGGCCTCGACGCCGCGATACGCGCGCTCCGAGGCCGGCCGCCTGCTTGAGCTGGTTGGCATGGGTGGTTACGCGGAGCGTCCCTGCGGCGAACTTGCCTATGGCGATCTCAAGCGGCTCGAACTCGCCATCGCGCTCGCCAACCAGCCACGACTGCTGCTGATGGACGAGCCGACCGCCGGCATGGCGCCGCGCGAACGGATCGAACTGATGCGGCTGACGGCGGGAATCGCCCGCGAGCAGTCGATCGGCGTTCTCTTCACCGAGCACGACATGGACGTGGTGTTCGAACATGCGAACCGTATTCTGGTGCTCAATCGCGGTTCATTGATCGCCGAGGGCTCGCCGGAAGAAGTCCGGGGCAACCCGCAGGTCCGCGCCATCTACCTCGGCGAGGGCCTCCTCTACGATGCGCGGCATCGGGAGGGAGCGCCGACGTGAAACTCTCCGTCCAGGATCTCAACAGTCATTACGGGCCCGCCCACATCCTGTTCGACATCGCGCTCGAGGTCGGGGAGGGCGAGGTGGTGGCGCTGCTGGGACGCAACGGCGCCGGCAAGTCCACGACCTTCCGCTCCATCATCGGCCTGGTCGCGCAGCGTACCGGCCGCATCCTATTCGAGGGCGATGATGTCTCGGCTCGGCCGACCCATGCGATCGTGCGCGGCGGATTAGGTTATGTGCCGGAGGAGCGGCGCATCTTCACCGATCTCACGGTTGAGGAAAATCTTGAAGTCGGCCGCCAGCCGGTGCGGCCGAACGCGCCGCACTGGACGCGGGAGAAACTGTTCGCGCTGTTTCCGAACCTTGCCGAGATGCGTGGCCGCCTCGGCGGGCGCATGAGCGGAGGAGAGCAGCAAATGCTGACGATCGCGCGGACGTTGATGGGAAACCCGTCGCTGGTGCTGCTGGACGAGCCGTCGGAAGGGTTGTCGCCGAAGATTGTGGAGCAGATGGTCGAGGCGATCCTGACCATGAAGAAGGAAGGCGTCAGCATGCTCGTTTCGGAGCAGAATCTGCATTTCGCCAGGCTGATTTCCGACCGCGCCTATATCATCGAGCGCGGCCGCATCTGCTTTTCCGGCACCATGAGCGAGCTTGATGCGCGTCCGGACATTCGCGACGCGCATCTGGCGCTATGACCAGCGGCAGATATAAACAGGGGCGGGGGCGCACATGACCAGGAGTGTTTCGCCGAAACGGAGCATCAAGCCGTCGCGACCGGCCTATATCCTCGAGGAGCAGATCGGCTTTATCCTGCGTCAGGTGTGGCAGCGCCATGCCACGATCTTCGCGCGTGAGATCGGCGTCAATTTGACCCCGACCCAATGGGCGGCGCTGGTAAAACTCACCGAGACCGGATCGTGCTCGCAGAATCAGCTCGGGCGGCTGACGGCGATGGATGTCGCCACCATCAAGGGCGTGATCGATCGCCTGACCGCCCGCGGACTGACCGAAACCAGCGCCGATCCCGAAGACGGCCGCCGCCTGCTCGTCAGCCTGACGCGCGCCGGCCAGCAACTGGCCGAGAAGGTGGCGCCGAATGCGCTTGCGATCACCAGGGAGACGCTGGCACCGCTCGATGCCAGGGAACGCGAGACGCTGGTGGCGCTGCTGGGCAAGCTGCGGTGATCCACGGGGTGCATTCACCCTCGAGGTAACGATTGCTTGAGTTCCGCGTCCGAACAGATCCCAAATCAGTCGTTTCCTGTGCCGGGAAGTGCCAGCCGGCACCGTACAGGTGCCGTTGGCTGATCGCCCCCGGAGCCACTTCTGCGCTTTTAGGATAGTCATCCTTTCATAGTTGCTTGGCCCGACTTAGTCTTAAGCCGATCCATTGCGAGACGCGCGATCTCGAGAGGCGCTTCTTCCGGAAACGGAAACACGGAGCTGACATTGATCTCGCAAAGCACATAGGTGTCTTGGCCGGATGCGTCGCGAGGTCCATAAAGAAAGTCTGCATCCCAAACGATCGGCAGGGATTCGACGTCGATTCCCAAGAGACGCATCATCTTAGGCGTCCATTCAGATTCCATTTTTCTCCTCAATGCCTGAAACTCTGGCGCAAATGCTGCATGCATAATCCGCGGGCCTGGCTGGGCCGCTTGTGAATCCGGCCCTTCAGGTGGTGGTGGAATCAGCGCCTTGATAAGCTGATGTCCAAAACCGATAACCTTGTCCGCACCCATGTAGCAACGAATCATGCCGTCGGATAGCCGCGCCTGGAAAGGTTGATCGATGATGCATCCTTCATTTGCGAAATACGCGTCGCACTGTTTCATGAACTCACCGATCTGCATTTCCTCGGGCGTGCTGCCGCGGCGCGCGTGCAGTATCCGAACAATTGCAGCGGCGTGCGCCGGCGCGGACATCAGTTCGACCTTCCACACGCCTTGGCCGCCATTGCCGCGGTTTTGCTTGAGGACCCGAGGGCCTGCCGATCGAAGCCGCAGCGGAAACTCTTCGCGAAACGCTGCGGGGGTGCGATATAGATGAGTATCCGTGCCCCAACCCAGGTGCCGGGTGCGGTAAAGAACTTCCTTCACGCCCATTTTCAGGATCACCTCGGGGTGGGCGCTCACCCACACCCCTCTCGATGCGACCTCGCGCAATAGCGCATCGAGCACGATACGGTTCTGTCCTTCGGAAATTGGATCGACCCAGACCAGCACGCCGTCGGAATTGAGAAGCTGCTGGCGCACTTCATCTGCCATATCGTCAGCGTAGATCGCGGGTTCCGCTTCGATGCCAAGCGCGGCTAACGCGTCGAAAACGCGATTGAGCCTATTATTCTGTGCCGTTGCCTCGCTCCGCGTCTGACGGTTCCCGCGCCAGAGCAGCGCCAGCTTGCCGGCTTCGCCTGCAGTCATGGCTTTAATCTCCCCTTTTTCGTCAGCCAGTGGACCATCACCTGCACAGCGGGTAGGCAATTAAGCCCACCACCGCGGTCACGGCGATCAGAAGCGGATTGCGAGGCGTGGCCACGGCAGACTTAGCTTTCGCGGCTATACAGTTCGTACAGCTTCGCGGCGTTGTCCCAGCGAATTGCCTCCATGTAGATGTCGACATATCGCGCGGCCGCCGCACCATAATCCATATGATAGGCATGCTCGTACATATCGAGCACAAGCACCGGCCGGCCACCGGCCAGCGTCGTGGTATGGTCCGCCGCCCATTGATTGACGAGGCGCTTGTCGCGCGGCGAATAGGACAGGATAACCCAGCCGGAACCGCCGCCTTCTGCCTTGCCCATCGCAGCAAATTCCGCGCGCCAGCGGTCGAGGCTTCCGAAATCGCGGGCGATGGCTTCCGCCAGCGGGCCGCGCGCACCGGCACCACCGCCGAGTCCGTCGAAATATATCTCGTGCAGGATCATCGAGTTCGCGGCAATCAACTCTTCACGCTTCAAGCCGTTGATCATGAAACCCGGCGCTTTGGCGAAATCGAGTTCAGCCAGCTGCGCGCCGATCGCGTTGAGCCGCTTCACGGCGCCAACGTAGTTGTTTTCATAATGGCTCACGAGAACCTTTTCCGAGATTCCCTTGATCGACTTCGGGTCGAGTGACAGGGGTTTTGCTTGATACGGCGTCGTTTTGGCGCCGTTCGGCTGGTTGCTTTGGGCGAATGCGGCGCTCCCCGCCAGCGTTATTGTGGATGCGGCGGCAGCAACAAGTCCCGCTCCCTGCATGAAGCTTCGGCGTTCCGTTATGATGGTCATTGGGATCATCTCCTTGTGTTGACGGCCGCGAAAGACGAACGCGGCAGATGGCTGATTCATTTACGGACGCATGGCAACGGCACGACCTCGATTAGTCGGATCCCGTGACGCTGTTGCCTTTGCTCCAGAGTGCGATGCGGCCGGCTGGTGAAGGGATTTGTCGACGCCGGCAAATACCCAGAAACACGTCCAGGCTCCCGCGGCGCGCGCGGGTGCTGCCTCGGAGCCGAGCCGAGAAAAACGTTCGTGCTGAGAACTGGAATATTTACGGTCATCCATGCGCAATCTCCTCGACGAATCGAGCGTTGCGCAGAGCTTGGACGGAGACCGTCTGATGGGGAGTCTGCGTTTCCCCGCTACGGATTGTCTAATTGGAGCGCCACGCGATCGCAATAGGGTGCATTGATCAAAACCCGACTTCGCCTGCGCCAGAACTTCACAAAGTTGTGCGATCTGTTCCATGCTGCCAAGATCGCGCTCTCGGCCATCAGCCAGCCCGACCTTTGACAAAAATAGGCAGGGGCACACATGCTGTGTCGCGTCTCAGGCAATCGGTGAACAACAAGCCGCGATACTGGTGTTCGAGCCCGTGCCATGAGATTGGCATCTGACCAACCGAACCAGATGCGCCACGCAGTGCTCCGAACTTGCCGAGAGACGAACTAGCGTCCGGCCTTGCTTTGCATTCGAAAGTCGCGCTGTTTTTCTCCCAGTTGACAAAGCGCGCGAGACCCGCTGTATTTGCTCCATGGGGGCTGTGCGATCCCCCCACGAGGCGACATGCCCAAGTATCGCGTCCGTAGTCATGGGCGCAGCGTGTCGGCAATCAAACGAAAATGTGCTTTATTGGTCGGGACTCCGCGAGGTCCCGCGCTTATGCACGTTCTTCCGCAATACCAATTCGATAGCAGTTCCCTGAGCGGCTCTGGACAAGGGAACCGAATAGCTTGGCTGTGTCAGACCGGCGCCATGACCTTTCGACGTGTTTTGGGGCGGAGATAATGCGACGAAAAATCTTCATCTGGGGTTCTTTGGCCGTCGTGGCGATCGCCGCCATCCTTGGCGCTCTCTACGCCAGAGTGATTCCCGGCCTGTCGAGCGCGCGCACCGAGCCGCCGGCCGCCGAGACAATTCTCGCGACCTGGTTGCTGCACCAGAGTGTTCCCTTCGGCGACAAGATGAGCGCCAATCCGGCGCCTGACGCTTCCGACGCCGCGGCAGGAAAAGAACTCTACCGGCAGAAGTGCGAGACCTGCCACGCCTATGACGGCGGCGGGAAAACCCCGATCGGTTCCAATGAATTCCCGCGCGTACCCACGCTGCGCTCGGCCGCCATCGCGGCGACGCCGGACGGTGAGTTGTTCTACCACATCCGCAACGGCATCCGTAACACCGGCATGCCCGCCTGGGATCTGCCGGACCAGAAAATCTGGCAGCTCGTGAGCTATATCCGAAACCTGCCCCAGGTTGCGCAGATGACACCCGGGGCGGCGGATGCTTCATCGGCAGCGCCGCCAACCCAGCCACACTATGTAGGATCAGCCGCCTGCAAGAGCTGTCACGAGAACGTCTATGCGCGCTGGAGCAAGACGCGGATGGCGAATGTGGTGCGCGACCCCAGAGAACATCCCGACGCCTTCCTCCCGGATTTTTCAAAGCCAGACCCGCTGCTGACCTTCACCAAGGACGACGTCGCGCTGATCTATGGCAGCCGCTGGAAACAGCGCTACTTCAAGAAAGTCGGCGACGACTATTTCGTGTTCCCTGCCCAATGGGACGTCGCGCACAAGATCTGGCGGCGCTATTTTGTCCCCAACGGCGCGGATTGGTGGGCACCGCTTTACCCGCCCGACAACTTTCAGCGCCCGTCATCCGCGCTCTGTGACGGCTGCCATTCGGTCAATTTCGATATCGCCACCAAGACCAAGACGGAATGGAACGTCGGCTGCGAGAGATGTCACGGTCCGGGCGAGGCGCATGTCAAGAAGCCGACACGCGACACTATTCTCAATCCAGCCCGCTTCGACTACGTCCACGCCAGCGACACCTGTATCCAGTGTCACTCCCAGGGTCAGCCGCTGAAGAATCCGATCCAGGGAAAGTATTACGATTGGCCGGTGGGCTTCGATGTCGGCAAGAACCTCGCCGACTACTGGAAGCTCGAAGAGCACAAGCTGGGCGAGACCACCTTCACGCACTTCCCTGACGGGACCGGCCACAAGAACCGCATGCAGGGCAACGACTTCGTCGACAGCCTGATGTATGCCCGCGGCGTCACCTGCTTCAGTTGCCACGATCCGCACGGCGGAGACAACGTCGCCATGGTGCGCAAGACCGGCAATGCGCTGTGTCTCGACTGCCATGGCCCAAATGCGCAGGCCGGGCCGCACGCGTCCACAATTGAGGCGCATACCCATCATAAAGCGGGTAGTCCGGGTAACGAGTGCATCGCCTGTCATATGCCGAAAATCGAACAGACGATTGCCGACCAGAATGTGCGCAGTCACACTTTCCATTTCGTTACGCCGGGCGATACGGACGCGTTGAAGATACCCAATGCCTGCAACCTGTGCCATACGGACAAATCCACCGAGTGGACGAAGGCCGCGCTGGAGTCGTGGCCGGATCGATCGCCCTGGCGGATGTCGCGGTGAGACGTGGGATGGCCTCAAGGCAGAATCGTGTCGGGAACCCAAACGGCCGTTTGGCCGGCCTCGTTGGCGGGATCGGCTGGGCGGCGGCGGTGGTGACTTGCCTGTTCGCGTGGCCGGCCGCCGCTTACCGGCCTTTCGATGGTACCGACGCGGGAGTCGCCGATCAGGGCGAGGTCGAAATCGAATTCCAGCCAGCAGGTGCTTTTAGCGCCGGGCCGACAAAGCCGCTCTCCGAAGCCGTCTTTAACTACGGCTTTGCGGATAGATGGGAACTGGTCCTGCAAGGTACGGCGCAGGTGCTGCCCGAGGCGGCTGGTCCACTCAGCGTCTCCAATGGTGCGTTCTTGAAATACGTATTGGTGCCCGGCGTTCTCCAGGGAAAGCAGGGACCGAGTGTTGCCACAGAATTCGGCCCGCTGCTGCCGCCGGCCGGCGGCTCAGGTGTAGGATTCAGCTGGACCGGCATCGTGTCGCAGCGGTGGGAATGGGGAACTATCCACCTGAATACAGCGACGAACCTCACACCCGACCACCATGGCGAGCTCTTCTTCGATGCCATCATCGAGGGACCGAACGAGTGGAAGGTCCGACCGGTTTTTGAATTCTATTCCGACAGTGTCATCAACCAACAGCAGACATATTCAGCTCTGGCTGGGGCTATCTGGCAGGTGAACGATAAACTCAGCTTCGATGCTGCGTTTCGCCATGCGCTGGTCAACGGACACGCCGTCAACGAGATCCGCGCTGGATTGACTTTCGCGTTCAAGGTCGAAAAGGACGCGACACCGGCCAAGCCAGGTGTAACCTTCGGCAATTGGGGGCTTTCGCGCTGAAAGGTTGCGCTCCATGCGCTTGCTCTGGCGCCTGACAATGCGATGTCCGCCGCTGACGTGCAGGCCTTCAATAACCTGTCTTCGTTATTTGAGTGTCCCCAGATACGCGATCAGATCGCTGCGTTTCCGCGCATCGGCGATTCCGGAAAACGGCATGAGATTGCCCGGCACCAGTTTTTGCGGCTCGGCCAGATAAACGTCGAGCGACTTTTCGTCCCAGACGATCCTGGAATTCTTCATCGCCCGGCTGTAACGAAAGCCTTCGACCGATCCGGCCGGGCGATTGAGGACACCGCTTATTTTCGGACCGACCCCGTTCTGATCCGGCGCGTGGCACGGCGCGCAGGCCGCAAAAGCCTGCTTGCCCATTTCAGCGTCCTGCGCCCAACATGTGCAGCCAAAGGCCCAGACCGCCACCGCCAGGACCCGAACCATCATACGAACAATCATGTTCTATTCAAACTCCCCTGCGCGCAATCGGCGTTCAGACACGATCGCCTTCGATTAAAGCATCCGCGGACGCTCGATATAGCCGTTGAGATCGTCGCCCAGCCGAAGCGCAAGCGCGCCCAGCAGCGCCGTCGGATTGTAGCCGGAGTTGTGTGGATAGGTCGAAGCTCCGACGACGAACAGGTTTTGCGCATCCCAATGCTGCAGGTGCGGCGAGACCACGCTGATCCTGGGATCGGCACCCATCGGCGTGCCGCCGGTCACATGCGTGCTCTGATACTGTCGTGTATCGAACGGCGCCTTGCGCGGCACCGCTGGGCCCAGGATCGTCGCATCCATCGCCTTGGCGATATCCTGCATTTTCGCGGTACAATACTCCGACATCTTCATGTCGTTCTCGCGCCAGTCGAACGTGATCCGCACCAGCGGCTGGCCATGCGCATCCTGATAGTCCGGATCGAGGCTCAGATAATTTTCGCGATGCGGATAGCTCGATCCCTGAGCCTGCATCGAGAATGATTTGGCGTACCAGTCCGCGCTGGCCTGCTTCCATTTCGTGCCCCACCGTGGCGTACCGGGCGGCAGGCGGCGATTGCCGATCGGGCGTCCGTTGGTCAGATTGGCGCTGATGCCCGCCCCGCCGAGAAAGCCGAGGCCGCTGTGGTCGAAGTTGTCGTTGTTGAATTCGTCAATGGTGGTCCCGGTGCTGCCGCTGGCCAGGAACGGATTGATCCATCGATCCCCGACGAACACGTTCATGGCGGAGTTGGTCTGATAGCAGAAGTTCTTGCCGACCACGCCTTCGCCGCTGGCCGGGTCGTAGGCGTTGCCGATTCCTCCCAGCAGCAGGAATCGCGTGTTCGACATCGTAAAGGCGGCGAGCACGACCACGTCCGCGGGCTGTTCGTATTCGGCGCCGGTGATCATATCGACATAGCGCACCGCGGTGACACGCTTGGCGTCCTTGTCGTAATCGACGCCGGTCACCCGGCATTGCATGCGGATCTCGAAATTCTTCCGCTGCGCCAGCATCGGATAGAGCAGCACCTCGGGCGTCGCCTTGGCCTGCGCTTCGCAGATGAACTTCTCGCAGTGACCGCAATACTGGCACTGCGCGAGCTTCATGCCGTCCGGATTGGTGTAGGCGCCGGATGAATTGCCCGACGGTGCGATAAACGCCTTGTAGCCGAGCTTGTCACACGCGGCCTTGAAGATCAGCCCGGCTTCGGTTGGCTCGAGCGGGGCTTGCGGATATTCGTCGCGGCGCGGCGCTTCGAACGGATTGCCGCCCGCCATGATCTTGCCCTTGATGTTGCCGGCCTTGCCCGAAATTCCGTAGAGCTTCTCGAACAGATGGTGATAGGGCTCCATCTCGGCGTAGGTCACGCCCCAGTCCTGGATCTGCAATTCCGCCGGAATGGCTTTGGCGCCGTAACGGCCCTCAAGGCGGGATCGCAAGGTGGGATCGTACTCCGCCCAGCGCCAGGCAAAACCGTTCCAGTGGCTCGCGGCACCCCCCAGTCCCTCGCCGGGCAGGAACGCGGCCAGGCGCCGGGCGGGCAGCGCTTCGTCTTGCGGCGAATGGCGAACCGTGTAGGTCTCGATCGCCCAATTTTGGCCAAGGCCCCCGCGAATATCCCAACGCAATTCGTCGCGTTGATTGGGCAGCTTGGCTTCCGCCGACTTGCGGCGATCATAGCCGCGTTCCAACAAGAGAACGTCGGTGCCCTTCGCCGTGAGCTGGCGCGCGACCAGGGCGGCGGTCAATCCGCCGCCGACGATCACGACGGTCCGCTTGCTGAGCCTTGTGGCCATGACCATTCCCCTCAGCTGAAGTCCGCGATCGACTTGGGATCGCCGGCACCCGGAAACGGCTTGCCCCGGAATTCCACCATGTCGCGCGCGTGCGTCGCCGGTAGGCCCGGATAGCCGATCATCCGCCAGAACACCTTGCCATTGTTGCCGCCATAGATCGGATCGGCGAAGCACGCCTGCATGAAGAGCGGATAGGCCAGATCGTTGAACCATTCACTCAGCGGCACCCGCGGGTCGGTGACATTGCCGGCCGCGAGATCGCGCAGGAAGAGGTCGGCATCATCAGGCGCCAGCGCGTCGAAGTCCTTGCCGAAGCGTGTCCGGCAAGCCGCATTGGCCGCCGCGATGCCGGCCTTGAAGAACTGCGCCGGCGTCAGCGGAAGCTGATAGCCGAACTGCGGCTTGCCCTGCTTCCATGGGCCGTGCAGATAGAGGTTCTCGCCCTGTCCGTAGCCGCCGGCCAACTGGCGGTCGATGAAGGTTGCGAGGCCGCAGTCGACGCCGTTCGGCGTGAGATGGTCGGCAGGGCACATGACGTTGACGAAAGCTTCGACGAAGCCGGCCTCGTCCGGACCGAGGGACTGATACCCGGCAGGGGGCGCCGCACCTGGCGCGGGGACCTGCGCTGACGCGGAATCGGCCTGTATCGCCACGGTGGCGGCAGCGGCCGTTGCTCCCAACACGTTGGATGACAGCGGGGCCGAGCCGGCGACCGTCACGATCTGTTTGAGAACGTCCCGTCTGTCAAACCCAACAGGGTCTTTCTTCGACATCTGATTTTCCCCCCATGGCGGAGACTGCCCGGCCGGTTTGGGGGCTGGGCTTCGTCTTCGCCGCTTCACGTCGACCAAGGCTTATGGATCATCGGCGGTTCGGTTGCGAGCATGAAGGCTGCAACGCGGATCGGCAAGACGCAATCCGGCGATCTTTTCCATCGACCGCATCCCGGTCACTTCGAACGAAATCGCAACGCAGGTGAGCGAGCTTCGCCGACCGAGCCGAAGGCTAACTGCGGGATGTCCGCGTTGGGCCCGGGGACGGAGATCGCCCACCAGGTCGGCCGTGCTCGAAAAGCGCCTAGGGTGCGGGGCGCCGGCAGCTCAACTGATTTGCCCGACGAGGCTGGGCAAGTAGTGTCGGTCATGCGACAGCGGTGATGCCGAAGCGTTTGATCGGGAGCCAGACCGGCATATTTGTCCATAACGTTTCCAGAAGGAGCTGGATGCA
>Ga0073928_10007978_pt1 | contig 13467 bp, 12 predicted proteins | sample PaiPotPPA55metaG_FD_76969 | JGI IMG/M metagenome (GOLD analysis project Ga0073928, IMG submission 76969) | Iron sulfur acid spring bacterial and archeal communities from Banff, Canada, to study Microbial Dark Matter (Phase II) - Paint Pots PPA... ...
CTGGATATCATTGCTTCGATCCGGACTGACCCACCATTTTGCTCGCACAACCGGTGCTGAAATTGCCACGTCATTTTCGTTCTTGCAAGGGACAGGAGTAGCAATGCATGCAAACGATTTGACCCCTCGCGCGTGACACTGACCTCACACGGGGATCATTGCAACTTCCCATACTCCGCCTTGGCTTCTTTCAAAAGAGGGATGTCGGCATCAACGCTTGTCCACAGAGCGAAGAAATCCTGATACGCAGTGCGGCTCTTAACGTTGTCTCCGGCGAGAGCGTACGCGCGCGCTAAGCCGAGATGCGCCAACGAAGCCATCGGTTCGTTCTGCACGACTCCGGGATGATCGATGAGTTTCTGAAACTCCGCCGCAGCCGGTGCGCCCTGATGAAGTGCCAGAAACGCTTCCCCGCGCAAATAAACAGGATGGAGGCTAAGAGTAAAGGGTACGGCAGGAACGCCCAATTCGTAGGGGGATGCCGCTTCGAGTTCTTGAACAGCCTTCGCTGCATTACCAGTCTGTAAGGCCAGAGCGGCGCGGATGGTCGGCAAATAGTTGAACTGCACAAGGGTATCTGCCGGATAGCGCTTAACCAAGTCATCAACTAGGTGTGAAGATTGCACGGCGTCGGCCGCCAGCGCCAGTGCGATCGCCGCGACCGATTCCACATCTCTTCCGTTCGAAAGCTTCAGTGCCTCGGAAACCTGCTGTTTCGCGATGGCCATATTTCCCGCGAGGCTCTCACGCAGACCGGATTCCGCAAAGTAATAAGCGGCCACTTCCTTCTCGTCGGAACGTTGAGCCGAGTCTGCAGCGCGCTGGGTGAGCGCTCGCGCTTTGGTAAATTCTCCTCCATAAGCAGCGGTGTCGCTCTCGAGAAACAGCATGAGATCGTCCGCACCGGACACCCCAGCCACCACAGCGGCCTCGCGTTCCATGGCGGCTGAATCGTGCTGTAAGAATGCCACCATGTGCAGATAGATGCGTAGGTACGGATTGTCCATGTGATGGGATAAAGCCTCCTGGGCTGAGGCTCTGGCTTCGTCCAAACGATTCAGATACAAGTACGAGCCAACTACATTGGTGTAGTTGATTCCGCTTCCTGTATTGAGCGCGAGCGCCTGCTGAGCCGCCGCCAGCGCCTTTTCATATTGCCCCAGTTGCCAGTAAGTGGCGCCACCCAGATTTCCTAATGGGACTGAATCACGTGGATAAGTTTGGAACCAAAGCTGATATGTCTTAACCGCGTTGGGCAAATCTCCTGTGACGAAACTCTCGTAGTGCGACGCGATGTAGAATTTTTCGCGTTCGCTGGCGCGCTCGCGCAGTTCATAGGCCTTTCGGGTAAATTCCGCCGCGCGGTCAGTCTGCCCCATGTTGCTATAGTTCGTGCCCAGCCGGGCATAAGCCATCGCGAAGTTGGGGTCGAGGCTGACTGCCCTCTGGAATAGGGGAATGGCCGTCGCCGGATCGTTTTTCACGATCATCGCCTGATAGCCAAGGCTGTATGCCTGCAGCGCTTCCAGCGACGAAGTAGTCACGCTTTCGGGAGGCGCGTCAAATTTTTGCATCGACGCGAGCGATTCGCCCAGTTTCTCGCGCATCTGCGTCGATGCTTCACCGAGCGCTTTCAGCACTTGGTCTTTTCCGTTCGCTGTCGTCTGCTCTTGAGCCAACAAATCGCCGCTGTGGCAATTGACCGCCTTCAGGCCGAGCACATAATTACTGCCTAGCGACGAAATGGAGCCTTCGATCGTAGCCGCGCTCGCGGTACGCTGACAGATTTCTCGCGCCAATTCACCCGTGAGCCGGGCATCTTTGGACTGGGACATTAGGGCCAAGGTCTGCGCGACTCGCTCGTCGGAAAGCAAATTGAGGAACGGCGATTGTTCCAGCTGCGACGAAAGCCCTTGTCGCAGTGTGCCGTCGAAAACCGGGTCACCAGTGGTGTTCGTGAAGTCGGCAAGTACGATGTTGTCTTTCTCCGTAAGCCTGGGGGTTCGATGCGAGCGCCAATACAAACCTCCAGCTAAAGCGACCATCGCAACCAACGCCAGCGCCCCTAAAAGCTTCCTCTGGCTCGCCTTGCGCGCCACCGTGCCGGGCTCTATCCTCGGAAAAGATCCGGGCGCAACTGCTTGGCTTGGCGAACCTAAGTTCGTTCCTCTTCCTGATTTCACCTCTACCGGTCGAGCTGAGCTGTCCGCCGCTAAAGGCTCCTCGCTCGCCATAATCTTGCGCCCGGATTCCGTATCCCGCTTCAGCCGCAAAAGGTCAGTCCGCATATCCGAGGCATTCTGATATCTCAGATTTCTGTCTTTCTCATGAGCTTTGTTGATAATTTCTTCCAACTTGGGTGGCAACTCAGGATTTTAGCCGCACCGGCGCAACCGGCACACGGTTGAGGATGGCTTCGAAAATAGTCGCCGAGGTATCTCCGCGAAACGGCAGCATACCGGTGGCCATCTCGTAGAGCACTGAGCCGAAAGAGAAGAGATCGGTGCGTAAGTCGAGATCCTTACCCCGCGCCTGCTCCGGAGACATATAAGAGACAGTGCCGAGCGCCGTGCCGGGACTGGTTAAGTGTTCCGCACTCCCAACAGTTGCTTCGGACGCCATTCCTACAGTTCCCGCGCCGCCTGTGCTCGCTTGCGTCACTTTCGCCAGCCCAAAATCCAAAATCTTGGCATGGCCACGTTTCGTGATGAAAATGTTGGCAGGTTTGATGTCCCGATGAACAATTCCTTCGGAATGAGCTGCATCCAGTGCGTCGGCAATCTCGATCGCGCGGCTCAGTAGCACATCCAGTTCAAGTGGTCTTCCGGATATGAGGTGCTTCAGTGTCACCCCGTCCAGAAATTCCATTGCGATGAACGCCTGTCCGTCCTGCTCACCGATGTCATAGATCGTGCAAATGTTAGGGTGATTCAAAGCGGATGCCGCCTGCGCCTCGCGCCGAAAACGGGCGAGTGCCTGCGGATCGCGGGCAACGTCATCTGGAAGGAACTTGAGAGCGACGAATCGATTGAGACGGGTGTCTTCCGCCTTGTAGACCACACCCATCCCGCCACCCCCCAGTTTCTCGACGATGCGGTAATGCGAGATGGTTTGGCCGATCAAAGAAGGAGACTCACCATGTGAGCGACCATATTAGGGGCCAAGTAACCGGGAGTCAATGCGGAGAAGGGAACTGCGGTGTCAGCCCGGGCCACCACCGTCAATGGGCGCCGAGTCGGTCCGTCCCAGAGGACGGAAGCAGTGGGACGCTAGGAATCGGCTGTGCAGACTTCCGGTAAGATTTAAATTCGGCTCTGAACCTGAGCTTGATCGGTAACGGAAGTGTGAAGCTTGGACAGCTTTTGAGGTTCCGGTTGCCCTTCAGCGAATTGCAGCAGTCCATCGGAAATGGCTTCCAGGCTCGCATTTGACTTTTCCAGCACCATCATCAAATACTTTCTGGCAACAGGCCGGTCTGCAGGGTGTACCAGCTTCCACCAGCGCTTAACCGAATCTTGGACATCGCCTCGAGTCTTGGCGTCTTCAACCAGCGCGTCGATCAGTTTGTAGACCTTGCTCTTGACCGCCTGATACGAGATCGAAACTTCCTGCCCCATATTTTATTCCCCATTGTCGTATGGCAATACACTGGCCAAACTGCTCCTCCCAATACTACTAGTACTTACAGACTATGCTGTATGCTGTCGCTTCAAGTAATGGGAGGAATATCAAATCTTGATATGGATTTTCGTAGGCAAGGGATCAGATCCATTCTTGGCGGCAATGCTGCGGCGATCAGAGTGTCCACATCGAAATCAATTTTATGAATGAGACTGATTTGTATTTCAAATGCATTGTCGTATCTCGCGAAACGCGAAGACTCTCGACAGTTGCATAACCAAATTCAAATGGACGAACTCTGGATGGAAGAAGCACTACAAGCGGCGCAACAGGCGCTCGACGCGGGCGAAGTTCCGGTCGGCGCGATTGTTGTTTTCGGAGATAATATCGTGGGCCGCGGCTGGAACCGCAATCTTTCGGACCACGATCCCACCGCTCATGCCGAAATTGTTGCGCTTCGCAACGCTGGCACGGCAATTGGGAATCACCGTCTGATCGGTTGCGAGCTGTTTGTTACAATTGAGCCCTGCGCAATGTGCGCGGGCGCAATGACTCACGCGCGCCTGAAGCGATTGGTCTACGGCGCAGACGATCCCAAAGCCGGCGCGGTTCATTCGGTGATGCAGGTGTTAAATCATCCTCAACTGAATCACAAGATGGAAGTTCGCGGAGGAGTGGCAGCGGATCGGTGCGCCGAATTGCTTCAAGAATTCTTTAAGAGCCGGCGTTAATCAATACGGAGAGGTGCGTGAGTGGTTGAAACGATCCGCCTCGAAAGCGGACATACCTTAACGGGTATCGGGGGTTCAAATCCCTCCCTCTCCGCCATTTTTAATTCCTAGCGCCGATTAAGCTTCCGACAAAACTCAGATCACTGACGTCGAATTGACGATCACTTCATAGCTTTTGGCAGATACTAACGCTATAGTAGCTCTGCAGTTATCGAGCTGCGATTAGAGGCTTTACATCATCAAAAAAATGACGCGATCGGTTCTCTGGGTTTTTCCAATGGCGCTGATTCTGGCGGCGATTGGTAGCCTGGCTCAAACTGCGGAAGTAACGCTTGAGTTTGTTCCGGCGCGAACTACAGTCGGGTTTACCCTCGGAGACACCCTACACACGGTCCATGGAGGCTTTGATCTCAAAAGGGGCCGGGTGAATTACAACCCATCTTCCGGCGACGTTAGCGGCGAAATAGTGCTTGATGCCACCAGCGGCCATAGCGGTAATGGCATGCGTGACAAGAAGATGCATAAGGAAATTCTGGAAAGCGAAAAATACCCCGACATCGTTTTCCGGCCGGATCGCGTTGAAGGTAAAGTCCTTCCCGAGGGCGCCTCCACGGTGCAGGTTCACGGCATATTCAGCATTCACGGTTCAGACCATGAGATGACAGTACCAGTCCAGGTTGAAATGGCCCCTGACCATCGGACAACCACGGCACATTTTGTCGTCCCGTACACGAAGTGGGGGATAAAGAATCCCAGCACGTTTATATTGCGGGTGAGTGAGTCTGTAGAAATCGATGTTCACGCTTCCGGGCAGAATCCGAAACCGCCAGCGCATGAGCAGTAGGTTTCGGATGTCTTCTACTTCTCCAGATCTTTCAAGATTTCGCGCGCGGCATTCGATCCCGACGTTCCCGATAAACCAATCCCAGGATGCGTTCCGGAACCGCATAGGTACAGTCCTTTAATGGGCGTCCGATAGCGCGCCCAGTCCAGCAACGGCCGCATGGTGAAGAACTGGTCCAGCGCAAGTTCGCCGTGAAACGGATGTCCTCCGGTCATTCCATAAGTCCGTTCCAGATCCTTGGGAGTTATGACCTGCTGCCCGAGAATCAGGTTCGGAAGATTCGGCGAATATTCGGCTAGTGTTTTGATTACCGTGTCGGCCAGGTTTTCGCGCTGGCTGTCCCAATCCGTTTCACGCAACCGATAAGGCGTGAACTGGACGTAAATTGACATGACGTGTTTTCCCGCAGGCGCCAGAGTCGAATCGGTGAGAGTTGGGATGACTGCTTCGAGGTAAGGTTTTTCGGAGAAATACCCATACTTGCTGGCATCAAACGCTCGCTCCAAATAGTCGATTTCGTGACCAATATGGATTCGCCCTAGAAGAACCGCGTCGCCATCTTGAGCTGCCTTGAACTTCGGAAGACCAGCAAGCGCCAGATTTATCTTCGAGAGAGTGCCATGAGTGCGATAGTTTTTCAGCTTGCCCAAAAAATCTGGCGCGAGATGTTGAGCATCTACAAGCCCGAGCAGTGTAGCCTTGGGATCGGCATTGGAAATGACACTACGGGTTGGGATTTCCTCACCGTTGTCGAGCACAACGCCCGTAGCTGCGCCATCTTTGACACGAATTTGAGTCACGCCGGCACCCGTGCGAATCTCGACTCCCGCTTCGCGACATGTCTCCGACATGGCCTGCGTAACCCCGCCCATGCCGCCTTTCGCGAACCAAGCGGAACCGCATGCTTCTCCATCGCACGCCGTGCGCAACATCAACATCATCGCGCTACCCGCGGACCAAGGCCCGAGGTTTGCTCCAAAGATGCCGCGAGCGGCAATGGTTGCGCGCAGCAATTCGGTATCAAACCATTCCGTGACCAGGTCGGCGACCGCCATCGGACCCCATCGCAGCAGTTGATACAGCTCCCTGCGGCCGAGTCCACGAGCCTTCTTGCCTGTTTTCAGCAGAGACCACAGATCGCTGGTGCTGGGATGATCTATATCTGGCGGCGTGATCGGCAGCAGGTCAGCAATCACATCAGCAAGGCTGGCTAGCGACTGTTGGAATTCAAGATATTTGCGCCCGTCTTTGGTAGAGAATTTGGAAATCTCCGCACTCGATTTTTGCGAATCGCCGTAAAGAGTCAGCGAGCGCCCGTCCGGAGTGGGAGAGAATACGCGAACATCGGGCTGCATCATCTTCAACCCGTGCCGCGCCAGACCCATATCATGAATAATCTCGGCGCGGAGCGGAGCCGTCATGTGCGCGAGCGTCGAGCATCTAAATCCAGGATGGAATTCTTCGGTGATAGCGGCGCCGCCGACGACGTCGCGGCGCTCTAGTATTAGAGATTTGAATCCGGCCTTTGCGAGATAGAAAGCCATGACCAATCCGTTGTGGCCGCCACCTACGATAATGATCTGGTTTTCAGGCATTGTTCATAAGCAAAGTCACAGCTCCGAAGGAGCGGCCTAGCTTAGCCCAGGGCGTGAGCCGTCGGTATGAATAAACGCGATTCCACGCCCCCGCAGGGGAGCCACTCGCAGCGCCCTTCGGGCGCGTGTTCTTGCCACGACCGCACACCCCGGACTTCCGTCCAGGGCTAAGCTTGGCCGCTCATTCGGAGCTGGTCATTGCGTTGTAATCGGCTCTCACGCAGCGGCGACTGGTCACGCGATCCCTCTCTTGTAGTCCTTCAAAATCTCCAAAGCTGCAAGCCTTCCATTCGCACCCATGATGCCGCCGCCAGGATGCGTAGCTGATCCGCACATATACAAATTTTCGATTGGCGTACGATAATGCGCCCATCCTGGCACCGGACGCAGGAAGAAAAGCTGTTCGAGCGACAACTCGCCTTGAAAGATGTTTCCTTCGGTCAATCCCCACTCTCGCTCCAAATCGAGCGGAGTAACGATCTGCCTTCCTACAATCAGATTCTTAATGTTCGGAGCATAGGCGGCGATCGTGTTGATCACGTTGTCGCCGAATTCTTCTTTCTTTTCATCCCACGTGCCTTCGGTCAATTTGTACGGAGCGTATTGCACGAAGCACGACATCACATGCTTGCCGGGAGGCGCCAGCGATGGGTCAGTAAGACTCGGAATCACCATGTCTATGTAAGGACCGCGAGAGTACCGGCCATATTTGGCCTCGTCGTAAGCTCGCTCCATGTAGTCGACGCTTGGCGAAATTGAAATCGCCCCGCGAAGGTGCGCCCCCGCTCCGGGCAGACACGTGAAGTCGGGCAATCCATCGAGCGCCAGATTCACTTTTCCCGATGACCCGCGAAATTTGTAGCGATTGATATCCTCCATGAACTCGTCGGGAAGGTTTCCGGGTTCGATCATCTTGACGAAAGTATTCCGCGGATCCACGCTCGAAGACACCACATCGGCGCTGATTTCGTCTCCGTTCTCAAGCACCACGCCTCGGGCTTTTCCATTCTTCACAATGATTTTCGCGATGCCGGCTTTGGTCCTAATCTCCACTCCCGTTTCCCGAGCGGCATCGGCAATCGCGTTTGAAATTGCTCCGGTGCCCCCGCGAGCAAATCCCCAGGAACGAAACGCTCCGTCGATCTCGCCCATGTAGTGATGAAGCAGAACGTATGCCGTACCCGGCGAGCGCACTCCCAAAAACGTTCCGATAATTCCCGACGCCGACATCGTCGCTTTCAAGACATCGGTCTCGAACCATTGATCGAGAAAATCAATGGCGCTCATCGTCATCAACTGCACTTGGTTGTACTGATCGCCGGATGGAAGATCACGAAATCGGCGTCCCAGAAACAGCAGCTTCATCAGCTCCCGTGGATTCAACGTATATGGATCGGGCGGCACCATACTCAAAATCGGCTTCACAAAGCGGCACATCTGCAACATTGCCTTGCCAAAATCGTCGTAAGCTTCGGCGTCTAGACGCGAATGACGCGCAATCTCGCGGCGAGTTTTCGCGTGATCGTTCACTCGCCAGAGATAGTCGCCGCTGGGCATCGGCGTGAACGTGCCGTCGAGCGGAAGGATTTCCAATCCGTGACGTGGCAGATCGAGATCGCGAATGATTTCTGGACGAAGCAGAGAGACCACATAGGAACAGACTGAGAATTTAAATCCGGGAAATATTTCCTCCGTGACGGCAGCGCCTCCCACGATATGACGACGCTCCAACACCAGCACTTTCTTGCCAGCACGGGCAAGATAAGCGGCATTCACCAGCCCATTATGCCCGCCGCCGATGACGATGACGTCGTAATTTGTGGATCTAGCCATTTAGCTCTTGGCCCTTAGCCTTTAGCTTTCCAGAACAAAGAAGGAGGAAGTATCGTCGGAGTTCGGGCTCGTTGTGGAATCAGAGCCCACTAGGAAGAACTCGCCATTGTGTGAGACGGCGCATGAAGGAAAATTGACCGTCTCATTCTATCTCAGTCGGCAGAGTAATGACGTCCGATCCACGCAGCCGCGCTATACCCAACTCCGGCGTAGAACGGAGCCGTAAACTTAAGCTGGTGCATTCCCCGTGTCACGTCGGAGTTCGAACCCGCAATCGACCAAAACTCGTGCCAGTCTCGGAATTCTGGAATTAGGAACCCGCCGCCGAAGTATTCGTGGAATGCGCTTGAAAAGTGATTCTGTAGAACCGAAGATGCAGGAAATGTTGCAAACTTGTAAGCCAGAACCGCGGCGGGCGCGAGCCAAACGAATTGGGCAGCCTTGTGCTTGAATCTGGCATTGATCAGACCGGAGAGGAACGCGGGAATGAAGCTGAACGCGAAAAGGTGGGAGAAGAGAAACTCAAACCCACCTGATGAAGTGGGCTTTCCAAAAAAAGGTAGGAGCCTTGCTCTGGTCCAACCGGACAGCCAGGGCGTAGCGAGGTTCACGATTGCGTAAACTGCGGCGAGATGCAGGGGAAACCAAAGAACACGCCAGATGTCTGAGGTATCCCGGGAGGATGCCGCTTGCAACTCAAACTGTTGGCCGTCGGTGGAACCATTCATATTGGTGGTGTATACGTCACGCCGCCCGCAAAGCGCAAGGCGGCGAGTTGGCTTTCAGCTTTGCGAGGGCCCACTTTACTTTATTTGGTTTAATTCCTGAGTAGCTGCTGCCGCACTGCGAATGCCCAAACGCGATTGCAGTTGCTGGCGGTAACGGCGGCTGAGCCGCAGTTTTGTTCCATCCGCGAGCTGTACTTCATATTCGCCGTCGGCATTGAGCTTTAGACCACGGACGCGATCAAGGTTAACGATCGCTGAACGATGAACGCGGCAGAAGACTGTCGAATCTAAATCTTCTTCCAGTTCCGAAATGCTGCGGCGGATGAGGTGTGCTCTGGTCCCCACGTGCAAACACGCATAATAATCGGCGGCCTCTACCCAATCGATCTCTGAGGTCTTCACAAACGAGACCCGACCTGCGCTCTTGACGGCCCAGCGTTCGGTTCTTAGCGGCTGCTTCGTGTTCTGCGCGATTCGCTCTTTTGCGCGGGCGAGTGCGAGATCGAAGCGCGCATTGCCGAATGGCTTCAGCAGGTAATCGAGCGCTCCGGCATCGAAAGCGCGCAGCGCATACTGATCGTAAGCTGTCACAAAAATAAGGGCGGTCGGTATATCTCGGCCGAGCAATTCGAGGACATCAAAGCCATCGCATTCCGGCATTTGCACGTCCAGGAAGACCAAGTCCGGCTTGGTGCGGCGGATTTCAGCTAGAGCCTCCATACCGGAACCGCATTCCCCCACGATCTCAATCTCGGAATCCCGCTCTAACAGCACTGCCAGATTGCTGCGGGCCAGTGGTTCGTCGACCAGGACAATCGCGCGAATCTTCCGGCGGTCTTCCAAACACCCCAATCATTTCTCCCTGAAAGGCAAAGACACCGATAACTCAACTCCGTCCGGGTCCTGATTCCGCAGGCTCAACTCAAACGAATCTCCGTAAAGGCTTTGAAGACGAGTCCTCATATTTGTAATTCCTATACCAGAGCGCGATTCTTCCCAATTCTCGGGCAAACTTGGACCATCGTTATAAACATTGAGTTTGAGCATTCCATTGGAGCGGAAGGCGTCAATCCGAATCGCGCCTCCCTGCACGCGTTTGGCGATGCCATGCTTGATCGCATTTTCGACGACAGGTTGCAGAATCAGAAAGGGAACTTGAGCGACAGCGAGATCCAGCGGGACATTCACGCTGAGTTGCAGACGATCCGCAAACCGCACTTTCTGAATATCCAAATATTTTTGCAGAAATTCCAATTCTTCCCCAAGCGGAACCTGTTGGCGGCTACTCTCTTCAAGCGTGCGGCGCAGAAAGTCACTGAGCGCAGCAATCATGGTAACCGCTTCTTCGTTCTTCTTTTCCCGTACCAAGCCAGCGACGGCGTTGAGTGTATTGAACAAGAAATGTGGTTCTATTTGTCGGCGTAGAGCGTCGAGTTGCGCTTTGGAGAGTTGCTCGTTAAGGCGCGCGGTCTCTGTCTGCTGAAGCGCCAGTCGCTCCCTCGAATCCAGAACATAGCTGATGGCAAGAATAGACGCGTAGAGAATCAGCCCAAAAAGAATACCGTTGTAAAACTGGGCGAACAGTATTGAAGTGAACGGGCCCGGTGGTGGATTAAGTGCATATGGGTTCAGCAACTTCTCCAGCCAAGTGTTCCAGGCGGCGGAAATCAGATTGATCCCGATGAAAGTCCCGAGATGTGCGAACCAAACAGAGAACGGCCGCAGATGCGAGGGAGGAAATTGACGTCCAATCCGCACCACCAGCGGCGTTGCTAACGCCCAAGGGAGCCACGCCAGAAGCGTAGTCGCGAACAACCGCAGCCATGCGTGGTGCATGCCTTCCGCACGCATGGATACCACAGTCTGGGTCGCACCGAATAGTGCGATGCCGAACCAAATCAATGCTACCCAAAACCACTTGAATGGACGGACTACATCCATTGTGAGATGGTACTCCAGCGGTTTTCCGCGAAGGCAAAAATGCAGCCAATCGACAGAAGCGTGCAGGCAGCGGTCTGGCGTTTCAAAAAGAGCGGGTTAATATTGCATCCATGCTCGCCAATCTGAAGATGTTTGTGCTCAGTTTAGTTGTTGTACTTTCGGCAAATCCCTATCGGCGAAACGCAGTCTTGCCCAGCGTCGTCCCGGAATATACCAGTGACGCTCGGCTCAAACTGCCTGAGCAGTACCGGGAGTGGATATACCTGAGCACAGGCTTCGACATGAGCTATAACCCTGCCATGCAAATGGACCATCACATGTTCGATAACGTGTTCGTAAATCCCGAGGCATATAAGACATTTCTGGAGACAGGAACCTGGCCCGACAAAACGATGCTTGTGCTCGAATCTCGCGGCGCGAAGAACAAGGGATCGATTAACCAGAAAGGCAACTATCAGGGCACCGAAGTCATGGGAATTGAGGTGCACGTTAAGGACGAGTCACGTTTTCCGGGTAAGTGGGCTTTCTTTGGTTTCGACGGTGGTCCGGGTGATGAGAAGACCGCTAAAATGATTCCGCCAGCTGCCGATTGCTACTCATGCCATGCCGCTCATGCCGCAGTGGATACGACGTTCGCCCAGTTTTATCCAACTCTGCTTCCGATTGCCACGGCGAAAGGCACGCTCAGCACGGCTTATAGCAAAGAGACGGAGCAGCGGAAATAGCCTGCGCAGCTTACGGCGCTCCCACGCCTGTAAATCGTCGCGCAAAATTGCCATTGTTGAACTGTCCACGCCGCACTAGAATGTCCTGCGTTAAATCAGTACGCTAAAATCTGCTTCTCAATCAGGAGAAAACATGAAAGCAAGAACAATTCTTTTGACAGTCATGGTTTGTATGGCAGCGGCGGCAATGTGCTTCGCGAGTGATCCAAACATGGGCACGTGGAAGCTGAATGAAGCCAAATCGAAGGTTGCAGCTGGGCTGCCGAAATCGGTCACGGTGGTCTACGAGGCCGCAGGTGACAAAGTGAAGGTCACGGTGGATGGCACCGGCGCCGATGGCCAGCCCGTGCACAGCGAGTGGACGGGCACGTTCGACGATAAAGACTATCCCGTCACCGGCGATCCCGCCAACGACGCGCGGTCTTACAAGAAAGTGAATGACCGCACGTTGATGTTTACCAATAAGAAAGATGGCAAGGTTACGATGACAGGCCGAGTGACAGTGTCGGCAGATGGCAAGACCCGCACCGTCGAGACAAGGGGTATGAGTTCTGATGGCAAGATGTTGAGGGGCTCTTCGGTGTACGACAAACAGTAGCCAGTCTCTCCGCGTGCGAACGGTTGCAGAGGTGCCCTCCCGTGCGGTTTTCGTGGGAGGGCATTTTTGTTGTTAAGCCTTCAGAAACCCACCCAGTCTCTTCAAAAACGGAGAAACGAGAACGGGGCACACTCGGGTAAGATGTGAACCGAGGAAAATACTGTGCCGATTGGGACTGCGCTGCACGAGCGAACATTTCCGCTGTGCCAGAGCCTGAGCTATCGTGAGTGGTCGGGATACTACACGGTCAGTGTCTATGAGACGCACCACGAGCATGAATACAACGCCATTCGCAACGCGGCGGCGCTCATTGACATCAGTCCTCTTTTTAAATATTTGATCACCGGCAGGGATGCGACCCGCTTCGTCAATCGCGTCATCACTCGCGACATCCACAAAGTACAGCCGGGACAGGTCATCTACTGTTGTTGGTGTGATGAAGAAGGCAAAGTGGTTGACGATGGCACCATCACTCGGCTGTCGGAGAGTGCATATCGCTGGACTGCGGCCGATCCCAGCCTGCGGTGGTTCCAACAAAATGCTATCGGGCTCGATGTAGACATCTCCGACATTTCAGAGCAGGTTGCCGCGCTTGCACTCCAAGGGCCGACTTCCGGAAAGCTACTGCAGTCGGCAGCCGAAGCCGATATCGCCACACTGAAATATTTCCGCATGACCTCCGGAAAAATTGCTGGTGTGCCAGTCGACATCTCGCGAACCGGGTACACCGGCGATTTGGGCTACGAAATCTGGATGCCTTGGAACGACGCAGTAAAAGTATGGGACGCGTTGATGGACGCAGGGCAACGCTTCGACATCCACGCAGCCGGAATGCTGGCGCTCGATGTAGC
>Ga0073928_10007979_pt1 | contig 13466 bp, 10 predicted proteins | sample PaiPotPPA55metaG_FD_76969 | JGI IMG/M metagenome (GOLD analysis project Ga0073928, IMG submission 76969) | Iron sulfur acid spring bacterial and archeal communities from Banff, Canada, to study Microbial Dark Matter (Phase II) - Paint Pots PPA... ...
CGCTAACAACGCCAACATCACGGTTCAGTCGGGCGGGACGGTCAGCAACCAGGCGGTCAACTCGCACGGCAACTATGGAACCGGCGCCAATACCATCGAGTTCCAGGACAACGGCACGCTGACTGTGCAAGCGGGCGGCAGAGTGTTGTCCAACGGCACGCAGAACATCGCCGAGGCCGTGAACATACAAGGCCAGGGCAACGTCATTATCAACAACGGCCTGATCCAGGCGATCAACGCCGGCGCCATCTGGTTCCAGAACAAGGTAGGCGGCAACACGGTCATCAATAACGAAACCGGTGTGATCCAGTCACCCGGCAGCGTGATCGGTTCAAGCGGCGACGCCCCCATCGATTTCACCAACAAGGGCAAGGTGATCGGTGACATCGTGTTCTCGGGTGGTGACGACATCATGCGCATCTATACCGGCTCATCGGTGCAGGGCAACATTGACGGCGGTGCGGGCAACAACCAGTTGTTCCTGAGCGGACTCGGTACGGACACGCTGACCGGCAACGTCGTCGGCTTCCAGACGCTCATCAAGACGGACACGGGTACGTGGACCGTCAACGGCATCCTGCCGGGCGTGCAAAGTGCGGAGGTTGCAGGGGGTACGCTGATCCTGACGGGCGATAACAGCACATACACCGGACAGATGCTCGTCGATGCCGCCGGTACGCTTCAGGCACGGGCGCAAAGCCTGCCCTCGGCGATCACCGACAACGGCCTGGTCCGCTTCGCGCAAACCGATGACGGCACCTACGCCGGACTGTTGACCGGTTCGGGCTCGGTCGAGAAAACCGGTGCGGGCACCCTGGTTCTGGCGCCCACTGCAGCGGGCGGCAACACGTATTCCGGCGGCACGCTGATCACGCAAGGCACGCTCAACATCGGCGCCGACAATGCGCTGGGCACCGCTACGGGTGGGGTCACGTTCAACGGCGGCACGCTGCAACTGAACAACAACCTCGACCTGGCCGTGACCCGTGCGATTTCGATCGGCGCGAATGGCGGGACGATCGACACACAGCAATATTCATCGACGCTCTCCCAAGCGGTGACGGGTACCGGCGCCTTGACAAAGCTGGGGAGCGGTTTGCTCACAATGAATGGCGCAAGCACCTATGGCGACACGAACGTGCTGGCAGGCACGCTTGCAGTCGGCGACGCGCAACACAGTTCGGCGAGCATCGGCACGGGCACGACGACGGTCGCGGCCGATGCCACGCTTGGCGGTTTCGGCACCGTGCTCGGCTCGGTGACGAACTCCGGCACGATCGCTGCGGCGAACGCCTTGCCGGCTTTTTCGGCATCGACAAACGGCATCTTCGCGATTCGCGGCGATCTCACCAACAACAACACGATTAATCTGGCCGCTGCATCGGGTACGCCGGGCAATGTGCTTAACGTCAGCGGCAACTATGTAGGCAGCAACGGCCAGTTGATCGTGAACACGGTGATGAACGAGGGTGGCGCGGCAGCGAATCAGTTCACCGACCGTCTTGTCATTGGCGGCAATGCGAGTGGCAACACGACGGTGGTCGTGCGCCCGAGCGGCCTGGGCGCGCTGACTGTCGGCGATGGCATCAAGGTCGTTCAGGTGAACGGCAGCGCTGCAGCCGGCACCTTCCATATGCTTGCGCCGGTTCAGGCCGGGGCATACCAGTATCTGCTGTATCAAGGAGGCTCGGGCCGGCCCAGCGACTTCTACTTGCGCTCGTCGCTCGAGAGCGTGCCGGTAACGCCTGTGACTCCGGTTACTCCTGTGACACCGGTTACTCCTGTGACACCGGTTACTCCCGTTACTCCCGTTACTCCCGTTACTCCCGTTACGCCGGTCACGCCAGTCACACCCACCGCGCCCGATGCGGTCGTCACGCCGGTTACACCCATTTCTTCGGTCGCTGCCCAGCCGGCTGGTCAGGCTTCGCCCGTCGCGTACCGCCCTGCTGTGGTCGGCTACACAATGACGCCGTCGTTCAACCTCGATTACGGTTTCACGATCATGAACCGGCTACATGAGCGTGTCGGCGATGTCGCGAGCCTCGAGAATGCACAGGGAACGCATGGCAACGGCGTGTGGGGACGTCTCGGCGGACAGAGCCTGAACGCCAACTCGGGCGATCGTTTTTCCGGCGATGAACGCACGTTCTTTGCGCAGTTCGGCAAGGACTGGACGCTCTCGACGAACCCGGCGGGCGGCAGCACGCATGCGGGCGTCACGGTGACCATCGGCTCGTCGTCGGCGACCTTCCAGGACAGCGCGCGCAGTCTCAATCCGGCGCTCACGACCGGTACGGGCTCAGTCGAAACGCAGGCGCAATCGCTTGGCGGCTACTGGACGAAGTATCTGCATGATGGCAGCTACTTCGACGCCGTGGCGCAACTGACCCACTATCACAACAAGTACGGCGATGTGTACGGCGGCAGCGGTTCGCAAAACGGTTTTGGCACGGGCCTGTCCGGTGAGGCAGGCAAGCCGCTGCTGATCGGATCGACGACCGTTGCCATCGAGCCGCAAGCCCAGTTGATGTACCAGTACCTGCATCTGAACGGTTTCAACGACGGCGTCTCTCCGGTATCGAGCACGTCGAGCAACGCCCTGCGCGGACGAGTGGGATTCCGGATCTTCAAGGCGAACCTGACGAATGATTCGAAGTCGGGAGCAGCGACGCCTTATTTCACCGCCGACGTTCTGCACGATTTCCTGACGCCGGGCAACACGGCGGTGGATGGAACATCGTTCAACAGCGGTTTGTCGAAGACCTGGTATGAAGTAGGCGTGGGCGTTACCACGAGCATGGGCAAGGCGTCGTCGATGTACGCCAACGTCAAGTACGCCCGCAATCTTGGCGGCGATTATCGTCGCGGAGTATTTGGCCAGGTTGGATATCGATATAGCTGGTAGGCCTCAAAGACATCTTCGTAGAAGGTGCGAGGATGTGCTTCACGACAAAGCCGGCCGCAGGCCGGCTTTGTCGTTTTTGGTTTTTGAACGGAAGCGGATTCGAGTGCAAGCGCGGGCATCGCGCATGTCTGTCCAGCGAAAGCAGAACGATCGCCACCACCAGCTTGCACGCTTCATGCCAACAGCTACGAACCGCTTAGCGCTTCGTCCAGTAACTCGAGCGTGTCCAGCGCTCCGCCTGCGATTCCAACGCCCCGGTGCGGCGCGATGGCGGGATCTCGCGGATTGATCCGGATGATGCGTGGACCGAAGCGCTCGCTGAAATTGCGAACGGTAGGGATGGCTTTGCCAGCACCCAGTTCTATAACGACGGGCTGGTCGACAGAAGCAAGCCAGGTATTCACGCGTGCCTCCTGGCGCTCGGTGCGCAGGGCGATCCAGTCGTAGTCCCCGAACATGACGATATTGGGACGTGCGACGGCGCCACAGTGAGGACAAAGCGGCAGGTCGCTGATCAACTGGCATGCGGCTTCGTCCACAACAGGCTGAAATGTTTCCGCCGGCCACATGGCGTCAGAGCAAACCTCCGAGCATTGCAGCACATGGATGGAGCCATGGCATTCGGCAACCCGGCCCTCTGCAAATCCGGCCTTCTGAAATTGCCCGTCTACGTTGCTGGTGAAAACTGCTGCGCCATACGGCATGTCATTCGCCCAGCGCCGAAGTATCTGAAAACCGGCATGAGGTATCGTGCGGCGATAAAGCTGCAGCCGCTGGCCATAGAATCCCCAATACAGCGTGGGAGACCGGACTAATGCCCGAGGGTTGGCCGTGTCCTGGAACGTCAACTGGTGGCGTTTCAAGACTGGATAGGATCGCCAGAATCCGTCTGCTCCGCGGAAGTCCGGCAGGCCTGAATCGACACCCATGCCCGCGCCTGCCGTGATCAACAGACCGTCCGCCTGACGGAGCCACGAAACAGCCCGCTTCAATTTCTCGCTTTCGTCCATCCCGTCGACTCTCGTTGAATTCGCCTGTTGCACGCATTGATCGGACTGACGCGGTTAAGCGCACTCCGATCAATGTTAGCAACAATGATGTGCGTCTGCATCGAGTGGGCAAGTGCTGCGATCTTTGCGGCCGTTTGTTTGGTGTTTAAGGAACAAGCGGGGGTGCTGGGTTGCACGGGGTTTTCGTTCGCCCCCTCACCGCTAACCCCAGAACCTAGCAACCCGCCCCCCGACCACCTGCACTGGCAGCCCCAAACCAAACCCCGAGTGCGAACGAAAAACCCGTCCACTGCCTGACGGCCGCGGATCAAACTAATATAGAAATGAGCCCCCCGACCGCGAGTCCCGCAGCCAGCCACCTGCCTGCCGTGTAGAACTCGTTGTGATTTTCTTGCGGCAAATCCGGACGCTCAAGCCCGAACACGCCGTAAGTAAGCGACTTGATCGCCGACACGTTCGCCGCCGAACCTTGACCACTGCTGGTCTCCTGATTCGCCATTGCAACGCCCTCAGGCGAGATCGTGACCGCCGCGTCCTGTGTCGCGGAATCTGCCTGCTTCGTCGTTTGTGCCGGGTCGGCATTGTCCTTCGACAAGGACTGCTGTTCCGTCGCGGCATTCGAAGTTGAGATCGTCCGCTCCGAAGTTGGCGACGACGCGATATTGCTGATCTGCATAGCAATCTCCCCTCATCTTCTTAAACGGGCGCTGCTGGAATACGACAGGCGAGCATCGAACACATTCATACATTCATCAGTGGTTAAAGGTAGTGCAATGCATCGATGGAATCGCATATGAAACGAAGACTATTGATGAAGATGTATCACTGTGCAAAGTGAGTCCAGAGTAGAGCGATCCGCCGGCGAGACCGGTGCAGTCGATTCGGATGACATGTGTTTCCTTGACATACGTTCTTCGCTGTTTGACCAGTCATGGCAAGATGTGCTCACCGCCTTCCGTTCGCCTATCGGGGAACCCGTAGCCTTTCCCGTTTATCGACTGGAGAGCGTGGATCTTTAGTGTTAGTAAGGATAGGTAAGATCAGCGTTACGAAGACGCTCGGTCGCTTACTCCAGCGACTGAAGCAGCGTTTGTCGCACTACCGCTGTAATTTCGAGCTGACGCTCGTTTTCAAGTATTCCAATGACCCGCTTGAGCGGACCGTATGGAAGTTGTAGTGCGACCAGCGAATGGTCACGCGCCCATGCAACGTGCTTGAGCAAAGGCACGATGGAAATTCCCACGTTTTGCCGGACCAGATCGATGATGGCGGCCACCGAATTGACCTCGAGAATCTCCTTGGGTTTTATCCGCATGCGCCGCAAGGTCTGTTCCACTTTTGACCCGGTAGGCGATGTCCGGTCGAAGCGAATGAACGGATAACTCTTGAGCAAGGACGCCGCGTCTGCCTGTGCGGCCGCAACCCGTGTGCTCGCAATGAGCATCAGGGGTTCCTCATAAAGCGGTGTCCACTGCACATTAACGGGCATCTCGTGCGGTATCTGCACGGTAAGCGCGGCGTCTATCTCGGACGCCCGTACCCGTTCGGCGAGCTCGCCGCTATGACCGAGAACGAGTCGAACGTCGAGACCCGGATACCGCGCCTTCAGACTGACCAGATTCTGCGAAAGAAAGCCCATTGCCGAGACAATCGCACCCACGGTGATGCTGCCGGCAATCTCGTGTCCGGTGTGTGCATCAGCAAGCATTGCCTCATACGCCGCGACCAGCTTGCGCGCCTGCGGGATGAGCGCGCGGGCTGCGGGCGTCAGCACGATGACCCGGCCTGAACGAGAGAACAGCGGCCTTCGGAACTCCTCCTCGAGCGCGCGCATCTGTTGTCCGACTGCCGCCTGGGTGAGCGCGACACGACCTGCGGCCGCCGCGAAGGAGCCGTATTTTTCGACAGCAAGGAAAGTGCGCAAAAACCGGATAGTGCTCATGGAAAAGGTATTCCGACGTGGCGAAACTAAAGATTTAGTTTAGTTTGTGTAAATATAAATCAGTTAGTTTTTTTGAATTAGCGACTGCACAATTGTACGGTGAACCATTCCACTACAAGGCTGCAGTCATGTCTCATGCAACTACTCTCCCAGCGATAGACGAGCTCATCGGGCGCGGGAAAGCCTATTACGAACTCGGCTCGACCACCGTGTTCGCGCATCGCAACGACCCGCGCTTCGCCTATACGCTTTACGTCCCTAAAGCGATCCTTGAGTCGTGCAACGACGTCGAGCTCGTCGTGGTCATGCACGGAACAGGGCGTCAGTTCACCAACTACCGCGATGCTTTTGCGGAGTTTGGCCGCTGGAACAACTGCATTGTTTTGTGCCCGCTATTTCCGGTGGGCGTACGCGGCGATGGCAATCGCGACGGTTTCAAACATCTGATCGAGGGCGACATCCACTATGACCGCGTGCTGCTCGATATGGTCGACGAGATCGGCGAGCGCTATGGCAAGCGTTTCGACCAGTTCGCGCTGTTCGGTTTTTCGGGTGGCGGACAGTTTGCGAACCGCTTCGCCTACCTGCATCCGGAAAGATTATGGGCGGTGTCGATCGGGGCACCCGGCTCGGTGACGACGCTCGACATAAACCGGGACTGGTGGGTCGGCTTGCGGGGTTTCGAACAGCGTTTCGGCAAGGCATTCGACCTTGATGCATTGCGCCGCGTGCCAGTGCACATGGTGGTCGGCAAGGCAGATCTGGAGACCTGGGAGATCACGCATCGGGAAGGCGGCCGCCACTTCATGCCTGGCGCGAACGACGCTGGTGCGACCCGTCCAGAACGTCTTAGAACGCTCAAAGCAACGTTCGAGACCGCCGGGATCAGCGTTCAGCTCGATGAACTGGACAACGTTCCACACAACGGTTTGCTGGCTGTGAACGCGGTGCAGGATTTCTTTGCAGGCGTGCTGCGAGCACGCCGGTCCAGCTAGTTCAAACAACGGGCTCGCTATCGCGCGAGCCTCTCTCGCCCGGGCGCGTTGACCTCTCGGGCCGGCGGTGTATATCGCGCGTTATGTGCCCGCTCTTCAGCGGCAACGCGCAGGGGGAGAAGACACATGAATCTAACAAATTACGAAAGCGCACCACCGCCCGCTGCAACCGAATCGCGTCAGGCCCGCCGCGCGCTTGTCGCCTCGGTGATCGGCAACGGCTTCGAGTGGTTCGATTTCATGGCGTACGTGTACTTTTCGAAGATCATCGCGGAGGTGTTCTTCTCAGTAGGAAGCAGCGTTGTGTCGATGTCGCTTGCGCTCGCAACTTTCGCCCTCGGATTTCTTGTCCGGCCGATTGGCGGCGTCCTGCTTGGTATCTATGCGGACCGCGTAGGCCGTACCCGCGCACTTTCGTTGGTTATGCTGATGATGTGTGTCGGCACACTGCTACTGGGTTTGGCTCCCGGTTACGCGACGTTAGGCGTCGCGGCTCCGCTGATGGTGCTGTTGGCCCGGCTGATTCAGGGACTTGCGATCGGCGGGCAATTCAGCCTCTCGTCGGTGGTTGTGGTGGAGACCGCCCCGCCCGGCAAGAAGATGTTTTACGGCAGCTTCAATATGTCGTCCCAGGCGCTGGCCATGTTACTGTCATCCGGCTGCAGTTATCTGCTGATCAATAATCTTTCGACGAGTTCGCTCACAACCTGGGGCTGGCGCGTGCCGTTTCTGATCGGCGCGCTCGTTGGACCGCTTGGTTTTTATATCCGGCATAACATTGCCGAATCGCCGGAATTCGAGGCGCTGCGCAAGCAAGTCCGCACGGGCGCCACGCGTGCCTTCCGGCTGCGCGACTTCGTGCGCGAACAAGGCGATGCGGCTTTATGTGCGATGGGCGTGATGATCATCGGCACGGCGTCGAACTATTTGTGGAACGCGTATTTGCCCGTGTATGTCGAACACCAACTGCATCTCCCGCTTAAATCGGCATTGCTTGGAACGTTCATCGGCGGCGTCATCAACTTCCTGCTTTTCCCGGTGTCGGGCAAACTGGCGGATAAATTCGGTGCGTACCGGCTTTTCTATCCGCTGGCGATCAGCTGGTTGTTATGCACCTTCCCCTTGTTCTGGTTCATCGTTTCCGCGCCATCGCTCACTCGTCTTTTCATCGCGCAAATCATTGCATCGATCTTCCAGGTGGCGATAGCGGGTCCGCACCCCGGCATGCTGGCAACGATCTTCCCGGCGAAGGCGCGCTCAACCGGCGTGGCACTGTCGTATAACCTCGCGGTCACATTATTCGGCGGCCTTGCTCCGCTGACCGTGGCGACCTTGACGGAAATCACCGGCAGCCAATATGTTCCCGCGTTTTATGTCGTCTTTGCCGCGCTGGTTTCACTTGCGCTCGTGGCGTTCACTCGCACCGGGCAGACCGCTTTGGCCAGCGACCGTGCTGACAAGAAGCACTCTTTTTCCGTGCGGCGCGTTCCTCCAACAGCGTGATCCGCGAATGCGCTTTCGACACCTGCTCGAGATGCCGGATTCCTGCGGCGCATTCACGAACAAACCCTCACTGCCGAAGGCGCAATCGGCGTAATTCGTCCCGGGTTGGTCGCGCAAAAAGCGCCATCGATCATTGACGAGATCAACGCTGAGTCAGATCATTAGTGACCTTCACGCACGAGTTATAAAATGAGCTTCGACGGACGCACGCTGTCCAATATCAGCGTTCTAGCCGCGATCGTGGAAAGCGGCAGCTTTGCGCGCGCAGCAGACGCTCTGGGTTTGTCACCCTCCGGGGTGAGTCGCGCCGTTGGCCGGCTCGAATCGAGCATTGGCGTGCGCTTGCTTGACCGAACTACGCGCTCCGTGACACTGATGAACGAAGGAAGGCAGTTGTATGAGGAAGTCGGCCGCTGCTGACGAGTATCGGCGATGCAGTAACTCTGGCAGCCGGGGCCTCTGCTGCCGTGCGGGGGGCGCTTGCGTGTGAACGTCGATGCTTTTTTTTCGCGCAAGATGCTGGCGCCTCATATCGCGAGGTTCCTGGATCGTTACCCTGAACTTTCGCTGGAGTTGACCACACGCGAGCAACTCGGCGATCTCGTTGCCGAAGGTTTCGATATCGCGATACGCTTCGGGCAACTACCCTCATCGTCTCTCATCGCGCGCAAATTGCTCGAGACCCGTACCGTGACCGTTGCTGCGCCGGCCTACATCAGGAAGCACGGGCGACCTGAAACACCCGCGGACCTCGTCAATCATGCGTGCATCCAGATGCGAAACCCAGTGACTGGACAATCGCTGGAATGGGAGTACAAATCCGGCCGTAAAATCATCCCCGTGAAGACTTCCGGCCGCCTCCTGGTCACCGAAGCCGGCACCATGCTGGGTGCATGTCTTGCAGGCGTGGGGATTGCACGCATCAAGGCCAGCGGGCTGCGGGATCTTATCGATAAAGGCCGTCTTATCGAGCTGCTTCCGAACTATGCGGGAGAAACATTTCCACTCTACGCGCTCTATCCTTCGCGTCATTTACCCGCTGCAAAGGTGCGAGCGTTCATCGACTTTGTGATCGAAATTCTGGATGGGGACGCGGCGTAGGTTTCGGGGCAGCGCCGGACTTACCCTGGGATGAGTGCCAAAACGTCGTCATAGAGTTTGCGGGGCACGTTAACACCGTTCGCCTCGCTTCTTAGCCTCGCGTCGAAACGCCGTTGTGAGGGAAGGCGCGCACCTTGACTCACGATGCCGTCGAACAATGCTTCGGCACGCTTATCGTGTTCTGCTCTCTCAGGCCCGGTGAAAAGAGCAGGGTTAAAAGCCAATATGAGTTCACCATGGCACGGCGTCGCATCCGCACCCTCGTCGAAAGCTTTCGAGTCGGCCGATGTGAGATCCCCGATCAACGGGCCAGCTAACAATTCGACCATTGCCGCCAACGCGGAGCCTTTGTGACCTCCAAACGTGAGCATGGCGCCTTTCATTGCCGCGGCAGGATCCTCAGTCGGTTGGCCTTCCGCGTCCAAGGCCCATCCAGGTGGAATTTTCTTATCCGAGCGACGATGCAACTCAATGTCGCCGCGAGCAATCGCGCTTGTAGCAAAGTCAAACACGAACGGGACTCCGCCTGGTCGAGGCCATGCGAAGGCGATAGGGTTGGTGCCAAATACCGGCTTCGTTCCACCCGCAGGCGCGACCCAACTGTGACTTGGTGTCATTGCGAGAGCCGCTAGTCCCTCGCTCGCCAATCGCTCGACCTCCGGCCAAAGGGCCGAGAAGTGGAAGCAGTTGTTAATGGCAAGCGCGGCAATGCCTACTGTTCGAGCCTTCTCGACGAGAGCCTTGCTGCCCATTTCAAAAGCGAGTTGTGAATAACCGAACCGGGCATCTACCCGAACCAAAGCCGGCGAAACATCCGTTATCACCGGCTTGGCGTCGCGGACCACTTTGCCTTTGCGCAGCGTGTTGACACACACGATCAGTCGATAGATTCCATGCGACTGACACTCATCACGTTGCCCGGCAACAATTACTTTAGCGATCGCTTGCGCATGGTCGTGAGCCATGCCATTTACGGTCAACACTCTAAACGACAGATCGAACAGTTCACCAAGGGTTAGCCTTACCGCGTCGTCCATTTTTTGCCTTTGCTTGCGCACCAGAGATAATCTGCTTTGGTCTCCAGCACATTTTTGGATACAATATATCGATAAGCGTAAGCAACTCCCGAACCTAAGTCAAGACGCGCGCGCACTGTCCGACACATCAGGCAGCCCTATCTGCGCTTGTACCTATCGAAAACGATAACAAGAAATTTCTTGACCAATTATCTTGGATCCAAGATATTGACGCCAATTTTATGCTACTGATCTCACCACGCTGGCGAAGCGTTCAATAGATCGAAAAGAACATTCACCCGTCATCTCGGGACGCATCAAAACACCATCCAATCAGCGGGTTAACCCCGATTAGTCAAGATGAACTAGGGGTAACGACGGTTGACATCGTATTTTGGATCCAGGATATTGAACATATCCGAAATCAACTTTATTGAGCACCAGGCGCGAAAGTGTCCGGGGATTCTCTCCATCATTGGAGCTTCTTATGTCACCCATAGCAGCGCGGCTTGAACGCTTGCCGTTTAGCCAGTTCCATTTCAAGTTGCTCGTCATGGGCGGCCTCGGCTTCATGTTCGAGGCAGTCGATGCGGCAATCATTGCCTTCATCCTGCCGGTGCTTCGCACCAAGTGGCACCTGACCAGCTTCGAAACCGGGCTGCTTGGAAGCAGCACCTATATCGGTTTCCTGGTGGGTGCGCTGTTCGCTGGTTTGCTGGGCGACCGCTTCGGCCGCAAGGTCATCATGATGTGGGCGCTCATGATTTTTTGCGTGCTTACACTGGCTAACGCCTTCGTGAACGACTGGCACACGTTCTTTGTATTGCGCGCCTTGGCCGGGGTCGGCATGGGTGCCGAAGGTGCGATCATTGCCCCGTTCCTCGTCGAGTTCGTGAGCAACAAGTACCGCGGCAGTTTCGCAGGCGCTCTGGCAGGGTTCTTTTCGTTCGGCTTTGTCGCGGCGGCCCTCATTGGTTTCTTCGTCATTCCGCTTAGTCCCGAGGGCTGGCGCATTGCGCTCGTGATCGTGTCCCTGCCGGTTCTGGTTCTGCTCTGGTGGCGCAAGTCGCTTCATGAATCGCCGCGTTGGCTCGAAAGCCGCGGGCGTCATGCTGAAGCAGGCGCGGTCGTCGCCGATATCGAAGCGCAGATCGAGCGACGGGGCGTAAAACTGGCTCCCGTGGTTGCCACCGCGGATACCCCGTTTTTACATGAGCATTCGAGCTCATTCTTCGGCAATCTAAAAACGTTGTGGATGGCGCCCTTGACCAAGACGACCTTCATGACGTGGTGCTTGTGGCTGTCCATCACGTTCTGTTCCTACGCATTTTTCGTGTGGATACCCGGACTGCTTGTGCAGCACGGAATGACTATTACAAAGAGCTTTGGCTTCTCAATCGGTATCTATGTCGCCCAGATTCCGGGCTATTACTCTGCGGCGTACTTCAACGAGAAGATCGGCCGCAAAGCCACGATCGTGACCTATATGGTGCTCGCCTGTATCTCCGCCGTTAGTCTGGCGTTCTCCACCACGGACCTCACCATCGTCATCTTTGCGGTCGCCCTCTCCTTTTCCATGAATGGCGTCAATGCAGGCCAATATGCGTACACGCCAGAAGTATTCCCTACGCACTTGCGAGCAACGGGCATGGGTACCGCTTCCGCATTCGGGCGTATCGGCGCTATCTGTTCGCCCATGCTGGTGGGTTATATCTATCCGTTATGGGGTTTCCCGGGCGTCTTTGGAATGTGTACCGCGATGCTTGCAATGGGTGGTCTCGCCGTCCTGATCCTGGGTGTATCAACGACTGGCCGTACGCTCGAAGAAATCACTGCTGCTGAATACGGTGATGATCACGCGGAGAGTCTTGCGCCGGCAAAAGCAGGGATCTAATCATGTTTTCCGCTAGTCCGATCACAGCAATCACCTCCCTTGCGTACTCGCTGCATTGTGGCGAGGCACCTGATGTGTTCTGGAAGGACCTGGGGCGCGCCCTTCACGATGCCTTCGGTCACCGGCTGTTCACGGTACTCGCCTACGACTCACAAAACGGATTACTCGGACGCGTATACAGCACCCGACCGGATTTCAACCCCGTGGGCGGTCGCAAGCGCGTAACGAAAAGCATGTGGACACGACATGTCCTGGAGGACGGCACGATCTTTCGCGGCTCGACACGTGAGGACATCAAAGCCGTGTTCTCGGACTACGAGGTGTTGTGGGCAAACGGGTGCGAAAGCGTCTTGAACATCCCGGTTCGGAAGCAGGGAGTCACCATCGGTTCTCTCAACCTCCTTGACGGCGCGGGGCAATATAACGACGCGTTGATCGAGCTCGCATACGTATTCGCCCAGTTGTCGGTCATACCCCTGGAAGCAAGTCGTGCCGCGCTCCCACTGCTCGATAACGACAGCGGAAACCTGGAGGAGGTGTAAGGAGCCGGCCGTGAGGTCCGTCTGCCTGACGAACGCATTTTTCGATAATCCAATTGACAACCCCGATCGCCGGCGGCATCATGTTTTCGATAGATGGATAATGTATCCAATATAAAACAGTGCCAACTGTAGTCGGAAACTGAAGCAGTACCGGAGACTCAGATGAAAACTCACTTGCCCATGATCGCAGCAACAATTTCTGCTGTCGGCCTGACCTTCGCGGTCGCGGCGCATGCCGATACTCAGTCCGTCTTGTTGGGGCTAGCCGCGCCGATGACCGGCGCGCAAGCACAGTACGGGAAGGATTTTCAGTCGGGCGTCCTTCTTGCGTTGGACGACTTCAACGCAACGAAGCCGAAGGTCGACGGAAAAGAAACCCGGTTCACGCTCGAAAGCATGGACGATCAGGCGGACCCGAAGACCGGTACGGTGGTCGCGCAAAAGCTGGTCGACGACGGTATCAAAGGGATGATCGGCCACTTCAACTCGGGCGTGACCATTCCTGCATCGGCAATCTATTCACGTGCAGGTATTGCGCAGATCTCGACGGCGACC